>Ga0209526_10002376_pt1 | contig 12698 bp, 12 predicted proteins | sample JacPinW_OM2H0_M1_FD_188566 | JGI IMG/M metagenome (GOLD analysis project Ga0209526, IMG submission 188566) | Forest soil microbial communities from Algoma, Ontario, Canada - Jack Pine, Ontario site 1_JW_OM2H0_M1 (SPAdes) (version 2) | ecosystem: Environmental > Terrestrial > Soil > Boreal... | reverse complement strand
CGCAATGCGTCCTTTCACGTCATCGCCATGGATGCGGTCTTCTCGGGAGATGAGGCGCTGACCGGACAAATGTTGGAGGAAATCTCCGGACTCGTCGAAGAGGGCGCGCTCTGTTCACTTCCGTTCCGTTCGTTTCCCGCCTGCCGTGTTGATGCAGCATTTCGGCTGATGGCGCAGGGCAAACACATCGGTAAGGTCGTCGTGGCATTTCCCGAAGCGTTCCTACCCCGGCGCGGAGAACCGCTTGCACCGGCTTTCGCTATCAATCCCGAGGGATGCTATTTGATCACCGGAGCGTTTGGTGGCTTCGGAAAAGTGCTGGCGCAATGGCTGGTCGACAGTGGTGCCCGCCACCTCATACTCAGCAGCCGGAGCGGCGCAGCTACGCCCGATGCAGAGGCATTCGTACAAAGCCTTCGTAAGGCCGGCGCCGATGTAGAAGTGGTGCGGGCGGATATCGGCTCATCGCAGGACGTAGCACGGCTCATCGAGAGGATTCGTTCGGGTGATCGACCGCTACGAGGCTTGTTCCATCTGGCTATGGTGATCGATGATGCGCCACTTGTTTCGCTCACCCGCGAACGGGTGCGGAGCGTAATGGAGCCCAAGGCGTATGGGGCGTGGTTGCTGCACGAAGCCACTCGAGATCTCGAACTCGACTGCTTTGTGATGTTCTCATCCGTCTCAAGCATCTTTGGGAATCCGGCACAGGGCAGTTACGGCGCCGCCAATGCTTTCCTTGACTCGCTAGCCCATCACCGTCGCGCGTTGGGCCTCCCAGCGTTGACGGTCAATTGGGGTGTTCTCGGCGGTGAGGGGTACGTGGCTCGCAATGAACGCGTCGCCGAATTCCTCGCGCGACAGGGCACAGAGGAACTCTCACCAAGAGAAGTGATGGGACTGCTGGAATCGTCTCTGACTGCCGGCGTGACGCAGGTGATGGCGATCCGCGTCGATTGGACGAAATGGCGACAGTTTTTCCGCGGCATGCAAGAGAATCCTTTACTGGAGCGCATTTTTGTATCCGTTGAAAGTCAGGAGACAAGCGGTGCAACCAGCGACTGGCGCCTCAAGATCGAATCGGCCGCGCCGGAAGAGCTGGAGGGGATTATCGGGCAAGCAGTGCGAGAGGTCGTCGGTTCCGTGCTGCGCTTGAAGCCGGACACTCTGCGCGACGACCAACCGCTAACGGAATTAGGACTAGATTCGTTAATGGGGGTTGAGATCGAAAACTCGATGGAAAGCGCAATCGGCGTGACGCTGCCACCAGCTAGCCTCATTCGGGCGCGCACGATTTCCCAGATTGTTGTATTGATCGCCGAGCACATGGGTGCAAAGAGGGTCGATGGGGCAGTCGCGGCAACCGCGGCATCCATGACAACGCCCGAGGGGGCGTCAACTGACGAGGTGAATTTGGAAGCGCTTTCCGACGAGGAAATTGAAGGATTGCTCGGCTATGATACAGCCTCGGATGGCACTTCTGATCCCAAGGACGTCGTGTGCTAAGCAAACCTGAGATTCACATGTCCGGAGATAAACGCGTCCTTCTTAAAGAGTGGCTAGCCAGTGAAAAAGCACGCCTTCAACCACTGACATTTCCCCAGCGCGAATTGTGGGAGACGTCGCCCGTAGCCGTCGCGGATATCGCAAACCACATCTGCTGCCTTATCCAGATAAGAGGCGTCCTTACGCCCGACGCCTGCGAAGCTGCGATTCAGCGAGTACTAGAACGACAGGAGGTTATGCGTCTCTCTTTCCTTCCCGGGAAGGATCGTCCCATCCAGATGATTCGCCAGACCAGCGACGCCAATTTCAGTTTCCGCGAACTTTCGTCTGCTGAGAAACACGAAGAGGCGATCGAAGATCTGGCAAGCGAAATTTTCAGCGAGCCATTCGATTTGGTACAGGGACCACTTTACCGGGCCCACGTGTTCCGGCGAGCCACCGATAACCATGTGCTGGTCTTCGCCATTCATCATGCGATTGCCGATGGCTGGACGCTCGGTGTCTTCATCCAGGATCTGTGTGTCGCTTATGTGCAGGGGCTAATGAGCATGGATGAGCCGCTTCCACCGTTGCCTCTCACCTATCCGGCTTGGGGCGCAGCCGAACGCGCGTTTTGGCAGCCGACCGAATTGGAGCGGCGGGCCGCTTTTTGGAAATCCAATCTCGCCGGAAGCCGGCGGCTCTGGAACTCGCTGGAGGGCCCTGAGACCGAATCGGGCGTGCCCGATCAATGGGTTTCGCATCTTCCGATCGATCTGGCCGATGCCGCGCGCGGGCTGGCGCGCGTCAATGGAACGACGCTCTTCAATACGCTGCTGGCTGCATTTCAAATCGCGCTCTCCCGGTGGACAGGCGAACAGGACATCCTGGTGGGTACCCCGGTAGCGAATCGGTCCAAGCAGGCGGTCCGGGAAACGATGGGCTACTGCGCCGGCATTGTCCCGCTCCGAGGCCAGGTTGACGCAGACCGTCCCTTCTCTGCGAGCCTAAAGGCGGTGCATCAAGCAACCGTGGATTGCTTCGCGAACGCCATGCCATTTGCTGAACTCGTACCAGCGGTTGGAGATTTGCCAGGACCGGGGCACAATCCCATTTTTGAAGTGCGGTTTGCGTTGCAAAACCATCCAGTTCCAGACATTACGGTGCATGGGCTGTCCGCCCGGCTCAGGATGCGCTCGACTGGTACCGCACGTTTTCATCTCGGATGCGAAATCACGGTAGTGGAGGAGGGGCTGCAATTAGTATGGCTTTTCCGGCCGAAACTGTTCCCTCTAGCGGAAATAAAAAATTTAGCGTACCTGTTCCAGGCTGTGCTAGCAGGCACTTGTCGTTCCCCAGAGAGTCGGATTGCCGCCCTCATGACCTGATCGCGATGAAAACCACGCCATCAACCGAAACCTTACTCGAAGCGCAGCAGCCTCATTGGGTAAGCCGCGCGGCTTTCCCAGTTCTCACCGCCGTCTTCTTCCTCAATCAAGCCGCGCTGGCCGCCGCACTCTACTTTGGACCTGTCTGGTTCGCTGTCCCGTTAGTTTTAACGGCCAGCCATCTCATGCACGGGATGTTGATCGCCTTCCACGAGGCATCTCATGGACTGCTGCGAAAGAGCAGGCGTTTGAACGAGATAGACGGCATTATCATCGGAATCTTTAGCTTCATGAGCTTGAGCCTCTATCGCGCGGCGCATCAATTGCATCACGCATACCTGGCGACGGAACGGGACATAGAACTCTGGCCCTTCGTCATTCCCGGCAAACCGCGGTGGTTCCGAGTCGTTGCCGCGATTCTGGAACTTAATGTCGGCTTGTTTTATACGCCATTCTTGTTCGTACGCACTTTTCTCCGAGCTGGTTCGCCGATTCGGAATAAAAAACTGCGCCGTCGAATTTGGGAGGAGTTAGCACTGACTGCCGGGGTATGGTTTTGTCTCTTAGCGGCCGTGACGTGGTTGGGCGCATGGAAATATTTTCTTTGGATCTACCTGGCGCCTGCGTTTCTCGCGGCCAACATGCAGAGCTGGCGAAAATACATCGAGCACGTTGGACTCACCGGCTCCACGGTAAACGGCTCTACCCGGAGCATAATTTCAGAAGGGCCGCTCGGCCAGCTTGTAGCTTTCACTCTACTCCATGAGCCCTATCATGGTGTGCATCACCGGCACTCTGGTGTGCCGCACGCGGAACTACCCCAACTCGCGTCGGAGCTGGAGCCGAAGAACCCGGGGGAAGTATCTCCGTTTCCGAGCTACCGGCATGCATTGATGGACCTTCTTCGTAGCCTGGCCGACCCCCGGGCGGGAGCCCAGTGGCGCCCCGCCGGGAACCGGAGCGTACAACCTAATGGCGTAGCCGGTGCGAACACGTGACAACCGATCTAGTGACTCAACATTCATTTGCCAGTCCAAGGACATTGGACACTGCGACCGCCGAACCTTCGGGATACGTGTTCGAGGCCGCAGGACTCGAAAAAAAATACGATGATGGCCGCGTCCATGCCTTGCGCGGCGTAACTTTTACCGTGACCCAGGGAGAATTCGTAACCATTACCGGTCCGAGTGGGTGTGGAAAAACCACGCTGCTCCAAATGCTGGGTGCGCTTGACCGGCCTACCGCCGGAAGCTTGCTCTACCGCGGAAACTCGATTCCTGATTTGCGTGATCCATCGATCTATCGCGCTCACGAGATCGGCTTCATTTTCCAGGCATTTCACTTACTGCCGACTTTTACCGCACTAGAGAATGTGCAAATTCCGATGTTTGAAAGCGACCTGTCCATTTCGGAGCGGAAAAATCGAGCCGTCACTTTGCTTCAGTCGGTCGGGTTGGGACATCGCCTCAGCCATTTCCCCGCCAAGCTGTCTGGCGGAGAAAGGCAGCGCGTCGCCATCGCCCGCAGCCTGGCCAACAATCCTTCCGTCTTGCTCGCGGACGAACCCACCGGCAACCTCGACAGCGAGAACGCCCGGCTTATCCTCGAACTAATCGTTCGGCTCCATCGCGAGCAGAACATGACGCTGATGCTGGTGACGCATGACATGAGCATCGCTCAACGAGGATCGCGAACGATCCAGATGAAGGACGGCCGCATTGTGTCGGATCGCGCGTTGACCATTGCCGCAGATTAATATGACCTTTTTCACGGTAATCGTGCGCGGGCTGACGCGTCGTCCGGTACGAACCGGACTAACACTCCTAGGCATTGCTATCGGCATTGCGGCCGTTGTAGCGCTGGTCGGTATCTCGCGCGGATTTAATCAGAGCTGGGCGGCAGGAATGAAAGCGCGCGGAACCGACGTGGTGGTTAGCAATATGGCGAGCTCGCTGATCCCGAAGCCGTTTAGCGCCTCGGTGCGCGACCGTATCGCTCACCTTCCCCACGTAGCCGCCACCTGCACGCTATTGGTAGATGTGACGAGCATTGAGAACGCCGAGATGATGATGGTGTCGGCCCGCGAATGGGGCGGATTTGCTTGGAAGAACCTCAAGTTAATCTCAGGACGGATGCCGCAGGACCCAACAGAGCCAGCCGTCGTCCTGGGCCGTACCGCGGCGGAGGTGCTCAAGAAAAAAGTGGGCGATCCAATCCAGATTGAGACGCGTGAATTATCCGTCGTCGGGATCGTGGATGGCAACGCATGGGTGGAGAACGGCTCGGTCATTCTCTCTCTGCCGCTATTCCAGGAAATCACTGGGAACCAGGGAAAGATCAACATTATCGACATCCGCGTCACGCCCTCTACCAGTGCCAAAGATGTGGAACTACTCTGTGATCAGATCAACCGGCTCGTCCCCGAGGGTCGCGCCGTCGTGGCGAGTGAGAACATCAGCAACAGCGAGGCGTCTCGCATGGTGCGGGCGATGAGCTGGAGCACTTCTTTGTTGGCCGTGCTCGTCGGCGTACTCGGCGTAATGAACACGATGTTGATGAACGTGTTTGAACGTACGCAGGAGATTTGCGTTTTGCTTGCACTTGGATGGAAACGTTGGCGAATCGTTCGCATGATTTTGTGGGAGTCGGCCCTGCTCGGCTCGCTTGGCGGCGTGGTCGGTGTGCTGATCGGAGCCATTGGTGTAAAGGTTCTGGGCGCGACGCCGGCGATTCGCGGACTCCTGGAGCCGGACCTCAGCACCAGCCTCCTCGCCGTGTCTGTGGCGATCGCCATTGCAGTAGGCGTGATCAGCGGTCTCTACCCTGCATGGCGAAGTTCGCGGCTGACGCCGAGCCGGGCCTTGCGAGGCTGACTTTCAACCCGACCATCCCATGAATCTCCTCCACTCGATCATTTTGCGCGTTACGGGTGCCATGCTTGGCTTCATGTTGTCGGTTTTCTTTGCCGGCAGCGCCGCCGCTGAGTCACCAGCAATGTCCGCCCGAGATCTCGCCGCCAGCCTTTCCTCACGGCGGGATGGCACATCTTACGTGCGTCTGCGTCTTGAGGTGAAACAGCCAAATGACACGGCGAAAATAGCGTTGCAAATTCAGATTAAGCAGCGCCGTACGAAGGCGGCCAACGATCTCGTTTACCAAGTGCTTTGGCCCAAAGAGCGCAAGGGAGAAGCAGTCCTCTTGCACGAAGCCGATGGTCACCCTCCGACCGGTTCGCTTTTCCTGCCGCCTGACAAGCTACGCTCTCTGGACGCTTCGCAAATGAACGAGGCTTTGTTCGGCAGTGATCTATCTTACCAGGATATCATCGAGAACTTCTTCGCCTGGGAAAATCAAGTCATCGTCGGCAATGAGGTGATTAATCGTGTCAACTGCATCATCCTCGAGTCGAGACCTGGCAAGGGTGAATCTTCCACCTACGCCAGGGTGCGCAGTTGGATTGATCCCGGCCGACTCGTGCCGCTCCGCGTGGAAAAATACCTACCCTCTGGCGGGCTGGCGCGTCGCATTGAGACCACCCGTGTGGCCACAGACGACAAAGGTCGCCCAATCCCTGCCACTCTGACGGTGCGCGGTTCGCGAGAAGATTCTGTGACCATTCTGGAAGGCTCCCGTATCAAGCACGATGTGACCTATGCCGACCGCGAATTCACTCCCGAAGGTCTTAAAGAAGCCTTGACTCCGAGCTCGGCGCCAGAATAGCGGTAACCGCCGAAACCGCTCGATAGAAGCGTGCTCTTCGGACGTGGCTGGCCGTTCCTCTGCAGCGTAGAGATATGGTCCGGAACAGCAAATCAATAAAAGGCGAAGCAGGACGCGCTACGTGGTTGGTCGCAGCCCAGACATCCGGTCGATGCCATCAATCCCCAGTTGCTATAGGACCAAAGTCCAATAGCGGCAGGGCCTGAATTTTCGCAGGATGCTTGCTGCATCAGTCCATAGCGAGGAAGCCCACCGCAGCTCCTCGTGGTCACTTAGCGGCTCAAACAAAATTCAGTAACTTCGATGAAACATGCCAGCCTATTGACCAGTGTTATCCTTGCGCTCGGGGCATTGAGCTCGCTGCCCAGCTCCAGCCGGGCGGCTAGCGCCGCCGAAATCGATCGGGACGCGAAAGCCGCTCTCAACGCTCTTTACACCAGCAATCCGACGGCGCAGCTCGTGGGCAAAAAGGCAAAGGCCATTCTCGTTTTTCCCCGTATTATAAAAGGAGGCTTTATGGTGGGCGGGCAGCATGGTGATGGTGCCCTTCTGGTAATGGCAAGATTGTCGCCTACTACAACACGGTCGCCGCCTCCTACGGCTTCCAAGCGGGTATTCAGAAATTCGGCTATGCCATGTTCTTTATGACTGACGACTCGCTAAACTATCTACGCAAGAGTGGCGGCTTTGAGGTCGGCTCGGCACCGAGCTTGGTTGTGGTCGATACCGGCATCGCGAAATCGCTTAGCACCACCACGCTTAAGAAAGGCATTTACGTCTTCTTCTTCAGTCAGAAAGGTCTGATGGGTGGATTGGGGCTGCAGGGAACGAAGATCACCCAGTACACACCAAGCGCGTAGACGATAACAGCAAAGGCGACGACGAAGAACAACCGCGAATGGACGCGAATAACGACTGAAAATTCCTGTCAATTCGCTGTCTGTCCGCCATCGCTTGGTCGATCAAAGATCGTTCAGCCCGGCCCCGGCGAAGGCGGATCTTGGCGGTTAGAAGAGCCCTCGTAAAAGACAAAATTTTCTGACCAACTTTACTATGGTGAAAACCAAAACGACGCCGATTTTACTGGCAGTAATTCTGCTGTTCGCCGGTTGCGCCACTCAGACGTCGGTTGCACCCGGTCCACTCGGGATAGCGCAGACTAAATTGGCGGAAGCTCGCTCTCACACCGTTTCAACCGAGACTAGAATTACGCGCTATTTTGAGGCCGCAGAAATCGCTGAGAACGAAGCCGAACAGCAATCTCACGATCAGCCGGCTAAGCAACGAGCCGAGCAAATTTATAATGATGCTTCCGCCAAGGTCACGGTTCTCCTCGATGAGGCCGATGGCGGGAAATATTGGAATCACAACGAGCGTATCGGCAGTTCCGATGTTTCATACGACGTTCGCTTTCAAGCTGGCGGAGGCAACGGTCTTTGGTCTCCCAGCTTTTTCGATCAGCTTAAACAAACAAAGAATTCCGATCACCGGCATCTCCGCCTTTGGGTACATGGACCGGGATTCGGCGGCACGCTGGTCGGGGTTCGACGCGGCCGGCCCGGCGATCCATTCGCGCCTTTAGTCGGATACGCCTGCCCGATCACGACGACGCTGAGCTTCTCGCGATCGCAAAACGCCAAGAACAACGTGCATGGAGTGCTAATCTCCCTCCATGATCCAACCATCCAACAAACAGTGCAGATCGATGGTAAGACCCAACCTCTTGCCTACGATCTTTCCGCTCCGCTCGGACACTATCCACGCACTCATGCTCCTACTATGGCGCTTCGGGGACTCTTACAAGCAGACAAGATCACTCAACGTACCGGGCTCTACACGGTCGAGCCCTATGATCCTAATCGCATCCCCATCGTGCTCGTCCACGGTTTGCTCTCGACGCCTCACATGTGGTTCAACGTCGTGAATGCGGTCCGAGCCGACCCTGAGCTGAGAAGGCGGTATCAATTCTGGGTATTCTACTATCCGACCGCGAACCCAATACCCCTTTCCGCTTTGGCGCTGCGGAAGGATTTAGCGATTGCTGAACGACTATATCATCCGAAGCACGGCATAGTACTCGTTGGCCACAGCATGGGCGGATTAGTCAGTCGGATGCAGGCGGTTGATACCGGCAGAGTTCTCTGGGACGAATGTTTTAATCAAAACGCCGATGCGCTTTACCAAAAAATTCCGGCCGACAATCTGCTTAAACAGACGCTGGTGTTTCGCGCAGATCCGGACGTGAAGCGAATCGTATTTATGTGCGTGCCACACCGGGGCAGCGGTCTAGCGGTCGGCATAGTCGGCCTATTAGGCAACGGTTTGATCAGGGTGCCGCAAAATGTGGCACTCACAATCCGCAATACCCTCGGCGACTCGCTGGAACGGCTTACCGGCGTGAGGACTCCCACCAGCATCCGCGGGCTTTCACCTCATTCGCCAGTCCTGATCGGCCTGGACAAGCTCCCAATCAAAGCCCCGCATAACTCGATTATTGGTGACCGCGGCCGAGGAGACTCTCCGAACGGTTCTGATGGCGTCGTTCCGTATCGCAGCGCGCACCTCGACTCCGCCCAATCCGAAAAGATTATTCCTTACGGCCACGGCGGCTATCAGAGCCCTGAAGCAATCGATGAACTATTGCGGATCCTGCGGCTGCATGCGGGATTAAAAGCCGAGGCCACGCACCATGTGGCGGTCTCTCCAGTGATCGGAGGGATCGCACGAAGTGGAACTCGTAAATTGAGCGACAACTAGCGAACATATTCCTGATGCACCGCCCCCCATTCATCATCACAACCATTCTCGTCACACTCAGTTTCCTTTTTGTTACGCCGGAATCTCACGCTCAGGTCCATACCAAAGGCACTCCAGTTGCGCCATTCACTCCGACTCTCAAACCGGGAGATTATGTCTGGCATCCCGAACTCTCGGCCACCGGACCGGTGGTCGTTCTGGTGAGTTTGCCGGACCAAATTTTGTATGTCTATCGCAACGGCGTTCGTATCGGACGATCAACCGTTAGCACTGGTAAGCCCGGTAAGCATACACCGACGGGCGTGTTCACGGTGTTGCAAAAAAAGGTGCGACATGAGTCGAGCATCTACAAAGGCGCCAAGATGCCGCACATGCAGCGGCTCACCTGGAGTGGTATTGCGCTTCACGCCGGTTATTTGCCGGGTTATCCAGCATCAGCCGGCTGTGTGCGAATGTCAGTTGATTTCGCGGCGAAGCTTTATTCGGTAACGGGTATCGGCACCACCGTCATCATCGCCGATCACAAATCAGCTCCCAACCATACCGTCCGCCCCGGCCTGCTCTTTTCCGGAAAGACGGGCACGCCGCCAGCGGGCGGCTTCGTTTGGGCGCCCGAGAAATCGAAAGAGGGACCGGTTTCAATTATCGTAAGCGCTCCAGATCGCAAGATCTATGTCTACCGCAACGGCTTTGAGATCGGCCGCGCGCCGGTAACGGGATTAGAGACTGCTCGCCTATCGGGTACCTATGTTTACTCAGCTGATTCGACTGTCGATTCCAGCGGGCGACGCGACTGGATCTCGACTGCCAGCGTCGGAAGAAAAGCGCCAAACCTGAAGGATCTGGAAGACCGTATCTCAATCGATTCGTCCTTTCTCCAGGACGTCCGTGCGATAATCACTCCTGGAACAACCATGGTCGTCACGGATGCACCAGTCAGCGGCCAAACTCGCACTAAACCAGGATTCAATATTCTCACAGCAGACGCCGCGCAATAAGCCAAGCTACAGTGAAAAATGGGTTCTTTACGATACCTGCGCGAGGCTACGCTGCGGCCGTGTTATTTTGTGTTTGCGTGTCTCTGATTGTCGAAGCAGCCCTCAGCGGGTTGAAGATTTTGGGAGCCTTATCCGATGGAGCGGAACGGAAAGGAGACCAATTGGAAACCGAAATTCAGACCCAACAAATCGCGGGAGCGCGAGGTGCTGCAATTGGTGATTGCCGGTAAATTAAATAAACAAATCGCGGGCCGAACTAGGCGCTAGTGAGAAAACGATTAAAGTACACCGTGGCCGGGTCATGCAGAAGATAGAAGTGCTTTCCGTTACCGATTCTGGTGCGCGGCGGAAAAGTTAGGGATCGGCACAGAAATCACACGGCATAGGACCAAGGTCTAATAGCGCGCATCCAGTCACTCAGCTAGCATATTGCCCGGTCTAGCTGCTAACTAATTCTCGCGCAATGGTTCGCATGGGGAAAGAGTGTGGCGGACCCCTTTTCGAAGGCTATCGAAGAAAATTTTTGCGTGTCTGGCCAATCAGAGAGCATCTGCGTCGTGGATGATGACGCTGCGGTATTAAGGGCGCTGCGGCGTCTCCTGCGTTCGGCTGGGCTGGATATGATACCATTTGAGGACCCGCAACTGTTCCTCGAGCATGCCAAGAATCACACAGTCCCCCTCGCGATCATCGACATCTGGATGCCGGAGTTTAACGGTTTGGAAGTGCAGCGATTGCTCCATAATATGGCACCGGCTACGCCGGTGATAATGATGACCGGACGAGACGAGCCCGGGATGAACAGCATCGCATTTGCCCAAGGCGCTACCGCCTTTTTCACCAAGCCGTTTGACGATGCCGCTTTCCTCGAAGCAATTCACACTGCTCTTCCGGCGTAAAACTAATTGCGCGTCGGATTGATTTCCACCCCCGCCGGTAGGGCGATACAATCCGGCAAACGTCACGCTGGGTGAATATCCGGAAGGCGCTGGACTGTGAGCCTTTCGCCCCGACATACGACTTAAAACCAATTTCACTCAGCCCCAACTTTCGGATAATTGCAACTTGTGCCGCTCACGTCTCCTCTAACCTTATGAAGAGCCTAACTGTATCTCTACTCATAACGCTATCCGCGTGCTGTGCTCCCGGCACCACCGTCGTGCCGGTGACCGTGCAGTTTACTAATCCCGCCCAATTTACTGACTTCCAAATTCGAGCCCGTGACGCGAATTACACGGCAGGAGTTTTCGCATCGGATGTAACTGCTGAGCTGACGCCGGTGATGAAACAAAAATATCCGAACGGTAGTTTGGTGTTACGCTTTACCGACATCGATCTGGCAGGCCGATACGCCGGGGGAACCAAGGTCACTCATGAAGCTCACCCCGCTCGAATGAGCTTTGACTTCTCGCTAGCCGATAGCAATGGCAAGTCTTTGGCCAAGGGCTCGAGTCGTCTCGTCGACTCATCCAATATGAGTTCTCACTTTCGTGATCCAAGGCGTTCCCAAGTCTTCTATTATGAGAGGCAACTGTTGAACCGCTGGTTGCGGACCTTGTCGCCTCGGCGGTAGGGCGAAACAGATCCACCGAAGGCAGGATCTGTGAGCCTGATAGTTGGCGTGACGCAGCGTCGGGCTAATCAAGTAGTGATCGGCTATCGGCTATTACAAAAAAAGGGGCGGCCCAAGGCCGCCCCTAGTGAATGAATAAAGAGGGCGTTTTACGTCAAGCCGTTGTCTTTCCGGATCTGCTCGCAGTTCGTTTTGTCGATCGCCATGGTCGGCAGTGTGATCTTTTTCTCCACCTTTTCGCCTTTGACGACCTTCAATCCTTGGCGAACGCCCTCCGCTCCCGGTGTCGCATAGAGGAAAGTCGCGGTGAGTTCGCCTTTGCAAACCCAAGTGACGCCTTCGTTTGGCAACGCATCGATTCCGAGAAACTTGATGTCCTTTTCCCGGCCAGCATCTTTGGCCGCGAGGTACGCGCCATACGCGATCGGGTCATTATGACCGTAAACCAGATCGATCTTGTCGAATTGCTTGAGAGCGGTCGTCATCGTGTCGTAGCCCTTCGCCTGCTTCCAGTCGCAGTCGATGGGTTGAAGCAGCGACTTAATGCCCGACTCTTTGCCAACGAACTCATTGAAACCGTCGTGTCGATCGTGAGCGGGCTGCGTTCCCATTCCACCCCACAACTCGACAATATTGCCTTTCGCAGCTCCTGGTCCGCCGAGCAGCTTGACCGCGTATTCGCCAGCCGCTTTGCCGATTACCACGTTATCGCCGCCGATGAATTGCGTGTACTTGTCGGTATTGACGTTCCGGTCGAGGACGATCACCGGAATTTTT
>Ga0209526_10002375_pt1 | contig 12702 bp, 14 predicted proteins | sample JacPinW_OM2H0_M1_FD_188566 | JGI IMG/M metagenome (GOLD analysis project Ga0209526, IMG submission 188566) | Forest soil microbial communities from Algoma, Ontario, Canada - Jack Pine, Ontario site 1_JW_OM2H0_M1 (SPAdes) (version 2) | ecosystem: Environmental > Terrestrial > Soil > Boreal... | reverse complement strand
CGGTTGCCAATCATCGCGCAACGCGGCCAGGAGTGCGCGAGCAGCATTGTCGGGTTCCATTCGTGTCACAACCTCAACCTTCGTCTTAATGTAATCCAGCCCATGCTCGCCAAGCGCCGCGCGTAGTCGGGACATTTGTGGACTACTCAGCGAAAACTATTCTTAATCTCTTCGAGGTATCGGCTGGTTTCTTCGTCGATAGAAAAAGAAAACTCGTTCTGTTGCCGTTATGTCGTGCGGGATCGGAGCCAGGAGTCGCTCCGCCCGCGAACTAGCGGCAATCCGGAACAGCAATGCCTCGACACGCTTCGTGCCAGGGGCCTTTTGCTCGACATAGGACAACCGAAGATCAGTCATGTCGTTGATCTCCTTAACCGCCGGTCGCAATGCCAATTTATGAAACTCGCCGTACTTTGGAAGGACCTTCTTTTTCACCCTCCCTTTCTCATCCAATTCCCCTGCACCAATAACCGTCCTTAGCTCTTCGACCGTGATTAGTCGCTTGCCGGTGAATTGCCAACGCTTCGCCCACTGGTACAAACGCAGCGAATAGGCCGAACGGAGCTCGATCGCATATCCAAGCTGATAACGAAAAAACTCCTGCTTCACTTGTGGGAGATATGGTTTTGAGCGTGGCGAGATCGAGACGCCGATGTAACCGCTGCCATCGCCTCAGTAACCACATCTTGAAACCAGGATGTAGGAAGATTCTTCGGGTTTTTGTCGTCTGGTTCAAAATGGTTTCGAATTCTGTTTGGTCTATGCGAAAAGCCGGGTCCTAACGTTCGGCACCACCCCGAGACGAGACAATTCAAGAGCACAGGGTGAATCTGCCTTACATGCTTGCTTGCTTGCTTGCATGCTTACTAATCCATTCTCGCACAGCCTCGGCGACGATATCCTGCTGTGACCAAGGCGCGGTACGGTTGAGTTTCCTCTCAACCGCGACCCTGGTAAGGTCCTTCACCAGATCTGTCGGCAACCGGTAAGTTTGCGAGATTAATACCGTTGGGAACTCCGGCGCCTTCTGTCTTCTGCGCTCCGCCGGCTTTCGCTCTGCAACCTGCTCTTCCTTTGGAACGGGTGGCGGTTCTTCAGTTGGCGCCGGCGGCTCCTTCCGTGGTTGCGGAGTTCCGGCTTCAATGAAATCGCGCTCCTCCTGGGAAATGCTATCAAATAGGGTTCGTCGTTTCATGAGTTATCGATACAAAAAGTCGGCGGATCTCCTCCGCGGCCGCACGTGCGTTGGACATTCGCCATACCACTGTCCCCTGCCCTGCCGCATCCGCGTACGCTTGACGAAGGTGGAGGCCCGGAAGGACCGGAAGGCCTAGTGCTTCCGCTGTAGCCAACAACTCCCGGCTCAATCTGGTGTTCGTCTGGAGTTTGTTCGGGACAAAATACGTCCTAGGAATGCCCTGGCGAATACTCTGCGCTTGTTTCACCACGCGCATAGAGTCCCGAGCCGGCCTTAGATCCATGGTCGATGGACCACATGGCAATAAAGCCAAATCCGCCACCAATAAGATGGCTCGAGTCACCTCTGAGAGACCTGCAGGACCATCGGCGATTACGAGATCATATTGCTTTATAAGCTTTGGCGCTTCTTCAAGCACGTCATCGGGTGTCTGGAGCCGATAGAGCGCGACCCCATCATTCAGGTCCCGGAGCCAGCGTGTAGAGGATTCTTGAACGTCGGAATCTATCAGGGCGACTTTCTTGCCTTTCTCCGCTTCAGCCACGGCGAAGTGGACGGCTATTGTTGATTTGCCGACACCGCCTTTCGAATTGACCACAGCGACAAGCTTACAAGCTGGCATGTACACAAGCATGCATGTCTGCATGCTTGCATACAAGCTTTTTCTGAGCCGCCGCTCCTGCGGTACATCAGTCCGTCAAGCATGTCGGAATTAGTGGCCTCTGCAGACCCCGCTCCAAAAGGGGATCGCCCCTTCCCTCTCGTTCCTTCGAGACGAGAAAAGTAGCTGCCTCCCAGGGAGAGGGGAGGGGAGGGAGGCGGCGTGGAACCAACCCAACGAAACCCATCGAAATGCATACATGCTTGCCTGTTTGTATGTTTGTTTGCTTGTTTGTTTCCGTTTCGGCCATGCAACTTCGAGATACATCCGCTGCACCCAACCAAATGACTATTCCTTCCAGAAATGTATCGCAGACGTTCTTTCCGCAAGCTTCCCGCCGAAGCAATCACTTGCTCCATCCAAAAGTATACACGCTTGCTTGCAAGCTTGTTTACAAGCTTGTTTGCTATCTCACTCGAATCCGCAAGAAGTTCTAAGGCGCGTTTATTTCTATCCTTTGAATCTTCGCACCGGACGGGTCGTACTGGATATTTATACGCAGTTTAGTGTCTGCTCCGATACGTGTTCCCGATGCATCAATCTGAATGCCGGTCGTCGGCGCCAAGGGCGAGCCTTCGCCGGCTGGATAGAGGAGGAACCAGGCGGTGAACACGAGGCCTGTGAGCGTCAAAGCGCCCGCAATGCCAATACGGTATGCTCATGAAACGATCAGACGCATTTATATATTGCCCAGAGTTGGCTTGGCTCATCGAGTTGTGTGCGGTGGAATCGCGAGAAACCCTTCCTCTTTATCGGTAACTTGGGCCGGGAGCTCGGAATACGTCGCGGGCGATAGGTGGAATCGCGAGAAAATCCGCGAGGGATAAGTTCTCGATGTAGCGACTTAGATTCGAACCGAACGGGTGTAATCACGAGAAAAGTTCGAGATTTCACCGGGTCACGTTTGTTCGATAGGCAGCAATCACTTGCTCCATCCAAATGTATACACGCTTGCTTGTAAGCTTGTAAACAAGCTTGTTTTCTATCTCTACAGAATCCGCCAAAAGTTCTAAAGCGCGTTTATTTCTATCCTTTGAATCTTCGCACCGGACGGGTCGTACTGGATATTTATACGCAGTTTAGTGTCAGCTCCGATGCGCGTTCCCGATGCATCAATCTGAATGCCGGTCGACGGCGCCAAGGGCGAGCCTCCACCAACTGAATAGAGAAGGAACCAGGCGGTGAACACGAGGCCTGTGAAGCATCAAAGCGCCCGCGATGCCATACGGTATGCTCATGAAACGATCAGACACATTATATATTGCTCAGATTTGGCTTGGCTGATCGAGTTGTGTGCGGTGGAATTGCGAGAAAACCTCCTCTTTATTGGCAGCTTGGACCGGGAGCTCGGAATACGTCACGGGCGAGAGGTGGAATCGCGAGAAACACGCGAGCGATAAGTTGTTGCGATGTAGCGACTTAAACTCGCACAAAAGGGGTGGAATCGCGAGAAAAATTCGGGATTTCACCGGCCACGTTTGTTAAATAGGCAGCGGAGGCTGTTTACTAGGTGGAATCGCGAGAAAAAAGGAAGGGGTTTTAAGACCGAAGGGGGCGTTTTTGAGTGAATTTGACGGTTAGGAGAGGCAAACTTCGGCGTTCTTCGTTCCAAAAGGGGTAATTGCGCAGCTTTTGATGATTTTTTTGGCCAGTTGGAATAGGGAGTGGAATGGCGAGAAAAGCGAAGGCCTAAACTTCAACGGGTATTGAAGATCGAAATCGCTTCCGCGTGGGCTCTGGGAGAGGCTTCGCGGTGAGTTCAGCGCGGGTGGAATGGTGAGAAACATCGAATCTGATTTGTATTCGCTCGTTGGTATGTTCGTTTGGAACGATAGGGGGGTTGATTTAGCCAAAGCTTGGAGGGGTGGAATGGCGAGAAAATCAAGCCAGATACTACATATTGTGGACGCGGTAGCTTTATTGACATCATGTTGTATATCGGCTTACTATGTCTCTTATGGCCGAGAGCTGCGAGTCGGGCAACTCGAGTAGTCGCCCCCATAATGACATTCCCCTGGTCCCTCGTGATTGGTTAAGTGCCCCTGTATTCAGTCCCCGAAAGCAAACCGATATTCGCGAGGTTGTGGTAAACAACAACGTGTGGAGGATGGGGATCAACAGTCCGTTGAACAATGCTCCTTCCAGCAAGATTGATATGACGCATGTCCGGGTGTTGCTCGGGGTGTTGACTTTCTGGAAAGGGGATAATCCTCTCTCGATGTCGATCAAAGAGTTGGCCAGGCGATGTTCCGGATCTCACGGAGGAGCCTACTTCAAGCTGCTTCGGCAAAAATTAGGTGATCTTCGAGATTACTGGATCGAGGTGGAACTCAAGAATGGAGTGAAACGGATTTTCCCGGCCTTAAGCCGGATTGAGATTTCGACGCATAATACTCAATCCAAGTCAAAGAAAGCGCTCAAAGACAGGCAGCAGAAGCTCCCGCTCCACGATTGGTATGAGGACGCCAAGAATGGCCGGCAACAAGCCGGAACCCAGGTTCAACTTGATAACGTGGCGCTAGCTCCAGAGTTTGTGGAGCTCCTGCTGGATTGGACGCAGCTGATGCACCTTCGGCTGGATGTCCTCAGGAATCTGAGCAGCGATTTGGCTCAGGCCCTTTACCTCTATATTCCGTCGCGCGCGGTGCACCACACCAAATCCGATCCCTGGAAGATTAGTTTGGTGAACTTGTTCGAGCAGTTGGGGATACCTGTTCCCTCTAGCAAGAGTGTACGAAAAAAGGTTCTTACCCAGCGAAAAACCAGTGTAATGAGTCAACTTGATGGTGTTCCCGTCTTGCGTGGGTATTTGAGGGTTTCGCTCCGGTTGAATAAGGAGAAAAGTGACTGGCTCTTTGTTGCCTGGGTGGATGCCAAGGACTCGCTGCCAGACCTGTATTCATCGGAATCCCCACTCGTTGAAGCGTGGCGCGCGTCTGGACGTGATGAACAAGAGTTAGCAAAGCTCTTGCATTCCAGTTTGCCGGATTTGCAGTTTGAAGAAGAAGAGTTAGCCAAGGCAGCGAGGGTTGAACTCGAAAACGTAGATCGTTTTTTGAAGATCTGTATCCTCGTTTTAGGGAGGAATCGGGTTTTCCGGATGATTGCCGAGCTTAAGGTAGAGGTTGTGGAAGGACGCGGTCCGAATAATCCTACGGGCACTTTGATTTGGCGTTTGCTTAACGAGATATCATCTCCGCTTAAGAAAACGAAGAAGACGCTACGGTCCTAGAGAATGACGGCGGTTTTCCGGTGACATCGGGTGGAATGGCGAGAAAAGGGTAAGAGACAAGAAGTTGGTATTGAGCCATTTAGGTGCGTAACGCACGGAGTGGAATGGCGAGAAAAGTCTCCTGAATAGCCAGAGGTGGCTGTTGATCGAGCGGCCCAATTTCAAGCTGCTTCCTTCCCGAAGAAGGGCAAAATCGGCCAATCAACCGCTTTTTGGGGTGGAATGGCGAGAAATCTTTGGTGCCAGGAAGCGTTGAGTGTCGAGCGAGTGAGAAAAGTCTATGGGTGGAATGGCAAGAAACGTCCTTAGCGGAAGGGTGGAATGGTGAGAAAGCAGAGTGGAATCACGAGACAGAAATGGATCGAGCGCGGTGGAATACCGAGAAAAGGATTCCGGGTGGAGTTTAGCCTGTGGTGAGATGTAAGTGCTTCGAAAAGAACTGGTTCTGAAGCGGCTGTTTCTTGCGATTCCACCATGAGACCATTAATGGTTCTACGCTTCTATGATCCGGTAATGGTATATAACCATGACCGGCTCGAGCCGGTAACGGTGATTAATTTCTCGGAATTCGAAAGATCTTTCTCACCATTCCACCCCTCTGGCAATTGCAGGAACAGAGCAGGTTCTGGATCAAATCCCTGGTTTCCCTCTGTGGCGAAAGAAGGTCCACTGTGGGAATCTTCGGCCGGCGAACTACTTGGTGTTCGACAGTTTGCGGCCTGTGGTCGGTGAGGTTTGATTTTGAGGACCAAACCCGCTTCTCTAAGGCTTCGATTGCCTCGCTGGTTGTTGATGGCCTTATCGCCCAGAACAACGTTGTCCTGCGCGGGTGGCTCCAGCGCCAGGGAGTCATTGTTGTTGGATCCACGACTCTTGCCGCCGCATTTCGGGGCGACGAAACCCACCAAATGAATTATTGAACGGCTTTTGAGGCGATTCCCCAGAGAAGTGAAACAACTTGCTGATAATCTTGGTTTCGACGCTCGGAATTTTACCAATCGAGAAGTCCGATACCTGGAGGAAATTAAGACGCTCGACAAATTCCAACTCCTGGTGGAGGCATCAGCGAAGATCCGCGACTTAACGCGATCTCTTTCGCTTGAGAATGGAGCACAGCAATCTTGGGAACAAGAACGATGAACACGCTCGTTTTCCATGTGCACCCCAATAACAACTAGATCTAAATTTGCTCATGCATTCTTCAACGAAGAGCCAGGCCAAAAGGGTAGGGGAGTCGATGGCGACAAAGGAACCTGCCGAAAAAATTGACCTGCCTGAGATCCGTCTTATCACCCAAGCGGAACGTAACTCGCTGGATGAGATGGTGAATGCTGTTTGCACAAAAGTTCTTGGTCCGGATTGGAAAAAAAGGGGCCGCCGCCGGTAGTGCGGCATGAAACCAGCAACCAGAGCCGAGTTTGTAAAACACGTCGCGCGGAACGCGCGAAAGTCACTGACCGCGAAATCGGTCGAAATTTTACTCCTGAGCTCTGGTCACGACTTGTTCTGCGCTGATCGTCTGCGCCCGCGCGGCAGCTTGAGAACGACGCTTGGTTGCTAGAACCGCATCGCGCTCTTTTGCCAATTCTGGCTCTTTACGACGCAATTTCTCTTCCGCTAACTCTTCCACCTTTGTGGCGTACAGACCATGGCCATCGCGAATGCGGTGAACTGTGCCGAGCCGAGCCGACAAACGATTCATTCGTCGACGTATCTCCTCAGAGTCGCCGGACGAGGCCTGAGCAGCCGCGAGCTCCGCTCGTTGCGCCTCAATCAGGACTTCAATGCGTGTGATTTGTGCGCCTTTCTTACGCATCTGGTCAGTCAGGGCCGCATTGTATCGGTTTTCCGCGGTCTGGGCCGCTCGAGCTAAGGCCGCAAGCCGGCGTAGAATGGTTGGTTCGTAGATCACGCGGTCGTTTTCGTCCAGCACGACCAATAACCGCTGAAGGGTTTCGATCTTGGTCGGTAAAACTTTTGCTGGCCGCAAGCGACCAGCCTTGTACAGCTTCGCCAGTAAGGCCTTGTCCTGCTGAGCTTGGTTTGCCTGTTCGAGTTGCTTCGCTTTCTTTTCGGCTTTTGCAGGGCGCGGTCTTTTGTTCGGACGTTTCACTTCGCCAACCAGCTCCAAGGCAGAAAGACGTTGGCTCAAATTTTCGGCGACCGCCTCGCGCAATGCGGCCCCGGATTCAGTAAACACCAGCGCTGTTTCCCGAGCGCGCGAAAGCGAGACATAAAATTGGGCCGTGTTAACGAGGTTAAACGTCGAAATCGGCACGCTGACAAGTACTTGGTCCACGGTACGCCCCTGCGACGAGTGACTAGTCACAACATGACCCTGGTCCAGATGCAGTAGCTTTTTCGTATCCATCACCTTGCCGTTGGACAAAGTGAGCTCATGGCCATCCATTCTTGCCACCTTCAGAACGTCGTTATTGATAAACCGATGATCATCATGGTGATGATTTTTGGTGAGCCGCACTGTGTCGCCAACAGCTAAAGCCAACCGTTCTTTGGTGTAGACTCCAAAACTGTGCGCTTGATCAAGTGGTAAAATCCGCTCTCCGCGGCGGGCATGGCTGACGATCACGCCCTCTGGTTCTAGCTCTTTGACTTCCCACTGGTCGTTTTTTCCAAAACCAGCGCATCTGCGATGGAATTCGACCACTTGGCCAGGTTGATAACTGGCTCGATCGCTGCGTTGTGCCTCTGTCCAGCCGGTGTTTTGTAATCGAACCATTTCGACATCGGGCTCAGTGATCAACGCCCTGGAGAGCAAGGCGGCCCGGACACGGATCGCGATTGCGCGACCTTCGGCGTGCGTCGGGGCCACGATCAAACACTGTTTTCCGGCCTCAATTCCTTCGAGATGTTTGTCCACCAACGCCGTTAAGCGCTCCGATTCTTCTTCGATTTCGATCATGCGGCTTTGCGCAATCAACGCATCGATGGCCTTGTCCACATATCCCTCACTCAGATTCTTGACGATTGATTTGAGCTGCGGATCCGTCTGGCGGAAAATCTCAGTCAACGATACTGGTTCCAGCGCGTCGGAGGCCTCCAGGACGCGAAGCGAATCCCCGCGCTCAACCGCATGATGCTGCGCGCTATCGCCGGATAGAATCACCCGAAGTGCATTCTCACGAGCGAACTCTGTGAGCCAAGCCATTTGTTTCGCGCCAAGGAAGCCAGCTTCGTCAATCCAAATGATTTTTCCTTTGGTCTGTTCCTGAAGTCCCAAGTTTTTTTCAAGCATTTGAAACGTGTCGGCATTCTCGAAGCCAACGTTCCGGAGCTCTTCTGTGCTCGATGAAGATGGAGCGAACACAGCGACAGTCTGACCGCTGTACTGTTCGAGCAGCTGGACCGCGCTCTTCATCATCGTCGTTTTACCAGTGCCCGCCCTGCCGCGAATGAGTGAAAATTGGTCTGTTGTCTCCAGCAAGTGAGCAACGGCTTTCTGGTGATCAGTGGGAGAGGGGATCTGGCGTGACCACTCACGCTGCGCATCCAACGCCTTAACACTGCCTTTGCCGGCCTTGATGTTTTTTACACTCAGGCGCTCTTCCTTGAGAACAGCGTGGGTCGTAACCTTTTTGTTATCGCCCACTAACCGGCTGTCGTTTTCTGCGAAACGATCCGCCTCGCGGACCGACAGCGAACCGATACCCTTACGCAGTGTGAGAGCAGCAATTTTGCGGCGCCCGATGACTGAGGAACGCTCAAAAAGCTCGTTTATCGCCAGATCTTGAGCTTCCTGGCGTGTCAGAAGGTCTGCACTCCGCGTTTGTTTCACAACGGCTAGAGAGAGGCTTTTAAGCTCTTCCGGAGTCATCTGAGCCTTCCAATGCTCCAGGCGTCTGCCAGCATCCAGCTCACCCTTGTTTTTCGATTCCCGGCTCTTGGCGCCAATTTCCGCCAAGACCATCGCTTTAATCTCCTCCGGCTTGGCCCCCGGTTTGCCGACCAGCAAGCATTCCGCCTCAAAACGACTGATGTCCTTGGCTTCAGCCAGAACGCGCGCCTTCTCTAGGAAGGTAGCCCAATACGCCAGCTCCTGGCGTTCGATCTCTTGAGTGCGACGTGAAAATTTCTCGATCGTCGAGCGTTCCACGCTCGCGAGCTCGAAATGATTCTGCGTCCGGCGAATCCCGTAGCCGTGCGCGGCTAGGCGGTTCGCGAGGCGGGCATTGAAAGAGGCTTCCCAGTAAGACTTGTCCGCCACAAGATCGCGGAATAGGCCCGCTTTCCAGCGGGTCTCTTTTTCGTCGAACGTGGCGTTCAGAACATAGGCATGAATGTGCAAATGAGGGTCGGGCATCCCATCAACGGGCCGAGTGGTGTCGTGTACGAATGTCGCCCAAACGGCGTTGCCTGTTGTCCGATCCTCGTCGCGTTGTTTTCCGCTATCGTCTACGCCCCGAACCCGCGTTTTCATTTCCGCCTCGATCGCCGCCATGGTTTCGGTGAACGATTCGGTGACCATCCGGCGGACCTCACTATCTGGCTCTAATGCCAGATAGATCGAGACGCTCTTGGGGACCGAAAAAGTAAAATCGTAGCCGGCCGTCCGGTTCTCTTTGGTTCGAGGAGTAAGGTTTTCGTCCGTTACTGGATGCACGTTGGCAGTGAGCTTGGCAAAATCTTGCCGGCGAACAGGTCCTTTCAAACCGAGGAGCTCGGCGCCCCGGCCACCCCAAACGCCGATCGAGCGCTCGTCTTCGGAGTAGTAATCGCCTTGGGCGAGCGCGTCGTCGAAATAGCGCAAAGCGCCTTTCGCTGACACTGACTGGTTAATGCGCAGCATTGGAACGTCGGCGACGAATGCTTTCGAGAGCCTGGTCTATATCGGCCTTGGTCGAAACCAGGTGAGGAATATCGAGTTGTTCCCGCGCAGGTAGGGAGGCCAGATTTCTTCGGCCCCTTATCGTGGCGCTTACGCGCTTAAGTTCGGTTTCGCCAGTTGGCAACGTGATGTGAGATTGGTGCGTCATGGGCAACGTGGCTCTCTTTTCTGGCCACAGATAAAACTGGTTTTTGAAATGTGTGGCAAGAAAAAATTAAGCAGACGTATTCCCTAAGCTTCGCTTAGGATGGAAAAGAATGGCAACTTTCATTGCCATTCTTTTCCATCAGCTGTCCGTCTTATTGCTTTTTTGTTGACTCAATTTGGAAAACATTGGAAAAAGTTGGCGGTTTTTATGGCAAAGATTGGCAAAAAGCCCGCTAAAACCTCTCCCCCCACGGAGCACCCGCGGCCTTTCCAAAGCATCCTCTGGCAACACCTTGAACTCATCCGACTTCGCCGCCGGCAGCGACACCCATGGCGTGTAATTGTAGAAGAACTTCAGAATCAACACGGCATCACAACAACCCAATCAACCGTGATGCGGTTTTTTAAGCGCGCCAGGGCCAGGCTTCAGGAAGGAAGCAAAGGCTTGCCTCTTGGCTTTGATGAAATCGTAGAGGGGAGCAAGCCCGAGGAAGACAATATCCCTAAGCAAACTTCCCGAGAACGGCTTCGGGCTGAAGCCGCCTCACTAGAGAAAAAAACCAAAGAAAGGGAAGCCAAATGGAAATTCACTTCCCCTTATCAAGATAAACCAGCACGGAAAAAATGACGAAACCTAGCAAAACGCAGAAAGCACGAGTAGTGGCGATTCTCGGAGGTAAAGGTGGAGTTGGCAAAACTCTCCTGGCCTCCAGTCTCGCCGATTTTTATACTGAAAAAGAACTCCGGTATGTGGCCATTGACGCCGACACTGGGAATAGCAAACACGGAAGTTTAGCGCATCTCATCGGTTGCGAAAAACTTGATATCCGAGGGAAAGTCGGTCTTGACGCTCTGATCGATCACGCCTTAAGCGGTCCCGAAATCGTGCTCGTGGATTTCGGCGCGGGAACCATCGAAGAACTCGCCAAGTGGATCGGCGAGGTTGGGGGAGCACTCGCTAAGGAAAATGTCTCTCTTACCATTGCGGCCTTGATTACTGACGAACTCGCAACAGTTGAAGCCGTCTTGCGCTGCGCGGAGCGGGTTGCTGACAAAGCCTCTTACGTCTTGGTAGAGAACCGAGTTAAGGGATCGGCAGAGGAAGCCCTTAACCATCCTACCTTGAGTCCATTTATCGACTTGGCGCAGCCGGCATACATTGTTCTTCAATTACTCCGGCCGGACATCGCTCAAGAACTTGATAGGGTGGGGCAATCTCCACGCGCGGCAAATAAAGAGCCGGCGAGCGATCTGTTAAAAACAGGTAGCGTCCGGATCCGGCTCAACGCTTGGAGAGAGGACTTAGACGCTCAGTTCATGCGAACCGATTCTCTCTTACCGCTGTGAGCGTCTTTGAAGCCCTTGAAAGCTATGTGCCGCCAGGACATCTCGAGGACTGGCGGCAATGGGTGGCTTATACCTCAAAGTATGAACCGACCGACGAAATTGGTCACATCTGCCAAGCGGCCGGATGGCTTGCTCTTCTGACGTGCGAAACTCCAAGCAATTTGGCAGAGCACAATAATCGCTTTCTAGAAGCAATTTCTGGCAAATTCGAAGCAGAACGAGCGCAGCGAACCGAACTTCAAAAGGCGATCACAATCCTTACTGAAACGCTCGAAGATGAAATCGGCAAACTTTCGAAATCCACGACAGCGGCAAATCAGGAAATTACAACCGCGGTAAGAAAGAATGTTGCTACGCTGGGTTCTGAGATCGAGAAGCTCGAAAGCATGCGTATGGGCACATGGGGGATCAGTTTACTCTTCGCCTGGCTCTTCGGCATTTTAACGCACGTCGGACTGACCCTGATTTTCCGCTGAGCCGATGAAGGAATCAATCGAGCCCGATGTCCATCAGCTCATCCGCACGATTCGTGGCCATCGTATCATCCTTGATACCGATCTTGCCCGAATCTACGGCGTTCCCACTTTCCGCTTGAACGAAGCGGTTAAGCGGAACCGCCGGCGCTTTCCAGAAGACTTCCTTTTCCAACTTACCGCCGAAGAGCATGCTGGTTTGACATCGCAAATTGCGATGTCAAAACCCGGTCGCGGCGGACGTCGTACCCGGCCCTATGCTTTCACCGAGCATGGCGCGTTGCAGGTCGCAAACGTCCTTAATAGCTCGAAAGCCGAAGCGATGAGCATCTATGTGATTCGTGCCTTTATCCGTATGCGGGAAGAACTTAGTGCCAACCAGGCTGTTTCCAAGCGTCTCGCTGAGATCGAAAGAACCCTACTGACCCATGATGCAGCTCTGCGTGATCTCTATCAAAAAATTCGGCCGCTACTGCTTCCACCGCCGGATCAACCTAAGCGCCGTATTGGTTTTCGTACTGACGACTAATTGTTGCCTATGAAACACAACACAGCCGTAGGCCCTGGTGTGCGCGAGACGGTGGATCCTCGCCACTGGTTGCGCGCCGCATGGTGCCTATTATTTCTCGTGGCCGGCTTTGCCGTTGCCACACAGTTATTCGCGTCAAATCTGGCCTACCATCCATCGCTCGGCCCGAACGTCCAGCACATGTACCCGCCTTGGGAAATTTTGCGATGGGCTTGGGCATGGTATGGACGCAATCCGAACCTTTTTACTTTCCCCGCCGCGGCCGGCGT
>Ga0209526_10002373_pt1 | contig 12705 bp, 8 predicted proteins | sample JacPinW_OM2H0_M1_FD_188566 | JGI IMG/M metagenome (GOLD analysis project Ga0209526, IMG submission 188566) | Forest soil microbial communities from Algoma, Ontario, Canada - Jack Pine, Ontario site 1_JW_OM2H0_M1 (SPAdes) (version 2) | ecosystem: Environmental > Terrestrial > Soil > Boreal... | reverse complement strand
AACAGCGGCTCGTCGCGCTCGACTTTGTCGCCGGGCTTTTTGAGCCATTTGGTGATGGTGCCTTCGAAAATGCTTTCGCCCATCTGGGGCATTACGATGTCGACGGCCATCTGCATTTCTCCTTCCGAACGTACCCTATGATTTCCTGAATGCTCGCAGGCATGGCTTGCGCCAATCGCCTGGCCCGCCACGCAAGCTATAAATCACAACACCGCCGTGGTAGCAGCCGATCTTTTCTAACGATCTTTCCAGCGAACTCCCGTCCGTCGGGCTCGATGGCACGGTGGAACTTCCACGAGCGCACAAATCCAGCCAGTTCTTCGGCCTCTAGAATTCTAACCCGGGAGCCAACGGGGAACGCTTCTTTGTAGACTCCCATGGTTCCTGCCTTCAGTACCGCGCAAGCTGTTTCGCGGCGCTAAAGACCTTCTGCGCATTGGGTAGAAAATATTCCTCGAGCGGCGGCGAGTACGGCACGGGTGTATCGAGCGAAGTCACGCGAAACAACGGGCCGTCGAGATCGCCGAAGGCCTTCTCGCAGAGAATCGCGGCGATTTCACCGGCGATGCCGCCGGTTTTCGTATCTTCATGCACGACGAGGCATTTGTTGGTCTTCTTCACCGATTGCAGAATGGTTTCTTCATCGAGAGGCAGCAGCGTGCGCAGGTCGATGACTTCGGCTTCGATACCTTCCTTGGCCAGCGCCGCGGCGGCTTCAAGAGAGGTGTGCATCATCGCGGCGTAGGACAGGATCGTCAAGTGCTTGCCTTCGCGGCGCACCACGGCCTTGCCGATCGGCACGGTGTAGTCTTCGGCGGGCAGCTCTTCTTTGATGCGGCGGTAGAGGAATTTGTGCTCGAAAAACAGCACGGGATTATTATCGCGCACCGCGGCTTTCAGCAGTCCCTTGGCGTCGTAAGGGGTCGAGGGATAGATGACCTTCAAACCGGGGGTATGCACGAAATACATCTCCGGATTCGCGGAGTGGAACGGGCCCCCGTGGACGCCGCCGCCGGAAGGGCCGCGGATGACGATGGGTGCGGGCGCGTTCCAGAGGTAGTGGCCCTTGGCGACGAAATTCGTTATTTGGTTGAAGGCGCAGACGATGAAATCGATAAACTGCATTTCGCAGATGGGGCGCAGCCCGACGTAGCTCATCCCGCAAGCGGCGCCGATAATGGCGCTTTCGCTGATGGGCGTGTCGATGACGCGCTCCCAGCCGAATCTTTCCAGCAAGCCCTCGCTGGTTTTGAAGGCGCCGCCGTAGACGCCGACGTCTTCGCCGATGAGCACGACGGCGGGGTCGCGCTCCATCTCTTCGAACATGGCTTGCTTGATGGCTTCGAGAAAGGTCACCGGAGCGCCGCTTGTTGGCGACCCGTTGGCGTTCGACATGGCGCTACCTCCGGGCCTTTCGCGGGTTTCCAGCGAGGGCTACCGCTTTCGCCGATTTTTTCACCACCTTCGTTCCAGGCGACTTCGGCGCCAGCTTCTCTTCCTGTTCGGTTTTCTCCGCGGCGGCGGTATCGCCAAAGTGAATCGGCGCGCTGCCGCCACCTGAACCCCGTCCCCGGCCAAAGCCTTCGACGACCCAAACCGGCTCGACGCTCGATTTCGGCGGTGTGACCTCGGCGATGGGCCGCTGCCATTTTGGCGTGATTTTGTGGCAGTCGTCGCCGGTGCAGTAGACACCTTGCTCGGCTAGCTCCGGCATAGGCAGGGGGGAATTCTCCGCAAAGTCGCGCTCTGCTTGGAGCAGCGTGTCGATCCTACCCTCGATCTCCTTCTTGCTCTTTGCGTCGAGGATCTTCTGCTCCAATAGGAATTTTTCGTGGCGGGCGATGGGGTCGCGCTTCTCCCAATATTCGCGCATTTCCTTGGGAACGTACTCGGCGGCGTCGTGCTGCGCGTGGCCGCGCATGCGCATGGATTTGGCTTCGATCAGGATGGGGCCTTGGCCGGCCCGCGCGAGATCGACGGCTTCCTTGGTGGTTTTGTAGACGGCGGCGACGTCGTTGCCGTCCACGATGTAGCTCGTGATGCCGTAGGCTTTCGCGCGGTCGGCGAGATTTTCGAGCGGCACCTGCCGGCGGACCGGGGTCGAGTAAGCCCATTGATTGTTTTCGAGGATCAGAACGAAAGGCGCTTTTTGTACGGCGGCGAGGTTGAGGCCTTCGTGGAAGACGCCCGTGGAACTGCCGCCGTCGCCGATCCACGTCATGGTGACGATTTTCTGGCCGAGGTAGCGGCCCGCCATGGCGACGCCGGTCATGACCGGGATCAGGTCGCCGAGCATGGAGATGGGCGAGACGATGTGGAGATTTTCGAGGTCGCCGAAATGGCTGGTGCCGTCTTTACCGAGCGTCGGCGAAGTGTACTTGGCCATGTGCTGGGTGAAGATATCGCGCGGCGGTACGCCTTTGACGAGCAGCGCGCCGATGTTGCGAATCATAGGGGCGAGCCAGTCTTTTTTCTCAAGCGCATAGGCGGTGCCCACGGAAATGGCTTCCTGGCCGAGGCTGGAGTACAAGCCGCCGACGATTTTATTCTGGCGGAAGAGCTTGGTCATGGTGTCTTCGACCGCGCGGTTGAGACGCATGTAGTAGTACAGGTCGAGGTGCTGCTGGCGACTCAGATCCTTCTTCATCCGTTGCTCCAGGTCTTACGCCGTAAGCGCGACGGGTGGCTCGAAGCGTTGCAGTTTCTCGAGCCACTCCGCGTACGATGCTTTCTTCGTTGCCAGACCAAAGACTTCGCCAAAATGTCTGGCCAGCCGCGTCGCCGCTTCGCCGACGGGCACCCCGCGGCCCAGCAGCTTTTCAAGGGAAGTGGCTTTGCGACCGGCGATGCCGCAGGGAACGATCAGATCGAAGTAGCGCAGATCGGTCGAGACGTTGTAGGCAAAGCCGTGCGAAGTCACCCAGCGGCTGAGGTGCACGCCGATCGCGCCGAGCTTCTGCGCCTGCTCGAGAGGGGCCACCGGACTGTTCGCGTCCGTTCTCGGCGAACCGTGCGCTCCAGGTGCACGCGGTGTTAAATCTTCGTTTTCTGCCGCGCCAGCAATCCACACGCCCGTCTTACCGGGCTCGCGCCCAGCCACAATCCCGAACTCCAGGCTCGTGCGAATCATCACTTCCTCGAGCATGCGCACATACCAGACCACGTCGCGGCGGAGGGCGGCGAGATTCAGGATCGGGTAGCCGACCAGTTGTCCCGGGCCGTGATAGGTGATGTCTCCGCCGCGGTCGGTAGGGTGAAACGCCACGCCCATTTGCTGCAAGACGCGGTCCGAGGCCAGCAGATGTTCCTGTCTGCCGTTGCGGCCCAAGGTAATCGTGTGGGGATGCTCGCAGAACAGGAGAACATCCTCGATGGCCTGCGATTTGCGCGCTGCCACTAGGCGCTTTTGCAGCGCGGAAGCTTCGGCGTAGCCGATCTGGCCGAGATCGATGATGTGACAGGGAGTCATTCGAAATAACCGGCGGTGGACAGTTTACCGTGGAGCGCAACCCCCGGGCACCACGACGTACTTTTGTATGTCAAGTTTCGACCGTCCACTTCCTACACATTGATTTGCAACCCGCGAACCGAGGCGAAGGCGTCGCCCATGCCTTCCCACACCGTCGGGTGCGCATGCATCATGCTCATCATGTCGTCGACGGTGCCCTCGAGATGCAGCACCGCGGCGGCTTCGGCGAGGATTTCCGTGGCCAGCGGTCCGATGATGTGAATGCCCAGGACTTCGCCGTATTTTTCCTCCGAAACAACTTTGATGAAGCCGCCGTGGCTGCCGAGAATGGTGGCCTTGCTGTTGCCGACGAACGGGAACTTGCCGGTCTTCACGGCATGACCTGCGTCGCGGGCCTGCTTTTCGGTCAGTCCGATCGAGCCGATCTGCGGCTCGCAATAGGTGGCGTTGGGGATGCGCGTCTTCACGATGGCAGGAGCGGGCTTGCCGGCGATGTGCGTCACCGCGGCGATGCCCTCCATCATGGCCGCATGGGCCAGCAGCGGGAGTCCGGCGACGATATCGCCGATCGCGTACAGACCCTTTTCGTCGGTCTCCATGAACGGCCCCACGTGCACCGAGCCGCGCTCCAGCCGAGCCTTGGATTTTTCCAAGCCGCAATTGTCGGTCATGGGTTTGCGGCCCACCGCAAGCAGGAGCTTCTCGGCTTGCAAAGTCTGGGTCTTTGCGTCCTTGTCCTTGAAGGTTACCGTAACACCCTTGGCGTCTTTCTTGACCGACTCGACCATGCTTTGCGTGAAAATCGGAATGTTTTTCTTGCGGAAGGCCTTGTCAAGTTCCGCGGAAATTTCTTCGTCCTCGACGGGCACGACGCGTGGGAGGGCCTCGAGGATGGTTACCGAGGTGCCGAACGAATTGTAGATGGAGGCGAACTCGACGCCTACGGCGCCCGCTCCGACGACGACCAGGGTCTTCGGGATTTCCGGCAGCTCCAGGATGGAGCGGTTGGTAAGGATGGTCTTGTGGTCGGGTTCGATGCCCGGAAGCGAGCGCGCTTCCGACCCGCTGACCAACAGGATGTTGGACGCTTCGATTTGCGTCTTCTTGCCGTCTTTCTCCACGCTGACGAGGCCGGGCCCTTCATAGCGGCCCCAGCCCTGCACCCACTCGACTTTGTTCTTCTTGAAAAGAAACTCGATGCCCTTGGCGTGCTTTTTGACGATTTTGTCTTTGCGCGCCAGGACGTTGGACCAGTTGATTTTCAGGCCGCTGATTTCAAAGCCCAGCTCCGCGCCGTTCTTGAAATGTTCGTAGACGTCGGCGTGGTGCAGCAGGACCTTCGTGGGGATGCAGCCGACGTGCAAGCAGGTGCCCCCGAGGAAAGGGTCTTTTTCGACCACTACGGTTTTCAGGCCCAGTTCACCGGCGCGGATCGCGGCCACGTAGCCGCCCGGGCCACTTCCGATAATCGCCACATCGTACTTTGCCACGCGAAGTCTCCCTTCGGGGGGAAGCCCAGACCTGTAAGGATGCGTTCTGAATGGACAGGCGCCGGACGGAGAAAAAGCCGCCTGCGCTCCCGGCGCAAACGGCCGCATCCCGCCAAACGATCAATTTTAGCAGCCGCCTGACGCAGCCGCAACTTGACGGGCAGGCTCGCAGAACCTGCTCACCTCGTATCCCCCCGGGCGGAGTCGAACGGTGAAATCCCCATGGGGTAGCCGCAAGGCCTTCTACCCGAGCGTTTCGACTGGCCGACCGGTGCCCATCGGAACTCGCGGCGTTCGCAAAGGACAGCACGCCGAGGAAAACGGGTGCGAAAGGGAACGGAAATGAAAAAGGTCCCCGCTCTCGCGAAGACCTTTTGCCAAACTCGGCGACCCTTGGTAGTACAACGAAACGCCTTGCCGAAAACGCTAGCGCCTCTTCTTCGCCGCCTTCTTTTTGGCGGGCTTCTTTTTGGCTTTCGGCTTGGCTTTCTTCGCCGCCTTTTTGGCCTTCTTGGCCGGTGCCTTCTTGGCGGTCTTTTTCGGGGCCGGTCGCGCCGCGGCTTTCGGAGCCGCCTTGGGAGCTGGTTTCGGAGTAGGCGGCCGCGGGGCCTCTTCCGGCTCCTCTTCGCCGATGATCAGCTCTTCCTCTTCGGTCTCGACGACATCCTCGGCGTCCCCGCCCAGTTCATCGTCCTCTTCGAGCCCTGACAGCTCGTTGTCTTCTTCGAAGTTGTCCTTCTCGAGATCCATTCCATCCTCCCCAAGGGGAATCTTACCGATGTATCGGGCCCGACGTATCGGGTTGGAATCGCTGCATCGGCCGGAGACGGGAATCCCCGCTCCAAGGCCTGCGCCGTTGTTATCGTACTCGCGCAGCGTTGTCAAGCGTTCTGCGCGAGCCGTGCCCGGGGGTGGCATCGCGGGCCCTAGGTGGTTCCGACGGTGACCCAGTGGATCGCCCGCAGGCGCGCTGTCGGCCAGCACAACCCACAACAAACAAAAGCGTTAGTTCTTGGTCGCGCCGCTCGTGGAAGTCTGTGCCATGCTCGTTGCCGGGTGCGACCCCTTCTTCGACTTGGCCCGCGCGCGCGCCGGCTTCGCTTCCGGCGCCCCGCCCAGTGTGTAAATCCGCAGCACCATTCCGCGGCCCACGTGGTTGCTCTTCAAGCGGTTCCATTTGCGCAAATCCTCCGGCTCCACGCTGAAGCGGTCCGCAATGCCCAGAAACGTGTCGCCCTTGCGCACACGGTAGCTCACCAGGCGGCGCTTGGCCTCGGCCTGAGCCAAAGCCGCGGGGATAATCAGCTTTTCTCCGGCGTCGAGGGATGCGCGGTGCTCCAGATTGTTGGCCTCGGCGATGGCCGCCGGCGTCACGTGATATTTCTTGGCGATCGAGGTCAGCGTCTCGCCTGCTTCCACGCGGTGCCGCCTCCAGCTCACCCACTTGTCCGCGGGAATGTCGGCAATCTCGGCGGAAAATTTTTCCGCCGCGCCTACGGGCAGATGCAGCTCGAAAGACGGATCGTCCGGCGTCGCCAGCCGCAGCAGCGAGGGATTCAGCCCGCGGAGCGTTTCGACGTCCACGTCGATGGTCTCCGCCACCAGGCGAAGATCGATGGCCCGCCCGGGTTTCACCACGTCCGCCGGCACCGGGGCTTCGGCGTCGACCGCGATCCCGTAATGCGCGGCATCCTTGGCGATCAGCGTCAACGCCACGATGATGGGCACGTAGTTCTTGGTCTCGCGCGGTAGCACGTTGCGTTTGTACAGTTCCCAGAAATCCGCATAGCCGGTGCGCTCGATGCCCTTCTGCACGTTGCCCGGCCCGCAGTTGTATGCCGCCATCGCCAGATACCAATCGCCGAACAGCCCGTACAGATCGCGCAGGTGCTGAGCCGCCGCGCGCGTAGCCTTCTCCGGATCCTGGCGCTCGTCGATCCACCAGGTGTGCCGCAATCCGTACTGCTGCCCGCGATAGGCCACGAATTGCCAGATCCCGCGCGCTCCCGCGCGAGACAAGGCCAGCGGCTGGAACGCGCTCTCCGCCTGCGCCAGATAGATCAAGTCCTGCGGCACGCCTTCTTCATGCAATACCCGGGCAATCATTTCGCGGTAGCGGCCCGCACGGCGTAGCCCGGTCTCGACGATCGCCCGGCCGCGCGGGGTCTGGAAAAAGTTAAGGAACGACAGCACTTCGTCGTTCACCGTCAGCGGAAGGTCGTGCGAAATATTCTTGGCTGCTTGTTCGGCGCGTTCTTTCAGCCGCGGATCGACAGGAAAAGTCATCTCCGCCACTTCATCGATGGGCGCGGGCACCGCCGGTGCTTCCTGAAAACCGTCGCCAGCTCGAAACGCCTGCAACTCGTAGGTGTAGACCGTGTCCACCACGCGATGAAACAGCTCGCTCAGCTGGGGGTCGCCGTTCGGATCGTAGCCACTCTCGAGCATCCAATCCACGGCGTCATCGAAGTCCTTGCGCGCCGCTTCCAGGTGCCCAGCCTTATAGTTCTGCTGGCCAGACGCGAATTTTTCCTCGACCCTGGCGAGCAAGTAGGCTTTCCCGCCGGGAATGCGCGGGGTGAGTACGAGCAAGGGGCGCGAACCCGGGCTGCGCACGGGCAAGGGCGGCAACTCGACCGGCGCCTGTGCGGTGGCGGCCACGGCGGGCGCTTGCACCCGCCCGGGAACGCGCGCCTGCGTGGGTTTCCTGGCCGCGTCTTCACACCCCGCCACAACGCCCACGATCCCGGTCAGCAAGATCGCGGCTCCCACGATATGAAGCTTTCGATGCACCCACTCATGGTAAGTAGACCCCGCACCCTGGTCAACGCTTTCCGCCGCACGGGTGTTGACGTTCTCACCACACCATGACCCACCGCTGGCATCGCCGTTCGGCGGCAGCGCCACGCCGCGAACTGTTCAAGGAGTGATGGAAGACGTCGCGGTTTGGGGAGGTAGCTGCCAGAGACCCACGACGTTGCCTCGGGCTGACGGCCGTGGTTCCCCGTGTTTCCGGCTCGCCCGGCGATTTTCCCGCCCAAACGTAGGCGTCGGAGAAACCGTGCAATTCGCTGCTGCTCGTCCGGCTCGGTTTTTCTAGACGCCCAGAAGCACCGAGAGTATACTGTCGTCCTTGGAAATTCTCCGGTGTGACCGGGCCTTCTGCCTGGGTCGTAGCGGACAACCGGCGCACAGGAAACGAACATGTTCATCCCACGAATCTTTGTATCCCTCTAATCCGCCACTGACGCGGATCTGATTTTCCCTCTTGTCTTGGTTTTCCATTGCCGCAGCCGCGCACGCGTTTGATGCTTCGACCGCGCCAGCGCAGAAACGTATAAGGTTTTCATGGAATCGCGAGAAATTGCCGCCGCGCTACCGCCGGCCACGCTCTGGAGTTCCATTCGCGAAGCCATTCGCGGCTCGCACCAGGACTTCACCACCGGCAGTCTGAATCGCGCGATTCTCCTCCTGGCCATCCCCATGGTCCTCGAGATGGTGCTCGAGTCGCTGTTCGCCGTGGTCGATGTCTTCTGGGTCGGCCGTCTCGGCGCCGACGCGGTAGCCACGGTCGGCCTCACGGAATCGCTGCTCAGCCTCGTCGTCGCCGTGGGCCTGGGCTTGAGTCTGTCCACCACCGCCATGGTCGCGCGGCGCATCGGCGAAAAAGATCCGAGCGGCGCCGCCGTCGCGAGCGTCCAGGCCATCGCCCTAGGCCTCGCGGTTTCCGCGGCTGTCGGTATTCCCTGCTTCTTCTTCGCGCCGCAACTCCTGCACGGGATGGGTGCCTCACCGCAAATTGTCGCTGTTGGCTCCAGCTACGCGCGCATCGCTCTCGGCGGCAGCGGCGCCATACTCCTGCTCTTTCTCAACAACGCCATCTTCCGCGGTGCAGGTGACGCCGCGATCGCCATGCGCCTTCTATGGGTCTCCAACATCATCAATCTCATCCTCGACCCCTGCCTTATCTTCGGCTGGGGTCCATTTCCGAAGCTCGGCGTCACCGGCGCGGCCGCGGCAACTCTCACCGGCCGCAGCATCGGCGTGCTCTATCAGTTCTATCGCCTGCTCCGCGGCAGCGAACGCATTCGCATCTTGCGCCGGCAGATTAGACTGAACATGAGCGTGCTGCTGCGTCTGGTCCGCGTCTCGCTCACCGGCATCCTGCAATTCGCCATCGCCCACACCAGTTGGATCGGCCTCGTGCGCATCGTCAGCATCTTCGGCTCGGCGGCCCTGGCCGGCTATACCATCGCCATCCGCATCGTCATTTTCGTCCTCTTGCCCTCCTGGGGACTCAGCAATGCCGCCGCCACGCTCGTCGGTCAAAACCTCGGCGCCGAGCAGCCGGAGCGCGCGGAAACCTCGGTCTGGCGCACCGGCTTTTACAACATGCTGTTCCTCGGCGCCATCGGGCTGGTCTTCATGCTCTTTGCCGAACCCGTCGTGCGCCTGTTCACCCATGATCCGCTGGTCGTGCCGCAGGCCGCTTCGTGCCTGCGCATCATCAGTTACGGCAACGTCGGCTACGCTTACGGCATGGTCATGCTGCAAGCCTTCAACGGCGCCGGTGACACCATCACGCCTACGATCGTGAATCTGTTCGGCTTTTGGTTTCTCGAGATTCCTCTGGCCTACGTTCTCGCCCTGCCCGCCGGCCTGCGCTCGAGCGGCGTGTACATCTCGATCGTGATCGCCGAAGCGGCCATCGCCGTCGCGGGCATCCTCCTGTTTCGCCAGGGGCGCTGGAAGCGCCAACAAATTTAACGCCCGGGTCTGCGGCACCGTGCCGCGGATTGTCCGGGCAGCGCATGCGACAAGACTGCTGCGCCCCAGCTACCCGGGTGCCAACCGATTTAGTGTCACGTCACGTTCCATCGTCCCGTGCCGTACCGAACGGCGCCGACTGTGCGATTATCTACATCAGTCCGGTGGGGCCTTTAGCCATGCCTTCGTCTCTACGCGTCATGAAATTTGGCGGCACCTCAGTCGGAGACGCCGACTGCGTTGGTCGCGCCGCCGCCATCGTGCAGTCCGCCGCCGCCGCAGGCCCCGTGGTGGTGGTCGTCTCGGCCATGAGCGGCGTCACCAACCGCTTGGTCCAGGCCGCCCATCGTGCGGAGGCGGGCGAACAGGAGTTCATCGCCGGGCTGGTAGACGAGCTTCGCCGCCAGCACGGCACCGCCCTGGAAGCTCTGGTGCGTGAAGCCCCCAAACGGGCCAAGATCGCCGAGGTTTGTGAGGGAGTTTTGGCCGAACTCGATCGCCTCCTGCGCGGAACGTCGCTGCTTCGTGAATTGACGCCCCGCGCTCTCGACGCCATGTCCGGAATCGGCGAGCGCCTCTCCGCTCCGCTCGTCGCCGGTGCTATCGGTGAACTCGGCCTGCCTAGCGTCGCAGTTTCCGCCACGGAGGTCATCGTCACCGACCCGCACCACGGCCGTGCCGAGCCGCTCATGACCCCCACCCGGGACCGGGCCGAAGCGCGCTTACGTCCGCTCCTCAATCAGGGCATCGTTCCCGTCGTCACCGGGTTTATCGCGGCCACCCCCGAAGGAGTACAAACCACCCTCGGCCGCGGCGGTTCCGACTACTCGGCCACCATTCTCGGCGCAGCTCTCGGCGCCGAGGAAACCGTGATCTGGACCGATGTGGATGGCGTAAAGACGGCCGACCCGCGCCTGGTTCCTGAAGCCCGCACGCTTGCCGAGATCTCCTACAACGAAGCGGCTGAGCTCGCCTACTTCGGAGCCAAGGTTCTGCATCCCAACACGCTGCGTCCGGTCACCGCCGCGGGCGTTCCCGTCTGGATTCGCAACAGTTTTGCTCCCGAAAGGCCCGGCACCAAAATCACCGCGAAAGGAATGCCCACAGGCGGAGGCGTCAAAGCCCTCACCGCCATTCGCGATGTCACCCTGGTCACCGTCGGCGGCCCGGGAATCGTCGGCCTCACCGACGTCTTGGCGCGCTCCTTTGCCGCCACCTCGGAAACGCGCACCAATGTCTTCCTGGTCTCGCAATCCTCTTCGCAGAACGACATCTGCTTTGTGATTTCCTCTGCCGACGAAAAGCGCGCTCTGAAGGCGCTGCGTGACGCCTTCGCCCCGGAAATCGACGAGCAAACCGTCGAACACGTCTCGGCCAATCCCGACGTCGCGATTGTTGCCGTCGTGGGAGAAAACATGCGCGGCATCCCCGGAGTCGCCGGTCGCACCTTCGGCGCCCTAGGCCGCGAAGGCGTAAACATCATCGCCATCGCCCAAGGCTCTTCCGAGTACAACATTTCCCTCGTCGTTCAAGAGAGCGCCATGCAGCGAGCCCTCGCCGCCCTCCACAAGGAATTCCGCCTCCACGACGTCGCCCCCGCCGCCCCGCAAAACCCCTCCCTCGAACCCGCAGGAAAACCCCGCTAGGTCGGCTATCTCGGGTTTCCGCGTCGCTATTGCTTAAAAATCATATCGTTCGCAGTAGCCAAGGACTTCCACGGAACCATCCCGCGGCAAAAAACAGTGGGGGGTCTTGAAATCGCACGCAAAAGCCCGGTCGCCCCATCGGTGCGTTATACTTTCGCCCGCGCTAGGACCAACGCCTTTCCGGTTGGCCGATCTTTCACCGAGGGTATCGCCTGATGTTGCGCTCACTCCTTACTTCCTGGCTGGTTTGCGTCCTTGCGTGGCCTTGCTCGGCTCAATGGAAAACCGACCCTCTCGGAAAGCCGCTGCCGGGCATCCAAGGCGTGGCCTGTTCCGCAACGGAAGCCTCATCCTGCGCGGAGGCCGCGGCAAAAATCTTGCCGCAAGTCCTGGGGCCTTCGCCGCTGGCGGAAAATCTGCGCCGCTTGACCGACGAAATTGGCGGCCGCGTGACCGGCTCGCCGGAGATGGCCCAAGCCATCGAGTGGGCGGTGGCCGCATTTCGCGCTGCCGGCGTGGAAGCGCACACGGAAAAATACACCTTGCCGGTGACCTGGAGCGAAGGCGATACGCGCCTCGAATTGCTCGGTTCGGTGAAATTTCCCGTGCGCCTCGTGGCCGTAGGCTGGTCGCCTGCAACCCCGGCGGGCGGCATCACCGCAAACCTCGTCGACATTGGATACGGCACGCCAGATGATTTCGCGCGCGCGGGCGGCGCAGTCCAAGGCGCCATCCTGCTCGCTTCTACCGAGCTCGGATCCACCTGGGCCGATCTCGACAACGAATACCTCGAGCCGCCGGGCATCATCGACCGCGCCGTAAGAGGCGGCGCCGCCGCGATTCTCTGGATGGGAGCGCGCGAGCGGTTGCTGCTGTACCGCCACACGAACACCGGCGACGGTCAGCTCGAGGTCATTCCGCAAGCAACCCTAGCGCGCGAAGACGCCATGCGTCTGGCGCGAACGATTGCGGCGTACCCCGGCAAGGTCCGCGCACGCTTCACGATGCCGAACAAAATCGGTGGTCCCGTCGAACAGCAGAATGTCATCGGCGAAATCCGCGGCCGCGAAAAACCCGACGAATCCGTCCTTCTCGGCGCGCATCTGGATTCCTGGGAACTCGGCACCGGGGCCCTCGTTAATGGCTGCAACGCCGCGCTGTTGATTGAAGCGGCGCGCGCGATCCGCGCCACGGGCCTCGTGCCGCGCCGGACGATCCGCTTCGCGCTCTTCAGCGGCGAGGAGCAAGGGATGTACGGCTCCTGGCAGTATGCGCGGGCTCATCGCGCGGAGTTGGACAAACTTCGCGCCGTGGTGGTCTTCGATTCTGGCGT
>Ga0209526_10002372_pt1 | contig 12711 bp, 10 predicted proteins | sample JacPinW_OM2H0_M1_FD_188566 | JGI IMG/M metagenome (GOLD analysis project Ga0209526, IMG submission 188566) | Forest soil microbial communities from Algoma, Ontario, Canada - Jack Pine, Ontario site 1_JW_OM2H0_M1 (SPAdes) (version 2) | ecosystem: Environmental > Terrestrial > Soil > Boreal... | reverse complement strand
GGTCTGATCGACGTCGAGCAGCAGACCCAACGCATCTTGCAGTTCGTGACTGCCCGCAAGCCGGGGTGACCGCGGGTCAGCCCATCGAATAGAAGCCCTCTTCGGTCGGCTCCGCGGCAAAAGCTCCCCGAGCGGCCAGGGCATGAGATTTGAACACGTGCGCGGCGGCGCTCGGCCGGTGTCGAACCGGGACGAACCTGCAGTTCAGATTCGGCGGATGCCGCCGACCCCAGAGCAGAACGTCGGTCGCATTGCCCTTGCGGGCCGCGAGCGCCAGTCGACGGACCGGTTCGTTTGCGACGAACACATCGGTTGCGACGGCAAGCACTCGTGGCCGGGACGGACTTCCCGCGCAATCCAGTCCCGCCGCCGTGGTCGCGACTCTGGCGCCCAATATGCGTATCGCCCGGTCATCGACGTTTCCGTCGACTGCGACGGTGACATCCCATCCGGCCATCGCCCGGTCGAAGATCAGCCCGCCGATGGAAGTGACCACGTCGGCGATGTTCGTCGCCACCACGTGCAGCCGGTATCGGTCGATCTCCTCTGGCACCGGGCGCGGCGGCTTCGCGGCCGGTAGCGCAGGCGACGTATTCAGTTCGGTGAGGGGGCTGGCGGGAGCGGCCACAAGCTGTCCGTTCGACTGGCTAGACGATTTGGTTGACACTACGAATATAGAGTAATCTGGTGTCGAACGAAAACCTAGCACGCCGCCGAGAACTGCTTTGACCCCGAAATCGCCTGTCACCGGCCGCTACACTGCCGGCATACAGAAGAGACGCAAGCCGAATCCGGACCAGCGCCGCCGCGAACTGTGTGATGCGGCGATCCAGCTGCTGGCCGACGACGGCGCCAAGGGCCTGAGCCATCTGAAAGTGGACGCACGCGCGGGCGTGCCCGATGGCACCACCTCGTTCTACTTCCGCACCCGCTCAGCACTGCTGCGCGCGGTTGCCGAGCGGATGGTCGAGCTCGACCTGGCCGCGTTGCAGTCGGTTGCCGATCGGGCCGGCCTCGACGACGGGGCGTCGGCCTCCACCCTGGCAAACCTGGTCATCCAGTCCGGGGAAGAGCCGCAGCTGAGCCGAACCAAGGCGCGCTATGAGTTGACCACGCAGGCGACCCGCGATCCGGCGATTGCCGCAACCCTGCAGCGCGCCACTAACGCATTCACCAAGCTGCATCACGACATCTTGGTGCAGCTGCTGCCGCACGGCGCCGAACTGGACCCCACCGTGGTCGACGATCTGAGCAACGTCACGCTGACGTTCATCAACGGCCTTTTGCTGCGATTCGCCCACGGCGACCGGATCATCGACAGCCCAGAACGGCTCGACGCCGTCCTTTCGGCCATCGTGGCAGGGATCTTGGGCAGCGAGCAGCAGGGACGCCTCACCCACGCCGGCGCCTCGCTGCAGCCGCGCCGCCGGCGATCGTCGGCAATCCGCTAGGCAGCGGGTCCTTGCCCAATGCAGGCGCATATGGTTCTCTACGGCAATAGAGTTAATCCGCGGCGCCCGAGCCGGCGAGCGCAGTTCTTTTAAGCAGAAAGTACAAATCGCCCGAACCGCCGCAGACGCTGACACACTGTCGGCACGGACCTGGCATGCGGCGCACCCGGGCGTGGAAGTTGCAGCGAAAGGCAAGATTTCGTGACGATCAGCACCGGCTTGGACGTCTGTGATGTCTACTACGACCCGTACGACGTCGTCCTCAACGCTGACCCCTATCCGATGTTCGGCCGACTGCGCGAAGAAGCGCCGCTATATTACAACGCCCAGCACGACTTCTACGGTTTGAGCCGGTTCACCGATGTCGACAAGGGCCTGGTCGACCACAGCACGTTCAGTTCAGCTCGGGGCATCATCCTCGAGCTGATCAAAGCCAATCTCGACATCCCGCCCGGGATGCTGATCATGGAGGATCCACCGATCCATGACGTACACCGCAAGCTGCTGGCCCGGATGTTCACCCCGCGCAAAATCGCTGCGCTCGAACCCAAGATTCGCGAATTCTGCGCCCAGGCGCTGGACCCGCTGATTGGGACGGGACACTTCGACTTCGTCGCCGACCTGGGCGCGCAGATGCCGATGAAGGTCATCAGCATGCTGCTCGGCATTCCGCAAGACGACCAGGAATTCATCCGCGACCACACCAACGCGCAGATGCGCACCGAAGCCGGAAAGCCCATGAACGCCGAACACGGGTTGGCCACCGGCGAAATCTTTGCCGCCTACATCGAGTGGCGCGCTACACATCCGTCTGATGACATCATGACCGAACTACTCAACGTCGAGTTCGTCGACGAGACCGGCACCACCCGCCGACTGACCCGCGAAGAGCTGCTGATCTACCTCAACGTGGTGGCCGGCGCAGGCAACGAGACCACAACGCGGCTGATCGGTTGGGCTGGAAAGGTTCTCGCTGAACATCCGGATCAGCGCCGCGAACTGGTTGACAACCCTGCGCTGATACCGCAGGCCATCGAGGAACTGCTGCGCTACGAGCCACCTGCGCCGCATACCGCACGGTACGTGACCCGCGATGTCACCTGCTATGACCAAACAGTGCCAGAAGGCAGCGTGATGATGATGCTCATCGGGTCCGCCTGCCGCGACCCCCGCCAATTCGGTTCGGACAGCGACGAGTTCAACGTCCACCGGCCAGCTCGTCAGCACCTGGCGTTCAGCGTGGGAACCCACTTTTGTTTGGGCTCAGCGTTGGCGCGCCTGGAAGGCCGAGTCGCCTTGGAAGAGATCCTCAACCGCTTTCCCGACTGGGAAGTCGACCTGCCGAATGCCCGACTCAGCCCGACGTCGACGGTGCGAGGGTGGGAGTCGATGCCGGCCCGGACACCATGAGGCAGCGATGACTCGTGCCAAAGATTGTCCGGCCTTCCCGTCGATGCGGGCAGCTTACTCAAATAATCACCAACTAAGCAGGAGATGACTAATGCCTGAGTACGACTACGAACAAATGAAGCGGGACGCCGAGCCACTGATCAAGTTCGAGAAGGACGTCAAAAACCGGATCGCCTATATCACCTTCGACCGTCCCGAGGCGCAGAACTCGACCACTTTGGGCATGCGCCAGAACTACGCCGACCTGATCCACAAGTGCGACGTCGACGACGACGTCAAGGTCGTCGTGATCCGCGGCGAGGGGCAGGATTTCGGCAGCGGTGGCGACCTTCCCGAACAGCGAGGCATGCTGGAAAACCCCGGTATGCCACTGCTGCATGAGTTGGCGATCAACGACGATGAGGTCAAATACCCGCCGGGCGGCTCATACCGCTATCTGTCCACCGTCACCGACTTCTATGCGAAGGCCCGCGCCGGCAACCGCCCGCTGCAGGAGCTGAGGAAAATCAGCATCATCGAAGCCAAGGGGTATTGCTACGGGTGGCACTTCTATCAAGCCGGCGACGCTGATCTGGTGATCTCTTCTGACGACGCGCTTTTCGGACATCCAGCCTTCCGCTACGTAGGTTGGGGACCACGCCTGTGGTGGTGGGCCGAGACGATGGGCCTGCGAAAATTCTCGGAAATGCTGTTCACCGGGCGTCCGTTCAGCGCAAAAGAAATGTACGAATGCGGCTTCATCAACAGCGTGGTTCCCCGCGACAAGCTGGAAGAGGAGACGCTGAAGTACGCGATGGCCTGCTCGCGGTCTCGCCCCACCGACACGGTCGCGGTGCAGAAGACATTCCTCGAGCTATATAAGCAGCACAAGGGCGAGTACTTCGGCAGTCTGCTCACCGGAATGGTTGAAGGCATGCTGCCGATGATCCAGAACGACCAGGAGAACGAGGTCGACCTCACCGAGGGCACCTTCAGCAAGGGCCTGAACAACGTGGTCAAGGACAACGACCTGAACTTCCCGCCCGAGTGGCGGCTCAGCCGCTCGGGGCGCAACAAGCCCTGACGTTGCGAGGTAGTGCATGTCGGCAATGACTGGTATCAGGATCGTCGAGCTGGCCGAATCGGTTGCCGGAGAATACTGCGGGAAGCTGCTCGCGGACTTCGGCGCCGAGGTGATCAAGGTCGAACGTCCACACTGCGGCAGCCCGACTCGGGCGATGGCCCCGATCATCGGTGATGGCGGCGGGCCCGAGCGCAGCGCGCTGTTCGCGTACCTGAACACCAATAAACGCTCCGTCGTGCTCGACGTCAGCTCAGCCGATGAGATCGAGACGCTGCAGAAGATCATCGCCACGGCCAACGCGGTCGTCGACGATCACGCGCCGTCTTGGTCCGAATCGGTCGGCTTGTCGGCGACCGATATTCCGCGCAGGCACGCCGCCGTGGTGTTCTGTTCGATCACCCCATATGGCGCCCAGGCCCCGCCTGAATTCGAGAACGCCAAGAGCATCAACGTATTCAACAGCAGTGGATGGGGCTACCACACACCCAGCCATGCCGATTCCACCAAGCCGCCGTTGCAGGGGCCCGGCCGTTTCCTCGCCGACTACGAGGCCGGGCTCGACGCGGCACTGTGCGTAGCCGCATCGCTGTTCTGGCAGCTGCACTCCTGCGCCGGCCAATTCATCGACGTGTCGCAGCAAGCGGTCCTGGCGTCGCGCGCCGACTGTGTGCTGGGCAGGTTCATCACCGGGGAGATCGCACCGCAAAACACCCGCGATGATTACGATCAGCAGGGCCCGGCCTCATTTTTCGCATGCGCAGATGGATTCGTCTATCTCTACATGACCAGCGGCAATCACTGGACGGGCCTCAAACAGCTTATGGGCCACCCGAAATGGCTCGACGCATTTGACGACGACTGGCTCGAGTTCTCGGTTACGCCGGAGAAGGTGGCGACATTTCAGAACGGGTTCGCGAAGTGGGTCGGGGACTCGCGCAAAGACGCGGCAGCCGAAGAGGCCCAGCGGTTGGGAGTTCCCCTGGTGCCCGTCAAAAGCGCTGCCGACCTGAAGAACTCGCCGCAGTACCGTCATCGCGGCTTCTTCCAAAACGTCACCCATCCGGTAGTGGGCACCGCGGCCTACGCAGGCGTTCCCTACCTGATGACTGCATCACCGGCGCGCATCACCACTGCGGCGCCCAGCCTCGGCCAGCACACCGGCGAGGTTATGGACGATATCGAGACGCCACGCCCGGCGCTGACGGTGGCCTCGGCACAACTCAAACCGTCGAAGCTGGCACGAGGCGGACCATTGCAAGGAGTTCGGGTCGTCGAGCTCACCAAAGTGTGGGCCGGACCGTACGCCGGCAAGCTACTTGCGTTCCTGGGCGCCGAAGTGATCAAGGTGGAAAACTCCGGCAATCCCGACGAGATGCGCGCCTACGGCGGCACCGACATCAACCACGCGCCGTACTTTCTGTCCATCAATCCCGAAGTGCTCAGCGTGGAATTGGATCTCAAATCAGCCGCGGGTACCGATCGGCTTCGCGACCTGATCGCCCACAGCGACATCGTCATCAACAACCTCCGGCCGGGGGCGATGGAGCGCCTGGGACTTGGTTACCAGCAGCTGAAGTCCGTCAAATCGGACATCATCTCGGTGTCAATCAAGATGTGGGGCAACGACGGACCGCTGGGCTATCAGACTGGTTACGCGCCGTGCTTCGCCGCGTTGGCCGGACTCGCTTCCCTGGTGGGCTATCCAGGCGGACCGCCGCTCGGCACCAGCATGCGGTACGGGGATTCCACCGTCGGCGCGGCCGCGGCGTTGGCCGCCGTAGCGGCATTGCTTCATCGCGATCTGAGCGGCGAAGGCCAATTCGTCGACGTGTCGGCCGTGGAGACTCTTTCTTCGATGATCGGCGACTGTCTGCTCGAACAGGAGCTGACCGGAAAGCAAATCGTCCCAGAAGGCAACCGCCATCCGGATATGTCCCCGCACAACTGCTATCCCTGTGCGGGCGGCGAGTGGGTCAGCGTTGCCGTGGCCGACGACACCCAATGGCGCGCACTGTGCGCCGTCTTGGGCGCTGCCGTCCTCGCCGACGACACGCGTTATGCCAGCATGCCGGACCGACTCAGGCACACCGATGCGCTCGACCGAGACCTTGCCCGCCTCACCACCAGCCACGACGCCAAACAGCTGGCGCAGCGGCTCAGGTCAGCCGGTGTGCCGTCGAGCAAAAGCGCTACATCCCTCGACGTGATCAGCGACCAGCTGCTCTGGGACCGCGAGCTTTATCGCTTCGTCAGCGATCATCGCGAAGGGCAACGGCCGATCGTGGCCGCGCCGTGGCGCATGACGGCTGCTCCGGCGCAGATCGCGCGCGGCGCACCCGACCTGGGCGAGCACAACGACTACATTCTGCACGAAATACTCAATGCCCATGCGACGGAGCGGACATGACCGGAATGTTGGCCGGCACGGCGGCGCTGGTAACCGGCGCCAGCAGCGGCATCGGCGCCGCGACGGCACGGGCGCTGGCCGCCCAAGGCGCCGCGGTCGCCCTCGTCGCCCGCCGCGTTGATCGGCTCGACGAACTCAACGCCGATATCGAATCGGCAGGCGGCACTGCGCTGGCGGTGCCCGCTGACGTGACCAACGCCGAACAGGTAGCCGCGGCGGTGCAGCGGATCGTCGGCGAGCTGGGACGCCTCGATACCGTGGTGAACAATGCCGGGCTGATGCGGATGGCGCCCGCCGCCGAAGCGCCACTGCAGGATTGGGATGATCTGGTGCGGGTCAATGTGCAGGGCGTCTTATACGTCACCCGGGCCGCAGTCCCCCACCTCATCGATGCGGCCGCGAACTCATCCCGCGGCGTCGCCGATCTGGTCACCATCAGTTCCACCGCCGGCTGGGTCGCCCGCCCGAACACGGCCGTTTATTCGCTGACCAAATTCGGGGTAAATGCGTTCAGTGAGGGCATCCGACAAGAGCTGCTGGGCAAGCGAGTTCGGGTCGGCGTGGTGGGGCCGGGCACGGTCGACACCGAAATCAGTCATCACCTTTCCCCGGAATCGCGCGAAGCATTCAATCGTCAGACTGCCGACATGGTCAAGTTGGCGCCCGAAGACATCGCCGATGCCGTGCTGTACATGGTCACCCGCGACCGCCGAGTGGCCGTCAACCATATGTTGGTTCGCGCCGCCGAACAGACCTGGTGATTCACAAAGCGTGCGCCGCGGTGGCGTGGCTGCTCGACGTACCCGCTTCGATCCGTTCGCGTTTCGGCGATCTCCTCGATGCGGCGCTCGCGCGAGCCCGCTGACTACTGCCACGACGGGCTGGCGGTGAGCAACTCGGGCCCGCTGTCCGTGATGACGACCGTGTCGCGGTGAAGTACCGCGCCGACGCCTTCCTGCCACACGTAGCCGGTGAGCGCCAACACCATCCCCGGATCCAGACGTTCCCGTTCGGCGGTAGCCGGAAGTTGCCGGGAAATCACCGGCGGATCGAAGCCCAGCCCCAGTCCGTGCGCGACGGCCATCGGCGGCAGCGGCTCGCCGGCCAGGTCGTAAGCCGCGAGCAACTCACTGGCCCGCACACCGGGGCGACAGGCGGCAATCAGCCTGTCCCACAATTCGTTCGAGCGCTGATAGAGCTTGCGGGTCGACCCGTTGCCGACATCCTCCACCGGCCAGGTCCGGCCCACCTCCCCGACGTACCCGTCGGCCAAGGCCCCGGCAGCGAACGCGACCAAATCACCCGAGCCCACCTGGCCGTCGCCGGTTGCCCGTCGCCAGGGGTGTTCCCGAGAGGTCACCCATGCGGCGTCCTGGGTAGCCGGCGTGCTCACCCCACCCGCGGCCATCGCCTCCAGTACTGCGCCCGCTAACGTCTGCTCGGAAAGCCCGGGCCGCAACTCCGCCACGGCAGCGGCGACTCCCGCTTCGGCGACACGCAGCGCGGTGTCCATCGCCGCCACTTCGTCGGGCGTCTTGATCCGCCGCGCTGTCCGCATAGCCACTTCACCGTCGACGAGTTCGGCATTAGGAAACGCCATCGGTAGCAGCTTGGCGAAAGTCGGTGACAGCGCGTCAGTTCCGACCCGCCGGGCGATGGAGGCCCCATCGATGTTCTTCAGCACCGTGATAAGCGTCATCGGGTTCCAGGCCAGACCGTAGAGCCGGTCACGGCCGATCTCCTCCGGGATTCCCTCGTCAGCCGTGCTGTTCAGAAAGATCTCGCCGGTGGCACGCACAACCACGCAGACCGGACCGAATGGCCGCGTACCGGCAATCCATAATTGCGGCGCCCCAGTGGCGTAACGGACATTGGCCTGTCGTCCGAGCACCAGGATGTCGATATCGTGAGCTTCCATCTGCGCCAGCGCCCGTTGACGACGACCCAGCCGTAACGCTCGGCCGTCCGGCGAAATCTCAGTGGCCATAAGGCGTGTAGGGGTAGTCGGTAATCGGCATGAAGCCGTCTTCGGTGATCACCACGATCTCCTCACTGCGGTAGCCGCCGGTGCCGTCCTCCCACACCACCGGCTCCAGGACCAGCACCATGCCGACCGGAAACACGAAGTTGTCGTCGTATTCCTCGCCTAGATCGGTTCCGATCATCGGCGGTTCGGCGGGGTAGGTGCCGATGCCGTGTCCGAGATAGAGGTGTGGGAGCCACGGCTTGCTGCCGCCGTTTGCGGCGATCGCCGCCCGGGCGAGATCACCTGATGTGGCACCGGCTTTGGTCACATTCAGCACCGCGTCGAGGATATGCCGCCACTTGTCGAATTGCTGCTGCTGGCGCGCTGACGGGTTGTCGCCGACCACCCAGGTTCGACCGAAATCCGAGCAGTATCCGGCGTAGCTGATGCTGACATCGGTCCACAGCACGTCACCGTTGGCGAGTTCGCGTTCCGCGGTCAGCAGCGGCAGCGCGAGGTCGCGGTGTGTTGTCCACACCCCCTCGGCACGGGACGGCGGCATCACCTGCCAGATCGCCTCGAGCATGTTGGCCGTCGCGCCCAGTTCGAATGCCCTGCGCACCAGCTTGGCTGACAGATCGGTCTGCCGCACGCCCGGCGCCAACTGCTTTTGCACATCGACCATGGCCTGCTCGGTGATGCGAGTGGCTTTGCGCAGGCAAGCGATCTGGTCTGGTGTCTTGACCAGGTTGGCCGCTGCCACCACCACCGCGGCATCCGATGGCGGCCCGCCGGGGAAAAGCCGATCCGCGGCCCGGCGCATCGCACCGGTCATCTCATCGACCGCGACGTTGGCGCCCGGCTGGATCAAATCACCGATCACCCGCGCGAAATGCTCGACGCCTTCTTCTAATTCAAGATAGAGCGGACCATGCAGATGATCCGCGGGCACCTGCGATTCCGACGCGGCCCCCTCGCGAAACGGTATGAACAAATGGGGATGCTCGTCGGCGGCAAGCACGATCGCCACCGGCCGCTCAACGTGCGACAGGCCGGCATCCAGCACCGGCCAACTGGCACCCGTGGCATAGACCACGTTGTCGTTCATCAGCAGGATCAGCGCATCGACGCCGTTGTCGGCCATCGCCGATCGAAGCCGGGCGCTGGTTTCGCGGCGCATCCGCCGCCAGTCGGGCTCCTCGGGTACGACGAAGGTTTGTGCGGCCGGAGAAGTCGTCATCTAACCACCCAGGAATTTCTTGATGTTGCCGCTCACCATGTCACGGGTAGTTCGTAGAGCCCGTAGGCCAGCGCATCGTGTTTGAACGGCAGCTGCTCCATCGGGACCGCCAGCCGTAGCGTGGGGATACGGCGCAGCAGGGTGTGTAGCACGATCTGCAACTCCATCCGGGCCAGCTGCTGTCCGACGCATTGGTGTCTGCCGTAGCCAAAGCCGACATGCGGATTGTCCTGCCGTTGCAGGTCCAGCTGGTCCGGGTTGGGGTAGCGACGCGCGTCCCAGTTCGCCGGCGGGACATCGAGGATGATGCCCTCGCCGTCGCGGATCACCTCACCGGCGATTTCGATGTCTTCGATGGCCACCCGACGCTGACCGGTCTGAATGATGCTCAGGTAGCGCATCAATTCTTCGACAGCAGTGGCGATTACTTTGTGGTCGTCGGTGTCGCGCAATAGCGCCAACTGGTCGGGGTGCTCCAGCAACGCCAGGACGGCCAGGCTGATCATGTTGGCGGTGGTCTCGTGCCCGGCAATCAGTACGCCGGTGGCTAATTGGGCCGCTTCCCGGACGCTGAGCTCCTCGGTGTTGACCCGCTCGGCCAGATCGGACACCAAATCTTCGCTCGAGTCGTCCATTTTGGCGCGAACCAGGTCGGCGAGGTACTTCGCCAGCGCGACAGCGCCTTTGGCCGACTCCTCGGCGGTGGCGTACCGACCCATCCCCTTATGGGCCTGCTCCTGGAAGAAGTCGGCATCGGAGTACGGCACGCCCAATAGTTGACTGATCACCAGCGACGGGACCGGTAGCGCCAATGTGCTGACGAGATCGGCCGGCTGGGGACCAGTCAGTATCGCGTCGATGTGGTTGTCGACGATTTTCTGGACGGCCGGGCGCAGACCTTCGACCCGCTTGAAGGTGAACGGCTTGGACAGCATGCGGCGAAATCTGGTGTGTTCCTCAGCATCTGAGGTGAAGACCGAGCGTGGCCGCTTGTGCACCGTGGCCAACATGCCTTCGTTCCAGTGCGGATAGCCCGGCAGTCGGTCATCGACACTGGCACGAGAATCGGCGAACAGCGCACGTATCGCCTCGTAGCCGGTGATCAACCACGGGGTGCTACCGTCCCAAATCCGAACTCTGCACAGCGGTTTTGCAACATTGAGGGCCAACACTTCTGGCGGTGGCGCCAACGGGCAACCCGCCGCCCGGGCCATCGGATAGTCGGGCACCTCCGCCGCGACCTCGCTCATAGTTTCAGTCGAGATGTCAGCCATAGCGCTCCTTGCGAACGGGCCTGCGGGTACTCACGGGGCCGACGACGCACGCGTGATGGCGCGGTGAACGGGCGCCCGCCAAAGGCCGACGATCGCATCGATCAGCCCTTCGGCCGCGATCGGCCAGCTGGACCGTGACCGCGGCCCCTGTTCGGCAAGCTCTCCTTCATGTTCGGCGCAGGTGTGCATCAGCAGATTGCGCGCCATCACCATCCGTTCGAAGCGGACCCGCTTCGGCAAGTCGGGCAGACAGCGGTTGATGCCGTCGATCGCCCGAACGAGCATCGGTGATGTGAGCGCATCCTTGGTAACCACCTGTCGATAGGTGGGATCGGCCATCGCCTGAGCGGCGAAACGCGCGTACCAGCTCGGGTTACCCAGAGCCGCCAGGTGCGCGGTGAGTGGGTGCACCAGCGTGCCCACCCAGTCCCGGAGCTCGGTCGAGTTGCCGGCGCCGGCCAGCATCTCTCCCCGCAATTCCTCGATTGGCACACGGTGTTTGCTTTCGATGGCACGCAGCAAGTCGGTCCTGGTGCCGAAGTGGTAACATGCCGCCGCATTGTTACCTTGCCCGGCCGCTTCACTGATCTGTCGATTGGATACGGCGTACATGCCGCGCTCCGCAAACAACCGCTCAGCCGCTGACAAGATCGCTTCTCGCGTCCCCGTCGACCGATCGTTGCGCAGGACTCTGGCTGCGGTCACCGCCTAAGTGAACACCCGCGCCAGGGTTAAATCAAGCAGTTTATTTAACTGCTGGCCGCGAGGCCGGCGCTCCGCCGGCCGGGCCGACGACCGCGTCGACGTTGTAAACGCGCATGCCCGAATGCGTGAAAGTGCGGACAATTTCACCGATTCAAATCTTCTTTGAACGCATGAAAGGACATTTACGGATAACCCGGAGTCCATCCACGACTCCAGGCGAGCCTAGCCGCCGTCGGGCCGCTCGCCCGGTACACGCAGCGCGGGACGAGCAAAGACCCGAGCGCGACTTGAATGTCCGGATAATTGGACCGGCATCAATATCGTTGCCAATTAGCGAGCGCAAAGGGTGAATTGGCGGCGAGCGGGCCGGTCATATCGCTAACCTCGCCGCGCCGCATCGATGACGTATATACTTCCGCTTCTCGACTGCTGCCGCCTGACCTCGATACCGAATTAGACGAACGCTCAACAACCCAGGCCCGAAAGCGGGCGCGGCACCCCGAGCTACGCACCACATCGGAGGAGACCTTGGCGCGCAACCTGGTCACCATCGTCGCTACTCAGTTGATGGAGACGACTGCTTCCACCGTCGCCGATGTGAACGAACAGGTACTCGCCGAGCTCGTCCAGCATCTCGATATCGACGCTGCTTTCTTGCGCCATAACGACCACAAAATCAGGGTTTCCAGGTTGGTCGCGGCATGGCCGCCACGACGTGACAACGCAGGCGCAGACCCCCAGACAGTCGCGCACTTCAGCAGCGCCGACCCGATCCTGGCGCAGTGCGAGCACGGGAAGAACTTGGTAGTGATCCGGCCAGAACCGACCGAGGCTGCTTTCGCACGCTGGGTTGGCGGCGCCTGCGAACGCTGGGGCCTGGAGGCCTCCAGGATCACGTCGCCCTCGGCGGCCGCAGCACCATTGATCTCGGGCGGACTGACCACCGGTCAGCTCACCTGCATGAAATTTCGTCGCAAAAAGTGGCGGAGCGAAGAGCTCAACACGATCCGGACGATAGCCTCGCTGCTTGCGCAACTTCAGGCACGGATCACAGCCGAAGAGAAGCTTCGCGACCTCGCCGAGCACGACGATCTGACCGGCCTGCACAACCGCCGCGCGCTGATCGCCCATCTTTCCGACAGGCTCGCAGTGGGGCGGCCCGGTCCCGTCCCGGTGTTATATCTCGACCTCGACC
>Ga0209526_10002371_pt1 | contig 12712 bp, 10 predicted proteins | sample JacPinW_OM2H0_M1_FD_188566 | JGI IMG/M metagenome (GOLD analysis project Ga0209526, IMG submission 188566) | Forest soil microbial communities from Algoma, Ontario, Canada - Jack Pine, Ontario site 1_JW_OM2H0_M1 (SPAdes) (version 2) | ecosystem: Environmental > Terrestrial > Soil > Boreal... | reverse complement strand
AAGGGCGCTTTCAAGCCGTCCATGCGTTGCGCCGTCATCAAGCCCCCAATGTCGACCGGCTTGATCGGCCACCGCAAGGCCACGTGTTCCGTTTCTCTCATAAGCGATGAAGCGCATGGGGCGTTTTCCTCTATGTGCGGTCCCGTATATCACAAAAAATGCATATTACAATAGATTATGCACTATTCTAGAACTGTGCATATTATGAGTGACTCCTGTCACCCCCTCTGTTATGGCTATGAGGACCATGGAATCGCCGACGAGCCTGACTCACGGAGCCTATGCGGAGCTTCGGTCCCAACTGCTCGCGTGCCGCTTCGCGCCCGGAGAGAAGCTAAAGATCGACGACTTGTGCCGTCGCTTTGCGGTCGGCTCGAGCGCCGTGCGTGAGGCTCTCTCACGCCTCGCATCAGAGGGTTTTGTCGTCAGCGAACCTCAGCGAGGTTTCCGCGTGGCGCCATTGTCCGTCGACGCCCTTCGGGATCTCACCGATGTTCGATGCAACATTGAGGCGCTGTGTCTTCGAGGTGCTATCGAGAAAGGTGGAATCGAGTGGCAGTCGCAGGTCGTCGCTGCGCTGCATCGCCTGTCGCACACCTCAGTATGGGCAGATAAGGCCACGCGACGCTACAGCGACGAATATGCGAAGGCTCACGAGATTTTTCATGAGGTCCTCGCGGCGGGATGCGGCAGCCCCTGGCTCCTTCATTTGCGAACGATCCTTTTCAATCACTCCGAACGCTACCGCTGGTTTTCCGGTCCCTTGTCTAAAGTGGACAGAGAGCTCGATAGGGAACATCGCGAGATTGCGGAGGCCACTTTGTCGCGGGACAGCGAACGCGCTGTCGCGCTGATGAACGAGCACTTGCAAATGACCACAAGAGTCATCCTCGACTCTGTATTGTCCGGACGTGAGCCGGCTTCGAAATCCGCAAAGGCGAAACCAGGTGAGGCTTACGTGCCTGAAAGCCTGCCTCGAAGCCGCAAGCGCGGTGCGTCATCCGCCTGAGGACATACTAACTTTCCACCCACGGACGAGTGACAAACATGAACGGCGCAGAAAGTCTTGTGCGCGCAACGGACAAACGATGATCCGCTAGTCTACATTCGAATCTGGAGTACTAGGCAGGCGGGCCGCCTGCCCAAGCCTTGGCGATGAGTTCATGGATCGCAGTCTCATCGAGAGGGCGAGGATTCCAATACTTTGGACGTGAACGCGATCTGAGCGCTGCCCCAGTCAGAAGACGAAGGTACTTCCTTTGTTGAAGCTATGACGCTGACAGGAGCGCCCTGCTTCCAGCGCTCGAGATCTCCTCGATTGGTTGCGAGCGCTAACTTGCTAATCCAGCGTCAGATAGAGTGAGCGCGACCAACAGGGAAGTTTCATGAATTTTTCCAGCATTTTTGCACGCATTGTCGCGATGATCGGCGCTTGCGCCGTCCTGTTGCGGCGTATGGAGGGCGTCCCGCAGAAGGCGGCGTGGGGCAATGCGCCCGAGATCCCGGAGGCGAAACCGCAAGGCTCCATCCCGACGCTCAAGATGCCGACGGCCAGGGGATGGGGCGATGGGCAGCTCCCCGTGGCGGCGCAAGGGCTCAAGGTCAACGCGTTTGCAACGGGCCTCGAACATCCGCGCTGGATCAACGTGCTGCCCAACGGCGACGTGCTGGTGGCCGAAGCGACGCAAGTGGCAGGACCGCCCCGAAGCGTGTTTCACTATGCGATGCAGGCCACGATGCGGCGCGCTGACGCACTTGGCGTCAGCGCCAACCGCATCACGCTTTTGCGCGACAAAGATGGCGACGGCGTCGCCGAAACGCGCAAAACCTTCATGGAGGGATTGAACCAGCCGTTCGGCATGGCGCTCTTGGGCGACACCTTCTATGTCGGCAACACCGACGGTGTCGTCGCCTTTCCGTATGTGGCGGGGGCCGATCGCATCACCGCCGAGGGGCGGAAATTCGTCACGTTCAAGCCCAGCGGGCATTGGACGCGGAGCCTGTTGCCGAGCGCTGACGGCCAAAAGCTTTACGCAGGCGTCGGCTCGCTCACCAATATCGCTGACGATGGCATGGAAGTGGAGGAAGGCCGCGCCGCCATCTACGAGCTCGATCTCACGAGCGGCAAGAGCCGCATCTTTGCCAGCGGCCTGCGCAACGCGGTGGGTCTCGCATGGGAGCCCAAGACCGGCTTGCTCTGGACCGTCGTCAACGAGCGCGATGGCCTTGGCGACGAGACGCCGCCCGACTATCTGACCTCGGTCCGCGATGGTGGCTTCTACGGCTGGCCCTATTGCTACTGGGGCCAGACCGTTGACGATCGCGTACCGCAAGATCCGGCCATGGTCGCCAAGGCCATCACGCCGGACTATGCGCTCGGCGGACACACCGCTTCACTCGGTCTGTGCTGGATGCCGGCCGGCACGCTGCCTGGCTTTCCGGACGGCATGGCGATCGGGCAGCACGGCTCCTGGAATCGGAGCACGCTCTCCGGCTACAAGGTCGTTTTCGTGCCGTTCGAGAACGGCCGCCCGTCGGGTCCTGCACGGGATATTCTGTCCGGATTCCTTGCGCCCGATGAGCGGGAATCCTACGGACGACCGGTGGGGGTCACACTCGGTCCTGATGGCGCGCTTCTGGTGGCGGACGATGTTGGTAACGTCATCTGGCGCGTGACGGGCGAGCGGTAGAACGGCGCGAGCCCGTTCCAAAGCCCGACTCCGATATCTCAAGGCCAGTCGGCGAAGTTCAGCGTAGGGTTCGATCGCCCCGCCCTGCCACGGGCGGCGGCGCGCCGCCGCCAGGCTCCGGGTGCTTCGCCCGTTTGCTTGCTGAAGAAGCGACTGAAATAGGCGGTGTCCTTGAAGCCGAGTGCGAATGCAATCTGCTTGACCGTGGCGCTGCTCGCTTCCAGCCGCGTCGCCGCCTCCTTGACGACGCGCTGCTGGATCAAGGCGCTCGGCGATCGCTTCAGCTCTCGACTGCACAGCGAGTGCAGGCGGTCCGGCGTCGTGCCCAACAGGCTTGCGTAGTCGGCCACTCGCAACTGCTGGTGATATCGCTCTTCAAGGAGCCTTCGAAAGCGGCTCAGGATCTCGGCACTGCTGCCTTCATCTTCCTCGTCGCGGTCGCCAGCGAAAAGACGCCAGAATCGCAGCACGCATAGCGTTAGCTCGGCCGACATAATCGACGCGGCGCCGCTGCGCGCCGGAACCGCGATCTCGTTCGAGATCGCCGCAATCGAACGCGACATGCTGGTGAGTAGGTCGGAGTCAACCGGGACCGCGAGGATTCCGCCTGCTCCTTCAAGCGCGAGATAGGCTGGTTCGGCCGAGGGTGGCAGGTAGCGATGCCAGGCGCCCGATCTCAGGCAGAGCATCTCGGCGCTCGTACCCGCCGACACATCCAGATGCTCGGCGCATCCCGCGGGCAGCCAAACAATCGCCGGCCCCGACAAAACAGCCGTCTCACCCTCGTCGCAGACCCGCGCAGCTCCATCGCTGTGAAGACAAAGCAGATGGATGAAGGGTCTAGCCGCCTGGGAGCCCAGCGCCCAACGCCGTGCCTCATAGTGCGATGTGATCACCTCCGCGCCAATTGTGGCGGGCCCAGCCGTTGCAACGATCGATGAAGTCCGCTCGGCGCCCGCGACCGCTCGACGCACCCGGTCAAGTCGACCAGAACTGTTCAACTTTTGACCGGATTTGTCCATTGCGGGAGGAAAGCCGAGGGTGCTTGCTAGGTCAAGTCTTGGCCGCAGCAGCCCCGAAGGCCGCCGAAAAAGAGCCGGGACACACAGGAAACGACCACTTTCATCCTTGCGAAAAATCGCTCGAGTGAAACACGAGGAGGCTCGACATGTTATTGGCGAACCGTCGAACGTTGCTGCGCATTGCCAGCGTAGTGGCGCTGGTACTGGCGCTGGGGACTCTTGCGACCGCCGCCGACGCGCAAGACAAGATCCGCATCGGCTACGCGATCTCCAAAACCGGCCCCTATGCCGGCGGCGCAAGCATCACCACGCTGCCCAACTACCAACTGTGGGTGAAGGACGTGAACGCGGCCGGCGGCATCAAGCTTGGCGACAAGCGGCTGCCCGTCGAGGTCGTCGAGTATGACGACCGCAGCAGCTCGGAGGAGGCGGTGAAGGCGATCGAGCGCCTTGCCAATCAGGACAAGGTCGATTTCATCTTTGCTCCGTGGGGCACGGGACTGAATCTTGCCGTGGGCCCGACCCTGAACCGCCTCGGCTACCCTCACCTCGCCGTCACCTCGGTCACCGACAAGGCCCCTGAGCTGGCGAAGCGCTGGTCGAACGCCACATTCTGGCTCGGCACTTCGGCGCAGATCTCCGAAGCGCTTGCCGAGCTGCTCGGCAAATTGAAGAGCGAAGGCAAGATCGGCGGCACGATCGCCATGGTAAGCGTCGCCGACCAATTCGGCATCGAACTTTCTGCCGCGGGCCGCGAGGCTTTCAAGAAGGCGGGTTTCACGCTTGTCTATGACAAGACCTACCCGCTTGGATCGCAGGATATCCAGCCCCTGCTGAAGGATGCGATGGCTACCAATCCCGATGCATTCATCGCCTTCAGCTATCCGCCCGATACGATCGCCCTCACCGAGCAGGCACAGCTCCTGAAGTTCAACCCGAAAATCTTCTATGTCGGCGTCGGCACCGCCTTTCCTCTGTACAAGGGCAAGTTTGCCGCCAACAGCGACGGCGTGATGGGGATCGGCGGCTGGAACGCGGACTCCTCAGCGCTCAAGGACTATCTCGCGCGACACAAGGCAGCGACCGGCCAGGAGCCCGACCGCTGGGCGAGCCCGATCACCTACGCAAGCCTGCAGGTGCTCCAGCAGGCGATCGAAAGGGTCGGCAAGATCGATCGTGCCGCCATCGCGGCGGAAATTCGTTCCGGAACGTTCGACACCATCATCGGCAAGGTCAAGCTGAAGGACGGCCTGCTGCAGGAGGTGTGGTGCGTTGGCCAATGGCAGAACGGCGAATTCTACGGACTTGCGCCGACGTCGATGGCGGGTGCTCACGCACCGGTCGTGCCAAAGCCGCAGTGGCAGTGAGACCGCGGTCGGCGGGCCGATCTTCGTGGTGAGGACCTGCCTGCCGCTGGTCAGTGGGACGCCGCCTCATGCTGTTGTTCGACATCGTCCTGCCGGGCCTTGTGCTGGGGGGCATGTATGCCCTCATCGCACTCGGCCTGACGCTGCAATACGGCGTCGCACGCGTCATGAACCTCTCCTATGGCGAGTCGCTGGTCGCGGCCGCCTTTGGCGCGGTCTCCCTCTATGGGGGTCTCGGGCTGAGCCCGCTCGTGGCGTTGTTGCTGGCCGTCCCGCTCGCGGCCGTGCTGAACTGGCTGCTTTACCGGCTCTTGCTCGAGCGGCTCATGCGACGCGGCAAGGACAGCGGCGCGCAGGAGATCGACAGCATCCTTGTGACCTTCGGCGTGCTGTTCGTCATCCAGGGCATCATGCTGGTCGCATTCGGCGGCCAATACTACAGCTATAGCTATCTCTCCATTCCCATCGTCGTCCTTGGGTCGACGTTAGCGGTCAATCGGCTCATCGCGCTGACATTTGTGGCGGTGATCGGTGTCGCCGTCTACCTGGCACTGACGCGCACGCGCATCGGCACTGCGGTCCGCGCCATCGCGGTCGACGCAAACGCCGCGCGGCTGGTCGGAATTGACGTGTCCGCGCTGTCGGGTCTGGCCTTCGCCTGCGGAGGCGGCCTTGTGGCCGCCGGCGGCGTCCTGGTCAGCATGTTCCTTACCTTCAACGCTTCGATGGGCGTGATATTCACCATGAAGGCGCTTGTCGTTGTAATCATGGGCGGGGTCGGCAATGTCTTAGGCGCGTTATTCGCGGGGTTGATGCTTGGCGTCGTCGAAACCGCGGTTGCTCGACTCGTCGATCCGGGCCTCACGCTCGCCGCCACCTATGCGCTGTTCCTTGGCGTCCTGCTCATCAGGCCAACCGGCCTGTTCGGGAGGGCGCCCTCGTGACCAACGGCGCAAGCAAAGCGCTCTTATGGTCTGCCGGGCTCGCCCTGGTCGCGGCCCTCGGCACTTACCCGCTTTATGCCAACGGTTACTATCTCGCGATCGGCATCAGCATCCTCTACTTCACGATCCTGGCGACAGCCTGGGCGATGTTCTCAGGCCCTACCCGCTACATCTCGCTTGCGACGGTCGCGTTCTTCGGCCTTGGTGCCTATACCGCGGCTGTCCTGGGCGAGGCATGGCCCTGGCCCGTCGTGCTCCTGGCCGCGGCGGCGCTTGGCGCGCTGGTCGCCGCGATCACCGGACTGTCGACGCTGCGGCTGTCCGGCATCTACTTTGTGATCTTCTCGTTCGGGCTTGCCGAATTCATCCGGCAGCTCGTGATCTGGTACGAAGTCAACGTCCACAAGTCGGTTGGCCGCTACCTGTTCAGCGCCGTGACACAGGACATCATCTACTGGCAGCTTCTTGGCCTGACGATCCTGGTCTTTGCTGCAGGCTGGCTGCTCGGCCGTTCGCGCTACGGGCTGGCGCTGCGGGCCATTGGTGCGGATGAGACCGCAGCCAGCCATTCCGGTATCAATGCCACGCGCATCAAGCTTGCGGTGTTCATGCTGAGCGCGGTGTTCATGTCGGTGACGGGTGCAGTGATGGCGCCGCGCTGGACCTACATCGACCCGTCGATCGCCTTCAATCCGATGATCTCGTTTCAGGTCGTCATCATGGCGCTGTTGGGTGGCGCAGGCTCGCTATTTGGTCCGGTACTCGGCGTCATTCCGCTAGTGCTGTTGTTCGAGGTTCTCACCGCGACGCTGCCCAACCACTTCAGCATCCTGCTCGGGGCCACCTTCGTTCTGATCGTCATGGCGCTTCCGAGAGGCGTGATTGGCCTGGTCGACATCCGGCGGCGATCGGCTGTCACGGCTACGAGAGGCGCCGCGCCCGTCAGGGACGGGAGTGGCCCCCTCTTGGCAGTCGATGGCGTCAGCAAATCGTTCGGCGGCCTGTGCGCGGTCGACCAGGTCAGTTTCGATGTGGCGCGCGGGCAAATCGTCGGGATCATCGGACCCAACGGCTCAGGCAAGACGACGCTGCTGAACATGCTGTCGGGCGCGCTGCGGCCGTCATCGGGCACCATCCGGCTCGGCGACACCGCGATCAACGGGCTCCGGCCATACCAGATCGCGCGTCTCGGTCTCGCCCGCACATTCCAGTTGGTACGTGTGTTGGGGGATCTGACGGCTGCGGAGAATGTCGCGACGGCAATCTTGTTCAGCTCGGCACCGACAGCATCGGAGCCCGCCGCAGAGACCATCCGGCAGTTGCTCGATCTCGTTGGGCTATCCCCGATACATGATGCGCTAGCCGGCGAGCTCACCTATATCGATCAGAAACGGCTTGAGCTGGCACGCGCTCTGGCGCCAAAACCCCGTTTGGTGCTGCTCGACGAATGGCTGGCCGGCCTCAATCCGAGTGAGCTCGAGACAGGCATCGCCCTGATCGAAAAGCTGCGCGAACGCGGCACGACCATCATCATGGTTGAGCATGTGATGGATGCCATCCGCGCGCTCTGCAGCCATTGCATCGTCATGAACGCCGGCAGCGTGATCGCCCGCGGCACTCCCGACGAAGTCTTGTCCGACCCCAAAGTCGTGACCGCCTATCTTGGAGGGGCCGATGCTTGAGATCTCGGCGCTCTCACATTTTTACGGCAAGCATCAGGCGTTGGCCAACGTCGCCCTGCACGCCGCTCGCGGCGAGATCGTCGCGATCCTAGGCGCAAACGGTGCTGGCAAATCGACACTGCTCAAGGGCATTGCCGGCCTCATCACGCCCGCGCCCGGCACGAATATCCGCTTCGAAGGAGAAAACGTCGCCGAGCTCCCGGCTCATCTGATCGTCGAACGCGGCATCGCGCTCGTTCCGGAAGGCCGCGGCATCTTCGGAGAACTGACCGTCGGGGAGAACCTCCAGCTCGGCGCTTATCCGGCCCGCGCCCGCGCCGGCGAGGCCGACAGGCTTGCGAAGGTAAAGTCGCTGTTTCCCCGCCTGACCGAGCGCATGACGCAGGCCGTACGGACGATGAGCGGCGGCGAGCAGCAGATGGTCGCGATCGGCCGGGCGCTGATGTCCAATCCCCTCCTCCTGCTGCTGGACGAGCCCTCGCTCGGCCTCTCGCCTCTGCTCAGCCGCGAAGTGTTCCGCGCGCTGACGCAGATTCGCTCCGGCGGGGTGAGTGTGCTCCTCGTGGAACAGAATGCCCGCGCAAGCCTCGACATCTCGGATCGAGTCTATCTGATCGAGTCGGGCCGCAACGCGGGCACAGGCTCTGCCGCCGAGATGAAGAACAATCCCGATATTCAGCGCGCTTATCTTGGCAAGGCGCGCGTTTCCGCAACTGCACCCCAACCATCCCCGCAACCCAAGGAGAGCACCATGAACAGTATCGACCTTCTCATCGGCGGCAAGGATCAGCCGGCCAGCGATCAGCGGACATTCCAGCGTCTCAACCCGATCGGCGGCGAAATCGCAAGCATCGTGGCGGCAGCCTCGGTTGGTGATGCGATGCGCGCGGCCGATGCGGCGGCGGCCGCCTTCCCGGCCTGGTCGCAGCTCGGTCCCTCCGAACGGCGGCACCGCCTCAACGCCGCGGCTGACATCCTTGCGCGCAGGGCGGGCGAATTCGCCGCCCTGATGGTGGCCGAGACCGGCGCCACGGCAGGCTGGGCCGGCTTCAATGTGCATCTGGCGGAGGGCATGTTGCGTGAAGCGGCGGCGATGACGACGCAGGTCTCGGGCGAGGTCATCCCCACCGACGTGCCCGGCAACCTCGCGATGGCCTTCCGGCAGCCGGTCGGAGTCGTGCTGGGGATCGCGCCGTGGAACGCGCCAGTGATCCTGGGCGTGCGGGCTGTCGCCATGCCACTCGCCTGCGGCAACACGGTAGTGTTGAAAGCCTCGGAGATGAGCCCCGGCGTGCACCGGCTGATCGGGAGCTGTCTCGCCGAGGCGGGCCTCGGCGACGGCGTCGTCAATGTCGTAACCAACGCGCCGGAGGATGCGCAGGCCGTGGTCGAGGCCCTGATCGCCCATCCGGCGGTGCGCCGTGTGAATTTCACCGGCTCGACCCGTGTGGGACGCCTCATCGCGCTCGCCTGCGCGAAGCATTTGAAACGTGTGTTGCTCGAACTCGGCGGTAAAGCGCCGCTCGTGATCCTTGACGATGCCGACCTCGATGCCGCCGTGAACGCTGCGGCCTTCGGTGCCTTCATGAACCAGGGCCAGATCTGCATGTCGACCGAGCGGATCGTGGTCGACGACAAGGTCGCCGATGCCTTCGTTGCCAAGTTCGCCGCCAAAGCGAAGAGCCTGCCATATGGCGATCCGCGCAAGGGCAATGTCGTGCTGGGCTCGCTGGTGAGCAGCGCGGCCTGCGACCGCGTCGGCGGTCTTATCGATGATGCCGTCGCCAAGGGCGCTGTGATCGCGGCAGGCGGGCGCGGAACCGGCACAATCATGCCCGCCACGATCGTCGATCACGTCACTCCGGCGATGCGCATCTATGGCGAGGAAAGCTTTGGCCCCGTGGTCACGGTCGTCCGCGTCAGCGGCGTCGATGAGGCCGTGCGTGTCGCCAACGATACTGAATACGGCCTCTCCTCCGCCGTGTTCGGCCGCGACGTTGCGCGTGCCATCGGCGTCGCCAGGCGTATCGAGGCCGGCATCTGCCATGTCAACGCGCCGACCGTGCATGACGAGCCTCAGATGCCGTTCGGCGGCACCAAGGCATCGGGCTATGGCCGCTTCGGCGGCAAGGCCGCAATCGACGAGTTCACCGAGCTGCGCTGGATCACGGTGCAGACCGGGCCGCGGCACTATCCTTTTTAGACAATCGGCAATCGGTTGCTTCAGGACTACTCTGCTCGGCGCCGTTGCTGCGCGATTGCCGAGCTGCGCCAGCAACACAATTATTCTGATCAAGTTTCGCACGATTCGATCTCGCCAGTTTGGGATACGTTCTCGCGGCGCGGGCCGGCGCGTGATCGCCGGCGCCCGCAGCGGTATAGTGTTTTCTTCAACCCAGATTGAATGCTGATCATTTTCGGCATCGGGATTTTCGGCAGCTCACTGAGCACTGTCCGATGTTTTTTCATATGATGATCATCATTCAATTGGGTTTCATTTACATTTCACGATCGAACTGTCTGGTTGCCGTTGAAATAGAGTTGGGGTCGGTGCCCGTAAGCGAGACCTGCAGACACCGCCGGGGCTTGAGCGAACGATGGCGGCGACAGCTCTCTACGACCGCTGCAGCAGCAGGGCCGTGAGTTCATTGGGCATGTCGAGCATCACATCATGCCCGCATGCAAGCTCCTCCTGCCACCAGCGGCGCTCTCCTGCCTTGGCGTAAAACTGGCCGAAAGGACCTTCAAAGCCACTCGCCCGAATGTATCCGATGTTTGCGATGCCGTCGCAGGCGCCGCTGATCTGCGCCGGCGCTTCAAAACTGGACAGCGGGTGCATCGTGCACTGACGGTCCACCCAGGCGGCGTCTGCCGCATTGACCGCGAAGGCCGACGCCGGTCTCGGCGGAACTCTCCAGCCATCGCCATAGGCCACAGCCAGTTTCCGGTCGCCCTCACCGTTATCGGGTAGGTAGTCGAAAAGGGTTTTGCCGTTCTCGGGAACGAAGGCGTCGAGATAGATGAGCGAGCGAATCCGGTCCGGCATCCGGTCGGCGACGTGGCGTACGACGACACCGCCGTAGGAGTGTCCGACCAGGACGACGTCGCGTAGATTCTCCCAAATCATGAGATTGGCCACATCCGCGACATGGGTGTCGAGGCCGACGTCGCGGCTCAAGAGGTGGGAGCGTTCTCCGACACCCGTTAGCGTCGGCGTGAACACCCGGTGCGCTCCAGCCGCCAGCAGGCGACGCACGCGCGCCCAGCACCAGCTACCATGCCACGCGCCGTGGATTAGGACGTAATCGGTCATTGCGGAGTACTCCTTGCGATGTCGGCGCCGTGACACGAGGCGACCTGAACCTGAAAGAAACGATGCTGCACATCGCTGCGTCGCGCCGACATGTGGACGGGGCGCCTCGCTCTGCCAAGTCTGTTTTTCGGACTGGCAATTCCGGCTGTCGGTGACTAGATGGGACACATGTCAGCAGGCTATGGTCAGTTCTGCCCGATCGCGAAGGCATCAGAGATCTTCGCCACGCGCTGGACGCCGCTGATATTGCGCGAGCTGATGGCCGGCACGCACAGCTTCAATGACATTCAACGAGGCGTGCCGCTGATATCACGCGCCGTTCTGGTGGCGCGGCTACGGGAACTCGAAGCCCAAGGGGTCATTGAACGACGGCGGCGCGCGGACGGAACCGGTCATGAGTATTGGCTCACACCGGCCGGCGACGGGTTCCGCTCCATTGTGAATGAGCTCGGTCGTTGGGGAATGACGTACACGCGCGACCGGATCAGGCGCGCCGATCTTGATCCCGGCTTTTTGATGTGGGGCTTGCGAAGGCGGGCCGACGTCAACACTCTGCCGGATCATCGCATCGTCGTGCGCTTCGAGTTCTCAGGCGTACCGGCGAGCCGAACGAAGTTCCGCGTCATGTGGCTGTTACTCGAACGTTCAGGCGTGGGTGTGTGCGACAAGGACCCCGGATTTTCTGTTAATCTCAGAATCCGGGGCAACATCGGTGTTTACGTGGCCGTCTATCTCGGCCATGCGGCATGGCGCGATGTGGCTGGTAAGGCACTGCTGCTGGATGGTGACCCCCGGATTGGAAAGCAGCTTCCCGATTGGCTGAGGCTCGGCGACGTGAGGGGCCGGGAGCCATACGATATGGCCCCTCTATGAGCAACTGGGACTACTACTACCGACGAAGCGGTGGCGCTCATCTCCTCGACACGGTCGATGCGGAACCCGCCTAATCTTACTGCATCAGAAAGTCGTGGTCGTCAGGCGTGGTTTGTTCGGTCTGGTGCAGCACGGGCACCGCGAGAGAGCAAGCGCGACGGTGAGCCGTCGTCGGATGGTCGCGATCGAGTCCGGAACGTGACGTTCGGTCCGGATAGGCGGCGCCTTTAGGTCGATGACCTTCGGATAGGGCAAGTTTTTGGAGCCGCCAGGCAGCACGCGATGCCGAGGGGGGAATCGCGGCCCCGGTTCTTAGGAATCCTTCAGGACTATTTGCCACGAACGTATTTTTTGATGACCCGGATGCTCGCAGCGGAGAGCTTGATGCAGGGGCTCAGGATCGGTCTGGCCGTGCTGAGATTCATGAAACCGATCACTGGCATCGTTGGTTGCGCGCGCGCAGTCACCGGCCACGCGACCACTGCGCCGTCCATGAACTTGATGAATTTCCGCCGCCGCATGTGCCCCCCGTAAGGACCACTCCTTGCGCAATCTTCAGAGCCTAGCACTTTGCGACCAGCGGCGAGAGAGAAATGCCACACATGCCCCTCAGACATGATCAGGCCCGATGTCGCAAATGCGTCAAAAGCGCTACTTTGACCGCGCGCCGGTCAGTTCCGGTCTTCCCCAATGAACAGACATCGGCAGCACCGGTCGGCATGTCTCAAAGGTGCCAATAACCGACATCAGTACGCGGAAATTCGTCAAGCGGTCGCACTCGTGAAACCAGATCAGGTATAGTTTGCCGCCTCCGCGCGCCG
>Ga0209526_10002370_pt1 | contig 12721 bp, 12 predicted proteins | sample JacPinW_OM2H0_M1_FD_188566 | JGI IMG/M metagenome (GOLD analysis project Ga0209526, IMG submission 188566) | Forest soil microbial communities from Algoma, Ontario, Canada - Jack Pine, Ontario site 1_JW_OM2H0_M1 (SPAdes) (version 2) | ecosystem: Environmental > Terrestrial > Soil > Boreal... | reverse complement strand
CCCGATCTTCTCGAAAAACTGTCCGAATCGTATGAGCCGGTTGAGCGCAAGCTCGATCCGGAAAAGGCGAAGAAATCGGACGTGCCGCGACTGGACATGGATGAAAAGAAATTCCGGTTCCTTTTCAATGAGAACGCGATGGCGACGGAAAAACTTTCGGAAGGCATCCGCAAGTTCGCTGCCGACATCGTGAAGCTGGAGAAGTTCGTCGCCAGCAAAATAAACTGAATCTCTGAGGAAAGCAGGAAAGCAGGAACGCAGGAAGCAGCGTGACGCTGCATCCATTTAATTTTTCTGATTCCTGCTTTCCTGAGTTCCTAAGCGATTGTTTTGTTTAATGTTGTCTTAGTTGAACCCGAGATTCCACCGAACACGGGCAACGTCGGCCGCCTTTGTCTGGCCACAAAATCGACGCTGCATCTGGTAAAACCGCTCGGGTTCTCCCTGGAAGACCGGCAATTGAAACGCGCCGGGCTCGACTATTGGAACGAGATCGACCTGCGGATTTGGGATTCGTTCGCGCAGTTGCAATCGAATCAGCAAGGGAGCACGCGCTATTTTTTTCTAACCACGAAAACCGAGCGGGCATATTATGACGTGACCTTTGCGGCCGGCGACTTCTTGATCTTCGGTCGCGAAACGCGGGGTTTGCCCGAGGGTTTGCTGAGCGCCAACATCGACAGCTGCATTACCATCCCGATGCACGGAACGCGCAGTCTGAACCTGGCAACCGCCGTGGCAATTGTGCTTTTTGAAGCGGTTCGCCAGCAAAGATAAATCCAGCGGTCCCAGCGCAACCGTTGTATAGTTAACAGGGTTGAATAACTATCAGACTCGAAAGGTCTAACAACCCAGAAGGCAATTACATTATTACTATGAGAACCCTATTAGTTTCAATTTGCTGTCTGTCGCTCGCGTGCTTTGCAGGGGCGGCCCAGCAGCAGCAATCAGAGCAAGATAATTCAAACCCGAAAGGCAAGAAGGGGCAGTCGGGGCAAACGTCACAACAGGTCGTGGCACCTATTCCGAAGGGGGGAGGAAAACAGAAATTCCATACGCAGGGCAACGTGTCCGGGACGGGAGCGGGAGCAAACGTGAACCTCCCGCAGAACGCGACCCTACGCACTCACAAGGGCAAGGTGACTGGGCAAACCCAGACCAACTTGTCCGGTCAGACGAATGTGTCGACCAAGAACACGACGTTCAATAAGACCGTAAACAAGAACATCACGGTCAATAAGAACTTCAAGGTTCAGAAGTTCAACCTGTCGAACAACCCGAACCCGAAGTACAAGGCGGTGAAGTTTAATCAGAACTACAAAATCGCGGGCGCGAACAAGTGGAAAGGCTCCAAGTATCAAGTTTTTGTGAATTACCAGCCGCAATGGCATGACCAATATTGGTGGACGAGCCATCACAACCATATCGTGTTCGTTTTCGGCTCGCCTTATTACTGGGACACGGGCTATTGGTACCCTTGTTGGGGATATAATCCGGGTGCAACCTTCTATTTCGACGGCCCGATTTACGCCTCGAATCCGGAGTACGATCCCGGCCAGGTGGTAGCGAATGTGCAGTCCGCACTTCAACAACAGGGCTACTATCAGGGTGAGATCGACGGTATTCTTGGACCACAAACCCGCGCGGCTCTGGCGGAGTATCAATCCGCGCAGGGTCTTGAACCAACAGGCGCGGTGGACGAGCCAACGCTGGAAACCCTCGGAATGGTCTAACCAAGATTTAGATTCTGAGAAATCGCCGCGGAGCTTTCCGCGGCGATTTTCGTGTACGGTGATCGCGCCTGAAATGTGTCGATGATCCTTTGGTTGTCATCCTGAGCGAAGCGAAGGATCTCTCACAAACACGAGCGTCACACAACGTAGTCAGCGTGATCGCTGCTTCGATTGGGAGATTCCTCGGTCCGAGCCGGACTGGCTTTCTGCTCGGAATGACAATGCATCGGTGAAGGTTGGACCGAATGTAGGTCGATGTTGCACGATGTCGATGTTAGCGGCAGATAAGTGCTGGTGGAGACGCAGTTAATCGCCCGCGACTTGTTCCAATCCTTTCGGATGGGTTCGCGGCGCATCGAAGTGTTGCGGGGCATCTCGATGGACGTCGCGCACGGGGAGGTGGTTTTCATTTCGGGCGCGTCCGGCGCCGGCAAAACGACGCTGATGTACACGCTGGCCGGTCTGGAGCGGCCCGAATCCGGGAGCGTGGAATTTGAAGGCCGAAATCTTTACAACGGCAGTTCATCTACCCAGGCGCGCTTTCGTAATCAAAAAATGGGTTTTGTCTTTCAGGGCTATTTTTTGCTGCCGGAGCTGACGGCGCTGGAAAATGTGTTCCTGCCCGGAATGATCGGACGAAGAGCGACGACGAAAACCGCGCAGGAAAGTTTGGATGCGGTCGGTCTGGGCGATCGCATGCATCATTTGCCCGCGGAACTTTCGGGCGGCGAGCAACAGCGGGTCGCGATCGCGCGCTCCCTGACAAATGATCCGGAGATCATTTTTGCCGATGAGCCAACCGGCAACCTCGATTCCAAGACAGGGGATGCGATTATCGATCTCTTATTAAATATCGCGCGGGAACGAAACAAAACTTTGCTCGTGGTCACGCACGACATGCGGCTGGCCGCGCGAGGCGATCGGCAATTGCACATCAAAGACGGCGTGCTATCGAAAAGTTGAATAGTTAAACGGTTACAACGTTAAAAAGGTTGAAGCATCGATCCTCTTTAACAATGTAACGATTTAACGATGTAACATTTTAACGTTGCTCACTTGCATTGCGCGCCGACCCGCCGGAGATTTTTCAGTGCCTATGAAAACTTCTGATGTTGGCGGGATGGTGATTGACGAACCAAAGTCACGTGCAGCGAAACCCGCGGTCGACACACGGGCTCCATCGAAAACGACGAAGAAAGAATCGAGGATTTACGTCGACGGAAAATTTTATGCCGAAGCCGACGCGAAGGTCTCTGTCTTTGATCACGGCTTGCTCTATGGCGATGGAATTTTCGAAGGCATTCGTTTTTATAACGGGCGTGTTTTTCGTCTGGAAGAACATCTGGGTCGGCTGTGGGATTCGGCCCGTTCCATCTGCCTCGAAATTCCGATGTCGATGCGGGACATGACCGACGCACTGCTCGAAACGATTCGGCAAAACGATTTGCGCGAAGGTTACATTCGTCTCCTGGTTACGCGCGGGGTTGGTAATCTCGGATTGAATCCGGCGCAATGTAAACGGCCAAGCGTTATCATTATTACGGCGCAAATCGCGCTTTATTCGGAAGCGGTTTATCGAAATGGGCTGACGGTCGTCACGTGCGCGACGCGGCGCACAAATCCCGCTGCTCTAAATCCGGCGGTTAAGTCGCTCAACTATTTGAATAACGTGATGGCACGGATCGAAGCGAATCTCGCTAACGCGGATGAGGCGCTCATGTTAAACGACGCCGGCAACGTGGCCGAATGCACGGCGGACAATGTTTTCGTGATTAAGCGCGGCCAGGTTTTTACGCCGCCGATTACGGCGGGGGCGTTGCGTGGAATTACCCGTTCGGTTGTTTTCGAGATTGCGGCCGAGCTGGGCATCAAGACGAGCGAGGCCGACATCACACGGCACGATGTTTACACCGCAGACGAATGTTTTCTCACCGGCACGGCGGCGGAAGTTATTCCGGTGGTCAAAGCCGACGGGCGCGCCATTGGCAATGGAAAGCCAGGGCCAATCAGCGCGCGGATGATTGCGCGCTTTCGAGAAATGACCCGGGCGACGGGCACGCCGATTTACACGTAAGATCAACATCGGCGAAATCCAGAATCGGCGCGGAAGGTGCTCGACAGAACGGCGACTTGAATGTTTTAGCTAATTCGAGGTCTAATTAAAAAGAGATGTTGTGCGATGTTTGTAAATGCAATGACGCGACGGTTTACCTGACGCAAATCGTGGAGGGCAAAATGCAGAAGGTAAATCTCTGCGACGCGTGCTCGAAAGAAAAAGGCGTGCAGGATCCAACCGGTTTTGCGCTGGCCGATTTGCTGCTCGGCATTGGCGCGGCCGAGGAAATCGAAAAAGGCGCGCCGACCCAGAAATGTCCAGTGTGCGGTTTTACGCAAGCGGATTTCAAAAAAACCGGACGCCTTGGGTGCAGCACGTGCTATGTCACGTTTTCGGAAGGATTAGGCACGTTGTTGAAAGCGATGCATAAAGGCACCGAGCACGTCGGCAAAATACCGCAGCGCGCGCATCGTGTGGCGGAATTGAGCGATCAAATGCGCAGCTTGAACGAAAGCTTGCAAAAGGCGGTTGCGGAAGAGAATTACGAAGCAGCGGCCTCGTTGCGCGATCAAATTAAACAACTCGAAAACGAGATGGTGACGGCTAAGCCATGAAATTTTCAAACGTCATGTCTAGCGCGGGGGAATGGCTCCGCGGCGAAGGGCCTCATCATCAGATTGTAATCAGCAGCCGGGTGCGGTTTGCGCGGAATTTGCGCAATCGCGCGTTCCCGGGATGGGCCAAGAAAGCGGAGCGAACGGCAATTCTCGAGCTGATCAAGCCGCATGTGGAAGAACTGACCGAGATGCAGGATTCATTTTCGGAATTGTTACAGGACCTTTCCGCGTTGGAGAAACAAGTGCTGGTCGAGCGGCATCTTATTAGCCGCGAGCACGCGGCCAAGGGCGCGGGCAGCGCCGTAATCATGAATCGCCGCCAAACGCTCAGCATCATGATCAACGAAGAAGATCATTTGCGCATGCAATCGATCCGCTCCGGTTTGCAGTTGAAGCAGGCCTTCAAACTCCTGGACAAGATCGACAGTGCGCTGGAGGGCGATCTCGAGTTCGCTTACGATCCGCGTCTTGGATATTTGACGGCGTGCCCGACGAATGTCGGCACCGGCATGCGCGCTTCGGCGATGTTGCATTTGCCCGGTCTGGTTTTGAGCGAGTTGATTAATCAAGTGGTGCAAGCCGTGAGCAAGATAGGGCTTGCCGTTCGCGGTCTGTATGGCGAAGGCACCGAAGCGATGGGCAACCTTTTCCAAATTTCCAATCAAACCACGCTCGGCGAAAAGGAAGACGAAATTATCAACCGGCTGACCAAAGTCATCGAGACCATCATCGAAAAGGAACACGACGCACGGCAGGTTCTGATCCAGAAAAAATCGAACACCCTTTGGGACCAGATTGGCCGCGCCTATGGCGTTTTGACTTACGCGCACGCCATGACTTCGAAGGAAGCGCTCAATTTATTGTCGATCATCAAACTCGGTGTCGATCTGGGCACGTTTCCGGAAGACCGGCGCTTGCCCATTGATCAATTGTTCATCGACACCCAGCCCGCGCATTTGCAGAAGACCTCGCAACAAAAGCTCAACGCGGAGGAGCGCGACCATCTCCGGGCACAAATTATCCGCGACCGTTTGAAACTCTTCCCTAAACCTGATATCAGTAAACTGGCGAAGGAGTCAGGCAACGGCTCGACTTCGGCGCCAACGAACAATGAATAATTTTACACCACGCGCTCAACAGGTCCTCCAACTTGCTCGCAAAGAAGCCGACCGGTTCAATCACAATTATGTCGGCACCGAGCATTTGCTGCTCGGCCTGATCAAGCTCGGCCAGGGCGTGGCCGTGAATGTCCTCCAAAAAATGGGGCTCGATCTCGAGACGGTGCGGATGGAGGTCGAGAAACAAGTTGGTTCCGGTCCGGAGACAAAGATCGTCGGCAACATTCCCTATACCCCGCGTGTGAAAAAAGTTTTGGCGCTCGCGGGCAAGGAAGCCAAGGCGCTCAACCATTCGTATGTCGGAACCGAGCACATTCTACTCGGACTTCTGCGAGAGGGTGAAGGCGTCGCCGCGCGCGTGCTTAAGAGCCTGGAGATCGACATCGAGCGCACCCGCAACGAAATTCTCAGAGAGCTCGATCCCAACTTCACACCTTCAGAAGCGGAGGAAGGTGCTGAACCCACTTCGAAGAAAGATGTCAAGACTCCGGCGCTCCGTGCTTTTGGTCGGGACCTGACCGATCTGGCGAAGAAAGGCGAGCTCGATCCCGTAATCGGACGCCACAACGAAATTGAGCGCGTTATTCAGGTGCTCTGCCGGCGCACAAAGAATAATCCGGTGTTGATCGGTGAGGCAGGCGTGGGCAAGACCGCCATTGCGGAAGGACTCGCCCAGGAAATTGCGAACGGTAATGTGCCGGAATTGCTGCGCGACAAGCGAGTGATCACGCTCGACCTCGCGTTGATGGTTGCCGGTACAAAATATCGCGGTCAGTTCGAAGAGCGCATCAAAGCCGTGATGGACGAGATTCGTCGCTCCAAGACCGTCATTCTATTTATTGATGAGCTGCACACGATCGTCGGCGCGGGTTCGGCTGAAGGCGCGATGGACGCGTCCAACATCATCAAGCCGGCGTTGAGCCGCGGCGAATTGCAATGCGTTGGCGCGACGACGATGAATGAGTATCGCAAGTACATCGAGAAAGACGCCGCGCTCGAACGCCGCTTTCAAACGGTAAAAGTCGATGCGCCAACTGTCGATGAAGCGATCGAAATTTTGAAGGGGCTGCGGCCGAAGTACGAAGCGCATCACAAAGCCAAGTTGACCGATGAAGCGCTGGAGACCGCGGTCAGATTCTCGGAGCGTTACATTACCGGCCGCTTTCTGCCTGACAAAGCGATCGACGTGATGGACGAAGCCGGTGCCCGTGCTCGCATCAACGCCATGACCCGTCCTCCCAACGTCAAAGAGATCGAGAAAGAGATCGAAGAGATCCGCGTTGAAAAAGAGGCGGCGATCAAAGCTCAGGATTTCGAAAAGGCCGCCGCGCTGCGCGACAAAGAAAAGCAAACCAAGGAAAAGCTCGACGCCATTTTGGCCAAATGGCGCGAGGAGCGTGAAGAAAAGGAAGTGCTCGTGACGGCTGACGACATGATGCACATCATTTCGAAGGTCACCGGCGTGCCGCTCCAACGAATGGAGCAAGCGGAAACGCAAAAGCTCCTCCAGATGGAGGAGGAGCTGAAGAGCAAAGTCATTGGCCAAGACGAAGCCGTGACCGCCGTTTCGAAAGCGCTGCGCCGTAGTCGCGCGGACTTGAAAGATCCACGGCGTCCGATTGGCTCCTTCATTTTTCTCGGTCCGACTGGCGTGGGCAAAACTTTTCTCGCGCAACAACTGGCCGAGTTCATGTTCGGCGACCGCGACGCGCTCATTCAGATCGACATGTCTGAGTACATGGAAAAATTCACCGCCTCGCGCTTGATCGGTTCTCCGCCGGGCTACGTCGGCTACGAGGAAGGCGGCCAACTTTCCGAAGCGGTGCGCCGCCGTCCGTATTCGGTTGTGCTTTTCGACGAAATCGAGAAAGCGCATCCCGATGTGATGCACTTGCTCCTTCAAATTCTCGAAGAGGGAAAAATCACCGACTCGTTAGGCCGGAAGATCGATTTCCGGAACACGATCATCATCATGACCTCAAACGTGGGGGCCGAATTGCTGAAGAAGCAGACCGTGATGGGTTTCGGCGCGCCGCGGGAAGGGCATGATTACGATTCGATGCGCGATAAAATTCTCGAAGAAACCAAGCGCGTCTTTAAGCCCGAGTTTCTCAACCGGCTCGACGAAATCACCGTCTTCCACTCGCTCGAAAAGTCGCACCTGTTGCGCATTGTCGATCTTGAGGTGGCCAAAGTGAAGAAGCGCGTCAAAGCGAAGGAGATCGACATCGTGCTCGATACGGTCGCCCACGAATTCGTTATCGAAAAAGGCTACGATCCAAATTACGGCGCGCGTCCGATGCGGCGTGCGGTCGAGCGCTACCTGGAAGATCCGCTCGCCGAAGAAATCCTCCGGGGCAACGTCAAAGCCGGCGATCGCGTAGAAGTCACTGCCGCCGACGGCAAGCTGACATTCCATGTGGCCGAACCGACCGGCAAGACACCGGCCAAAGCAGGTTAAGCCGAGCGTGGCTGGTGGTTCGTGATCTGTGATTGGATAATCCAATCATTATCGTTCACGTTTCAGTTTCTCACTGATCAACTTGCGAACTTCAACTTATCGCACTTGGCTTTTTGGCCTGGTTTTGATCGCGGTTACCGCGCTGGCTTATCAGCCGGCTTGGAATGGGAAGCCAATCTGGGACGACGACATCCACATCACGACCCCAGAACTTCGTTCATTGAATGGTTTGGCGCGGATTTGGACAGATCCGTCGGCAGCGCCGCAATACTATCCTGTCCTCCATACTGCTTTTTGGCTTGAGTACAAGCTCTGGGGCGCGTGGCCGCTTCCTTACCACGTCGTCAACATTGTACTTCATGCGGTTACAGCTCTTTTCCTGTTAAGGACTCTCCAGCGGCTTGAAGTGCCCGGCGCATGGCTGGCTGCCTTCATTTTTGCGCTGCATCCTGTGCACGTGGAGTCCGTCGCCTGGATCTCGGAAGTCAAGAACACGCTGTCGGGCGCGCTCTGCGCGGGCGCGGCCCTTTTGTACCTGAATTACGACCGAAATCGGAAATACGACATTTACGTCGCAGCGTTCGCGCTTTTTCTCATTGGTGTGATGGCGAAGACGGTCATTGTCACGATGCCTGCCGTGCTCCTGGTCGTTTTCTGGTGGAAACGCGGAAAATTGGAGTGGGCGCGCGACGTTAAACCGTTGATTCCCTTTTTTGTCGTCGGACTCGCGGCCGGAATCGTCACTGTTTGGGCGGAACAAAAATTCTCCGCCAGGGAAGGAGAAATATTCGACTTTTCTATCATCGAGCGGGTTCTGATCGCAGGCCGGCTGTTTTGGTTTTACTTAGGCAACCTTTTCTGGCCGACAAATCTGACTCTGATCTACCCGCCTTGGAACATCGCTGCGACGGTTTGGTGGCAATACCTTTTCCCAATCGCGGCCGTGGCACTTTTTATCTGTTTGTGGATTGTGCGCCGAAGGTCGCGCGCTCCTCTGGCCGCCTTCATCTGTTTTGTTCTGATGCTTTTTCCGGTGCTGGGATTTTTTAATCTGTCTTACTTCATGTCGGGCCTCGGCCCATCGCATCATGCTGCAATCTTTCGGGCCGATCATTTCCAATACTTGGGCGATATCGCAATAATTGCTTTGGTCTCGGGCGGTTCGGTATGGCTATCGGCCCGGATCCGAGGGCCCTATCGATCGGCTGTCTATATGGCTGGTCTGACGATCCTGGTGTTATTGGCCTGCGTGACCTGGGCCCAAAGCCGAACGTATCGGGACGCCGAAACTTGTTTCCGCGCGGTGCTCTCGAAAAATCCAAATTGCGCAACCGCACATAACAATCTCGGTATCGCGCTTCTCCAAAAAGGGTCGTTAGACGAGGCAATCGTTTATTTTGAAAAGGCGGTGGAAGTGATGCCCGATTATGACCGGGGACATTACAACCTCGGTGCTGCTCTTCTGAAAAAGGGACAACACGACAAGGCGATTCTCCATTTGAGAGATGCTTTGAAACTAAATCCTAATTACACGAAGGCCTATTACACTTTGGCTACCGCGCTCTCTGGAAAAGGCGAAAACGACCAGGCGATCGCCTGTTATGAGCGAGCGCTGAAGCTTGATCCCTATTTCGCAGACGCACATGGCAGCCTCGGCAACATTCTCCTCGAAAAGGGACAAATCGATTCGGCAATGGATCATTATCGGAAAGCGATCGAGATCGATCCGGGAAATGCCACGGCCCACTACAATTTGGCCATCGCCTTGCGCCGACGGAATCAGTCAGGTGAAGCTGTTCTTGAGCTGCAGAGGGTTTTGCAGATCGATCCCGGTTATCCCGAAGCGAGACAATTTTTGGATCAGATCTTGTCTGAAAAAGCGAAAAAGGAATGACCGACTTACGCGCGGGGATGCGCGTCGGCATAAGCTTTCTTCAATCGTTCCACGGTGACGTGAGTGTAAATTTGCGTCGTCGAAAGACTGGCGTGGCCGAGCAGCGCCTGCACACTGCGCAAATCGGCGCCGCGATCGAGCATGTGCGTGGCAAAGCTATGCCGCAGTTTGTGCGGACTGATCGAAATCGGAATCGATGTCTGCCAAAGATAGCGCTTCAAGATTAGCCAAATCGACCGCGGCGAAATTTGTTTGCGCGCTTTATTTATAAAAAGCGGTCCGGAATGGACGTTCGCCGCCGCACGATAACGCGAGATCGCTTCCAGCGCGGGTGCGCCGATTGGACAGATGCGTTCCTTCCGGCCTTTGCCAAAAACGCGCACCGACTCGGTGTAAAGATCGACATCGGAAACATTGAGAGCCGCCAGCTCGCTTAAGCGCAACCCGCTGCTGTAGAAAAGCTCCATGGCCGCGACGTCGCGCAGCGGCATCCACGCGGGAGCGGAGCGATTTTTCGCGATCTTGAGCGGCGCTGCCAGGAGTTCGTCAATCTGCTGGCGAGTGAGCACGAGCGGAAGTTTTTTCTCGAGCTTCGGCAGTTGCAGTTGGCGCACGGGATCGGTGCGCAATCCTTTGCGCTCTGTCAGAAATTTGTAGAACGCGCGCAGCGCTGAAAATTGCAATCGCACATACGAACGCGCCTGTCCGCGCTTCATGATCGCGAAAAGATAGTCGCGAAAATTATCCGGCATGCATTTTTTCCATGGCGTATTGTTTAGCGCGCGAAATGCGGCGAGCGCCTCTCGATATGCCTTTAAGGTGCGCGGCGATGCGTTCCGTTCTACCGCAAGATGACGCAAAAATTCCTCGGCGAGCGTGTCGCGCGAATTAGGGGCAGCCAAATGGTTACTCCGGCTTTTCGATCGTGTAACGCGTCTTCGCCGCGTCGGCAGTACCGCTCAGCTGGCTTCTGAAGATCGCCGGCGGATTCGTCGAAATAAGTTCGTAATTTTTCAGGACGAACTCGGGATAGACTCTGTTGCTTGCCGGTTCGTAAACTTTGTCGCCGCTGAAGTAGCCGTAAAGTTTGTATTCGTAATTGTTGTCCGCGCCGAATTTTAATTCCGCCCGATCAGGCGCGAGCTTTTGCTTCTCGTTTAACATAACGAGCTGAGCAGTGATCCAGGGCTGACCCGGGCGGCGAACGTACCCCCAGAATTTGAAATCGGGTTTGAAATAACGCCGCGCGATAAAATAGTCGCCGGCCGGCTCGGCCGCGATGCGTTGAGCCATTTGGACTCTCGCCTGCTGGATTCCCTGCGGCGGCCCGGTCTCGCAGTCGGTAAAAAGCAGAACGCTGAGGAAAAGTCCAATTGGCCAGAGAAATCGACCTGGTTGGTTCATCTTGTAAGATCGACATCTACTCATCTCTGGGCCCCGCGCAAACACGTTGGGCGCAGCGCCGAGTCGCTAAAGCGTTGCATCGTTGCTTCCCGCTCGTAAAGTTTCACTTCGATGATCGAACTGGAAGTTTATGCGGCGGGCTTGCGCGACTTGAATAAAATCCTGGAACTGGACCACCAGCTCGAGGCGATTCCCGGCTTACGTTACAAAGTGGACCGTAATCACGACCTCGTTTATCTGGAACTCGACGAACCCATCATCACCTTCCGGGAGATTCGTGCGATTTTTCGAAAGCTCGGCCTCGATCCGCGCTTCATCGGTGCCATTCCGCCGGAGCTGCGCCCGAAGACGAAAACGCAGCCACTAAGCGTTTGAAGAAGTTCGTATCCGTCTTTGATTTCGGTTCGCCTTAATGATCACGCGATTATTCAACGCGCTCGGAGGAGCGTTTCTCGCTTTTTTTCAGTATCTCGGCGAAGTCGTGATGCTGGCCGCGGACACGTTTCGTTCCATTTTCACGCGCCGATTGCGCTGGAAATTATTTCTCAACCAGATCGTTGAGATCGGATTGCTCTCGCAACTTGTTGTTGTAATCACGGGAGGCTTCACTGGCGCGGTTTTTTCTGCGCAGACCTATTTCCAATTTAATAAACTGGGAATGGGCTCGGCCGTGGGAGCGGTAGTCTCGGTCGCGATCTGCCGCGAGTTGGGGCCGGTGCTAACGGCGCTCATGGTAACAGGGCGCGTCGGCGCGGCCATGTCGGCCGAGATCGGAACAATGAAAGTGACTGAGCAAATCGACGCGCTACGCGCTCTCGCGGTTTATCCGACCGATTACCTCGTCGTGCCGCGCGCGCTCGCGATGATGGTGTCGATGCCACTTCTGGTGGCGGAGTGCATCGCGGTTGGGATCGCAGTCGGCTATTTCGTGGCGATTTTCCTGCTCGAAGTGAACGGCACCTATTACATGGCGAACATGGTGCGCTGGACGCGTAACCGGGACATCATCATGGGGCTGTCGAAAGCGTTCTGTTTCGGAGTTCTCATTGTCTTCATTAGTTGCCACAAAGGATTGACCGCGCGCGAAGGCGCTGTCGGTGTCGGTCGCGCCACGACCGAGGCGGTGGTGAATGGCTCCCTCGCGGTTCTGATCTGCAATTTTTTTCTGACTATGACGCTCAACATCATTTACCCGGCAGGCTATCAATGATTGAGACTGCACAATCGCGAATCGCGGCGACGCCATCGTTAGATCAACGTGATGGTTCCATGATTGCCGTGCGCGGACTGGTGAAACAAATCGGCGCGCAGGAAATTTTGCGCGGGGTCGATCTCGAGGTGGCGCGTGGCGAGACCCTGGCAATCATCGGTCGCAGCGGCGGCGGCAAGAGCGTTTTGCTCAAACATCTTATCGGTTTGATGCGTCCGGATACCGGCG
>Ga0209526_10002369_pt1 | contig 12721 bp, 10 predicted proteins | sample JacPinW_OM2H0_M1_FD_188566 | JGI IMG/M metagenome (GOLD analysis project Ga0209526, IMG submission 188566) | Forest soil microbial communities from Algoma, Ontario, Canada - Jack Pine, Ontario site 1_JW_OM2H0_M1 (SPAdes) (version 2) | ecosystem: Environmental > Terrestrial > Soil > Boreal... | reverse complement strand
AATCTCCGCTTCGCGGGCCAACTTCGCTTTTTCCTCTGAACCTGCCGTACCGATCACTCGGGCTCCGATGTTTCGGGCCATCTGGACGAGGAGAAGGCCGACGCCGCCGGCCGCGGCGTGAATGAGCGTGGTCTCGCCCTTGTTCAACCGGTAGGTGCTGTTCACGAGATAGTGAGCGGTCATGCCTTGCAGCATCGCGGCAGCGGCTTGCTGGTCTGTTATTCCTTCCGGGATCCGAACCAGGCGATGGGCAGGGACGGCGGCGTATTCCGCATAGCTGCCCAAAATGCTGATGTAGGCGACGCGGTCTCCGGTTTTGAGCGACTTCACTTCACTTCCCACGTCGCTGACCGTGCCGGCTGCTTCCTGGCCATTGACAAAAGGCAGCGGCGTGGAATATCGCCCTTCGCGAACATAAACGTCGATGAAATTGACGCCCGCGGCCGATATTTTCACCACTACTTCATTTGGCTTTGGCTTGGGTACGGGGAGATCCACGAGCGTAAGAACTTCGGGTCCGCCGGGGGTTTTAACTTGAATCGCTTGCATCGCGTGGCTCCTCGAAACTGGTCTGATCGATAGTTCGGAGGCTCATCATATCTGATCTGAGTCGCCCCAGAAAATTGGTCGATTGATTGGCTCCGGCGCAGAACCGCGAAACGGTATCGCCATCAAAAGCCGAGCGGCAACACAACAAGATCCCGCACCCAAACATTGCCGACGTTTTCGGTGATGTAGACGATCGCGTCGGCGATCGCGGCCGGTTCCAGATAGCCATCGTGCTTCGGGGTTGCCAGGTTGGATTTGGTCCCACCGGGGGCGAGGAAAGTTACCTTGACGCCCTTCACGCCGACTTCGGCTGCTAGCGACCTCGAAAAGCCCAAGATGGCTGCTTTTGTGGCGGCGTAGGCTGTCGTGCTCGCATGCGCGTCCATTGCCATGCGCGAGCCGACATTGACGATCGTGCCCCCTCCTGCGGCAATCATGTCTGGAAGTACTGCCCGTGTGAACAGCACCGTACCCATGACGTTGACATGGAACATCCGCACCCACTCTGCTGGCTCGATCTCCAGAAAAGGGGCAAAGCGGCCGATGCCTGCGCAATTCACGAGCACCCTCGGCGTTCCGAATCGCTCGTGAATCTCCTGACAGGTTCGGGTAACACTCGCTTCGCTGCTGACGTCGCCGGTGAAACCGGTCGTGCCCGGCGAATTCTTGCGGCACAAATCAACGACTTGGTTCAGCTGCTCGGCATTCACGTCGACGAGAGCGAGCGGGCGCGATTTCTTGGCCAGCGCCTCTGCCGCGGCCCGACCGATGCCGCTCGCCGCGCCGGTCAGAATGACGGCCCCATCGTTTGGCATTTTTCGCCGGCTCCTCTTGGCAACTCTTCGGTGCGGTGCATCGTCCCTAGCTCGCTGCCTTCACCCCACCACGATGAGGGTTCGCCGCTAGCAATCCTTGCGCCGTGCCTCCGAGAACTGCCCCTACGTCAGGCGCCGTCAAACCGATTTCTTTGACAAAGTCGACGCAAAGCTTCATTTCATTGCGCCAGTAAGGATAGTCCGTGCCCAGCAGGACCTTGTCCGTGCCGTAGCAATCGCAGGCCTCGCGCAACGCAGGAGGATGTCCATTGACGGTGTCGCACCAGAACGAACGGGAAAGCACGCTCGGCTTTTCGGCCCCCTTCGGAAGGAACTGCGCCGCTTGGAGGTCGAGGCGCCGGATAAGAAAGGGAAGAGTTCCGCCCAGGTGCGAGATGATGATCTTGATATTGGGAAAACGTGTGGGGATGCCGGCGCTCATCATTTGCAGCAAGCAAACCGTGTCTTCGAAGGGCGCGCCGACAGCCCAGGTAAGACCCGATTTTGTGATACACGAAGAGCACGCGCCGACGCCGGTCGGGTGAATGAAAAGAATGGCGTGGCGCCGGTTTAGTTCCGCGTAAAGCGGGTCGAATACCGGATCGGCGATCGACTTGCCAAGAACGGTGGTTCCTATTGCGGCACCGACCATTCCGAGTTCGTCCATCCCGCGAGCCAGTTCTTTCAACGCCGCTTCCATGTGCGGTAACGGAAAAATCGCAAATACCTCGAATTTTTGAGGGTACTTCCGGGCAAGATCGACGCAAAGATCGTTGGCGAGCCGCGCCGCTTCCACACCATGTTGCTCGTTCGCGAAATAGGGAAATTGCGGGGGCACCGAGAGCACTTGCATGTCGATTCCGGCCTGGTCCATCACGCGGAAACGAAACTCGAGGTCAGCCGGCTCCTTGCTGGCAAAGCAGTTCCTGGAAATAGCCGTCCCCGTTTCCGAGCCCCCGAAGCTATCGAGCAGTTCGAGGTACTCAATCGGGTAGTAATGCGCATGAATATCGATGATTTTAGACGGCTTCGGCGATGGAGATGCTGCGCCGAAATTCAACGATGGTCCGGCGTTCAGCACGCCTGCCGCCAAAGCGGACTGCAGAAATCGCCGCCGGGGAACGTGTGCATTTACCGATTCTAGACGCTTTCTCATGTGTTTCCTTCCTTCACGCGGGCAGGGGCTTGTCCTTGGTCTCTACACCAAAGGGCAAGAACAAGATGCCGACGATGAATGCCAGAGCAGTCAGAGCCACGGGAGTACCGAGAGTCTGGAAGTGACGAACGCCGGCGCCCACCAGAAACGTGAAACCCGCTGCTGCAAAACGTCCTATGTTGGTGATAAACGCGAAGGCACTGGCGCGGCATTCCGTGCCGTATTGTTCGGGTAGCCAAAAGGAATACACGATGAAATTGGCTCCTCCTACGCCCAGAAGGAAAGCGCAGACCATAAACCACGCCACGGCGTTTCTCTGCAGGTAGAAGACGTGGCCGAACGCCAGCCAGATCGACGCGCCCATCACGGCGTAAAAAATTCCCAGCGCGATCCTGCGGCCCAGCCATTCCGCAATGAGTGGAACAATTAACGCCGCAAGGACCGTGCCTATTCCTAGCAGTGCCGATGAATAAGAGGCCAGCTGCGCAGCCCGCATTGCTGTTCGGCTCTCCATCCCTGCGATGTAGGTCATCGCTGCCGGCACATAAACGGAGCCAGCCCACAATCCTATCAGCGAAACGATCAAATAAATCGAGTTGACCATGGTGCGGCGGCGGTACTGCGGGGAAAAAAGCTTGAAGAAAGCGCGGTGCATGGTCCATTTTTTGCCGAGTTCTGTTTGTTTATTCTCCCAGCGCACAGGCTCCTTGACGTTATTGCGAATCAGGGCCACGAGAAATGCGGGAGTTCCGCCCACGACGAACATGTACCTCCAACCATAGTGGCTGCCAATGAAGTAGTTGGCTGCGGCGGCTAGGAAAAAACCGAAGTAATAGCCCGTGTGCATCAATGCCGCACCCATTGTTCGGCGTTCCTCGGGCCAGTCTTCGGACACGAGCGACGCTCCGATCGACCATTCCCCGCCAATGCCTACGCCCGCCAGAAACCGGAAGAGCGCAAGACTCCAAACACCTGTGGAGAAGGCGGCAACGAGGGTAAAAATGGAAAAACAAAGAATGCTAAACATCATCGTGCGCACACGGCCAAATCGATCCGCGATCGGTCCCCAGACCAGCGCCACTCCCCACCCAACCATGAAGAGCGCGAACAGAAGTCCGCCGTAAAATCCGACATTGGCCGTAGTAGCGGGAATTCCTGACTTAGGCAGAAGATCGCGCAAGGCCGGAACCAAAACCAAGGAGTAGATGAAAGAATCCATCCCGTCCATGGTCCAGCCACTCCATGCAGCCCAGAAGCTGCGCACCTGGTTGCGAGTTAGGCGAGGCTTGGGGTGATGAGGGTCTTTGGGAATAGCGATTGCCGTTCCCATCTCCGTTCATTTCACGGGGACGAACTTCGGAATCCGTTTGCCCGAGTCCACCTCGCCAGTGTAAACGTTTCCGCGAGAGTCGGCGACGGCCACGTTGTTCATGATGTCGGACACAAATAGATATTTTTGTTTCGGGTCTGCGGAGAAAATCACGGACCCGACGGATCCGCGGCCCGCTGGGTCGTGAGGTGGCGCAGGGTCGTTCTCGATTTGACTCAGCGGCATGCCATAAGCTCCCCATCCACGCTTGAACTTCCGAGTCGAACACGGTTACTTGCTCGGTGGAGCTATCACTTTTTTTTGTAGATCGAGGAAATTGGCATTGTCCTCGCAGACCATTTCCATCAAGTTCCACTTGGGCCGCAACTGGAAGAATTGTGACGCCGTCCAAGTCTTTGTGTACGCCTTCGGGTCGTCGATCGTGAGGTCAATCTGCAAGATGTCAGGCGGGACTCGGTGCACGCGCTCGATCAAGTGCAGCGCGTCGGAGTGCGGGTGACCTCCGCGATCAAGCCAGGTCTTGTCGTTGAAATTGACAGTGTCTACCACCAGCGTATCTCCCTCCCAACGGCCCGTCGAGTCCCCCATCCATGTGGGCGGCAGATTTTTGTCATGGCCTCGCCCATCGGTGTAAATCTGGCGAACATAATGATCGAATTCATAAATGAAGATCACTCGGCCAGGAATCTGAATGATTTCCATCGGAAAGGGATGTTGATAGATTCGCGGTACGCCTGGCGGGAAGCACCCGATAGAGTTTCCCGTCGTTGGATTCGTGGGGTCATTCGAATCCCCGACAGACCGCGGTCCGAACGACGGCTTGTTGGCCTTGAACAGCGTCTCTGCCCAAGGGGTCATAGGGGGCTCTTCCTTCGTGAAGGAGTAAAGCGCGTACGGGCGAATGTCCGGGGGAGGATGCTGCCGGTAAACTCCCGAGATGTCTGGCGCAGTTGCGGTCTGAGGTTTGGCCGCTCCCGAAGGCTCCGCAGTTTGTGCGCAAAGACCCGGCGAAAGGCCCACTACGGTCGCCATCGCGACGATCAGACTCATCAAAAGGTTCCGCACTGTGAAACTCCTCTCCTGGCATTCCAGCCTTGTACTAAAACTCCGCAACCGGCATCGCGGTCCTGGTAACAAAAGTTGAGAATGAGTGGAAGTGGCTATATGAAAGCGATCCATCGTCCCGCGGCCACGATACCAAACCACAACAAGACGGAAAAAGAACCGGCGAGCTTCGCGCCGATGGGCGTGCTTGGCGCGTCATCCCATTTCCCCACACTGCGGTAGGCCGTCCAGTGAAACACCATGGCGTTCACGCCCGCCAGTAAGATCATAAGCATCTTGAGGCGGAAAGCCATATTGATGTAACACTTGGTGGCCTCGGAAGAGAACAGCAGGGCCCCGGTGACGATCTGCACCAAGAAACCTACCCAGGCCCACGGCAAAAGGCGCCCTGCCACAGCGGAGACAGGTTGATTGCGCAGCGAGAGGCCCAGCAGCCGCAGGTCCAATGCCGAAGTGGATCCCACGAGCAGCACGATGCCAAAAAGATGGAGCGTCTCGATAGTCGGAAACAACCACAATGAATCGCGCACTGCCATACCGACCGATGTTTGTTCCAGCCACTTGCATAAACCGAGCATATCGGGCATTCCCGTGTGGACCTCGCTTGGCTCAAACAGGCCGATCAGCTGGCGTGACCAGTGGCGCAGGCACACCGGCTTGACCTGAGTGGTGTCTAGTTATCCGATCCGCCTTCTTTTACTTCTTGGCCGTTGGCCAACACCATCTTCTGAAATCGCAACACGTTCGAACCGTTCTTCGCGCGAAAACCGCTGATGGTAATTTGATCCCCGGACTTCACGATATCCTTCGTCCAGCCGGCCCGGACCAGATGGTTGGGGCTCGTGGCTTCCGCTTGCCAGTGCTCGACAACGCCCTGGTCGTTCTTCACGTCGAAAAGGACCAAAGTATGAGGATTGATAAATTGAAAATCCGTCACGGTTCCTTTTAGCGTGGTCACCGTAGTCATGTCGTAGTTTGCTGTTCCATGATGTGCAAGCATCGAGCCCGGAACGGCAAGAAGACTAGCAACCAACGCAAATAACGCTAATCGCTTCATTCGCAAAGTCCCCTCCCAAGATAAATTTGAGTAACCGATCGGTCCGCCCCCGTCGCACGTCGTGGATTTGAGCGCGTCTTCATCTACCCAGCTAGTGAGACGGGAATCGCCCTCCTGTTGGTTTCACAAAAAACCTCCCGCTTTTTTGGCACCCCTCCTTTGGCAGTCGCCGCTGGCCGTCTTGGCCTTCCGAAAAAGCCCTGGCGCTAACCGGGCTCTTCGAAAGTGTATCGTTTGTCCGGGCCACAAACATTGATAAATGGTGTTGCCGTGCGGGGAAGTAAAACGCAAGAAAAGTAGGTAGCGAATCCTTTTCATTTTCTACGGGAGATCCGGGCAAAGCCTTCTATCGCCAGCTACGCCAGCGATCGTTTGGTTCTTTCGAGTCATCTGCTTGTCGCCGCAGATTCAATTCTGCTATCGGATGCAAATCGACCCACTACGATTCCGTCACCAGCTGCTTTGCTGTCCAATCGGCAAGGACCTGCGGGCGCAGCTCTCGTGGCCCACCCGCGTTCGAGGCCTGCGTGTGGCCCGTGCCCTCCACCATTTGCCGTTTGGAATTAACGGCCGTCTGATAAATTTTATACGCTCCTTGCGGATCCATGATCCGGTCGTCCTTGCTGTAGCCGATCAGCATGGGGCATTCGATCCGGCTCGCTACCCCTTCCAGCGTGTATTCCGCAAGTTTTTTTCTGGCATCCGATAGATCCTTGGCCCCGATGATCCAGCGCACCCGCTCCTGAATCGGAGGAAAGTAATCAAACAGATCCTCCCGCAAACCGTAAGACCCGCTCATCATCAGCGCGGCTTTGACTCTTTTCTCGCCGGCCGCCACTCTTGGAGTCCCGTAGCCGCCCATGCTGATTCCTTGCATCCCGATCCGATTGGCGTCCACGTCCGGCCGCGTCTCTAGGTAGTCGATCACGACCTTGCCGATTCTTTCGGTGTCCGGCGGCAGGTGGAGATCTTTCAGTCGCAGTGATCCTCCTTGACCGGGAAAATCTACGGCCAGATACGCCATGCCGCGGGCCACGTAAGCTGCCGCGATACCCAGAATTGTGGCCTCTGCCATTGTATCTGCGCCTTGAAAGGCAATCACTGTGGGAAACTTTTTGCCCGCCGGGACGTTTGGTTTCCGGAAATATCCCTCCAGCGTTTTCCCTTCATAGCTGATCTGCACGCGCTCGAAGGGAGGCCGCACCAACTGCCAAGCCTTGTCGAAGGTCTCGCGCATTTTCTTATACGTCGGAAGCATGTGCGGTTCACTCTGCGGCTGCGGCCAACACGCTTCCCGGTAAAAGTTCGAAGCCCGAAGATAGTATTCATTTGCAGAAATCTTCAAACCTTCGCCCGAGAACTTCTCCGCCAGTTGTTCATTCTTTTCGGCCACCCGCGTCCATTCCGCGATCCAAGACTCCAGATCGAATGGCTTCATTCGGTGCGCCACTTCGAGTTGATCGGGGTCGCTGGTATAAATTGTCGCCGACAAACGGATCTCCAACTGTCCGCCGCCGGGTAGTCCTTTGGCTGGATAAAGTTCTTCCTCGGCCCTTCCGCCAACCGCTCCCAGCTTCCCTCCCTCCGGACCCGCATCTTGCGCGAGTGCGGGCGTCAATTCTTTCGACAACGCCGGAACACCCGCGGAGATCAACCCCAATTTCACCCAGTCTCTTCTGCTCCATTTCGATAATGAACTCATGCTCTTCCCTCCTTTGGGGGAGCTATCGGTCAGCCCAGTAGTTGATGAAATTAATGACGTTGTAGTTGAACTCTTCCGGGTATTCGCGGAAATGGAAATGGCCCGCCTTATTCACGGTGATCATGCGTGTCCGCGGATTTTTCTCCCCAAGCACGTCGTATAGCGCCCACCCGTTCGCGATAATCGCGGAAGGATCGTTTCGTCCCCAATACAGCAGCACAGGTACTTGCAGCATCCCTTCATTTTTCACGCGCTCGAGCCATGCTGTTTTCCACTGAGGAAATCCTGAATTCGGCCGCATATCAAACAGCGGTGCGCCGGCGCCGGCCTTCACCTTTGCGACCGTCTCCTGCGCTTTGGGAAGTCCCGCCATATACTTCCCCGCTTCAAAGTATTCCTCGTCGAAAGCCAGATCAGGCCGCGCGGTGATAGCCTGAATTCTACACTTCCATTCCTCGAAGTCCGGTTCTTTCGGGCAGTGAGCCAGCGCTTCTCCTCGCGTCGAGCGTTCTACGACGGGCGACGCCGTGCCGCTATCGCAGATCACCAGTGTTCTGACCACCTCTGGATGCTCCAAGGCCAGGAACAAAATGTCTGCGCCGCCATGCGATTGTCCAACGAGGTGAACTCTCCCCAGTTTCATGGTCACGATGAACTTGTATATGTGATCTATTTCGCCCTGTAGGTTGTAGTCCTTTTCATCGACGGGATTGTCGGTCATTCCCGAACCGGTCTTGTCTGGCGCGAAGACGTGGAATTTCTTCGCAAGCCCCGGAATGTTCTTGGACCACGCGTTCGCGCTGGAATGACCAGACCAGCCCTCGCCGTGGACCAGCACCATCACTTCGCCTTGGCCCATCTCGTAGTAGCGCGTTCTTATGCCCTGGATGTCCACAAACTTGGCCGAGAGGCCTGCGACCTCCCCATTGGGCGCCACGGTTGCACGAGCTTCGGTGCCCACGAGAGCGAACAAGAGCACGGCAGCAAGCGCGACCGCACGCGACCAAGTGCTCCCATGGGAGTGCAGGCGGGCACCCGTTGTCCGCGTTCCACGGATTTCTTGTGTGATGGTCATCGTTCTTCTCCTGTTTTGTCGGAGAGTTCTGCCGCGCTAGATAGCACAAGCGGCACGCAGGGAAAATGTCCAACCCGCGACAAGTTTCTCTGAAAGTTTTTCGCGTGTGCTTCTACCATCGTGCCTATGGGCTGTCAAGTGGAGTAATGATTGGACCAATCCACAAGTCCTTTACTCCCAGCGCCGCCCACTGCTAGTCTAGCGCTCCGAGTTAGCCATCTTGCAACAGAGAGCTCCGGAGGAAATCATGCCGATAGAAAAACCTCGCATGTCTCGCCGTTGTTTCCTTGCTGACGCTGCTCCGGTGATCGCTGGCGGTCTTGCCACGGTCGGTTTGGCGCCGCGAGCAATCTCCAAACAAACCGGACCATCGCAAAACACCGCAAATCCCGCGAGCGAAAAGATCTGGAGCGGCGAATATTGGGGCAAGAAGGGCGAAGTTTCGCTCAAAATTTATCGTAAGCGTCTCGGCGCGCCGCAGTCAGGAGAAGCCTTGCCTGTCTTGTTTCTTGCACATGGCTCGTCTATTTCCTCACGCCCAAGCTTCGATCTCACCGTGCCGGGCCGCGGCGAATACTCGCTCATGGACAAATTCGCCGGATACGGTTTCGATGTGTGGACCATGGATTTCGAGGGCTATGGCCAATCGACCCACACCCAGGGCAATTCCGACATCGCCAGCGGAGTCGAAGATTTGAAGGTGGCCTCGGACGTCGTGGTTCGCGAAACCGGCCAAAAACGGTTTCATTTCTACGGCGAGTCCTCCGGCGGTTTGCGCGCCGGAGCTTTCGCGATGGCTCGGCCCGAACGGGTGCACCGCCTCGTGCTGGTATCGTTCACGTGGACCGGTCAAGGCTCCCCCACGTTAGCGAAGCGTGCCGAGTCCCTGGACTTCTACCGCGCGCACAACCGGCGGCCGCGCGACCGCGACATGATCCGCAGCATCTTCACTCGCGACAAGTCCGGCACCTCCGACCCCGCTGTTCCTGAAGCATTGGCCGATGCGGAACTACCGTTCGGCGATAGCATCCCGACGGGAACCTATCTCGACATGACCGCCAATCTGCCCGTTGTTGATCCACTCAAACTACACGTCCCGGTGCTCATCCTTCGTGGCGAATATGACGGCATCGCCACCGAGGAGGATCTCCTCAACTTTTTCAGCAAGCTGCCAACTTTCGACCGGCAGTTTGTCATGATTCCCGGTGCAACCCACGCGGTTGCACTAGGCACGAATCGGCAGCTCCTCTGGCATGCGACGCGGGCGTTCCTCGCTACGCCGCCGCGGCTCGATGCCCCGGACAAGACCTAAGCCCGCCTACCGAATTCTGCCACGGGCCGCCCCGCAGTTTTGCCTAGTCTTCGCTGCGCGATCCAGGCCTGCTTCGCTATTTCCTCGCCTACATCCGGAAACCCGGGCCAGCTCCAGAGGGTGTTGCCTAATCATGCACAGCTGCGTAGTCAAGCCGCCGGATTCACTTGCGCTATGGACCGCCACAGGCCTAACGTGCAGGTATTGAGCAGTGTGGGTTAATCCTCGAAGGTCTAGCGCGCGGCCTCACAACCTGATCTGGCGATGTGGCGCAGCCACCGTCTGCCTCCGCGAATGGGCGGCCAAGGCCGGTTTCCTTAGCTTCCCGAAGCCCACTGCTGCAGATCTAACAGTACCGCCACCGAAATTTCTGATTTGATGCTGCCAAGATTTTGCTTGACATCCTGGTTGGCATGGTGGTACTGGGATCATACAACTTAGGGTGTGCAGGTCGCTTGTCGAGAGTACAGCTGAAGGAGATTCCCATGAACTCGGCAACTTTCGGGATTCGCACGTGGGTGTGTTTCTGCCTCAAGACAGCTATTCCGGCCCTGGGTCTGGTCCTCGTATTGTGTCTCGCTTCGGTTCCCGCTTTCGCACAAGGCGGCACGGCCACCATTCAAGGAACCGTTACCGACTCTACCGGAGGTCCCGTGGCTGGCGCCACGGTAAGCATCACCGAAGTGGATATAGGCGCCACGCGAACCTTGATTACGGATCAATCGGGTGCCTACTCAGCTCCTGCCTTGCGCCCCGGCAAGAAAAAGGTCCGCGCCGAATTTAAAGGTTTCAAGACGATCGAGCGCGAAAACGTCGTGCTGGAAGTTGGCCAAGAACTGCGTCTGGACTTCACCCTTCAGCCTGGTGAAATCTCGGAGACGGTTCGAGTAGAAGTGGCCGCTCCGATCGTGGAAACTACCAACTCCGAGCAGGGTGGAGCGCTGAGCAATCAGGTCGTCAACGACTTGCCCTTGAACGGCCGCAACTACCAGAACTTGCTCACCCTGCGCCCGGGTGTCACCATCTACGGCGGCGGCGGCGGATGGACGCAGAGCACCAATGGCATTCGTCCCGATGACAACATGTATCTCGTGGACGGTCTGAACCAGAACGAACCCTGGACGGGCATGAGCATCGTCAACGGCTCATCCCTCGCGGGAGATGTGCAGACGTTCATCCCTCTCGACGCCATCCAAGAATTTAAGACCGCGCAAAATGTCCGCGCGGATTCCGGCTTCAAACCCGGCAGCGTGGTCAATGTCGGACTCAAAGCTGGCACGAACGAGATTCATGGCACCGCCTACGCGTTCGGCCGCAGCGATAGTTTTGATGCGAAAAACTATTTCGACACAGCAGCCAACGGTTTTCCGCCCTTCCCGTTGAGCTTGGAGCAATTCGGCGCCACCGGTGGCGGCGCGATCAAAAAAGACAAGCTTTTCTATTTTTTGGCCTTCGAGGAGCAACGCTATCAAACGGCCGGTTCGTTCACTGCGACCTCGCCGGTGACCTGCGGTGTTGGTGATCCCGGATGCGGGCTGACCAGCGGCGGCGGATGTACTGTTTTTGCCGCAGGAAATTGCAACTTGAGCCTGGTGGACGCCTGCAAGGACTTAATTGCGCAAGGCACTCCGGTTACTCCGCTCAGCGCGACGGTCGCGGGTATCAACCCTGTCACATGCGTCGTCAACGGCAATAAACCAGGTGCAACCGTCGTTCCGGGCAGCGGTGTCGGCTTGTTCCCAATCAACAACGCCACGAGTGTGCCGGGTACACCTACTGTCTTCCCTAATTTGACTAACACCAGCCAGTCTGACAACGGGCTAGCGAAAATTGACTATCACATCAACGACAAGAACGTTGTAAACGGCTATTACTTCATCGGCCAGAATAACGGAACCTGGAACGACGGGTTCGCCCAGTTGAATCCAAATTCGCAATCGCTTCTTTACGTGCGCGCGCAACTCGCCAGCGCAGGCTGGGTCTGGACTCCGAGCTCGCGCTGGGTGAATGAGTTCCGGGCGGGCTACGGCCGGTACAATCAAACCTATAATTCCGCCGACCACGCCATTCCGGCGTCCGCCTACGGAATCAACACGGGCGTAACGAATCCACTCTATGGCGGATTCCCGACTTTCTTCTTTCCGATAGGTCCTTTTAATGGCCAACTCGGGGGTTCGTGGCCCAAGTTCGTAGGACCTGACAGCGTATACGATTTCGTAGATCACGTCTCGTTCCTGCGCGGCAATCACTCCTTCAAGTTCGGTGCCGAGATGACCGACAACATCCATTCGGGACTCATCACTGCGCGCGCGAAGGGAAGACTCAAATTCAAGCCCTTGAACGGTCCCTTCTTTAACAACCTGGAAAACTTTCTCGCGGGCGATGTTGGCACCGGGTCCGAGCTTCTGACCGGGAATGCCTCGCGAGACTCCTGGTTTTGGGGATACGCTGGCTTCTTTCAGGATGACTGGCGCGCAACGCACAGACTAACTGTGAATCTGGGAGTGCGTTACGAACTGAACACCGTCCTGAAGGAGAAGCACAACCTTCTCGGTAACTTCGATCCGACGCTCGGTATGGTGCAGGTCGGCAAGCAGATCTCGGATCTTTATAACGGCGACCACAATAATTTCGCGCCGCGCTTCGGCTTCGCCTGGGAT
>Ga0209526_10002368_pt1 | contig 12721 bp, 12 predicted proteins | sample JacPinW_OM2H0_M1_FD_188566 | JGI IMG/M metagenome (GOLD analysis project Ga0209526, IMG submission 188566) | Forest soil microbial communities from Algoma, Ontario, Canada - Jack Pine, Ontario site 1_JW_OM2H0_M1 (SPAdes) (version 2) | ecosystem: Environmental > Terrestrial > Soil > Boreal... | reverse complement strand
CCTGCGGGCCGCGAGGCCGCCCTGAAAGCCTGTCCCGATCCGGATATCCTGGTCAACAACGCCGGCGGTCCGCCGCCCGGCGATTTCCGCAACTGGACCCGTGACGACTGGATCAAGGCGCTGGACGCTAACATGTTGACCCCGATCGAGCTGATCAAGGCGACGGTCGACGGCATGATGGCCCGCAAATTCGGCCGCATCGTCAACATCACCTCGGCTGCCGTGAAGGCACCAATCGAGGTGTTGGGCCTATCCAACGGCGCGCGCACCGGCCTCACCGGCTTTGTCGCCGGCATTGCGCGGAAAACCGTGATCAACAACGTCACCATCAATGCCCTGCTGCCGGGGCCGTTCGACACCGATCGGCTGCGCGGCGCGGTCGCGAAGGCGGAAGCGGAGCGGCGCGGGATCACGGTCGATCAGTTGCTGGCGGAACGGGCCAAACAAAACCCCGCCGGACGTTTTGGCGACCCCGAGGAGTTTGGGCTTGCTTGCGCGTTTCTGTGCGGCGCCAAGGCAGGCTTCATCACCGGGCAGAACATTCTGCTCGACGGCGGCGCATTCCCGGGCACGCTGTGAAGGCCGTCTGGTATGAGCGAACCGGTGCGGCGGCAGATGTATTGACGTTTGGCGAGATGCCGACGCCGGTGGCGGGCCCCGGCGAAGTCCTCATCCGGCTCGAAGCTTCCGGCGTCAATCCGGCCGATGTCGGCCGCCGCTCCGGCAGCTATCGCGCAATGGAATTTCCGCGCGTGATCCCCGATAGCGATGGCGCCGGAGTGATCGATCAGCTCGGCGACGGCGTCACGCGGTTTGATATCGGTCAGCGGGTGTGGCTCTTCAACGGCCAGCGCAACGGTCGCGCCTTTGGGACTGCGGCCGAATATATCGCACTGGCCGACTATTTGGTGACGCCGTTGCCGGACGATGTTTCCTTTGCGGCCGGCGCCACGCTTGGCATCCCCTGCATGACCGCGTGGTGTAGCCTGTTCGGCGATGGATCGATCGCGGGCCAGACGGTGCTGGTCACCGGCGGCGCCGGCGCGGTCGGCCATTATGCCGTGCAATTGGCGAAAGCGGGCGGCGCGCGCGTGATCGCGACCGTCAGCTCGTCCATAAAGGATATGGAAGCACGCCTCGCCGGCGCTGATCTCGTCGTCAACTACAAAACCGACGACGTCGTTGCAAAAGTCATGGAGTTCACCGAGCAGCGCGGCGTCGACCGCGTGGTCGATGTCGACTTCGGCGGCAATATCGCAACGACCCTGAAGCTGATGGCGATGAATTCGACGATTGCCGTCTACGCCACCAATGGCAATCGCAACCCGACATTGCCGATGCGCGAATTGATGGAAAAATGCATCGCGCTGCGCGCACTGGTGCTGTTCGCACTGCCGCCGCCTTTGCTTGCGACCGCTCAGGCCGATATCTCCAAATGGCTCGCAGCCGGCCCACGCATCCACAATATCGCCGCGCAATTTCCGCTGTCGGAGACCGCGGAGGCGCATCTGGCGGTCGAAAAAGGCGACAAGCTCGGCACCGTGATCGTCGATTGCGCACGGTGACGTTGCACCCAAGATCGAACCTCTAGAGGGCGCCGGATGCACTGGAATGTGGGCAAGGTCAAAATCACCAAGATCGTCGAGCTGGAGACGATCGGCAGCACCCGATTTATCTTACCCTTGGCGAGCAACGAGGAAATCAGGAAACTGCCATGGCTGATCCCTCATTTCGCGACCGAAGAGGGCCGGCTCAAAATGTCGATCCATTCGCTGATGGTGGAGACGCCCTCGCACCGGATCGTGGTCGATACCGGGCTTGGCAACGACAAGGAAGGTCGTTCGGTGCCGACCTGGAATAGCCGAAAGGGCCCTTTCCTCGAAACCATGACGGCAGCGGGTTTTCCGCCGGACAGCATCGACACCGTGCTGTGCACGCATCTGCATGTCGATCACGTCGGCTGGAATACAAAGCTCGTAGACGGCAAATGGGTGCCGACCTTTGTCAATGCACGCTATGTGTTCGGCAAAACCGAATATGAACACTGGCGCGACCACAGCGACGAGCCTTACCAGGCAGCGGTTTTCAACGACTCCGTAAAACCGATCGTCGATGCCGGCAAGGCCGACCTTGTTGCCAGCGACGCCAGGCTGGGCGACGAGGTCACCCTGATCCCGACACCCGGCCACAGCCCGGGCCATATGAGCATTCTGATCCGCTCCGACGGCGAAGAGGGCCTGCTCACCGGCGACGTCGCCCATCATCCCTGCCAGATGGCGCATCTTGACTGGTCATCGACGGCGGATTCCGACCCCATCCGGTCGGCGGTGACACGGCGCGAATTGTTCTCCCGTTTCGCCGATACGCCGACACTGGTGATCGGCGGGCATTACAACGCAGGCCATATCCGGCGCGATAGCGATGCCTTCAAATTCATCGATTAGCAGCCCTGCAATGCGGCTCAGCAGTTGAATTTCCTCGCCCGCTGTTCCAAGAAGCATGCAAGCCACCACCTAGGGAGTAAAAGGAAATGAAGCTTGTTCGCTACGGGGCACTTGGCCAGGAAAAGCCCGGCCTGATCGACAAATCGGGTCAATTGCGCGATCTCTCCGCGCATGTGAAGGACCTCAATGGCGAGGCCTATGCGCCGGCTTCGCTCGCAAAGCTCGCCGCCCTCGACCCGGCCACGCTTCCGGCTATCAGCGGAACCCAGCGGATCGGCGCGCCGGTGAGCGGCATCTCCAAATTCGTCGCCATCGGGCTGAACTATATCGATCACGCCAAGGAGACCGGAAATCCGATACCGGCCGAACCGATCTTCTTCCTGAAAGCCAATACGGCGCTGAGCGGCCCCACCGACCCCGTCGAGAAGCCGCGCGGCTCGACCAAGCTCGACTGGGAAGTCGAAATCGCCGCCATCATCGGCACCCGCGCCAAATATGTTTCCGAGGCCGACGCGCTCAAGCATGTCGCCGGTTATTGCGTCTGCAACGACGTATCCGAGCGTAATTTCCAGATCGAGCGTTTGGGCCAATGGACCAAGGGCAAGTCGCACGATACTTTTGGACCGCTCGGCCCGTGGCTCGTCACCAAGGACGAGATTGCGGACGTGCAGAAGCTCTCGCTGTGGCTCGACGTCAACGGCAAGCGCCGCCAGACCGGATCGACCTCGACCATGATCTTCTCGATGGCGAAATGCATTTCCTACGTCTCGCAATTCCTGACTCTATTGCCCGGGGACGTCATCACCACCGGCACCCCGCCCGGCGTCGGCACCGGCATGAAGCCGCCGCAATTCCTCAATGTCGGCGACGTGGTCACGCTCGGCATCGAAGGGCTCGGCGAACAGCGGCAGGAGATCGTCGCGGCATAAGTCGTCATTGCGAGCGCTAGCGAAGCAATCCATGGAGCCGCGAAGGAAGAGTGGATTGCTTCGTCGCTTAGGCTCCTCGCAATGACGACAGATTTGAGCATTGTTTAAGGAATAATCAATGAAACTCACATTCTCCCCGGCCTCGCCATTCGCTCGCAAGGTGCGCATCGCCGCGATCGAACTCGGCCTGATCGACAAGATCGAATTCGTCCCGACCACGGTCGCGCCGGGGCAGCCCAACGAAGAATATTCGCGTATCACGCCCTTGAAGAAGCTGCCGGTGCTGATCCTCGACAATGGTGAGGTGATTCTCGATTCCTATGTCATCGTCGAATATCTCGACGAGCTTGCCGGCGGCGGAAAATTGATTCCGGCTTCCGGCGCTGCGCGCTGGAAGGTCAAGAGCGAACATTCGATGCTGCAGGGCATGCTGGATTCGATGCTGTTGTGCCGCTACGAGAAGATTACCCGGCCAGAGCCACTGCGCTGGCAGGCGTGGCAAGATGACCATTGGAGCCGCGCCTGGAAAGGCATGGCGCGCTTTGAGAAGGAGGCGGAGATGCTGTCGCGACCGTTCGATATCGCGCAGATCAGCCTCGTTTGCGTGCTCGGTTATGCCGATTTCCGCTTTGCCGATTGCGGCTGGCGCAAGGCCTATCCGAAGCTCGATGCATTCCACGAAAAAATGCTGGCGCGGCCTTCGGTGAAAATCTCGGTGCCGCCGCCAGCCTAACACAGGAAAGTTGGTGCGATGAAACTCAAATTCACGGTCGGCGATCTCACCATCCATCGCATTATCGAGCAGGAGACCACGTTTCTGCCCGCGCTGGACCTACTGCCAGCGCTCACGCCGGATCTATTGGCGGAGAACAGGCCGTGGATGCGAGAGGCCGGCGCGATCGATGCCGAGGGCGTGCTGATCCTGTGCTTCCAGTCTTACGTCGTGAAGACGCCGCACCACACCATTCTGGTCGATAGCTGCATCGGCAACGACAAGCCGCGGCCATTGCGCCCGAAATGGAACATGAAAACCGACGATACTTATATGAGCGGGCTTGCGGCAGCGGGCTTTTCCGTCGGCGATATCGATTTCGTGATGTGCACGCATCTGCATGTCGATCACGTCGGCTGGAACACGCGGCTGGAAAACGGCCGCTGGGTGCCGACGTTCCCGAACGCGCGCTATGTTTTCGGCAAGACCGAATTCGATTACTGGACCGAGCAGCACGCCAAGACGCCGATACCGCCGTTCGGCGACAGCGTGCTGCCGGTGGTCGAGGCCAAACGTGCCGAGATCGTGCGCGAGGATTATTCGATCGGCGATCACGCGCGCATCTTGCCGACGCCGGGCCACACCCCCGGACATGTCGCCTTCACCTTCGGCCGCGGCAGGGATGACGCCGCCTTCAGCGGCGATTTGATGCATTCGCCGCTGCAGACGCGCTATCCGGAGCTGTCGGCGAAATTCGACGTCGACCAGGCGCAGGCGGCTGCGACGCGGCGCAATTTCCTGGAGCGTTATTGCGACACCGACACGCTGTGCTGCACCGCGCATTTCCCTTCGCCCTCGACGGGACGAATCCGGCGCCGTGGCGACGGATTTTCCTGCGAAGCGGTTGCGAGTTAGCGTTCGCGTTTCCTTTACCTCTCCCCGCTTGCGGGGAGAGGTCGGATCGCCTCGGCGATGCGAAGCATCGTCCGGAGCGATCCGGGTGAGGGGGACTCACCGCGCACTCTTCACCCTCAGAATTTGCGGATAGAGCCCCTCACCCCGACCCTCTCCCCGCGAAGAGCGGGGCGAGGGAGAAGGAACGACCTCAATCGAACAGATTCGGCGTGTGGTTCACGACCGCGCCTTCGATCGCCAGCATCTTGAGTTTTGTCGTGACGCCGCCATTGGCGGAGAATCCGCCGGGCTTGCCGCCGGCGGCGAGCACGCGGTGGCAGGGCACCACGATCGGGCAGGGATTTCGCCCGAGCGCCTGACCGACATCGCGCGACAACTCGACGCCGCCAAGCCGTTTTGCGATGTCGCCATAGGTCATGGTCTGGCCCGGCGGAATCGTGCGCGCGATGTCGTAGACGCCACGGTGGAACTCGGGCACGCCGTCGAGATCGAGCACGACGTCGGCGAGATCGTTCGGCTTGCCCGCGAGCAATTCGACGATGCCATCGATTGCGTGTTGAACTTCCTCTGGCGGCGGCGCCTCCGCGATATCGCCATAGCGCTGGCGGATACGGGCGCGGGTCTTGTCCTCATTGGACATCGGCAATTGCACCGCATTGATGCCGCGCGGTCCCCAGGCGATGCCGCAGCGGCCGATCGCGGTGTCGAATATCGCAAATTGTTGGTCGGTCATGGCTGGCTCCAAATCTTGTCGCTCCATGGCGTGAGCTTTGATCCTTTGCCGCAATCTAGGCTTGGAGATAGTTGCTATCCACCCGGATTCCGAGGGAACCCGCCGGCATCCCACAGTAATCCGTCATTCCGGGGCGGAGCCAACGGGTCCGGCCTTCGGCCGGCCCGATGACAGGCTCCGCGAGCGAGCCCGGAATCCATAATCACGATCGGGGGTTATGGATTCCGGGCCTGCGCCGTCCAAGTCGGCTGTTGCCGACTTGGCCAATCAGATTTGCCGAACTCGGGTAAACCCGAGTTCGGGTGGCGCATCCACGATGTGCACTTGCACAAAACGGCGTCGAGCCGGCGAGCGCCGGGACCCATAACCACCGATGTTTATTGTCGCAAAGGCAACTGGCCCCATCTTCCATCAGCAAGGACACCGAGTATGGGTCCCGGCGTTCGCCGGGACGACAAGTGGAGACAAAGCGGATCGCTGGATCCTGCTGGTCCTCGGCACGTGAGCGCAGCCGTCATGGCTTCGTTGCGGAAAACAGGATCGCCTGAAGCGGCATGCGTCCGGGATCGCCGCCAAATTCGCGGCGATATTCGGCCAGCAGCGCCTCGACGACACGTTCCGGCTCGACGCCACCGCGTGTCCTGATCTGATCGACGAGCGGGTTACCATAGACCGCCGCGCGCGCGAATTTTGCGGTGTCGGGAATCTCCTTGTCCAGGCTGAGCACGGCAGCGTTGATTCCGGTAAAACCGGCCTCGATCAAAAATTCCTTGATCGGATCGATCTGATGGCAGGAGAACGGCACGTTGTAGAATTGAGGCGGGTCGGCAGGGAAAAAACTTCCCGCAACCTGATGGGCGATACGGCCGAACGGGTTGTAGCGATGGGAATCCCAGACGCTGAACAGATAGCGGCCGCCGGGCGCGAGCACACGATGCGCTTCAGAAAAGGATTTTGGTTTGTCAGGAAAGAACATCACGCCGAACTGACACACGACGGCTTCGAAGCTCGCATCCGCGAACGGCAGCGCCGTGGCGTCGGCAGGCTGGAACTCGACCTGCTCGCCGACGCGAAATTTGGCGCGCGCGACCTCGAGCATCGGCGGATTGAGATCGGTCGCGGTCAGGCGGGCGCCGGCGGGCAACGCGTCGCGCAGCTTTCGGGTGACGATGCCGGAGCCGGCCGCCGTCTCCAGCACCCGCGCCGGATGGCCCGCGGCGGCGCGCTGCGCGATCTCGGCGGCATAATCGACGAAGATCATCGGGCCGAGGCCTTCATCGTAGTACTGCGGGATGCTGCCGACAAAACTCGCTGCGTCATTACTCATGAGACCCTCCGATCGCCTTGGGCGGCGAGAATAGCGCGACGGCGCGGAACCGCCACGGCACTTGACCACATCTCTTCCTCCCGCTAGTTTCCGAATTCGGAATTCCGTATTCCAAAGGATGCCGGCGATGATCCCGTTAGAACCGCTGCCGAACCTGATCGATCAGGTCTATGCGCGGATCCTCGAGGCCATTATCGACCGCAGCCTGCCGCCGGGACAGCGCATCCGGCAGAACGAGCTTGCGCAAAAGCTCGGCGTCTCGCGTCAGCCGGTTTCGCATGCGTTGCATTTGTTGCATCGGCAGGGCCTGGTCGCCGAAAGCGGCCGCCGCGGCTTTGAGGTCACTCAGCTCGATCCCGAGCGCATCCGCCAGCTTTATGAGGTGCGCGGCGCGATCGACGCGCTGGCGGCGCGGCTCGCAGCGCTTCGAATCAAGGCCGATTCTACCGCGCGCGCGCAGCTTGAAGCCGCGTTGCGCGCCGGGCTTGCCGTCGGCAGGAAGGCGGCGCTGTCGCAGCTGATTGCGCTCGACGTCGATTTCCACAGCGCGATCTATCGGCTTGCGGGAAATCCCGCGATCGAGGAGATGATCGCGCCGCAATGGCCGCACATGAAGCGATCAATGGCGACCGTGCTGACCGAACTCGATTACCGTGAAAGCGCCTGGGCCGAGCACGAGACAATTGCCGCCCATATTCTCGCCGGCAACGCCAGGGCCGCCGAGAGCGCGGCGCAGGCGCATGCGCAAAGCGCCGGACGGATGACCGAGGAGAGACTGAGAGCAACCGATAAGGCGGCGTAAGTCGTCGTTCCGGGGCGATGCGTAGCCTCGAACCCGGAACCTCGAGATTCCCCGATGTGCAATTGCACATCTGAGGTTCGCGCGGAGCCTGTCATCGGGCCGCGCTTTGCGCGGACCCGTTGGCTCCCCGGAATGACAATGATAGAAAAACCAAAAGGAGGAACCGATGAAACTGACCCAGCAACAGATCGACGATTTCAACCGCGAGGGATGGCTGTTCCTGCCCGAATTGTTCAGCCCCGAGGAAGTGGCCTTGCTGGCGCGCGAGGCGGAAGGCATCTACGACACACATCGCCCTGAAGTATGGCGCGAGAAGAGCGGCGCGCCGCGCACCGCCTTTGCCGCCCATCTCTATAACGAGGCGTTCGGGCTGCTCGGCGCCCATCCGCGCATGATCGATCCGGTGGAGCAGATTTTTGGCGAAAAAATCTACATGCACCAGTACAAGATCAACGCCAAATCCGCCTTCACCGGCGATGTCTGGCAATGGCATCAGGACTACGGCACCTGGAAACGCGACGACGGCATGCCAGAGCCGCGCGCGATGAATATTGCGATCTTCCTCGACGAGGTGATGCCGATCAACGGTCCTTTGATGCTGGTGCCGAAAAGCCAGCATGCCGGCGATCTCAAGGCCTCGCACGATCTTCAGACGACGTCTTATCCGCTGTGGACCTTGGACGAGGAAACCGTGACGCGGCTGGTGAAGGAAGGCGGCATCGTCGCACCGACCGGCAAAGCCGGCGGCATGCTGATGTTCCACGGCAATCTGGTGCACGGCTCGGCCGGCAACATCACGCCCTATCCGCGCAAGATCGTCTATCTGACGCTGAACGCGGTTTCGAACTACATCCGCACCCCCACGCGCCCGGAATATATCGCGCACCGCGATTTTACGCCGATTGCGACGGTCGACGACGAGGCGCTGCTGCGGCTCGCGCGCGCCCATCGCCAGGCAGCGGAGTAGGGTACCTTCTCGTCATTCCGGGGCGCGTCGAAGACGCGAACCCGGAATCTCACGCCAATCATCTCGGGATTCCGGGTCCACGCGAAGGCGCGTGTCCCGGAATGACGGGATAGTCCGATCGGATCACCTCCCATGAACCTCCATCGTCTCCTCGACGCCCGCCGTGCCGCCGGAAAGCCTGTCCGTGTCGCGCTGATCGGCGCCGGAAAATTCGGCTCGATGTTCTTGTCGCAGGTGCCGCATACGCCGGGGCTGGAAGTGCCCGTGATCGTCGATCTCGATCCGGAGCGGGCGCGCGAGGCTTGCCGCACCGTCGGCTGGGACGCCGAGCGGATCGCGGCAACCGCATTCACTGCAGACAGCACGAAAGCGACGTCAGCCAATATCGAGGTGATCGTCGAGGCCACTGGCAATCCGGCGGTCGGCATCAAACATGCGCGTGCGGCGATCGCGGCCGGCAAACATATCGTCATGGTCAATGTCGAAGCCGATGTGCTGGCGGGGCCGTTGCTTGCGGAGGAAGCGCGTAAAGCGCGAGTGGTCTATTCGCTGGCCTATGGCGACCAGCCGGCGCTCACCGCCGAGATGGTGGACTGGGCGCGCGCCACCGGATTCCGCGTCGTCGCCGCCGGCAAGGGGACAAAATATCTGCCTGCCTATCACGACGTGACGCCGGCAGGCGTCTGGGGCCATTACGGACTATCGGCCGATCAAGCGCAGTCGGCTGGCATGAATCCGCAGATGTTCAACTCGTTTTTGGACGGCACCAAATCCGCGATCGAAATGGCGGCGATTGCCAATGCCACCGGTCTCGATGTGCCCGCGAACGGTTTGCTGTTTCCGCCTTGCGGCGTCGACGATCTGCCGCATGTGATGCGGCCGCGCGACAAAGGCGGCGTGCTGGAAAAATCCGGCGTAGCGGAAGTGGTGTCGTCGCTGGAGCGCGATGGACGCCCGGTGTTTCGGGATTTGCGCTGGGGCGTCTATGTCGTGTTGGAAGCGCCGAACGATTATGCGGCGGATTGTTTCAAGCAATATGGGCTGAAGACCGATGCCAGCGGGCGCTACGCTGCAATGTACAAGCCCTATCATCTGATCGGGCTGGAATTGAACATCTCCATTCTCTCCGCGGCGCTGCGCGGCGAGGCGACCGGGCAAGCTTTCGATTTTCGCGGCGACGTCGCCTCGGTGGCAAAACGGAGCTTGCGCGCGGGCGAGATGCTCGACGGCGAAGGCGGCTATACCGTGTGGGGCAAACTGATGCCGGCAGCCACGAGCCTCAGAGCCGGCGCGCTACCGATCGGGTTGGCGCATCGGGTGAAATTGAAAAACGACATCGCCCACGGATCGGTAGTGCGCTGGAGCGATGTCGAGATCGATGCCGATAACGAAACGGTCAAAATACGGCGCGCGATGGAGACAAAGTTTCGCGGCTGAGCGAATCTTTTCGCGAAAAACTCCACCGTCGTCCCGGCGAACGCCCATAACCACAGGCTTTGGTTGTTGCGCGAAAGCCGTCGGACAGCGCCTCTCAAAACACCCGCCGCGGCGTATGGGTCCCGGCGTTCGCCGGGACGACGAGAGAAGGCGCATTCATCTCGCAACTGCGTTCCAAGTGAAGCCCAGGCAATGTCCTTGATTCCCGGCAGTTCATTGGTCATCTTGCTGGCGGTCCGGGATACTCAGATTTAATCATCAACGTCGGCTATCGGCGATACGAAAAAGCGGCATCAAGATCGCACTCCCCTCGTCGAGATATCGACAAATAACTGAGGAGGAAGCGCATGAAGCGTCGTGAATTTCTAAAAGTGACTGGCGTCGGTCTCGCGGCGAGCGCGGTCGCTGCGCCCGCGATCGCGCAATCGATGCCCGATGTAAAATGGCGACTGACGGCCAGTTGGCCGAAGTCGCTCGATACGCTTTACGGTGGCTGCGAATATTTTTGCAAGCGCGTCGCTGAAGTCACCGACAATCGCTTTCAGATTCAACCGTTTGCCGCCGGAGAAATCGTTCCCGGCTTGCAGGTGCTCGACGCCGTATCGAACGGCACGGTCGAAATGGGCAATACGGCGCTCTATTATTATTGGGGCAAGAACCCGGCGTTTACATTCGGCACGGCGCTGCCGTTCGGGCTCAACACGCGGCAGCATATCTCTTGGCTGTTGTTCGGCGGCGGGCAGGACATGCTCAACGATCTTTTGCGCGAACATAACACGTTGGGTATTCCGACCGGCAGCACCGGCGCGCAGATGGGCGGCTGGTTCCGCAAGGAGATCAAATCGACCGAAGATTTCAAAGGGTTGAAATTCCGGATCGGGGGATTCGCCGGGACCATCATCGCCAAGGTCGGCGGTTCGCCCCAGCAGATCGTCGCCGGCGATATCTACCCGGCGCTCGAGAAGGGCACTATCGATGCCGCCGAATGGGTCGGTCCCTATGACGACGAGAAGCTCGGCTTCGTGAAAGTTGCAAAATATTACTATTATCCGGGTTGGTGGGAAGGCACCGGCCAGGGACACAACGTCATCAACCTCGACAAGTGGAATGCGTTGCCGAAGCCGTATCAGGCAGCGCTCGCCATGGCTTCGCATGATGCGTTCACATGGGTCACTGGAAAATATGACTACGTCAACCCGCCGGCGCTGAAGCGGCTGGTCGCGGCCGGCGCAATCCTGCGCGCATTTCCGCAGGAAGTGCTGGAGAATTGTTATAACGCCGCGACCGAGATCTATGCCGATCTCTCGAAGAGCAATCCGCATTTCGGCAAGATGTATGCGAGCCTGTCGGCCTATCGCAACGAGTCGCTGGCCTGGATGCAGGTCGCCGAATTGAGCTACGACAGCTTCATGATGCGAATGCGCACGCGAACTTGAAGCTTGCGTATTAAAAAGCCCCGGAGAATTCTCCGAGGCTTTTTCGGTGGATAGCTATTACTGATCCTCGCCCATGAGGGCGGCGAGCTTGTCGTAATATTTGGTGACGAGATCGATATTGCCCTTGTTCTCGATCGGCGGCTCCGGCGCTTTGAGCGCCTGATTGAGATCGGCCAGCGCGTCCTTTTTGTCCTTGGCCGGCATCTTCTTGTCGGCCTCGACCTGGGCGATCTGCGCCTTGATCACGGCTTCAGAGCCGACATATTTCTTGGTCGCGGGATCGAAGCCGCCGAGCACAATGCTGATATTATCCATCACGTCGTTGTATTCGTCATAGCTCGCAAAACCGTGCTTCTTTGCGACGCCTTCGAGCTGCGCGATGACCTTGGGATCCGGCGGCGCATTGTCAGGCAATTTCGAGGTGATCGCGTCCATATCCTTTTGTGCCGCCAGCACGCCTTCGATCTGCTTGTCGGTCAGCGCCACCTGCTTGATGGCGGGCGGCTGGCCGGGCGGCGGCGCCGCCTGGCTCGGTGCCATCTCCTGTTTTGTCTGAGCCAGCGCGCCATCGGTTGATATCGCGCCGATCAATGCCGCGAGGCAGACCATACTCAACGCGACAGCGGCGGGACGAACGAACTCACGCATGGGGAGTCTCCTCGATCTATGGGACATTGCAATCTTACGCGCCGAACGGGGTATGGATTTTGACATGAACTGCCGATGAACTTGGGCTTCAGCTCGAATCTGGACCGACACCCCCCGCCTCTTCCACTCCGCATCAGAACGTTCTCAAAGCCATGTTGGTTGCCAATGATGGCCGAAAATCGTGGCCCGGGGAGCTGCATCAAGCACAAAAAAACGCCGTTTCCCGGAAAGGGAAACGGCGTTTTCGATTGCGATGCGCAATATTAAATTTGTGACACGTAAAGAGGAATTGCTTTGTCCTTGGCAGGCCTGGCAGCGACCTACTCTCCCAGGGCTTAAGCCATAGTACCATTGGCGCTGAGGAGTTTAAC
>Ga0209526_10002367_pt1 | contig 12722 bp, 10 predicted proteins | sample JacPinW_OM2H0_M1_FD_188566 | JGI IMG/M metagenome (GOLD analysis project Ga0209526, IMG submission 188566) | Forest soil microbial communities from Algoma, Ontario, Canada - Jack Pine, Ontario site 1_JW_OM2H0_M1 (SPAdes) (version 2) | ecosystem: Environmental > Terrestrial > Soil > Boreal... | reverse complement strand
TCTGACGACCCGGCCGGCGAGCTTGAGGGAGACGGATCAACCATAGAACAAGGGACTGAAGTGCCGCTAGACTGAATCATTCGCCGATAGTGTCAAAACGAATTTCAAACCGTCCAACGAACCGCGAATTCCGATAGAAAACCGCGAATGGGAAGGAAGTCTCTCATTTAATGTCGATTCACGGTTTGAATTCTTAGTTATTTCTTTTCGCGGTTCCGGATTTATCCTTGGCGTTCAAGATTATTGTAACATCTTTTATTTCAGTTTCTGATAACTCAGAGCAAGCTTATCTTTGGTACGGAAGTCTACTCGGTGGTAAACGCAGCATTGGAGGTGTTAAATAAGCTGGGACATGGATTCCATGAAAAGCCTTACGAGAACGCTTTGGTAGTCGAGCTGAGCTTGCGCGGAATGTCTTGTCAACAACAGAGATGCTTCAACGTATTCTACAAAGGGACTAAAGTCGGTGAGTATATTCCGGATCTGATCGCAGATGACGCGATCATCGTTGAGCCAAAAGTCATTGATAAAATTTCCGACCACGAAAGAGGCCGGATGATCAATTACTTGAGAATAACCGGGTTGCCAGTCGGTCTGATCCTCAATTTTCGTCGGGCAAAACTGGAGTGAGAACGGATTATCCTGACCGATCCGAAACCACGAATTGACACGAATACACGCGAATAACTGCTCCTCATTCGTAGCCTGCCCGCCGGGCGCTATAAGGAACCGTAGGCAGACCGAATACCCATGAAAACTTTGCTACTTCGCGTCCATTCGTGTCTATTCGCGGTTTAAATTTGGTGTCCGCTCGCTCTGAGCCGGTCGTAGTCAAGATGCGCTAACAGGAGATATTCAGGGCTGGTCGGATTCTTAACCACGAATGGACGCAAATACACACCAATAGCTCTCCTTCTTCGCGTCCATTCGTGTCCATTCGCGGTTGGGCTGGCGCCTCGCGAAACGAACGCTACGTTGGCCCACCATGAAGGACAGTCTCTGTTTGGTCTTGTTAGCGCTGGCGCTTGCGAATACGACCCTGCCAGCCGCCGAAACAACAGCTCCCGCGGCGTCGGCAACAGCCAAGGCCACGGCTTCCCCGACGCCGGCTATTACTCCGATTCCTTTGCCAGACATTGTTACTGAAGCCATCTCGACGAAGGGCGTTCTAGCCGGTATCGGTTCTTCACTGGCAGCCGCTGCAGCGAAAACAGTGGCCTACCGCGACTTATTAAGTCTCGAAAATGACATCAACACTCGAGCCGTCGAAACAACAACCATCATCGCGAATGGACCCTCCTTTGACATTCTGGATGAGCTTCTTGGGATCTGGCAGAGCCTAGCAAACAGTACGACAGGTTGGAGCCGAGACCTGGCGCAACGCGCCACTGGATTAGAAGCTGACGCCGCCCGTTTGGACGAAATGGCGACAATCTGGAATCTCACTGCAAGCGACGCAAAAACAAAAAAAGTTCCTCCGGAGATCGTCGATCGAGTTGACCAGATCATCGCATCGATCAAACAGGACCAAAACGCGCTGGGGACCCGCCGCGCAGACATCTTGACCTTGCAGTCTCGAGTCGCCGCACAACAAGCTCGAATACAGGCAGAACTGAACACCGTTCAGCAGACCAGACAAGGACTCCTGAGCCGATTGCTCATCAAGGATAGTCCGCCGCTCTGGGCCTTTGGTGAAATTTCTTCATCCAACCCATCCGATCAACACGCGTTACCAGGCGCGGTAAAAAGGGCGAAAGAATTTGTGATCCAGGAGCCCGGAAAATTCGCCATTCACGCTGCCTTGATTCTTTGTCTTTTCTTAGTCTTGCGCTGGGCACGACGAGCGGTCGGGAGATGGGTGGAGGAAGATCCAAGCTTGCAACGGGCCGCGCCATTGTTCGAAATGCCAATCGCCGTTTCGATAGCGTTGTCTATGGTGTTCACACCGCTGCTTTATCCTGAGGCCCCTCGACTACTCCGGGCGGTCTTCGGGATAGCCGGGCTCATACCGACGGTAATTCTGCTCCGGCGCCTGCTTGATCGAAGAGTATACCCGATCCTGTACGCGTTAATTGTGTTTTTCTTGCTCGACCTCATCCGCCATATGTCGGTCGCACTACCCCTCGTGACTCGCGGGTTGTTCGCGCTGGAGATGTCGGCTGGAGCCAGCTTTGTCATTTGGCTTCTTCGTTCGAGCCGGCAGACAGCAAGCGGCAATAATGCGCGACCTCCCCTGCCCTGGCCAGCGCGATGGTATGCGCGAGTCGGCTTGCTCCTCTTTGTCGTGGCGTTAGCGGGCGACTGTTTGGGTTATGGCAGTCCTTCGTATTTGCTGGGTAACGGAGTCCTGACAGGAGCATACCTCGCTCTGATCGGTTATGCCGCCGTACGTATGCTCGAAGGATTGGTGGTCATAGCGCTTCAGGTCAGGCCGCTAACCTATATCGCCATGGTCCGGAAACATCGAGGTATGATTCATCGGCGCATCATGCGAGTGATCCAATGCCTGATGTTTCTTGTCTGGTTGAGCCTAGTTCTTAAGCACTTCCAACTGAGAGATCCATTGTTTGAAGGTATCAACACTGTTCTGAACGCGGGGCTGGTGCTGGGTGCTTTCCGTCTCACGCTCGGACAGATCATCGCGTTCAGCGTGGTCGTTTGGCTGTCCTTTATCATGTCGAAGTTCCTTCGTTTCTTCCTGGAAGAGGACGTCTACGATCGGCTCAAATTGTCACGTGGTCTGCCTTACGCGATCTCAACCGTGCTTCATTACACCGTCTTGCTATTCGGATTCTTTGTCGCCCTGGCCGCGCTTGGAGTCGACATGACAAAGTTCACGATTCTGGCTGGAGCATTTAGCGTCGGCGTCGGTTTCGGTCTGCAAAATGTAATTAACAATTTCGTTTCTGGTCTGATCCTACTCTTCGAGCGCCCGATTAAGGTCGGCGACGTCGTCCAGGTCGGAACCGCGGCCGGTTCAGTACAGAAGATCGGAATCCGGGCCAGCGTTATTCATACGCCAGACGGATCGGATGTGATCATTCCAAACGGAGAACTGATTTCAAATCAAGTGACCAACTGGACCTTTGCAGACCGGCAACGGGCGATTGTTATAGAAATCAATGTGCCGCGCAACGTGGATCAAAACCACTTAGCAGAATTGCTGCTCCAGGCCGCGGACGAGACGCCGGGCGTCGCTAAAACCCCGGCGCCGCAGGCATTCGTCATGACCATGACATCGACAACGCTCACCTTCGAGCTTCGGACTTGGACAGATCGATCTGAAGATTGGATGACCGTGCGAGGCCATCTTTGGGTTGCAATCAACCAAAAGCTGGCCCACGAAAATGTCGCTTTGGCTTAGCGACGCTCATCCTCACACAAGATTGCCTACCAAAATAGCCATTGATGACGGCCCAGGTTTTCAGCGGCCAGGGCGCGGCCTTCTGTTTGCGGGCGCGCCATAGCTCGAAGAGCGAAGGCGGCATCCTGACTACGGCGGACAGGCCGGGACGGATAGCTCTTTAAGAACGCTAACCCAGCACTTCGTTCTGGGCTACTTTCGTGAGGTCCCTGCGGGACTGATTTTCTCTAACCACCAACAGCGATCCTGATCGCGACCTCTTAAGTTAACGCTTATGCGGCGGCCCCTGGGAACGATGATATAAAACAGGCAGCGTCCCCCCTATGCGTTTACCAGGATATCAACCCGCGGCCACTTGGTAGATTTCCTTTCAATGAGCTTGGATTTTGCTTGATCCGCTCCCGTAGTGCTAACATCTCTTGTCTGGCCCTTTCATGCTCCGTTCTGAACTCGCTCTTGGATGTGTAACCGTTGGGCTGTTGCAGGTCCCATTCCAGTGCTCGATCGATTGCTCGCATCAAAGCCGCGGAGTGTTGATCAGCTTTCTCATAGATCGATCGCCCAACGCTCTCGGATAAGAACCAAAAGTGGGCTTGCTCTTCAGAAAGTCCGGAACCTTTCGCCTTGGCCAAAACCAGGAATCGGTAGCGAACCTCACCGACATAATACCAGAAGCTCGCGTCATCTTTTTGTCCGTTGCGATATAACTCGGTCGCCAGTGCAAAGTAGGTTGCAGGAGACTTGTTCTGAATGCCAACCTCGAGCTCCTCAATGGTTTGAATCGCCTCCGGCTCACGCGCAATAGTTGGCTGGCAAAAGAATAAAGGGATCAAGACCGCAAACAGAAATACGCGTGACATAAGATCGTAGATCAATCGGACCGCCGAACTATCAACATTGTGAGACCCGCGCGCACCGGAATTATTCCAGAATCAACGCACATTGTTGAAAAGTATCCTTTAGCGCGGCGGTCGCATCCCTTTTCGGAATAAATTCGTGAGCAATGTACCCGGCATAACCAGTCCGTTTGATCGCTCGCAATATGCAGGAGTAATTAAGCTCTTGCTCGTCATCCAAATCGTTTCGGCCTGGATTACCAGCAGTATGATAATGAGCAATCCAGGGATGACTCGATTCGATCGTACGGATAATATCTCCCTCCATGATCTGCATGTGATAGATATCATACAGGAGTTTCACCCGCGGGGAGTTCACTTTCCGGCATACCGAGACGCCCCAAGCAGTGTGATCCGCCTGATAATCGGGATGATCGACCTTACTGTTCAGTAGTTCCAAGGTCAGCGTAATTCCTTCTCGTTCGGCCGACGGGGTTAACGATGCCAACCCCTCTGCCGTAATCTGAGCTCCTTCGTTGTCTCCCAGCCCGTCTCGGTTTCCGGTAAAACAGATCAAGTTCGCAATTTCAAGGCGCGCGGCATCGACGAGTTTAGCCTCTACTTCTCTTTTGATGCGGTCATGGTGATCTCTTTTGTTGAGCCCGATGGTCAGAGAGTCATGGCCGGCGATGGCGGCTATTTTCAATCCATGCTCTAAGACCAGCGAGAAGTACTCGGGCGGCACTAAATCGACCGCGTAATACCCGTTCCGCCACAAATCCGGTAAACTCGGCGGGATCGGCTCAGCGGTTTCAGCGCGTCGCCGGTTGATGGTGGGCACTTGCACTATTTGCTATCTGTCATTTGTCATTTGTCGTAGCTTTTCCCCTTCCCCCAGATGAGTCAGAAAGTTCCTGATGGCTACGCCCCGCTGAACGAACATTCCGTTCTCGATTTTGTGGATCGGATTCCCCCGGTGCGCGAACTTCTCGGTTCCGATCGCGTTGATTGGCAGGCTAAAGAGGTCGGCGACGGCAACCTGAATCAAGTTTTTATCGTTCGCGGACCTGCTGCGGTCGTGGTCGTTAAGCAAGCGCTCCCTTACTTGAAAATCGTTGGCGATGCGTGGCTCCTCCCGCTGCGGCGCAGTTTCTTTGAGTATGAGGCGTTATGCGAAGAAGCGCGACACGTCCCTCACCTCGTACCAAAACCTTATCACTTCGATGAGCCCGCCGCCGCAATGGTGATGGAGTATCTCACACCTCACATTATTCTTCGGAAAGGCTTTATCCGTGGCACCGTTTATCCCAAGCTGGCCAGTCACATCGCTGAGTTCATGGCTCAGACCCTCTTCAAGACTTCGGACCTGTTCTTGGACGCTGCTACCAAGAAGAAATGGGTCGCTCTCTTTTGCGAAAACATTGAGCTTTGCAAGATCACGGAAGATCTCGTTTTCACCGATCCCTATCGCATTGCGAAACTGAATCGCTGGACCAGCCCGCAGCTCGATGATATCGCCGCGACATTCCGGCAAGACCATGAATTGAAGGTGGCCGCCCAGCGCCTGAAGCTGAAGTTTCTAAGCTCAGCGGAAGCGCTCATCCATGGCGATCTTCATTCAGGATCCATCATGGCGACACCAGAAGAAACAAAAATCATTGATGCCGAGTTTGCGTTCTTTGGCCCAATGGGCTTCGACATCGGCGCGGTGATCGGGAACCTGCTGCTCGCCTTCTTTGCCCAGGATGGACATGAGTCCGCTCGGGGTGCACGCGATGAGTATCGTGCTTGGTTACTCCAAACTGTGCAAGACGTGTGGCGAGAATTTGCTGATCGCTTTCTTACCCTCTGGCGGGCTCAGCAAGCTGGAGATGCTTACCACGTTTCGCTCTTTGACGATGAACCATCGCAGGCAGCGCTCGAAACCGAACGCCAGAGATACCTGCGCCAGCTATTTTTCGATACGGTCGGCTTTGCCGGAGTAAAGATGATCCGAAGGATCCTCGGTCTGGCCCACGTTGAGGATCTCGAATCCATCAAAGACCCGGAAACTCGCTCATGGTGTGAGCAGAACGCCCTACGGCTCGGTCGCGAGCTGGTTGTAAACGCCGCACAATTTGGGGATCTGCAAGAGATTTCCGAGCTGGCGGTGCGCATTCGACGGGACAGCCAATGGCAAAGAGACGTCGCGAGAACCGCGCGGTAAGTCAGGAGAACGTCTCTCACCATGATCGAACCTAGATTAGCCAAGCAACATCAGTGAAGTTGCCAGACGGGCTGAAAAGACTTTAAGCGTAACGAGGTCAACCGCGCCATGACGATTCCCGGGATCAAAACGGTCCGGCCATGAGAAAATAAGCCATCCCTTTGGCCGCATCGTGAATAAACCTCGACCGATCTCCTCGACGCTCGCGGCTCTTGGCGTGTAGAAGGTTTCGCTGCGACTTGAATCGATCAATGATCTCTTTTCAGTGGGCATGCCCTGGCCGATACGTGATCAGATCGCGTGGCTCACGGCCAATACACCCCGCTACCCCGTCGCGGCCTGGGGAGGGCTGTTTCGCGCGGTGCTTCTCGACAAAGTATTTCATCGTGTGAAACAAGACCGAATCGAGATCGTGCTCGGATCTCCAGCCAACAAGCTTGCGGGCTTTCGTCACATCAGGAATGCGCCGGTCGCAGTCCTCATATCCCTTGCCGTAAAACTCCTCGCCCGATACCGAGACGATCTCAGGGTAGGGATCGCCGGGCTGACGAAAATATTTATCGAAGGTCGCGCACATCTTGTTGGCAAGCTCCTTAATCATCACTTCATTCTCAGGCGTCCCGATATTGAAGATCTGCCGGTCGCAAACGTCACCGCGGTTGTCGATGATGCGCACGATGCAATCCACTGCGTCATCAATGTAGGTGTAGGCACGGTAGTTAACTCCACCATCCACCAGCTTGATGGGCGTGCCGTAGAGAAGCGCATTCATAAAATGGCTGAAGACACGAGGATTGCCGGTCTGCTCGCTCGGAAGGTAATCAATGCGAGGCCCAATGAAATTAAAGGGCCGGATAATCGTGTAGTTCAATCCTCCTTCGAGACCATAGGCGTGCAGAACGCGCTCGAGAAGTTGCTTTGCGCAGGCGTAGATCCAACGGTGACTCTTCACCGGCCCCATGATGAGGGGTGTATCATCCTCGGCAAACGGCGTGGGATGCTTTGAAGAATCCTTACCGAAGGCCCGGGCGGCGGTAACGCCGTACACCTCGCATGTGGAAAACTGGATGATGCGCTTTCTGTGCTTCACGCAAAATTCGGCGATCTTCAGGTTCTCTGTGAAGTTCAGCTTGAACACATCAATCGGATTGCTCACATATAAGCTGGGATTGGCCATCGCCACCAGATCGATGATCGCGTCGTGGTCAGCCGTCAGACGTTCCAGCTTTTTCTCGTTCGCACGTATATCGAAATGGATGAAACGGATCTCGCCGTTCTTCACCGTTTCATCAAGCTTCTCGCGCTCGATATCGAGCGCCGTGATTTCGTGTTGCCCGTCGTTGACCAGACGCTCGGCAAGATTCGCGCCAATAAACCCACCCGCACCGAGGAGAAGGATTTTCATGAGAAACTCCCCATCTAGGATTGTACGACCTTTGGCGTCAATCCATTTCCTCTAGGCAACGGAGTTGCCTCCCTTCCCCTTCGCGACAACCTCTCGATAGTGGCCGCCCAGATGCCGAGCCATCATTTTAAGAACGTTGAACCCATAAGGAATGGGGTCGAGGCTTGAAACCTCGTCGTCGTACCGAGTTGGAATGGGAATCTGAGCGCATTCAATTCCAAGCAAGTGCGCGAGAAGGATCATTTCAGCATCGAAGTTATAGTTGTTCTGAAGTTGCTCAAACGGTGCGCGTTCAAGCAGCCGGCGTGAGTATAGCATGTAACCGCTGTGAAACTCGGCCATTCGCGTTCCGAACACGATATTCTCTAGAAATGTGAGGATACGGTTCGGCATGTAGCGAGCGTACGGCATGCCGCCACGAAGTGCCCCGCCGCCAATCATGCGGGAGCCCTGGACGATTTGCGCTTTGCCCTCGATGATCGGTTGCATGAGATCGAGCACGACCTCCGGAGCGTACTGCCCGTCGGCGTGGACGATGGCGAATGCGCTCGCGCCGAGATCGAGCCCTCGCTTGAGACCTGTCTTTTGCGCCCCGCCGTAGCCTTGATTGACTTCATGGTGAACGACATCCAGCCCCGGCCATCGACTCTTGAGCTTCTCCGCCACCTCGCCGGTGTTGTCGGGACTTTTGTCATTGACGATGATGGCGACTCCATCGTCCCAGAAAGCCGCGGGTATGCGCGGAAGCACCAACGGCAACGTCTTCTCGGCGCGGTAGGAGGGAATCACAATGGCCTTCTTCATCGGGGTCGCTCCATCAAATCGGGGTTGCGCCTTCGGGTCAAGGCAAACAATCCCTCCTCGCTCAACGCGAAATTTGAAGTGCGGGAAAACCTTCTCGGTGGCCAAAGGCTTCGGACTGGATGGTCCTATATTCTCGCGAACTTGCTCTGCATCGTAAGTTTTTTCCGGCGCGCCGGTACTGGATACGGTTCTCCCCTTGGTCCAAACATTCCGGAGCGCAGACGTAGGCTCTAATCCCTAGCTCCCGCAAACGGCGGTAGAGCACCTAGCCCAATGGCCCAGCTTCGTAGACCGCGTAGACTTCTTCTACCGACGGTAACTGTTTTGAGCAAAGAGCAGCAGCTTTTCGAAGCTAAAGCTTTGCACCGCTTGAATGCCCCGTTGTCCGTCTTTCGCGCCACCTGATTGCGCGCCGGGTGGGCGTCGATGCCAAGAAATATTTGCTTGGCCTTTTGCCCCTTTGGGTTGTTGTTTTTACTTACCGATTCGGTATGTGCCGATGGGTTGTTCATATTGTCAGGTTGCTGTTCTTCAAGCAGCCTGGCAATACCCATGGCATCTACCGGTCATGGATATCTTCCGCATTCCTTCCCCAATTACGTCTTCACCCGGGTCGAATGAATCCGGCGTTGCAGCCGGTTTGCGACCATGACCGTCACCAGCAATGCACCATAAAGCAGATCGCGGGCAAAATTGTTAACAGATAGTAAATTGAGTCCGCTCGATAGGAATTGCAAAGAGAGTACGGCTAATACCAAGCCGAACACGGTGCCGGAGCCACCGTTTGGATTCACTCCGGCCAGAATGTTGATCAGCACTGCCAAGAGAAGATAGGAAGTGCCATAGTCGGGATTCGCGCTATTGGCGCGCGCCAAGATCACCAGTCCGGCGCACGAAGCCATCACACCGCTCAGGATATATGTTAGCATCAACATTCGAAAAGTCGGGATTCCGGCAAAAGGGGCGGCTCGTGAATTGGTTCCATACAAGCGCATCTGCTTACCGAGAAGCATCCGCGCGGTAACGATATAGATGCCACCAAGGGCCAGGATGAATACTAATAGTGGCACCGGGATTCCCCAGACCGCGCCGTTGCCGACGGTAGCGTAGCTACTCGGCAAACCGGTAATCGAACTGCCTCTGGTGAGAATAATTCCAATGCCGGCAAAGAACTGCAGAGTTCCCAAAGTTGCCAAAATAGCGGGTAAGCGCGCACCGGCAATCAGTAGGCCGTTGGTGGCCCCAGCTACCGACCCAACCAGCAATGCTACCGGGACTGCTAAAAGAAAAATTGGGGGAGGAAGGCTACGCATGAGGAAAGCGGCGATGATGGCGCTCAAATTGGCCACACTGACCACGCTGAGATCGATCCCCCCAGTCAGCATTGTCGGGTGAATAGCTAACGCAAGAATTGCAAACTCGGGAAGCTGATAGGCCATCGAACTCAGGTTAGCCGCCGAGAGAAAAGCTGCCGGTCGAAGTGCACAAAACACCAAGAAGATCAGCGCAGTAAAAATCGCCAATCGAATCACGTAGCGAGCATTCTCGGACAGCGAGCGTGGTTTCCTGGGTCGGGGGTGAACGGCTTCTCGATTCACGACTGAAAAGCGTTTAGCATAAACTTCCTGGCGAACCAGTCGAAAGACTGCAAACCTTTTCTTTTTCTTGACACTGGCCTGCCCTAATCTCTAAGCAGAGCTTATTCTATAGCGCTATAGTACCCCCGAAAAATCAATACACCCCCAGATAAATCATGAGACCAAAATTCTTGGTTCCCTTTGTCGTCTGTTCTCTTTTCTTCATCGTCTCTGTCAGTCGAAGCTCCGCGGAGGATAAGAAATACAACCTAGCCACAGTGGTAAAGATCAGTGGCATCAACTGGTTCAACTACATGGAAACGGGAGTTAAGAAATTTGCCCAGGATACGGGGAATCAGGCCGTGCAACTCGGTCCTCCAGTCACCGACTCCGCACAACAAAACCAAATTATCGAAGACCTCATTGCTAAGAAGGTCGATGCGATCTGCGTGGTCCCCTTCCAGCCGCCAGCAATGGAGCCGGTACTGAAAAAGGCCCTAGATAACCATATCGTGGTTATCGCCCACGAAGCATCCAATATCCAGAATGCCAACTATGACCTCGAGGCATTCGATAACACCGCGTTCGGCGAACACATCATGGAAAATCTGGCCCAGCGGATGAATTACGAAGGCGAGTATGCTGTCTTTGTCGGCAGCCTTACTTCGAAAACCCATAACGAGTGGGCCGACGGCGCTATCGCTCTGCAGAAGAAAAAATATCCCAAGATGAAACTGGTCGTCGACAAGATCGAAACTAATGACGATCAGCAGGTTTCCTACGCCAAGGCCAAAGAACTTCTCCGATCTCATCCGAACATTAAAGGGTTTCAAGGCAGCGCCTCAACTGATGCCCCCGGCTGCGGTTTGGCAGTAGAGGAAGCCGGCCTCCAGGATAAAGTGGTCGTGGTTGGCACCGGAGTTCCGTCCTTGGTCAAGAAATATTTGCCGAGTGGCGCCGTACGAATGATCTCGTTCTGGGACTCTTCCATCGCTGGTTACGCGATGAACAAACTCGCGGTAATGGTGCTGAACGGTCAGAAAGTTACTGACGGAATGGACCTCGGATTGCCCGGCTACGAAAAGATCAGACTCGTCAACGATAAGATCATCTACGGAAATGGCTGGATCGATTGTACCAAGGAGAACATGGATAAGTTTAATTTTTAGAATTCGGAAGACGGAACATCGGATACGGGATACGGCAGCGGTCTCGACCTGCCTCTGCCGGCATTACGCGGAACAACGTCCGATTTTCGCCAAAGGAGGAGCAGAACTTAGCCCAGGACCTTAACCCTGGGCTGAATCTTGGTGCCCCCCTAGGTGTAAAAGCGCACCTCCTCTCCCTCCCTTCCGGTGTTCTGTATTCCGTATTCTGTGTTCCACATTAGCGCCTTTGCGTCTTTGCGTGAGGTTCTCTTCCGTATTCCAAAACAACATGGCTTCGCTGCTCGCTGAGAACATTTCGAAGACTTACGTCCGCGTCCCAGTCCTAAAGAATGTCACCCTGGCGGTTGAACCCGCTTCGGTTCATTGCCTGGCTGGCGAAAATGGTTCCGGTAAGTCCACGCTCATCAAAATCATCGCTGGAACTCTAAAGCCAGACGATGGAAAAGTCTTTATCGACGGTCAGGACGTAACGAAGGTCAACGCCCTTGGGCGAATTGACCTCGGGCTGAGCGTGATCTATCAGGATTTTTCTCTGCTTCCTAACTTATCGGTTTTCGAGAACATCACTTTTTTGGATAGCGTCTCCCGGCACCGCAAGGCGGTCGACTTTCGCCGCCTTCGCCAACAAGCCCAGCTGATATTGGAAAAGATGCGAGTGCGCATCCCGTTGGAGGCGTTGGTCGAGGAGCTACCGGTTTCAAATCAGCAACTCGTCGCAATCGCGCGCGCCCTCAACAACCGCTCTAAGATCATCATCATGGATGAGCCGACCTCTGCACTCACTAAACGCGAAGTGCGCACGCTTTTTCAGATCGTCCAAGCGATCCGTCAAGACCGGGTCAGCTTTATCTTCGTCACGCACAAGCTGGAAGAAATCTACGAAATTTGCGATCATGTGACCGTGATCCGCAATGGCGAGGTCGTTACTTTCGGAGCGATCGCGGATTTCACTACCGCCCAACTCAGCGAAGCGATTACCGGGCGTCGAATCCAAATCGAAAGGCTGCAACCGCCCCCTCCTCCGCCTGGTACCCCGCCCCTCCTGGAGGTGCGGTCCTTGACTGCTGAACCGCATTACCGCGATGTCAGCTTTCAGATCAGACATGGCGAAATTGTTGGTCTCACTGGCTTACTCGGCTCCGGTCGCTCAGAGCTGGCGCTAAGTCTGGCCGGTAAGATGGCCGCAGAAACCGGAACGATCCTGCTGGATGGGGAGGAGATTCATCCCCGAACCGTGCGTCAAGCGCAACGCCTAGGAGTCGGTTACGTTCCGGAGGACCGCTTGAGCGAAGGTCTGTTTCTCGAGCAAGAAATTTTTGATAATATGCTCATCGCCAATATGGGCCGGCGAACCTCTTTTG
>Ga0209526_10002366_pt1 | contig 12727 bp, 7 predicted proteins | sample JacPinW_OM2H0_M1_FD_188566 | JGI IMG/M metagenome (GOLD analysis project Ga0209526, IMG submission 188566) | Forest soil microbial communities from Algoma, Ontario, Canada - Jack Pine, Ontario site 1_JW_OM2H0_M1 (SPAdes) (version 2) | ecosystem: Environmental > Terrestrial > Soil > Boreal... | reverse complement strand
CCCTGAGCTGACACGCGCCCTGATCACGGCGGCCTCACGCACGTCGCCCAGAGGCCTCGGCTCGCTCGCTTGGCCGCGAGCTGCTCACGGAGCATGGCACGCGCGTGCAAACCGTTCGGCGCGATGACCAGCAGGCGCGCGTACCCACGCTGGAGCAGCTCATCGTTGAAGCGGCGCCCGTCGACGATCACGTACGCGAGCAACCGGCCGTAGCGATCTCTCCGCTCGACGTCGGGTTGGAGCCGGACGAGGCGCCCTTCCAGCCGCTGCTTCGTGTACGCCGAGGCCTCGGGCCCGAAGCACTGCACCGGCTTGCGGGGGTCGACGGTCTCGGGCGTGTCGACACCGAGCAATCGCACGGTCTCCCGCCGGCCGGCGTCGACGACCTCGATCGTGTCACCGTCGACGACGTGGACGACGCGTACGTTGCGTACGACACCGCGACCGTGGCGACCCAACCACCACCCCCCGAGCGAGGCGGCGGCCACAACGGCCACGACCACGGCTCGGGAGCGAGCCATGCGGGCACCCTAGTCGGGAGGAGTGACCGCAACGCCGGCGTCACCGACCACTCCGCGGCCGCGCCTCAGCTTCCCGGGATCGGCCGCACCCGCAGGAACACGGCGGAGGGGTGATCCGGGTCGTGGTGGATCGTTTGGTGCGCGACGCGCATGGCGGTGCCGCTTGCGAGCGGTTCGCCGGTACCGAGGTTGCGGACGAAGCGCGGATGGGCGCCGCTTCCCACTTGGACCCGGATGCGGTGCCCCGCGGGGAACAGCTGGGCGGTCGACCACAGCGCGACACGCACCATCCACACCCCGTCGGGAGGTCGCGGCCAGCGTTGCGGCGAGACGCGTTCGATTCCATCGCACACGTTGAAGGAACGACCCTTGCCGTCCACGTCGCAGAGGCGCACGAAGACGTCGAAATGTTCGAGGTCGGACGACACATGGATCTCGGCGATGACCTCACCGATCACTTCCACATCGCGCTTCAGCACGTCGCTCGTGAAGAGCAGCATGTCGCGTCTCCGCTCGGTGCGCGCTTGGTCGCGCCGCCCGCCCGAGCGCCGCATGAGCGTGCCGCCGACGACGGGCGTGGGGTCGGCCGGGTCGTAGGTGTAGCTCTCGGCGTCGCCGTTGCTCGGCTCGCTTCGGTCGAGGCGGCCACGCGCCTGGAGGTGCCAGCGCTCGACCCGGTACCCGGGTGGCGGCCATGAGGCAACGTCACGCCAGCGGTTGGCACCCATGACGAAGATGCGCACGGGGAGCCGATCGGCGCCGCGGTCGGCCGCAGGCGCGCCGCGCACGTGGAGGTCCAACCACCGCAACGACTCGCGGAGCTGCACTTTGAACCCATCGGGTGAGATATGGGTCCACGGCCCGATCACGAGCCGGGGCTGATTTCCCGCCGCGACCAACGCGTCGTGGTCGGCCAGCAGTTCAGGTAGGAAGATGTCGTACCAGCCGCCCACCTGCAGCACGGGCACGGTCACCGCCGCGACTCTCCGCGAGTGATCGACGGGCTGCCAGAACGGATCGTCGACAGACGGGTGCTCCACGAATTGTCGCCAGAAGGCAACCGGACGCCCGATCACGATCTCGTCGAGCTGGGCGACGGGAAGATGATTGATCAGCCGGTCGATGCGTCGCTGTCGCCTCTCCAGGATCGTGTCGGCCACCCTGAAGCGGCCGGTCTCCTGCTCGCAGATCATCGTCGTCCAGTCGAGACCGACCTCGAGCGAGAACGACCCGCCCCGGTACCAGTGCCGCATGATGTACGAGTAGGTGACGTGGGTGCACAGCGCTCGGAGGACGGGCCCGGCGGTGTCGGCGACCGCCCACTGCACACCGCCGAGATAGCTGGGCCCGTTCATTGCCAACCGGCCGTCGAACCACGCCTGGCGCTCGATCCAACGAATCGTCGCGAGACCGTCGGCGCGTTCGTGGAAGTTCGGCTCGAAGCAACCACCCGAACCGAAGGTGCCGCGGCAGCTCTGCATGACGACCCGGTAGCCCCGCTCGGCGAACACACGACCGAGCAACAGGCCGAGCGGTCCACCACGGCCGTACGGACTCCGGACAAGGATCGTCGGGTGCGGGCCGTCTCCTGCCGGGCTGTACACATCGGCGACGAGGGCGACACCGTCGTCCATCGGCACCTGCACGCCTCGGCCGACGGTGACCCGCCGGTCGAGCGCAGGAGGTAACGACATTGCGCGTCCGAGCACTCTGCTGAGCACGGCGAAGAACTTATCCACCAACGAGACACGCAACAGGGCGAGTGCACGGGTGCTAGTTGCTCTGATTTGGAGACGCTCGTACGCTCCCGACATTCAGCGCAGGGTGTGAGGGGGGCTGTCATGCGTCGACCGGGCGGTACGGGCGCGGTCGCGTTGGTCGCGGTGCTGGCGGTCGGGTTGGCGGGTTGCGCCCGGATGTTCCCCGAGCCGGGCGGCGACCCGACGCACGACGCGATCACGATCCTTGCCCCTGCGGATCGCACGCAGGTGGCCGCCGGTGGAACGGTCGGCGTCATGCTGCATGTCGAGCGCCCTCTCAGCCCCTCGACCCTCCGACTCCAGCTCCTCGCCGACGGCCGGGCACCGATCGACCTCACGGCACGCCTCCAGCGGAACGACCGGACGTTTTGGACGAGCCTGACGTCGACGGACCTCGTTCCCGGACTCAACCGGTTGCTCGCCACCGCGGGAGTTCCGGGGCGCGGCGCGCGGTCGCGATCCGCGCTGGCCACGATCTCCTGGGAGCCTGCCGTCGACGTCTCACTGGCGGGCCGCTGTGACTTCCTCGGCCAGAGCCGGTGCTACCTCCCGTTCCCGAACGACTGGTTCACGGTGCCCGACGCCCGAACCGACACCGGGCGCCGCGTGCACGTCGATCCGGCGTCGCTGCCCGCAAACAGCTCGGGTGTCCACATCGATCCGAGCGAGTGGAACCGCAACGACGGGTTCAGTCCGGGTGCGATGATCCTCGCCCACGTCCCCGGCGTCGACCTCGGTGCCAGCGGGGCCCCGCCGATCACGAACATCGGGCGGTCCCTCGCCGCAGACTCACCGATCGTGCTCGTCGACGCGAACACCGGAGAGCACTGGCCCTTCTTCGCCGAGCTCGACGCCAACGCCACTTCGGACGCGAACCGTGCCCTCATTCTCCGGCCCGCGAGAAACCTCCTCGAGGGGCACCGGTACATCGTCGCGATGCGAAACCTCAAGGACGGCTCGGGCACACCGGTCCACCCAAGCCGCGCGTTCCAACTGTACCGAGACCACATTCGGACGTTCAGTCCGGTAATCGAGGACCGCCGTGCCCACATGGAGGACATGTTCGAGACGCTGCAACACGCCGGCGTCGGCCGGGGCAGTCTCACGCTCGGATGGGACTTCACCGTGGCCAGCGAGCGCAACCTCTCGGGACGCATCTTGCACATCCGGGACGACGCCTTCGCGACACTGCACGACGCCGCGCCGCGCTTCCAAGTCACGCACGTCGACGCGAACGTCGATCCCAACGTCCTTCGCCGCGTGATCGGCACGTTCACGGTGCCGAACTACCTCACGGGCACGGGCCAGCCTGGCTCGCGCTTCAACTACAAGCCCGGCGACACGGGACCGAATGCAGTGCCGACGCGCAACGGCGACTACACCGCCAACTTCCGCTGCATCATCCCGAGGTCGGCCAGCGCAACCGGGAACGACCCGGTCAGTCCGGCGCGCGGCATCGCCAACGGCCACGGTCTGCTCGGCAGCGCCAACGAGGTCGACGCGTTCGGCGCGCTTGCCAACCAAGGCAACTCCGTTATCTGCGGAACCGACGAGATCGGGATGTCCACCGGCGATCTGGCGAACGTCGCCGCGACCCTGCAGGACCTCTCGAAGTTCCCGGCACTCGCCGACCGGCTGCAGCAGGGAATCCTCAACATGCAGTTCCTCGGCAGGCTGCTGAAGGACCCTCACGGGTTCGCTTCAGACCGCGCGTTCCAGGCCGGCGCCGCGAACACGCCCGTCATCAAGACCGGCGAGGTGTTCTTCAACGGCAACAGCCAGGGCGGCATCCTCGGCGGCGCGATCACAGCCATCTCTCGGGAGTGGACCCGAGCGGTGCTCGGCGTCCCCGCCATCAACTACAGCACGCTGCTGAACCGCAGCGTCGACTACACCAGCTACTCGGGAATCAGCCTCGGCGCGTATCCCGACCCGCTCGACCAGCAGTTCGACTTCTCATGGGTCCAGATGCTGTGGGACCGCGGCGAGGGCAACGGATATGCCCAACACATCACCGACGACCCACTCCCGGGCACGCCGCGCCATCAGGTGTTGCTCATCGAGGCGTTCGGCGACCACCAGGTCGCCAACATCGCGACCGAGACATTGGCTCGCACGATCGGTGCACACGTATGGCAGCCTGCGCTCGCTCCGGGCCGTAGCCCCGACGTCGTCCCGTTCTGGGGCATCAAGGCGGTGCCCTCGACGCCTTATCACGGCTCTGTGCTCGTGATGTGGGACTACGCCACGCCCAGGCCCCCACTCTCGAACACCCCGCCCGCCGGGCCGCAGTTCGGCCAGGATCCGCACGGCCTCGGGCACAACAACCCAGGCGTCGCGCAAGAGGCACTCGGCTTCCTGCAGACGAACGGCGCATTCATCGACGTATGCGCCGGAGGTCCCTGCCGGCACTAACCCTTGGACTGCGTCGGTGGTCGAGGCGCGTCGCCCGGCACCTGACGGGCGATACCGAGGTCACCGCTGCTTTCCGGCCTTCGCACGCGCGAGCGCCGCGGGCTCAGTGGGCTTCCACCCGGATGCGAAACGGGCGGGCGCAACGCGACTCTGTGCACGCCGTGTTGGGAGTTCGACGATCCACCTCCCGCGTCAGCCACTCTGACGATCGGCAGCCGATCAGGCGGAGATCGACATCCATGTTTCGTTCACCGTGATCCCAGCTCCAGGTGGCTCGAACGGGCAGTGAACGGACGAGCATCGCGACGGCCTCGTTGTCGGCCGTTACGGTTGCGGTGAATCGCTCGATGCCGCGTTCGCGGGCGATGCCGCGGAGCGCACGGAGGAGCTCGGTCGCGATCCCGTGGCGATGCCAAGCGTCTTCGACGACCACCGCCACCTCGGCGCTGCGGGCTTCGGTGCGGTCAAGGTCGTAGCGAGCGACCGCGACAACCTGATCGTCGACCGTGGCAACGAGAGCGTCCCGGTCGCGGTGGTCGACCTCGGCCAGGTGGTGCAGGAAGGAGTCGCTGAGTTGATTGACCGGGCTCAGGAACCGGAAGTAGCGAGACCGGGGCGAGAGCCGGCGGAAGAGCGCGCGGAGCGGTTCGACGTCGTCGGGATCGATCGGCCGGATCGTCAGCGCACCGAGGTCGTGGCACGCGGTTCCACCCTGCACGTCGACCGACGCGTGCTCGTTCAGGAGCGCTTCTAGCCGGTCGGCGCCTGCGTGCGCCAGCGCGAAATACCGGCGCGTGCGGCGCGTACTCCAGCGTTGCGGGCGCCGATCGAGCGGTCGAAGCTGGACCAAGACCGAGCCCGGTGCCCTGATGCCGATCTCGATGTCGAGCCGGGCCACGAGCCGGCTGCGGCCGCTCAGCAACCGCGCCGTCGCTCGCCACAACTCGTAACCGGGAGCGATCGGCAACGACGAACGCCGCGGGGCCTCGTCGACGAACAGCGTTCCGTCGTCTCCGAGAGCAAATCCGCTCGGGGGCGTGACGATCGATTGATCGCGAAGCACATCGGCCACAGCCTGCGACGGTTGGTTGACCCACCGCTCGAGCACGAACCTCGACCCGCCGATTACCGGCTCATGGAACTGCGGTCGGTTGAACGGCGATGGGCCGAACAGCGTCCCGTTGAACTGCGGCGGGCTGGACCCCACTGTGGACTCCTTGTTCTGCGGCGTACGACAATCGCCACTGAGCTACGCATTGCGTGCCCCAACGGTTCTCGTGCATGACAAGGGTCACAGCGCGCCGTGCTACCGAACGAGAAGGCAATCGGGAAGCCGCCCTTGTGTACGACACCGCGACCGTGGGCGACCCAACCGCCACCCCCCGAGCGAGGCGGCGGCAAGGACGGTCGCGACCACGGATCGGGAGCGAACCGTGCAGGCGCCCGAGCCCAGAGGTACGACCGCGACGCCGCCGTCGGCCGGTATCGGCAAATTCGGGCGGGCGCGCCGGTAGGGTTTGGGCGCCATGTTCCGCCGTCTGCGGCGCCTGTTCGTGGCGCTCGTCGTTCTCATCATCGTGATCGTGGCTCTGGTCGTCGTGCTCGGCAACCGCTCCGCGCTCGACCACGCGCGCTCGCGCGTCGACGCGCGCTGGGCTGCGCTGCGCGCTCCGCTCGAGCCGCGCTACAAGCAACTTGCGGTGCTCAACACCGCGCTGGCCAACGACCTCGGCGCGAATGCGGTCGTGCCGACACGTCTGCGCGCGGCCCTCGCACGGTGGAACACGTTGGTCGCGCCCGGGCATCGGGACCCCGAGGCCGAGGTCGCCGCGGCCGACCCGCTCGAAGGGCTCGCCGGGCTCGCGCGCGTCACCGCGCAGTCATCCGACCGGCTCAAGGCCGATCAGGCGCTGCAAGCCGCGCTGGTCGACTTCGACAAGACCGCGCCGCCGCGCCTGCTGATCGATTCGTACAACGCGGCCGTGCGCACGTACGAGCACGATCGCACCACAGGCGTGCGACGGGTCGCGGCGGCGCTGTTCGGATACCACACGCGCCGTACGTTCGAGCCTGCCGCCGGCGCGTGACCTGCGGGCACCCGTGCGTGATGGCCGGCCCGCCGGACCTCCGTCGCTAGGGTGGAGGCCGTGGAGCGCTCGGGGGGCCCGCTCATCTACGTGTCCCGCCTCGTGCGGCTCCCCCTGCTCGACAGCGAAGGCACTGCGCTGGGTCGGGTGGCCGACGTGGTGTTGGGACCGCCGAGCGGTCGCGAGACGCCGCGTGTCATCGGGTTCGTGGCCGTGGTGCAGCGGCGGCGGATCTTCGTGAACGCCAATCGAGTCGGCCGCATCGACGCGTCGGGCGTCGAGTTGCGCAGCGGGACGGTCGACCTCCGGCACTTCCATGCCCGCCCGGCCGAGCTGCTCGTGCATCAGCACCTCCTCGACCGGCAGTTCGACTCGGAGGTCGTCAACGACGTCGCGTTGGGGCCCGTGCCCGGACTCGCGTGGGATTGGGAGGTCGCGGCCGTGTCGCTGCGACCGCTGCGGTCGTTGCGCCGGCGGGCCCGCTCCCGTGTGGTGCCGTGGACGGCGGTGCGTCGACTGTTCGACTTCGGTCCGATGGGTGAGGAGGTCGGCGCGACGCGCGACCTGCATCCCACCGACCTTGCCGCCGCGCTGCGGGCCATGCCCCTCGAGCGCCGGCGGCGGCTCGCGTCGGCGCTCGAAGACGACCGCCTTGCCGACGTGCTCGAGGAGATGTCGGAGGAAGAGCAGTTGCGCCTCGTCGAAGGCCTCGACGCGGAACGTCTCGCCGACGTGCTCGAGGAGATGGCGCCCGACGACGCGGCCGACCTCCTCGGCGAGATGTCCGGGCCGATGCGCGTCCAGGTGCTCGACGCGATGGAGCCCGACGAGGCGGGATCGGTGCGACGGCTGTTGCTCTACGAGAGCAACACCGCCGGCGGTCTGATGACGCCGCAGCCCGTCGTGCTGCCTCCCGACTCCACGATCGCAACCGCCCTCGCTCGGTGCCGTGATCCCGACGTCACGCCCGCGCTCGCGGCCCAGGTGTTCGTGACCCGGCTCCCGGTCTCCACACCCACGGGCCAGTACGTCGGTGCCGTCGGCTTTCAGCGACTGTTGCGCGAGCCTCCGGGTATGACTCTCGATCGATGTGTCGAGCCGGATACGCGCGCCATCAGTCCCGACCTTGCCGAGATCCAGGTCGCGGAGCAACTCGCGGCGTACAACCTGCTCGCGCTCCCGGTGTGCGACGACGCGGGGCGGTTGCTCGGTGCGGTCACGGTCGACGACGTGCTCGACCGCACGCTTCCGGAGGACTGGCGTGAGGAACGGGGCTGACCGTGCGACGGCGTGAAGACCTGTCGACGCCGCGCGGCGGCCTGAGCCTCGGTATTCACTACGACCCCGAGGCGTTCGGTCGGTTCTCCGAGGGCATCGCGCGCTTCCTTGGTACCGCGCGGTTCCTCGTGGCCCAGACCTTTCTCGTCGCGGTGTGGATCGCGTTCAACGTCGTCGCGTACGCGCTCCGGTTCGACCCGTACCCGTTCATTCTCTTGAACCTCGCGTTCTCGACCCAGGCCGCGTACGCCGCTCCGCTGATCCTGCTGGCCCAGAACCGTCAGGCCGAACGCGACCGGGCCGAGACTGATCGTGACCGCGAGACGAACGCGCGTACGCAGGCCGACGCCGAGTACCTCGCACGTGAGATGGCGTCGATCCGGCTCGTGCTCGCCGACGTCGTCACGACCGACGACCTCGCCGAGGCCGTCGACCGGCTCACGCGCGCAGTGGAGCAACTCGCGCCGGCCACCGACGACGACCGCCGGCCCCGGGCCGCGTCGACCTAGCCGCGTCGCCTTCCGCCGGCACCCGCGTCAGCGCGAAGCGCCGAGCACGCCCTGGTTCGCCATCTCGATGCGGGCGACCTCGTCGAGCGGGGCGATCCGTCGAAAGTGCGGTGCCACGTCGGACCACGCGTCGATCATCCTCGTGGCAACACGCGATGCGGTCTCGTCACGGTGGCGCTCCACCAGGAAACGCAGCTCGGCCTCCTGCGCGCCGTCGACACGGAGAGCATCGACGAGCTGTCGGTTCAGCCGCGATCCGAGCGTTCCGTCGGGATCGAAGACGTACGTCTGGCCGCCGGTCATGCCGGCACCGAGGTTCCGGCCCGTCGGCCCGAGGATCACCACGGTCCCGCCGGTCATGTACTCGCATGCGTGGTCACCGGTGCCTTCCACCACCGCGACCGCGCCGCTGTTGCGCACCGCGAACCGCTCCCCCACACGACCGGCGAGGAACAGCTGACCTCCCGTCGCGCCGTAGAGCACCGTGTTGCCGGCGAGCACGGCGTCCCCCTCGTCGTCGTCCGGCGGCCGGATCGAGATGCGACCGCCGCCCATGCCCTTGCCGACGTAGTCGTTCGCCTCACCGTGGAGCTCGAGCGCGACGCCGTCGGCGAGAAAGGCGCCGAAGCTCTGGCCGGCCGAGCCGTGGAGGCGGGCCGTGAAGCGACCCGGCGGCAACGCGTCGCCCCACTCGAGACCGACGGCGCCGCCGATCGACGCGCCGACCGCCCGGTCGGCGTTGGTGATCTCGTAGTCGACGACGACCTCGTCGCCCTCCCACAGCGGGCGGAACGCGTCGTTCAGGAGACGCTCGTCGAGGGCCGAGCGGGGCCGTTGGATCGGAACGGACGCGACGAACCGGCGGGGCCCGTCGCCATCCGGCGGCACCAACAGCGCGTCGACGTCGATCGCGCCTGCCCGTTCGTCGTCGACGTCACGGGTGCGCAACAGGTCCACGCGGCCGATCGCGTCGTCGAGCGAGCGGAGGCCGAGCAAGGCGAGCAGCCGGCGCACTTCCTCGCCGACGAACAGCATGTACGCGGCAACGCCTTCCGGCGTGCCCGCGAACTTGGCCCGCAGGTTCGGCCGCTGGGTCGCAATGCCCGTCGGGCACGTGTCGCGATGACAGGCGCGCACCATGATGCAACCCTCCGCAACCATCGCCGCGCTCCCGAACGAATACTCGTCGGCTCCGAGCAACGCCGCGATCAGCACGTCGCGGCCGGTCTTGAAACCGCCGTCCACCCGCAGCCGCACGCGGTCGCGCAGCCCGTTGTCGACCAGTGTGCGCGCCGCGTCGACGAGGCCCACCTCCCACGGCATGCCCGCGTGCTTGATCGACGACAACGGAGACGAGCCGGTCCCGCCGTTCGCCCCGGAGATCTGCACGACGTCGGCAAGGCACTTCGCGACACCGGCCGCGATCGTGCCGACATTGTCCTCGGCGACGAGCTTCACCGACACCTCGACGTTCGGGTTGACCTGCTTGAGGTCGAAGACCAGCTGGGCCAGATCCTCGATCGAGTAGATGTCGTGATGCGGCGGGGGCGAGATCAGCCCGACGCCGGGCTGGGTGTGGCGCAGGCGCGCGATCTCCGGGGTGACCTTGTGCCCGGGGAGCTGTCCACCTTCGCCGGGCTTCGAGCCCTGCGCCATCTTGATGTTGAGCTCGTCGGCGTACATGCAGTACTCGGGCGTGACCCCGAAGCGGCCGGATGCGATCTGCTTGATACGCGAGTTGCGGTCGCGCGCTCGACCCCGCGTCCGGAACCGGTCGGCCGACTCGCCGCCCTCGCCGCAATTGCTCCGGCCGCCGATCATGTTCATCGCCACGGCCAGGGTCTCGTGCGCCTCGGCCGACAACGACCCGTGCGACATCGCTCCGGTCGAGAACCGGCGCACGATCTCGGCCACGGGCTCCACGTCGTCGATCGGGACGGGGTCGCCCACGCGCACCGGCTCGAGCAGATCGTGCAACTCGGTGACGGGGCGGGACGCGACCATGGCCGAGAAGCGCTCGTAGAGCTGCGAGCTCCCCTCCCGCAATGCTTGTTGCAAGACGTGCGCCGCCCGCCGCTCACGCTCCTCGGGAGTGAGCACCGGTGCGCGGTCGCGCCCGGGCCGCGCCGGCTCCGCGTCACCATCGCCGCGACTGTCACCATCCGGCGCACCGCTCGCCTTCGCGGGAACGACCGCGGCCACGTCGTGCAACGCGCCGCAGACGTCGGGATTGTTCTCGTGGTACTCGCCGCCGCGCTTGCGGAATCGCACGAACCCGGGTTCGTCGAGCGCGACGTGATCGCGCGCGAAGGCGCGCTCGTGGCGGTCGAGGACGTGACCGGCCAGTGACTCGAGAGGCAGGCCGCCGACCACCGACACCGTGCCGCGCAGGCACCTGTCGACGACGTCGGGACCGAGGCCCAGCGCGTCGAACAGCTGCGCCGCTCGGTAGCCGTCGGCGGTCGAGATCCCCATCTTCGACATGATCTTGAGGACACCGTCCTCGAGCGCGGCCTGGTAGCGCGCCTGGGCCTCGGTCGCGTACAGCTCACCGAGCTGGTCGTCGTCGGCGAGCGCGGCCACGGTCTGGAGACCGACACGGGGGCACACTGCATCCGCGCCGTATCCGAGCAGGCAGGCGAGAGCGTGCACGTCGCGCGCGTCGCCGGCGTCGACCACCAGGGAGGCGCGATCCCGGGCGCGGGCGTCGATGAGCCCGTGGTGGATCGCGCCCGTTGCGGGCAGCGACGGCACCGGTACCCGGTCGGCGCTCACATCCGCGTCCGACACGACCAGCACCACCGCGCCATCGTCGACGGCCTGGCGCGCCTGCCGCTCCAGGCGATCGAGCGCGTCGGGCAGGCCTTCGCGACCGTCGGCAACGGCAAAGGACGCGTCGAGCCGCACCGCAGGGAACGGCGAACGGTCGGCGTCGAGCAACGTGGCGACGCCCGTCGGGTAGAGGAAGAACGTCGGGAGCTCGAGCAGACGCGCGGCGCGGGCGTCCTCCGACAGGAGCGGGTACCGGGGTCCGATGCAGGTGCGCAACGACATGACGAGCCGCTCGCGAAGGTGATCGATGGGCGGGTTGCTCACCTGCGCGAACCGTTGCCGCAGGAAATGGAACGGCAGGCGGGGATGCGACGCGACTGCGGCGAACGGCGTGTCGTCGCCCATCGAGAACCCGGGTTCCTTCGCGTCGACGGCCATCGGCTTCAAGATCATGGAGAGCTCTTCGCGAGTGACGCCGAACAGGGCCTCCGTGCGGACGTGCTCGTCGATCTCGATGCTGTCCTGCACGGGCTCACCCAACGGGAACGGCGCGAGACCGTCCCGCACCCAGGCCCCGTAGGGCGCGCGCCGCGCGAGCGCGTGCTTGACCGCGGTGTCGTCCTCGAGGCCCCGGCCCGGGGTGATGCAGAGCATCTGTCCCGGACCGAGGCGCCCGCGAAGCACGCGACCGTGCCCGGTCAGCGGGACGGCACCCACCTCTGTTGCGGCCACCACGAGTCCGTCGTCGGTCTGCTGCCACCGCAGCGGCCGCAGGCCGTTGCGGTCGAGCGCGGCGCCGACCCGCGCTCCGTCGGTGAACACGAGCCCGGCCGGCCCGTCCCACGGATCGACGAACGACGCGTGGTACCGGAAGAAGTCGCGGATCTCCGGCGCACGCTCGCGGTTGCCCTCCCAGGCCTCGGGCACGAGCATGGCGACGGCGTGGCGCACGTCGCGCCCGCCACGCACGACGAGCTCAACGGTGGCGTCGAGCTTGCCGGAGTCGGAGTCGTCGGGTGAGAACAACGGCCGAAACCGTTCCTCGGGGCCGAGGCCCGCGTCATCGGTGCCGAGACGGCCTCTCGCCGCGAGACGGGCTTCGTTGCCCGCGACCGTGTTGATCTCGCCGTTGTGGCACAACAAGCGGAACGGCTGCGCACGCTCCCATGTCGGCGCGGTGTTGGTGGAGAACCGGCTGTGGAACACCGCGAGCGGGGCCTCGAACTCATCGGACGCGAGATCGGGATAGAACGCGGCCAAGCGGTCGGCCAGGACCAGCGCCTTGTAGACGACGGTCGCGAACGAGAAGCTCGGGAAGTACGCGGTCACGCCCTCCTCGACGCAGGCGCGCTCGGCCCGGCGCCGTGCGACATATGCACGCCGTT
>Ga0209526_10002365_pt1 | contig 12730 bp, 10 predicted proteins | sample JacPinW_OM2H0_M1_FD_188566 | JGI IMG/M metagenome (GOLD analysis project Ga0209526, IMG submission 188566) | Forest soil microbial communities from Algoma, Ontario, Canada - Jack Pine, Ontario site 1_JW_OM2H0_M1 (SPAdes) (version 2) | ecosystem: Environmental > Terrestrial > Soil > Boreal... | reverse complement strand
AAATACACCCCGCCGGTGAGCTCGCGCACGATCATGATGTCGAGGCCCTCGACCACCTCGCGCTTCAGGCTCGAGGCATCGGCAAGCGCGGGATAGCACACGGCGGGACGCAGGTTCGCGAACAGGCCGAGGTCCTTGCGCAAGCGCAACAGCCCGGCTTCGGGTCGCGCCTCGTAGGGGACGCTGTCCCATTTCGGGCCACCGACCGCGCCAAAGATGATCGCATCGGAGGCCAACGCCGTGGCCATCGTCGCATCCGTAATGCTCTGCTTACTGGCGTCATAGGCCGAACCGCCGACCAGCCCCTGCTCGGTCTCGAAATGCGCGATGCCTTGCGCATCGAGCCAGTCGATCAGGCGTTTTACCTCCGCCATTACTTCGGGGCCGATGCCGTCGCCGGGGAGAAGCAGCAGTTTATGGGTCGCCATGGATTGTTCCTTATCCAACTCGTCATGGCCGGGCTTGACCCGGCCATCCACGTCTTGTTGGCAACGAGAAGAAAGACGTGGATGCCCGGCATCGCAGACAAGTATACGCAGTCTGCGCAAGGCAGACCGCTATGGCCGGGCATGACGACCAATTTCGCTGCGCGCGCCGAGTGCTAAAGCGGCGTTGCGTGATTGGCAAGACACCATTGCTGGCGGCGCCCTGTGCAAATGCCCCGAACCCTGCCACATTGAGCGCTGCCGGAGTAACCCCTTGCACGCCCCCGATCGTCCCAAATCTTACGCGCATCCTGCGCGTCTGATCCTGATCCTGTCGCTCGCACCTACCGTCGGCCTCGGCATCGGTCGCTTCGCCTATGCGCTGGTGCTGCCGGACATGCGCGATGCGCTGGGCTGGTCGTATTCGGCCGCGGGTTTCATGAACACGATCAACGCCGCGGGCTATCTCGTGGGGGCCTTGATGGCCTCGGGGATCATCAAGCGATTTGGCCTGCCGGCGGCGCTGCGCTGGGGGACACTGGCCTGCGTCGTGTCACTGGCACTGTGCGCGATGTCGGGCAATTTTGTCATTTTGAGTTTTGCGCGGCTGCTCGTGGGATTTGCCGCAGCGGCGGGATTTGTCGCCGGCAGCGCGCTGGCGGCGACGATTTCGCAATCGCAGCCCGCGCGCGCGAATTTCCTGCTGAGCTTGTTCTACGCCGGCCCCGGGCTCGGCATTGTCTCGTCCGGCCTGGTCGCGCCCTATATGCTGCAGGCTTTTGGTCCGGGATCGTGGTGGATCGTGTGGTGGGCGCTGACGCTGTTGTCGGTCGTCTTGATCATCCCGCTATTGTTGACCCCGATCGAAACAAGAGCGCAGCTTGCCGAAACAGCATCGGCCAAATTCGCGATCCGGCCGGTCCTGGTCTATCTCACCGGCTATTTCCTGTTCGGCGCCGGATACATCGCCTACATGACCTTCATGATCGCCTATGTCCGCGACGCCGGCGGCGGCGCGGCGGCGCAGAGCGCGTTCTGGAGCCTGATCGGCCTGAGTGCGTTCGTGACGCCTTGGGTGTGGCGCAGCGTGCTCGCGCTCAACCGCGGCGGCATCTCGACCACGATCATTCTCGGTGCCAACGCTGTTGGCGCGGCGCTGCCGCTGTTCGGACATTCGACATTGTTGCTGGCGATATCGGCGCTGGTGTTCGGCGTCGCCTTCTTTGCGGTGGTGGCGTCCACCACCGCCTTCGTGCGCTTCAACTACCCGACCTCGGAATGGCCGAAGGGAATTGCGGCGATGACGATTGCGTTCGGCCTGGGCCAGACCTTGGGACCGATCGCGGTCGGCGCCATCACCGACGCGATGGGCAGCCTGTCCTATGCGCTCAACGTCTCGGCCGCGCTGCTGGCGCTGGGCGCGATTGCCACGGCGTTCCAGCGAAGGCTCGCGCAGGCGGCAAAGCCTGTCTGATCTTCCTCCTGCTCCCTTACGCTTTGCGCTAATATCCAAAATGCCGACGGGCCGACTTGGATGCAGCCGCGGCATGGAGGAAGCTCAGGCATGATGACGCTGCGCCAGGTGGAAGTCATCCGCGCCGTCATGGTGACCGGCACCATCGGCGGTGCCGCAAAGCTTCTCAATGTGTCGGCACCCGGCATCAGCCGGCTCGTGAAATACACCGAAAAATCGCTCGGCATCCGCTTCTTCCAGCGCCAGAATGGACGCTATTTTCCGACCCCCGAAGCGCAAAATATTTTCGAGCAGATCAATGGCGTCTACAAGAAGGTCGACGATCTCACCGAGATCATCTCCAAGATCGGCCGCGGCGCGCTGTCGGAATTGCGCATCGGATCGGTGCCGAGCATTTCGCAAGTGATGGTGCCGCGCGCCATCGAGCGGGTGCGGCGGCGCTATCCAGAGCTGCGCATCGACATCAACATCCTCAAGCTCGAGGAGGCGGTCGATTATCTCCTGCTCGGGAGGGGCGATTGCGTCGCCATGAGCTACCGGCTCGATCACTCCGGCCTCGACTTCCTGCCCTTAGCGTCGGGCGAATTGTTCTGCATCGTCCCCGACGGGCACGAGCTTGCGGGACGCAAGCAAATCACGGCTGCGGAAATCATCCGCTATCCCCTGATCGGCATCGATCCCAATGACCCCTACGGCCGGATCATGGCCGAGATCTTCGCCCGCAATAAATTGAGCTATGACATCACGATCCGGGCGCGGTTCGGCACCACGGTCTGCGCCCTGGTCAAGGCCGGGCTCGGGATCGCGGTGATCGATCAATTCACGGTTGCCCATGGCGGCTATCCCGGCATCGAATTGTTGCGGATCGCCGAGCCGACCCAATTCGACACCTACATCGCGGTGAAGCGCGGCGCGCCATTGTCACATTACATCGAACATTTTATCGACTGCCTGCGCTCGGAAATGCGCGCGGTGGGGCTGACGCGGACCGCGCCAAAGAAGCCTTCAACACGGATCCGAAAAAATTAACATGATGTTATGTTTGTCGTATAAGAGGGTAATTGTGTTAGACTGCTGCTGCGTTATCCTTGCGCTGAATTCGAGGTGACATTTCTCCCGCCGATGCCAAGAGCAGCGATACGATGAAGTCTTCCACCCCTAACCCGCGCAGCGCCGGCCGGCACGTTCTTACCGGTCTGCTCGGCGCGCCGATCGCGCATTCGGCTTCGCCCGCGATGCACGAGCGCGCCGCCGAGGCGCTCGGCCTTCGCTGCCACTATCAGCTCATCGAGGTCGGCGGCGCAGCAGGGGATGAATTGAAGCTCTTGCTCGAAGGCGTCCGGCGGCTCGGTTTTGCCGGCATCAATGTCACCTTTCCCTACAAGGAAGCCGTGGTCGGGCTGCTCGACGAGCTATCGCCGGGCGCGGCGCAAATCGGCGCGGTCAATACGGTCGTCGTCCGCGATGGCATGCTGATCGGCCACAACACCGACACCACCGGTTTTGCGCGCGCCGTCACCCACCTCGTCACGGCGTCCGCGCATGGCCCGGTCGCTTTGATCGGCGCCGGCGGCGTCGGCAAGGCGATTGCATTCGCGCTTGCGGGGCTCGGCGTCGCCGAACTGCGGATTTTTGACAGCGAGGACGCCAAGGCCGCGCGTCTCGTGAAGCAGCTCGAAGGCCGCGTGAAGACATGCGTGACCCACAATGTTGAAGATGCGCTGCGCGGCATTGCGGGAGTAGTCAACGGCTCGCCGGTCGGCATGCTGCCAAGCCTTGCCACGCCGGTTCCGGATCATTTGCTGCAGGCCGACATGTGGGTCGCGGACGCGGTCTACTCGCCGCTGTGGACGCCGCTGCTGACGGCCGCCAAGGTCAAGGGCGCCGCGGTCATGACCGGGCGCGATCTTGCGATCTACCAGGCGGCCGACGCGTTTGAATTATTCACAGGGCTTACGCCGTCCACCGTCGAAATGGGAATTGCATTCGACGACGTGATGGCAAAAGGATACGCCGCATCCTACGCGGCATGACAACGCGGTTTTGCGAAAAAGGCCGCGGCTAAAAAAATCGCGAGATCACCAGGGAGGGTACAAATGAAGCCTAGAATTTTGGCGGGCGTCTTGCTCGCGGCAGTCTGGAGCGGAGCGGCGCTGGCGCAATCGGGCGCGCCAATCAAGCTAGCCAACGTCGCCGAATTGTCCGGCGGCGGCGCCACCGTCGGCAACAACTGGAAAAACGGCATCGATCTCGCGGTCGAAGAGATCAACGCCAAGGGCGGCATTTTAGGCCACAAGCTCGAAGTCAGCCACGCGGATTCCCAATCCAACCCAGGCGTGGCACGCGCGCAGGTCCAGAAGGCGCTGGACAGCGAGCCTTACGTTTTGCTCGGCCCCGGCTATTCCGGATCGGTCAAGGTCACCGCACCGCTCGCCGCCGACGCCGGCATCGCGCAGATCATGGGCGGTGAAGCCGCCGAACTGACGCAAGGCGGCAACAAATTCCTGTTCCGCACTTCATTCGGCCAGCAATCCTCGATGCCGAAGGTCGCAAAATACATCAACGACGATCTCAAGGCCAAATCGGTGGCGATCGTCTGGGTCAACAACGATTTCGGCAAAGGCGGCCGCGACGTCATATCCAAGGAATTCGCCCGCTATGGCATCAAGGTCGCCGCCGATCTGTCGACCGAAGCCGGACAAGCCGATTTCGCCGCCGACGTCAGCAAGATCAAGGCCGCCGCGCCCGACGCGGTTTTCATCTACGTCAATGAAGAAGAAAGCGCGCGCATCCTGAAAGAGCTCAAGCGCCAAGGCGTGACCGCGCCGCTGATCGGCGAAACCACCCTCGTCGGGCAAAAGGTGGTCGAACTCGCCGGCGACGCCGCCAACGGCGCCCGCGGCCATGTCGGTCTCACCACCGATGCGCCGATCGATCTCGTAAAAGCGTTCCGCGAAAAGTTCGTCAAGAAGTACAATTACGTTCCCGATCATAACGGCATCAAAGGCTATCTCGCGATCTACATGATCAAGGCGACCACCGAGAAAATGGGCAAGGTCGACGGCAAGGCGTTCGCCGACACCCTGCACGGCCTCACCATCAAGGCCGCGGATGAGCCGGGCATCCTGATGGACGTGACCTTCGATGCGAACGGTGACATCGATCGCCAGGGTTTTCTGGTCGAGATCGTCGAAGGCAAGCAAGTGATCAAGAAGGTATTGCCGAAGCTGAATTGAGCCGGGCTTCTTGCCGCGCTCGATACGTGTCGAAACGGCTGACATTGCTTTACGACGCCGAAGCCGCGTCGCGCGAAGTTTATCGTCGGTAGAAAAGAGATCAGGGGAAGCATGTCCAATCTGCTCGATCTTCTGGTGGCCGGCCTTGCTACCGGGGCGATCTACGCCCTGGTCGCCACCGGCTTCACGCTATTGTGGCAGACCTCGCAAACCATCAATTTCGCGCAGGGCGAATTCGTCATGCTGCCGGCGTTCCTGATGCTGGCGGTGATGCACGTAGGCGCGCCGTTCTGGCTTGCGATTCTGATCGGCATCCTGTTGTCGCTTTTGTTGCTGGGCCTCGGCTTCAAGATGCTGCTGGTCGATCCGATGCTGCGTCACGGCGTGCTGCCGCTCGCGATCGCCACCATGGCGCTCGCCATCGGCATCAAGGAAGCGGTCAAACAGTTTTTTAGCGCGGAGGCCTCGCCGTTTCCTTCGATCGTGCCGGCCGGCGACATCTCGGTCTTCGGCCGCATGATCTCATTGCAAAGCGTCGGCGTGCTGGCGCTGGCCATCTTCGCGGTAGTTGGCCTCACCGCGCTACTCAATCGCACCTCGATCGGTCATCAGATGCAGGCGGCGGCGCAGAACCCGGTCGTTGCGCGCATCATCGGCGTCCCCGTCGAGCGCATGATCCTGCTGACGTTCCTGATCAATGCGTTCCTGGTGGCACTGGCCTCACTCCTGATTACGCCGATCTATCTCGCAAAGTTTTCCAGCGGCGAAGTGCTGGGGCAGGCGGCTTTCATCGCGGCGATCGTCGGCGGTTTTAATCAGGTGCGCGGCGCCATCGCCGGCGGATTGTTGATCGGCGTCGTCGACAATCTCTCGGCCGCCTATGTCTCGACCCAATACCGCGCGGCGGTGCCACTGATCCTGTTGATCGTCATCATCCTGTTCCGTCCGCAGGGACTCTTGGGCCGTGCCGAGGAGCGCACGGTATGACCGGCCTTCCAAAACTCCTGCGCATCGGCCTCGGCATGGTCGTGATCGCCGCGTTGATCATTGTGCCGATGAATTTCAACCGCTATGGACTGTTCATCCTGAGCCAGTGGGCGGTGATGACCATCGCCGCCATGGGCCTCAACCTGACGCTGGGTTATGCCGGACAGGTCTCATTGGCGCAGGGCGCGTTTGTCGGTATCGGCGCCTATGCCGCCGCGATCATGACCACGCAGGGCATGCCGCTGGTCGCAGCGCTTGGCGTTGCGGTGGTGCTGTGCTTTGCGATCGGCTGGATCCTCGGCTATCCGGCGCTGCGCGTGCAGCATCATTATCTCGCCTTCGTGACGCTGGCTTTTTCGACGCTGGCATTTCTCGTGTTTCGCAACGAGGACTGGCTGACCAAAGGCATTTACGGCATCAGCAATATTCCGCGGCCGCACATCTTCGGCATCGCCACCAACCGCCCGCTACCATTCTACTATGTCTGCCTCGGTTCGCTCGCGATCGTATCGGTGATGGTCTGGTGGCTGATCCGTTCGCCCTGGGGCCGCGCCTTCGTGGCGCTGCGCGAAAACCCGATCCGGGCGCTGTCGCTCGGCATCGACACGCGGCGCTACACCTTGATGGCGTTTGCGATCGGCTCGGCGCTCGGCGGCGTCGCCGGCGCGCTGTATGCGCCGTTGACGCAATATATCGATCCCGTGCCGTTCAATCTGTCGCTCTCGCTTGACCTGTTGATGATGGTGATCGTCGGCGGCGCCGGATTCTTCTTCGGGCCGTTCCTCGGCGCGATGATCGCGGTGCTGCTGCCGGAATGGCTGCGGTTCACGGAAGGCTATTATCTGATGCTCTATGCCGTCGCCGTGATCCTGCTCTTGATCTATTCGCCGACCGGCATTTTGGGCATCCTCGATCGCTATCTCAGCGAACGCCGCACCAAGGTGGCATCGGCGTTGCGCGCGGTTGCAAAATCCAGACTGGAGACGGCGCCATGACCGCGGTCCTCGAAGTCAGCGATATCCGCAAGCGCTTTGGCGGCATCACCGCGGTGGACGGCGTCAGTTTCGACGTGCAGGAAGGCGAGATTCTCGGCCTGATCGGTCCGAACGGGTGCGGCAAATCCACGCTGTTCAACTGCATTCTGGGACAACTGACGCCGAGCGGCGGCGAGGTGAAAGTTGACGGCAAACTCGTCACCGGTTTGCGGCCTTCCGAATTGAACCGGCTGGGCGTCAGCCGCACGTTTCAATTGCTGCAGGTGTTTCCAAAATTGTCGGTGCGGGAGAATCTGATCCTTGCAGGCCAGGAGCATCAGGGCAGCATGATGTCACGGCTGCTCGGCCCATCCGATGCCGGATTGACCGGGGCCGCCGATCAAATGATCGGCTTCTTCAAGCTCGACCATCTCGCAAGCGAAGCCGCGGGCGGCTTGTCCTACGGCCAGCAAAAACTGCTCGATGCCGCAATGGCGTTCATGGGCGGGCCGCGCCTGGTGCTGCTCGACGAACCCGCCGGCGGCGTCAACTTGACCATGCTCGCCGATCTCAAGGAGCGACTCGCCGCGATCAATCGCGAGAAGCGCGCCACTTTTGTCGTCATCGAGCACAACATGGAATTCGTGATGTCGCTGTGCTCACGCGTCATGGTGATGGCGGAAGGCAAGGTGCTGGCGATGGGCCGGCCTGACGAAGTGCGCGCCAACCCTGCCGTGATCGAAGCCTATCTCGGCCATTGAGGACACCGTCATGAACGACGCCATTCTGGATGTTCAAAATCTCGTCGGCGGCTACGGCAAGATGACGATCCTCAACGGCACCAGTTTCTCGGGGCCGGCAGGCTCGATCACCACCGTGATTGGGCCGAACGGCGCTGGCAAATCCACGGTGTTCAAGGCGATTTTTGGTCTCTTGAAGCTGCGCGAGGGCAAAATCATCTTCAAAGGGCGCGACGTCACCGGCCTGAGCCAGCGCGAATTGCTGAACGCCGGGATCTGCTACGTGCCGCAGGGGCGCAACATTTTCCCCGAATTGTCGGTGCGCCATAACATCCAGCTCGGCGCGGCGGCCGCCGGGCGCGACATCGCCGATCTGCCGGCGCGGATCGAAGCCGGGCTCGATAAGTTTCCGGCGCTGCGCAAAAAGGCGATGCAGCAGGCGTCGACGCTGTCGGGCGGCGAGCAGAAGCAGCTCGAGATCGTCCGCGGCTTGTTGCTCAATCCGCAGCTGGTGCTGATCGACGAGCCCTCGATCGGTCTTTCGCCATTGATGGTGCAGCAGACCTTCAACATCCTGAAAGAACTGCGCGACCGCGGCGTCTCGATCCTGATGATCGAGCAGAACGCCCGCTCCGCGCTCGAAATCTCCGACTTCGGCATTGTGCTCGAACTCGGCCAGACCCGCCTCGTCGACAAAGCGGAGCGGGTGCTCAGCGATCCCCGCATCGGGCAATTGTTCCTCGGCGGCGCCATGACGGAGAGTGCCGCATGAGCGCGCGTTCGATCGCCACCGTCTCGCTCAGCGGCTCGCTCGACGAAAAGCTGCGCGCCACCGCCAGCGCCGGCTTTGGCGCGGTGGAGATTTTCGAGAACGACCTGCTGTCGTTCAACGGCAGCCCGCGCGACGTCGGAAAACTCTGCCGCGACCTCGGCCTTGAGATTTGCGCGTTCCAGCCGTTTCGCGATTTCGAGGGCATGCCCGAGCCGCAACGTACCCGCAATTTTGCCCGAGCCGAACGCAAGTTCGATTTGATGCAGGAATTGGGCACCGATCTGCTCTTGATCTGCAGCAATATTTCGCCAGCCTCGCTCGGCGGCATCGATCGCGCCGCAGCGGATTTTCGCGAGCTCGGCGAGCGTGCCGCTGTGCGCGGGCTACGCGTCGGCTTCGAGGCGCTGGCCTGGGGACGCCACGTCAACGACTATCGCGACGCCTGGGAAATCGTGCGGCGCGCCGACCACACATCGATCGGGATCATCTTGGACAGCTTTCATGCGCTGGCGCCGGCGTTTCCGACCAACGCGATCCAGTCCATCCCGGCCGACAAGATTTTTCTGGTGCAACTGGCGGACGCACCAAAGCTCGGTCTCGACGTCTTGTCCTGGAGCCGGCATTTTCGTTGTTTCCCGGGACAAGGCGACTTGCCGGTGGCCGATTTCATGGAAACGGTTCGGACCACCGGCTATGCCGGCCCGTTGTCGCTTGAGATTTTCAACGACCAGTTTCGGGCCGGCTCCGCGGTCCGCACCGCGACCGACGGGCTGCGTTCGCTGATTCTGCTCGAGGACCAGCTGGCGGAAAGCTTTTCCACTGCGCCGACGGCGAGGCTGCAACCGAAGGCGCAGAGCCGCGGTGTTGGATTCATCGAATTCGCGGTCAGCGAGGCCAAGGCCGGCGACCTCGCAACTTTGTTGAGCCAGCTCGGATTTCGCAGGACCGGCTCCCATCGCAGCAAGGACGTCGAGCGTTGGTCACAAGGCAAAATCGAACTCGTGATCAATTGCGAGCCTGACGGCTTTGCCCACGCGCATTATGTCACGCATGGTCCCGGCGTCTGCGCCATCGCCATCGATGTCGACGACGCCGGCAAAACCATGACGCGCGCGGAAGCGCTTAAGGCGCGTACCTTCTATTCTCCGGTCGGACCGGGGGAGTTGGAAATTCCCGCGATCCGCGGCGTCGGCGGCAGCCTGCTGTATTTTATCGAACAGGCCGGCAAGAACTGGGATACCGATTTCGAGGCGCTGCGCAGCGATCCGGCTACCGACCGTCTTAGCGCAGTCGACCACATCTCGCAGTCGATGCCGTATGACGAGATGCTGTCCTGGCTGTTGTTCTACACGGGAATTCTCGATCTCAAGCGTCTGCCGCAGATCGAGATCGCCGATCCCGTCGGGCTGGTGCAGAGCCAGGCACTCACCAACTATGACCATAGCCTGCGCGTGATCCTCAACGGCTCATCCGCCACGCGGACGCTGTCGGCCCGCTTCATCCACGAATTTTTCGGCTCCGGCGTCCAGCACATCGCCTTTTCCTGCCCCGATATTTTCGCAACGGTGGCCGACATGCGCGCGCGAGGAGCGGATTTCCTGAAAATACCCGACAACTACTACGACGATATCGAAGCCAAATATGATCTCGATGCGGCAACGATGGCGGCGCTTCGTGCCAACCAGATCCTGTACGACCGCGAGGGCGACGGCGAATTCTTCCAGATCTACACCCACGCTTTCGACGAGCGGTTTTTCTTCGAGATCGTCGAGCGCCGCAATTACCAGGGTTTTGGCGCCGCCAACGCCGCGATCCGGCTTGCGGCGCAGACGCGGGAAGCGCGTCCGTTGAACATGCCCCGCGCCTGAGTGCAGGGCAGGGAGGTAAGTTTTGAAAGCCTTTACCGAGATCGCAGCCAAGCGCTTGTTTGCGGTGCTGTTGCTAGCCGCTTGCAGCCATATGACGCCCGCGACGGCTCAGTCGCTAGTGTGCGACGACGGCATCAAGACAGCTTTCCACCCCGACCCCGACACGTCAGTTGTGGCGGTTCGGTTGGTGAAGAAGGGCGAGGACTTGATGGCGCCTGACGCGCCCAAGCCTATTACGGCGGCTGCCGACCTTTGCCTCGTCAAGCTGCTGGTAGGCCCCGGGGTCACAGCGGAAAAAGACAAAACCGCGCGCTCGTATTCGGAAGGTATCGGCATCGAGGTCTGGTTACCTACCCCGGCCAATTGGAACGAGCGCATCCGCAATTATGGCGGCGGCGGATGGGTAGGCGGCGGTCATCGCTATGCCGACAAGATCGGCAGCAAAGTCCCGGCCATCGTCAACGCAAATATCGGCTATGCGTCGGGGACCACGGACGGCGGACAGCCCTGGTACCAGGACGGCTCGTTCGCGTTTCTCTCGAACGGCAAGGTCAACAGCGAAGCGCTTGCCGACTTCTCGGTGCGCGCGATGGTGGAGCAGGCCGTAAAAACCAAGGCGCTGGTCAGCCTGTATTACGGCAAACCGCCCAAATACACTTACTACGACGGCCATTCCCAGGGCGGCCGCCAGGGACTGAAGATCGCTCAGGAATATCCGGAACTGTACGATGGCTACATGATCGCCCAGCCGGCCCTGAACATCGCGAAGTTCGGGACATCAGCGCTATATCCCCAGATCGTGATGAAGACCGAGCTGGGCTACACGGCAGCGGATAAGGCCAAGGCCGCCGCATTTGCTACGAAGGTAGACGCCGCCAACAAGCGCGTCGTCGCGGCGTGCGACAAGGTGGGGCTCGGTTACCTGCTTGATCCCTTCGCCTGCGCCTACGATCCCGCGCGCGATGCTCTTGCCCTGTGCGCCGGCGAAGCCGGCTACGGCGTGACCGGCAGCAATCTGGATGACGCAACCTGCATGAGCGTGAAGGAAGCGATTGCGCTCGATAAGATCTGGTTTGGGGCAACGCCCGATGGAAGCTTTGACGCCGCCCAGAGCCCCGACAGCCGAAGCGGCAAGTCGCTCGGCAAGAATCAGGTCTGGTGGACGTTTGCCAAGGGGACAGCCATCGGCGGCCAGATCACGAGCGCCGGTACCGATAACGTCGCTTTGGCGCTGCAGGACGTGCGCTATGCCGCCGACGCCAGCGCGACGTCAGCTGTTCCGATCACCAACGGTTCGACGAAGGAACGAAACAAATGGCTTGAACTCGATTATGCCGCCTTGGCCGACGCGGTGAACAAGAACGTCGCGTTGCAGCCTACGTTGTTCAGCAACCTCATCACCGACAGAGCGGACCTTGGCAAGCTGCGCGACCTCGGCCGCAAGGTGATCGTCTGGAGCGGCCTCGCCGACGACGCCATCCCGCCCGCCGGCAACATCAACTATCACGAGCGCGTGGTGGCCGCGATGGGCGGGCATGCCGAGGTGCAGAAGTTCATGCGGATGTATCTCTTGCCAGGCACGGCGCACAGCTCGCAAGGCCGCGCTTACACGGTCGGCGGCCAAAATGACACCGTGCCGCTGCCCAAGCTTCCCGGCAACGCCAACCAGACGCCGACGCGCGAGCAGGACCAGTTCTTCACGGCGTTGGTGGATTGGGTCGAGAAAGACGTGGCACCCGGCGAAATCATGCTGACCTCGCGCGACAACCGCGTCAGCTACCCCGTCTGCGTCTATCCGCTACGGACGACGTGGAACGGCAGCGGGCCTGCGACGCTGGCCACCAGCTACGTCTGTCGGTAAGCGCTCAGCTGCCGCTGAATGAATTGTAGCCCTGGTCTTCCCAGTAGCCGCCCTTGTACTCGTTGGTGACTTCCATCGAGATCACGTATTTCGGATTCTTGAATCCGAGCTTTGTCGGCACCCTGATCTTCATCGGGAAACCGTAGGCGCGGGGCAGAATTTCGTCGCCGAATTTGAACGTCATCTGGGTCTGCGGATGCAGCGCGGTCGCCATGTCCAAGGGTGAATTGTAGCCTTCCTTGTCGGCGCACTGGAACCAGCAATATTTTGCGCGGGTGTCAGCGCCGATCAGCTTCAGGAAATCGCGGAGCGGCGTGCCGGTCCAGCTTCCGATCGCGCTCCAGCCCTCGACGCAGATATGGCGCGTGACCTGCTTGACCTGCGGCAGCTTGT
>Ga0209526_10002364_pt1 | contig 12737 bp, 10 predicted proteins | sample JacPinW_OM2H0_M1_FD_188566 | JGI IMG/M metagenome (GOLD analysis project Ga0209526, IMG submission 188566) | Forest soil microbial communities from Algoma, Ontario, Canada - Jack Pine, Ontario site 1_JW_OM2H0_M1 (SPAdes) (version 2) | ecosystem: Environmental > Terrestrial > Soil > Boreal... | reverse complement strand
AGGTTCCTGCAATATCGCCGGCCGGGACGCCAGTTGGGGCCGACCAGCGGAGCGATGGGCTATGGCGTGCCCGCCGCCGTCGCGGCCAAGCTCGTTCATCCTGATCGGCTGGTCGTCGGCTTTTGCGGCGATGGCGGGTTCATGATGACCGGGCAGGAGCTGGCGACCTCGATGCTCGAAGGCGCCGGCCCGATCATTCTGGTCTTCAACAACGCGATGTACGGCACGATACGCATGCACCAGGAGCGGCGCTTCCCCGGCCGGGTCGTCGGGACGGCGCTGAAGAACCCGGATTTCCTGCGCCTCGCCCGGGCTTACGGCATCTTTGGCGCCTCGGTCACGCGTACCGAGGATTTCGCGCCTGCCTTTGAGGAAGCCGCCGCGCGCACGGGGGCCGCCATCATCGAGCTCAAGATCGATCCGGAGATCATCACCACGCGCACCACCCTGTCGGAAATCCGCCGCCAAGCCCAGCGGGAGCCGGCGTAAGAGGATGGCGGAGATTGCAAGGCAACACTGGTCAGCCGAGCGTTACGCCGAGACCGCTCACTTCGTCCCGGCTCTCGGTGCACCGGTGCTCGAACTGCTCGCTCCCTTACCGGGGGAGCGCATCCTCGATCTCGGCTGCGGCGACGGGGTGCTGACCGAAAAGATCATCGCAGCAGGGGCGCGGGTGGTCGCAGTGGATGCCGCGCCTGACATGATCGCGGCTGCGCGGGCGCGGGGCATCGATGCCCGGGTGATGGATGGCCAAAAGCTCGCCTTTACCGGCGAGTTCGATGCGGTGTTCTCGAACGCGGCGCTCCACTGGATGCGAGATCAGGAAGCGGTCCTCGCCGGCGTCCACCGGGCGCTCAAGCCGCGCGGCCGGTTTGTCGCCGAAATGGGCGGTCACAATAATACCGCCGCGATCATCGTCGCTCTGAGCGCGGTGCTCGGCCGCCGGGGGCTCGACGCGCACCGCCTGAGCCCGTGGTATTTTCCTTCCGCCGACGCGTATCGAAGGAAGCTCGAAGACGCCGGCTTCACGGTCGAGGAGATCGCGATCGTCCCGCGGCCAACAATTCTGCCGACCGGGGTGGAAGCATGGCTCGACACCTTTGCCGAAGATTTCCTCGGCGCGGTGCCAGAGCCCGACCGGTTGCGGGCGCGCTCTGAAGTGACCGATCTGCTGCGACCCGTATTGATGGACGAGACCGGGACCTGGATCGCCGATTACGTCCGGCTTCGCTTCCGGGCGATCCGCCCGGGGTGAAGAGCAGATCCGCCAGCTTAGGGTGGTACCGCATAGCCCAAAACTGGCGAGGAAGACACCGATGAGTAGATTCCGAGCATCGCTTCGTCTGATCGGCCTTACCCTCGTCTTCGCCGCAGCCATAGTCGCGCCTGCCTCAGCGCAGGGCGATACCCCGCCTCTGGGCGCCTACAATGCGGCCATAAAGGAGAGTTCGATCTCGGGCATCTCTTCCGGTGCCTTCATGGCAGTGCAGTTCGGGGTGTCCTGGTCGTCCGCTGTCAAGGGCGTGGGCGTCATCGCCGGTGGCCCATATTATTGTGCCCAAGGCACAGCCGCCGAGGGGCTCACGGGCAACCTCCTCCCCGATCTGATGGCGACGGGACCTTGCATGAAAGGGCCTCCTCCCGCTCTCGGTCCGCTCTTCGAGAAGGCCGATGAATGGGCACGACGTGGGGACATCGACGACCTTCGCAATATCGCCCATCAGCAAATCTATATTTTCGCCGGATACAATGACGCGGTCGTCAACCCAAAAGTCGGCGACAGCGCCTACCAGTTCTATTTCCACTACGTACCTGGCCAAAGCAAAGGAAATCTATTTTTTCAGAACGCAATCGGTGCGGGCCATTCCCAGGTGACCATGGATTATGGTCTCGCCTGCGCCGATAACAAGGATTACTTCATCGACAAATGCAATTATGATCAAGCAGGGATCCTTCTTCAGCAAATTTATGGCGCGCTCAACCCCAAGAACAAGGGCGAGCTTTCGGGCAAGCTGGTTGCGTTCAATCAGCGCGAGTTCACCTTTCCGGAGTCCCCCGGCTCCTACAGCATGGCCGAGACCGGTCATGTCTATGTGCCTACCGCCTGCGCCGCCCAGCAGCCGTGCCGGGTTCATATCGCACTCCACGGCTGCAAGCAGAATTTTGACGCTGTCGGCGACCGCTATACCCGACACGCCGGCTACAATGAGTGGGCCGATACAAACCAGCTCATCATCCTTTATCCGCAAACCATCGCGGGCAATCCCTTGACCGATTTCGGGACGCCGCTGAACCCGTTTGGGTGTTGGGATTGGTGGGGATATACCAATTTCAACTATGCGGTGAAGGCAGGGCGCCAAGTTACAACCATAAAAACCATGCTCGACCGGCTGACGAGCGCGTATGTGCAGAGCCGGGCAGCGTCACCGACGACGAACCTCGCCGCTCCGCCGGACGTTGTTGTCAATGATGTTTCGGATACCGGCGCCGCGATCGCCTGGAAGCCATTGCCCGGTGCCCAGACCTATACCGTTTATCGAGCGACCAGCGGCAATAACAACTTTGCGAGGCTCGGCTCCGTTTCAGGGCCAAGCTTTGGCGATATGGGCTTACGCCCCGCCACCTCCTACGCCTACAAGGTGACCGCTACCGCCGACAGCGGTAGCGAGGGACCAAGTTCACCGGTCCTGACGGCCACGACGCGTCCCGTACCGCCGCGGTGCGATCAGCCCGGCACCTGCCCCGTCCCTTAATGCAAAACCGCCTTCTCTATGCTTCATGCCTCTGCAGCGAGGCGCGCGAGCAGCATCGCTGCGGCCCGTGCCTCCGCTACGCGCTTGGACGAGGCGGTCGCGGTGGCACGATCGCAGCCCACCACGCTCACCGCCACGGTAAAGAGCGGCGCGTGATCGGGACCGCTCGTCTCGATGAGTTCGTAGGTTGGGAGCGCCAAGCCGCGCGCCTGGGCCCATTCCTGCAGTTCCGTCTTCGGATCGCGCGGCGGACCTTCCATTTCGTCGACCAAAGGCTCCCAGAACCGGCGCACAAAAGCCGAGGCTGCCTCGAGGCCGCCGTCGAGAAAGATTGCTGCGATCAAGGCTTCGCACACATCGGCAAGGATCCCAGGGTTGCCGGTTGCCCCCGCAGCCGCCTCGGCGCGTGACAGGACGAGATGGGTTCCGAGCCCGATCGCGTTGGCGACGCGTGCGAGAGCCTCACGGCGCACGAGATGGGTGTACCGGCGGGTCAGGTGGCCCTCAGGCTCCTCCTCGAACCGCCGCCACAAGAGATCCGCGACGATCAGGCCAAGGACCCGATCGCCGAGAAATTCGAGCCGCTCGTAGCCGCGGTGGGAGGACGTCCGGCGGCGCCGGCTGCGAGCGTGCTCGGTCGCAAGCGCACTCGGATGGGTCAGGGCTTCCGCGATGAGTTCGGGCCGGGTGAACGTGTACCCGATCGCCTGAGCCAGATCATCCGCGGCCAAAGCCTGCCTGACGCGTTCTCAGTTTACGCCGTGAAACAACCGGCTGTAGCGGATCGCAAACGGCCATTTCCAGATCTCCCACAGTCGCGCCGATCCGTCGGTCGAGAAGAAGATGAACTCCGCCCGCCCGATCAAGTTCTCCGCCGGGACATATCCGACGGCCGACAGCACGCGGCTGTCTTGCGAGTTGTCGCGGTTGTCACCCATCATGAAATAGTCACCCGAAGGTACGTCGTAGACCGGCGTATTATCGAGCGGCCCATTGTCTCCCATTTTGATGATCAAATGTTGCCGGCCATTTGGTAGAGTTTCGATGTATTGGGCGAGCGGAATGACGGTGCCGTTCCCCTCTTGATACAGATAATCCTGGGTGCGTCGGCGCTGAACCAGCTGGTCATTGATGTAGAGGTTGCCGCCCTTCATTTGAATATGGTCGCCGGGAAGGCCAATGACCCGCTTGATGTAGTCGGTCGAATTGTCGGTCGGCAGCTTGAACACGATGACATCCCCGCGCTCGGGGGGGTGGAAGAATATCCGTCCCGAAAACAGCGGAAATCCAAAGGGCAGGGAATAGCGGCTATATCCGTATGAAAATTTCGAGACGAACAAATAGTCACCTACTAACAATGTGGGTACCATTGAGCCAGATGGAATATTGAACGGCTCATAAGCAACCGTTCGCACGGCCAAGGCGATCAGGACCGCGTAAACGACAGTTTTTATCGTGTCGACAACGCTACCCGTCGATTTTTTTTTGGTCAGGGCGGTAGGGGTAGATTTGGTTTTCATGGAGTTCCTTGCGAGCCTGAATGGCGCGGGATCAAGCCGAGCCCGGCGCGACGAGTCAAGGCTGCGCGTGCGGGAAAAATTCCGGCTCTCGGCCGGCGGAGACCGGGACGGCGGTGATGATCACGACCGCCTGGGCGAGCGGCGGCTCGTCGGTGAGCGTCACATCGAGCCGGGCCGTCATCCCGGCCGGCGTGATCGCCTCGAGCCGGCGCAACGCGCCTCCGGTCAGCCGCATGCAAGGCTGTCCCGAAGCGAGGTTAACGACCCCCAAATCGCGCCAGAACACGCCGTGCCGGAACCCCGTGCCGAGAGCTTTCGAGCACGCCTCCTTGGCGGCAAACCTGCGGGCGTAGCTCGCGGCCGGATCAGCGCGCCGATCGCATTTCCGGCGCTCGGCGTCAGTAAAGATGCGATCGAGAAAGCGATCCCCGAAACGCTGGATCACCTGCTCGATGCGACGGATGTCGATCAGATCGCTGCCGAGTCCGAGGATCATAATCCACAGTCGGCTGGACCGGCATCGTGCGTCCTTCGAGACGGCCGCTTCGCGGCCTCCTCAGGATGAGCGGATTTTGTTAATGCCACCTCATGCTGAGGAGCGCCCAAGAGCCTGCCCCAGGGTTGAACTGGGGGCGCGTCTCGAAGCATGCACGATATCGATACAGACAAGATCAGCCGCGCGCCCGTTCGACAGAGTTGATGACCGGGGTCGCGCGCAGCGCGGCGATGATCGTAGTCAACTGCCTGACATCGGCGACTTCAATGTCGATCATGATCTCGAAGAAATCCGTCGAGCGGTTGGTGATTTTGAGATTGCTGATGTTGCCGCCTTGCTTGCCGATTACCGTCGTCAAGCTGCCGAGATTGCCGGGCTCGTTCGCGATCGTGACGTTGAGCCGGCCGACATGAATCGCCTCGTCCTCGCTGCTCCAGGCCACATCGAGCCACCGTTCCGGCGTCTCTGCGAAGCTCTCGAGCGTCTCACAGTCGATCGTGTGGATCGTCACGCCTTTTCCCGTGGTCACGATGCCGACGATCCGATCGCCGGGCAGCGGGTGACAACAGCCGGCGAAATGCAACGCCATACCCGGGATAAGGCCGCGGATCGACACCGCCATGTCATTGCGCTTGACCCTGCGCCGCGCCCGGTCCAGCGAAACGACTTTGGCCTTCGCTTCGTGATGCTGCGGGAAGGCGGCGTTGACCACGGCGCGCCCGGTGGCGAGCCCCTGCCCGACCGCCACGAAGAGATCCTCGACGGTCGAGCAGTTGAACGTCTTGATCACCGCTTCGAGGGGCCGTTCCGAAAACTCCTGTCCCTCCTGGCGGAACGCCTTTTGCACGATTGCCCGCCCGAGATCGAGGTATTGGACGCGCTGCTGGGTGCGAATGAAACGGCGGATGCGCGCGCGCGCCTTGCCGGTGACGACAAACCTCTCCCAGGTCGGAGACGGCGTCTGCGCCTTCGAGGTGATGATCTCGACCTGGTCGCCATTGTGGAGCTCGGTGCGCAGCGGGATCAGCCGGCTGTTGATCTTCGCGCCGACGCAGGTGTCGCCGATCTCCGAATGGACCGCATAGGCAAAATCGACCGGCGTGGCGCCGCGCGGCAGCGCGATCAGATCGCCCTTTGGCGTGAAGGCGAAAACCTGATCCTGGAACATTTCGAGCTTCGTATGCTCGAGGAACTCTTCTGGCCCCGAAGCATGGTCGAGGATATCCAGGAGTTCGCGCAGCCAACGGTATTGCGGTCCTTCGGTTTTGCCGGCGCCCTGTTTGTAGGTCCAGTGCGCGGCAACACCGAACTCGGCGACCTCGTGCAACTCGCGGGTGCGGATCTGCACCTCGATCCGCTGCTGCTCAGGACCGATGACACCAGTGTGCAGCGAACGGTAATTGTTCGGTTTGGGGGTCGAGATGAAGTCCTTGAAGCGGCCCGGAACCACGTGATAGGCCGAGTGGATGATGCCCAGCGCGTGGTAACAATCGCCGATCTCTTCGACGAGAACGCGAAAGGCCATCAGGTCCGAGAGCTGCTCGAAGGTGACATTCTTGCGCTGCATCTTACGCCAGATCGAATAGGGCGCCTTTTCGCGGCCGGAGACAGCCACCGCGGCGAGCCCACCCTCCTCGAGCTTGCGCTGGAGTTCGGCAATGATGCGCGGCACGACGCCGGCCCCCTTGTCGCGCAGGAAGTCCCGTCGAGCGAGAATGCTGGCGCGCGCATCGGGGTGCAGCTCGGCGAAGGCCAGATCCTCGAGCTGATCCTTCATCTGGTGCATGCCGAGCCGCTCGGCGAGCGGCGCGTAGATATCCATCGTCTCGCGCGCAATCCGCCGACGCCGCTCCTCGCTTTTGATGAACCGCAGGGTCTGCATGTTGTGCAGACGGTCGGCCAGCTTGATCAGCAGCACCCGGATATCCTCGGACATGGCGAGGACGAGCTTGCGGAAATTTTCGGCCTGTTTGGTTTGATCGGATTGCAGTTCGATCCGCGACAGCTTGGTCACGCCATCGACGAGCCGGGCGATTTCGGGACCGAATAGCCGGTCGATGTCGTCGAGAGTGGCGACCGTGTCCTCGACCGTGTCGTGCAGCAAGCCGGTCACAATCGAGGCGGTATCGAGCTTCATCCGGGCGAGGATGCCCGCCACCTCGATCGGGTGGGAAAAGTAGGGATCGCCCGAATCGCGCAGCTGCGCGCCATGGGCCTTCATCGAATAGACGTAAGCGCGATTGAGTGCGCCTTCCTCGGCGTTCGGATCATAGGATTTGACGAGCTCGACCAGCTCGAACTGCCGCATCATGACGAGGCTGTCCTCGCCGCGTTCCGGCCCCTGCCGCCGGATCGGCAAAATCGGTGGGGCGGCGCGAAGCTCATGCGCGGCGCCTTCGACTGGACCGGGTGCGCTGCCCGCCGTCAGAGGTCCTCGTCGAAATCACCGGGCGTCTCATGCCCGGGAGTATCGGCGAGATCGACATCCTCCTCGACTTCGAGCATGTCCTCCGCAAGCTCCTCGGCCTCGTCCAGGTCTTCTTCCTCTACGGCAGCTTCCTCCGCGATCGCCACCGCGTCGACGGCGGCCTCCTCTGCGATCGCCTCCTCCTCTTCGTCCTCTTCCTCATCGAGGTCCTCCTCCTTGACATCGGCTTCCTCTTCGATCAACGCACCGGCTGGTGCGGCGACGCCGAACAGGGTCGTGTCGAGTTCGAGCTCGTGGGTCTCTTCGGGCTCGTCGATCTCGACATGCTTCTGCATGCCGCGCACCACCGAGGCCTTTAGTTGATCCACCCCGACCGTTTCATCGGCAATTTCGCGCAACGCGACAACCGGGTTCTTGTCGTCATCCCGATCGATCGACAGAGGGGCACCGGAAGTTATTTCACGCGCACGTTGTGCGGCGAGCAGGACCAGCTCAAATCGGTTCGGGACCTTAACCACGCAATCTTCGACGGTAACACGCGCCATGTCTCTCGTCTCTTCATAGACGGTTAAACCGTTCAATATATGGAGCGTGTCGGCAGCCGGCAACAGCGCCGGTGCTCACCATCGACTATGCTTGACCATGGCCCCGGCGCGCGCCTATATGCCGGAGGCATCAGCTGGCCGGATGGCAGAGTGGTTATGCAGAGGACTGCAAATCCTCGTACAGCGGTTCGATTCCGCTTCCGGCCTCCAGGGATCTAAGCTCTTCTTCGCAAACCTCGTTTTCGGTTTTTTGCGGGATTTGGTGCCCGCTCTCCGTGGGAGCCTGTGTGTAATTCCTCTGTAATCGCGCGGCCATTTTTGTTCGGCGAAAGTTCCGGCAACGTTCTGCCGATTACCTTGATTCCGCGATCGATATGCTGCCCGTGCACGTGCGCATACCGGAGCACCATCGTTATGGTCTTGTGACCGCTGATCTCCTGAATCGTCGGCAAGTCAACCCCCGCTTGCACAAGCGCGGTGATCGCGGTGTGGCGCATCACGTGCGGGTGACGAGTTCGGGGTCGAGCCCAGCACGCACCACGGCGCCTCGAAACGCGTTGTCCATTCGGGCCCGATCGACGGTACGGCTGTCCTTGTGGAGCGAGGGGAAAATCCAGCCTGCGCGATCCTCGCGCATCTCGCGCTCCGCCCGCAGTATCTCCGCCAACTCTCGGGTGATCGGTTGCACGCGCTGTCCCGCTTTCGCATCAGGAACAAATAGGCGCAGCTGTTCGAAATCGATGTTATCGAAACGCGCCGCCAAAATCTCGGAATGGCGCATCGCGGTATTCGGGCCGATGGCGACGAACAGCCAACAAAAGGAATCGGCACTGTCTATGCCAGCACGCATTAGCGCGGCGCACTGATCGTCATTAAGCGCAATGATCCGGCCTGGGTTCTCTCCCAGGGTCTTCAGCCGACACGGTCGCCGATCTAGCCATTTCCACTCTACGGCCATCGAAAACAGATGTGAGAGGGTCGCGAGTTCGCGGTTGATCGTTCCGTTTGCTGCCCCGGCATCGATGCGCTTCTTTTTGTAACGATCGACTGCAAAGCTTGTGATCGCGTCGAGTCGCGTGGCACCGAAGAACGGCTTTAGCTACATACGGGATGCCGGCGCTTGATCGCGATGTTATTTCCGGCGCCATCCTCGAGCCGGTTGATGTAGTTCTCGGCTGCGGCGCCGAAGCTAAGGGCGAGCTTTCGGCCCTTCGGAAGTGACAAGCGCCCTACCCTCGCCTCCGACTTCGAGCGCTCGATGAATTCCTCGCACTGAGTCCGGGTAATCCCATGGCTCTCTTTTCCGATGACCCTATGAATGCGCTTCCTATCCACCATGACGTTGACCGAGTAGCGGAGGTCCCCGTCGGCCAATCGCTGGGCGGTAATGCCGTGTTCGGTAATTTTCTCACAGGGTTTGAGGCGGCGAATGGAGCGCTAATCAAGGATCGAAAAACGCAGAGCCATCAGCCTTCTCCGCTTCCGCGGCCTTCGCGGTCCGCGCGCGGCCACAGCGCCAGCGCGCAGTCTTGCCGCGGGGGCTTTCCCGCCGCTGAGGCCGCTCTCTCCGCTCGCAACCCGTCTGTTGACGCAGCAGCGCTCCTGTGACTCGCCGAGAGCTGATCGAGCTGTGCTGCCGCGGTCGAAGAGACCTGCTTGCCGCCGCAACAGCTCGCGCAGCGGGAATTCGCTTCTCCCGAACGCTTCAACATCCCGTCGGCACTGGGCAAGCTGTTGCAGCGCGATCTCCTCTTCCTCCAGCGGGACCGCTCTCGAAGCAATTTCGCGGCTGGCCTCGTCGAGCCGGCTTGAAAAATCCGCGGCCATCTTGCCAGGTCCCAGCCTCGTCAGCCCATCGCTCTCGGCGGCGAACTCTCTCAGCCCCTCCGCCTGCAACACGTTGGCGCCGGGAGCGTCCGCTTCCCGGCTCCCGGCGGTATTGTACCTGCGTCATCAACCGTCATCACGAGTCACTTCATGTCATCTCGAAGTATATCACGAACGGAGTGTGCGTCGGTTACGAGCCTTGCGGATCTGCTCGCCACACTACGAGCCGCCGGCCTGCCGGAACGCAAGAGGCAGGAGTTGGCCTCAGCGATCCGCACCACCGCCCGCGCGCTTAGCAGATCGCGCGAGACCATCCCTGCAAATGGGCGGCTCCTTGCGAACCGGCTGAAGGAAATCGCTCCAGCCGCAATCGGTATATCCCGCGGCCGCTGGAACAATGTCCGTTGCTTGCTCCGCACCTCGCTTGCTCTGGTTCAGCCGATTTCGCCCGGCCGACATCGGAATGATTTGTCGCCCGAATGGCTCGCGCTCTCAAACAAGCTGGCCTTGCGATCGGACAAGATCGCGTCGTCGCGGCTGTTGCGCTTTTTGTCGGCGCGAGGGCTCGGCCCAATCGCGGTCACAAAGGAAACTTTCGATGAATACCAGCATCACCTTGATCGCTCGCTGCTAAGAAGCCGAACCAGACATTCGCTATGACTGTAAGGGCGTGGCGGAGGGCGGCGGTTGCGATCGAGGGCAGGCCGCAGATTGACATCAAGGTTCCTGATCGGCGCAGGTATTGGGTATACGGGTGGAATTGGTTCCCGGAATCGCTCCGTCAGGACTGCCACGCGTGGTGTGACCGGCTCGCCGGGCTTGATCTCCTCGAGGACGCGCCCTTCCGACCGGTGAGGCCAGTGCCCCTCGCTCACCGAGAATGGCAGATCCGCTCCTTCGCCTCGGCACTGGTCCGTATGGGCCACGACCCCGCGATGCTCACCTGCCTGAAGGATCTCATCGAGATTGACGCCTTCAAAGGTGGACTTCGCTTCTTTCTCGACCGGGAGGGCGGCGCGCCCACAACCGCGATCGCGGATCTTGCCGGCAGCTTGAAAGCCGTCGCACGACATCATGTGCATGTCGAACAAAACCATCTGGATCAGGTGGGAAGCATCATTCGTCGCCTAGCACCCGGTCGACGCGGGCTCACCGAATCCAATCGGATGCGGCTGCGAGCTTTCGATGACCGGGGAAACATCCTCGCGTTGCTGAAGCTTCCGGAGGAGTTGATGCGCCAAGCGCGTCGGCATCGGAATACTCAGCACGGCGCATTGCGGGCTCAGCTCGCCGTTGCGGGTCGAGACGTTGCTAATGGCGCCGATCCGCATGAGCAACCTCGTAAAGCTCAATATCGAGCGAAATCTGGTCCGGCCGGGCCACGGCAGGGCACTGCACATCGTCATTGGTGCTGAAGACGTCAAAAATAGAGAACCCCTCGAATACCCGCTTCCGCCGGAAAGCGTAGAGCTTCTCGAGCGCTATATCCGCGAGTTTCGGCCTCATCTGGCATCGGCAGGAAACACGGCCCTCTTCCCGGGGATTGGCGGCGGCCCAAAGAATCAGGCGTTTTTCGGAACCCAGATCTCGCAAACCGTCCACGCCCACACAGGATTGCGGATCATCCCCACCTTTTCCGACACATCACGGCCAGGCTGTTTCTCGATGCCAACCCCGGCGCCTACGAGGTTGTCCGCCGTGTACTGGGCCATCGATCCATTGATACGACCACCAACTTCTACACCGGCTTGGAGACCCCAGCGGCGGTTCGGCATTTTGATAAGACGATTCTGAATTTGCGTCGAGAGAGCAGCGTAAGGGGGGCTCCAAGAGAACCAAAAGAGCATCCCTAAAAAGGTCGGAGCAGGGCAGATCTCATTGAGCGGTGTCGAGCGACGTTGCAGACCTTTGGATCAGTGGCCGCAATGGGACCAGCGCCAATGGCAATCGGCATTGCAAGCCGGGGATCTGCTTGAACCGGGTGGCTGCAGGGCGGAGCGCTTACCGTTCTCGAATCGGGCAATGGTGAAAGGCTATGGCCGGTGGCTAGCTTGGCTCGACAGTGGAGGTCTGCTCGATGCGCAAGTTGCCCCAGGTGATCGCATTACCCCGGATCGGGCAAGAGCCTACGTCGACCATCTGGAAGCAGAGAATGCCAGCGGGACGGTGATAGCCCGGATCATAGAGCTCAAGATCATGGCCTCCATCATGGACCCTGCGCAGGACTGGTCGTGGATCTATCGAATGGCAGCTTCGGTTCGGGCCCGGCACAAGCCCGCTCGGCCGAAGCGGCATCGCCTCGTCCACACCGAAAGACTGCTAAATCTTGGGGCTGGATTTGATGGCAACAGCCGATGATGAGTCCACATCGCTTCGCAGGTTCAAGGGCTATCGCGATGGATTGCTAATCGGGCTTCTCGCAATCCGGCCACTTCGGCTGCGAAACCTTGCTGGTCTCATTCTCGACCGTACACTGGTTCAACGAGGCTATGGGTGGTGGATCCAGATTCCCGCCGCCGAGACAAAAACAAAGGACCCGATCGAGGAACCTTGGCCCGAAATGTTGGTGCCTCACCTCCAGACTTATCTCGCGGATCATCGATCGGGCATCGCGGCGTTGCGCGGCTCGCGCAAAGGCGCGTCAAGTGACGCGCTATGGCTGTCGATGTACGGTCCCCCGATGACCGACAATGGCATTTATGACCGTAGTGTCACGCGGACGCGCGACGGATTGGGCCAGCCCATTAATCCGCACCTATTTCGAGATTGCGCTGCCACAAGCGTCGCGATCGACGACCCTGCCCACATTGGTATTGCCGCCCGTCTGCTCGGTCATCGCACCGGATCGACGACCGAACGCTATTACAACCAAGCGCGCGGGGTCGAAGGTCGAAGCGAGCCGCCTCATGCAAGACCATCTTCTGACGCTCCGGCATGACAATCGAGGCACCGTCGATCCCGAAGAGAAGATGTGGGTAATATAACAGCGGGCAGCGAGAAACCCGGCGTGACCGCATCAAGGTTGGTCCGCGCACTCGTCCCCATTTTTATTTGTGCCCCCAAGCCACGTCACGTTTACGTGGGATACTACGGAAGGGCCGCAGTACCTCAGTAAGCGGACCCACTGGTTGTCGGCCGGCGCGGCCGTTAGGATAGAGTCGAGGATGG
>Ga0209526_10002362_pt1 | contig 12740 bp, 7 predicted proteins | sample JacPinW_OM2H0_M1_FD_188566 | JGI IMG/M metagenome (GOLD analysis project Ga0209526, IMG submission 188566) | Forest soil microbial communities from Algoma, Ontario, Canada - Jack Pine, Ontario site 1_JW_OM2H0_M1 (SPAdes) (version 2) | ecosystem: Environmental > Terrestrial > Soil > Boreal... | reverse complement strand
GCTGCCCCTGGATGGTGGTGCTTCGTGCATACATGATCTGCCTCCGTTGTATGTGGGGCAGCGTCTCGACGGCGCCGCCGGACTACTTCATCGTCCTCCAACAGGCAAGGCATGGCAACGGGTGGCGGGTGTCAGCCTGACGGCAATTCTGATTCGCTGAAATCCAGTGCGCACCCCAACAATACGTGGTTCATAAACACGCGACTAATGAGTTAGGAGCTCCGGCAGTGGGAGCGCGCTGTCCGGCCTCGTGAACCAGAACATAGCCCCGTGCGCACTAAGCTGACCGCACGATGGGCATCATGCACGCGATTGGCCCCGCACGCCTGCGCGCACCCCGGGTGTTTGCGCGCGCAAGGGACAAAGCCCCTGCGCGTCAACGGGGCGCAACGTTTATCAGCTGGACCGCCGTCGCCATGATGACGGTTGGCGCGGTCGGCTACCTGGGCTCCGCGCCCGCCCTGTCGGTATTGGGGCTGGCCTCAGTGTTTCTATATGTGCTGCCGGCGATCGTGTTCCTGTTGCCCGCGTCGCTGGTCTCCGCCGAGCTGGCTTCGGGGTGGCAGGGCGGCGTCTACAACTGGGTGCGCGAGGGCTTCTCCGCGCCGATGGGGCTGCTCGCGGTATGGTGCCAGTTCGCGCAGACCATCTTCTACTACCCGGCCCTGCTGGCGTACGTGGCCGGGACGCTGGCCTACGTGATCAACCCGAGCCTTGCCGACAACGGCGTCTACACCGCAGTGATCATCGTCGTGCTGTTCTGGGGCAGCGTCCTGGTGTCCTCCCGCGGGCCCGGATTGGTGGCCAAGCTCGCCTCCAGCGGAACCCTGATCGGAACCCTCATTCCCGGGGCGCTGCTTGTCGTTCTCGGCATGATCTATCTGCTGCAGGGCAACCATTCGGCGGCGCCGATGGACCGTCACCACGTCCTGCCGGCATGGAGCGGGCTGGCCAGCATCGTGCTGATCGTCAACAGTTTCTTCACCTACGCCGGTGTCGAGGTCAACGCCGTGCACGTCGACGAGCTGCGCGACCCGGGCCGAGAGTTCCCGAAGGCCATGTTCGTCGCCTCGGCACTCGTCCTCGCCATCTTCGTCTTCCCCACGCTGGCGATCTCATGGGTAATCCCCACGCAGACGATCAGCCTCACCGCCGGGGTGATGCAGGCCTTCGATGCCCTGCTCAAGCACTTCCATCTCGGGTTCGCGCTGCCCGTGGTCGCGCTCGCGCTGGCGATTGGGGCTCTCGGCGGAATGATCGCCTGGCTTGACGGCCCGTCCGAGGGCCTGCTCAAGATCGGACGCGAACAGGGTTACCTTCCCCCGTACTTCCAGAAGGTCAACGATGAGGGCATCGCGCTGCACATCCTCATCGCACAAGGCGTCGTGATAACTGTCATCGGCTTCCTCTATGCGATGATCCCGACTGTCAACAGCGCGTACTGGATATTCGCCGCGATGGCCACCCAGGTCTACCTGATCATGTACGGGCTGATGTTCATTGCCGCAATCAGACTGCGGCATACGCAACCCGACCATCCCCGTGGGTACAGGGCGCCCGCGCTCGGCCTGCAGTGCGCACTCGGAGCCGCGTCATCGGTGGCCGCGTTCCTGATCGGCTTCGTGCCACCATCACAGTTCGGCCATGCGAGCCCCCTGCTATACGGGCTGCTGATCCTGGCCGGGATTCTCGCGCTCGGGGTGCTCCCACCGCTGCTGCTCGAGTGGCGCCGCAAGCCGGACTGGAAGGCGTCGGGGTCAGCGGGAACGGCGGGGTAAAACGCCGCCTCATTCCGCGGCGACGCGAAGCCGCTATGCCGTGCGACCGCACTCGGGATTAAAATTGACGACCATCAATGTGATTGCCGGACTGGGCAACTCCGCCCATTTAATCGCCATTCAGGGCATCGAACACGTCGCGATGACACGCGCGCCTCGATGGTCATTCTCCCGACGGAGGCGCCACTGCCGGCCGAGCGAGGAATCCCTTACCCGCTGCGCGATCTCGATCACTGTCGTCGGCCTGGTCTGGCTGCTCACCGCGGCCGGCACGGCGACGGCAGCGCCGCTGCCGCGTTGCACCGATCAGGGCTGGGTCGGTGTGTGGGCGGCCGCGCCGTCGGACGCGTCTCGCGGCAGCGACACCGTCGATCCATTCGACTGCGACCAGTACGACGCGTCACGAAACCCCAAATCGGTCACGCGCTACGAGACGACGCGGGCGATCCTCACGCCGACGTTCGGTGGCTCGACCACACGGGTGCGGCTGTCGAACCGATTCGGCACGGTTCCCGTGACATTCGCGCACGTGACTATCGCCGGCCGCGCGTCGGAGGCGGCGCTGGTGCCGGGCACCACCGCGCCGCTGACCTTCGGCGGCGATCAGAGCGTCACCGTTGCGCCCGGCCAGGATGTGGTCAGCGACCCCGTCGGGTTCTCGTTCCAAGCGTTTCAGCCGCTGGCGGTGAGCGTCTACGTCACGGGCGACGTCGGCAAGCCGACAGAGCACTTCACCGCCCGCCAGACTTCCTACCTGACGCCGGAGGACGCTGGTGACCATACCGAAGACGTGGATGGCGGCGCGTTCACCCAGCGCACAACCGCCAGGCCGTTCGTCACTGGGATTGAGGTGCTAGCGCCGCTGTCAACCGGCGCGGTCGTGGCGCTCGGTGACTCGATCACCGACGGTTACCAGGAACCGGCGTCCGGACCCCCCGAGTCGCAGGAGGGCATCGATGCCGACGGGCGCTGGCCCGATGTCCTCGCCCGCCGACTGGGTGCCGCGGGCCGTCCGCTGTCAGTGCTCAACGCGAGCATCTCCGGCAACCGCGTGCTGAAGGACGGGACTGCCGGCGACAACCTGGATCTATACGGGCCCGCCGCGATCCGGCGGCTGGAAGCCGATGTGTTGAGTCAGGCCGGTGTCACGACGGTGATTCTGTTCGAGGGCAACAACGACTTGCTCGAGTCCCCCAACGCCACGGTCAAGGAGTTGCTCGGCGGCTACCGACAGCTGATCGACGTGATGCACTCGCGGGGCCTGCGGGTGCTCCACGGCACGCTCACGCCGGTCGGCGGCCTCGCCGGTGCCCCTCCAGACACCGAGGTCAAGCGCCAGGCGATCAACACCTGGATCCGCGAGCAGAGCCCTGCGGACGCAGTGATCGACTTCGACGCGGCGGCCCGTGACCCGGCCGACCCGGCGCGCATTGCCCCATACTTCGACGGCTCAGACCACGTGCACTTCAACCTCGCCGGGTACCTGGCGATGGGCAACGCAGTTCCACTCGAACTGCTCCTCGATCCCGCCTGCTCGTGAGCCACCGCGCCTCCACCGACTACCGCCGCTCGAATCGATCCCAAATGGAGCGTCATATCGGGCCATCAGCCTGCGGGTACGAGTTGACCAGCTCCAGACCGCAGACACACTCGCCGAGCGCGCAAACGTAGCCGCGAACTGACACAGTCGATCTAACCGACACCGGTCGAAACTGAGGTGCGGCCAACATTGAAGTGCGATAACGCTATCGGGGCCCGGATTGAACTAAGCCGCACGACAGGCGGGTCTTGCGGCAGACCATTTGATATCGAGGACCATGCGGTTGCCGTTTGATCGGCGCGAATGAGCTGGACGCGAATGAGCTGGAGTTGATCGGAATCGGCCGCGACGTGACCCGTACCCCGAACCGACATGATCGACGTGGATAATCTTCGTCTTGCGGCGATACGACTGGGTTACTCTTGCCCAATCCGTGGAGGTAATCGAAGGGGCTGAGTCATGGTCTGGCACATCATCTGGATGCTCATCCTTGGTCTCATCGTCGGCTGGATCGCTCGATTAATCGTGCCCGGCAAGCACAAAATGGGCTTGATCATGACGGCGGTGCTCGGCATCGTCGGCGGCTATGTCGGCGGCACGCTCGGAAGCCTGGTCTTCGCGCCACATCAATTCACGATCACCCCGCCGATTAAGCACTCGTTTCTAGGTGCGCTGGTCGGCGCAGTGGTCCTGTTGTTGATATTCGGGTTCGTCAAGGCACGCACCCCTAGGAGATAGCTGCAAGCCCCCCGTTGGCCGGGTGTGACGGTGACGTCTCGCCCCGGCGGGATGGATCGCCGTCGCCAGCTGCTCGTCGAGGCGTATCGCGCGGCCATCGCCTCACATCAGCTTTTCTAGGAGGGGTCCTATAAGTTCGTCGTCACCGCTGGGTCTTCGTTGCTCCTGTTCAACAGATGTTCAATAAGAGCAGATCGCCCCACATAGGCTTTTATAGGACGGTCGTCCTGTTTTCTACAATCTGGCTAACTTAAAGGACGGTCTACTTAGAGACCGTCTATCGACCCCTGAGACCCTCGCGCCAGTCCCACTGCCGCACCTCGCCTGAGGCTGGACCCGTTGCATTCGACTACTGGCCAGCACCAGCAGTCAGTCCGCAGGAGATTCGCAACCCGTCGTTTTCGGCTAACTCCGTCCAACGGTGTTGGTGCGACCACGAGACCGGCGAACAGTTCGACCAGATGACTTGACTGTCCTGCGCTGCCGGGTCGGTTACTTAGTCGAGCTCGATGATCCGCTGGATGAGCTCGATGATCCGCTGGATGAGCTCGATGACGAACTGGATGAGCTCGATGACGAACTGGATGACCCACTTGACGACGAGCCGTTTGATGAGCTTTGCGACGAGTTCGAGGTCGAAGTGGTTCCCGTCGTCCCGACCGGCGGGATGGCCAGTCCCGTCGCGGGGGTGCTATCGCCATTTGTTGGCGGCGACGGTTTTGCGGTCGAGCCCGTCGAGCCGGTCAGCGTCGGCGAGCCGGTGGAGGCGTTAGTAGACCCGATAGGTCCGCGAATCGGTCGCGTCACCGGTGGATTCGACGGGCTGGAGGTCGTTTGGGTCGACGGCGGCGACGTGTTGGTGTTGGTCGTCGACGTGCTGGGGTCTGCGGCGGGCGCCTCGTTGTTTGTCGTCGGGGCGTTGGTGCTTGTCGAGGTGCTGGAGTTGACCGCCGATGCGCTGGTGGTGGTGGCCGGTGCGAAGAAGTGCGCTGCAGGCGATGTCGTCGACGCCAAGGGTGCTGGTGCTACGCCGGGCGGGCCCGGGGGATCCACCGGCGGTCCACCGACGCCGTAAGGTCCGGGCACCGGGGTCCCCAACGGGCGCCCCAACCCCAGCGCGGACAGGCCGTTGTCCACACCCGTCGGAATCGAGACGATGAGGTTGGTGGCCAGCGCAACTGGGTTCGGGAAGTAGAGGAGGTTGACCGGCGTTGGCTGACCGGGGCTGATCGTGCGGTTATAGCCGGCTTCCACCAGCACCCGCAGCGGCGCGTCCAACACCGCCAGGAGCGGGCTTGGCACTCCCAGCTGGGCAAGCGGCATCAGGATCGGGAGAAGCTGGGTGGGGAATAGGTAGTAGCTGGTATCGCCGAACTGACCCTGGAACTGGGCGTTGCTGAGGCTGAGGCTTGGGGCGCTGCCGTGGAGGTAGACGTAGCCGAAGCCCGCGTTGACATCGGACAGCAGATTCAACGGATTCAGGGGTGCGTCGGCAACCCCGTCGTACTGACGAGCGACGTCGATGGTTGGGAACTGAGTGTTTGTCGGCGTCGGCCCGCTGAACGTCACGCCGATAATCGGGATGGTCACGCCCGGGGCACGTGCCAGGATCCCGCCGTTGGGTCGGTTCGGGTTTTCGAGCAGGAAGAAGCTCGTGGCTGGAGGGTTCTGCGCGGCCGCCAGGTTGCGCTTCTCGAGCGTGGCGATCGTGGCGCTCTGCGAGTAGCCGAATATCACCAACGGGCCGGCGAATGGCGGCGCCGACGTACCCGGAACGGCCTGGTTAGTGACACAGTTGGTCGATCCGTGCACGCAGCGGTCGAGGTTCGACACCCCCTGAGCCACCGATTGGTCGAAGGTCAAGGTGCCGAAAATCGGAGAGAACTGCTCGGGCGTGACGACCGCGACGACCGTGGTGCAACCCGCCATGGGGCAGAACCCGCCGGGCACGATGTAATTGTTCTGCGCCCCCGCGACATAGCCATTGACGAACGGTTGGGTGTCAGGCGGCACGCTCAACGGGTGGTTCGTCCCGCCCATGATGAGTGCCGTGGCGGCGGCAAGCTTCAAGGCTGTCGTCACTGTCGACGACATGCCCAGCCAGATGGCACCCAGCAGCGCCAGCAGGACTACCCAGACTGAGCGATGCGCGACGCGATGGCGCCCCTTGTTTTTGTTTGCCCTTCTCTTGATCTTCGCTCGACGCCTAGCGGCCATATAAGGCCCCCTAACACTCCGCGAATAATCCGACCTAGTCATACCAGACCTCCAGCAACTTGTGCTGGCTTTCTGAGGCTCGCGATGTTTGTTCGCCGAACCGTCATACGAACGGCCGGACCGGGCGGCCGGCTCGTTCGAACGGCTGGGTGTGGTCGGGCCTGCGGTTCCGAGGCAAAGGCGCGTTAGTCGCTCGATGCGCAGCCGTCCTCACCCCAACAGCTAGGCCTAAGGGTCGCCTTAGTAGGCTTCTGCGGCTGGAAGATCACAAATATCGTTGGGCGCTTTATGAATTCGGTTTACCGATGCCGCAGAACTTCGGCGGATGCGTGCCATCATTGATCACCTGCGGCTGGCGGTGCACACCGGCGGCCCAGCCGTGCTTGATCCACTCCGTCACGCGCTATGCGGGCAACATCCGCGCCATCGTGAACGTAGACACCTTGATTGGTTGCCGTTTATTCACCGCGAATGACCCGGATTCGGCCGGAATTGCTCAGTCAGCGCCGGAGCTCGAGACTGTCAATTTACTTGCCGCGCAACGCCATTAAGCATTGAACGGCATCGCCCGATCTCAAGTTTTGCAAATCCATTGGTCGCGGGTTCGAGCCCCGCCCGCCCACTTCACAGCTGTATTACCTCAGCTGGTTGACAGTTGCTTCGGCTGATCCTTGACGCTCGCTGCATGAGGGAGTTGAGCGTGGCAGAGCAAAGGTATCAGGCCGTGATGGCGGTGATGGGCGACGGGCTGGCGGCGTCGCAGGCTGCGGAGAAGGTCGGGGTGTTGCGGCAGACGCCGCATGCGTGGCTGGCTACAAGGGCGAGTTCCGAAGAGCCGCCGCCGATCGGTTCATGGCAGCGGGAAGCCGACTCACGCGACTCCTGCGCGCTGTTGCGGTCGCGGCTGATGCGACCCCTCAAACTGGAGATGGTGCAGCTGCGAGTCGACCCCGTCGAGCGCCAACAACTGCTGATGGGTGCCGTCTTCGGCCACCACGCCATCCTTGACGACGACGATCCTATCGGCGTTGCGCAGAGTGCTCAGACGATGGGCGATGGCGATGACGGTGCGGCCTGCCATCAGCCGTTCCAGGCCTTCGATCACCAGGTGTTCGGATTCGGCGTCCAGCGCCGCAGTGGGTTCGTCAAGAATCAGAATCGGGTTGTTGCGGATGAGCGCACGGGCGATCCCGATGCGTTGGCGCTGCCCGCCCGACAGGGTCATGCCCCGGTCGCCGACGAGACTGTCGTAACCCTTCGGCATGCGCGCAATGAACTCATGGGCGTTGGCCAGTTTGGCCGCTTCAACGATTTCGTCCTCGGTGGCGTCGGGGCGGCCGAAGGCGATGTTGTCGCGCACCGTCCCACGCAGTAACACCGTGTCCTGAAGGACAAAGCCGATCTGGGCGCGGAGCTTGCGCAGCGCGTAGTCGCGGATGTCCACACCGTCGATCGTGATGCTGCCGGCGTCGGGGTCGCGGAAGCGGGCGATGAGGCTGGCCATCGTGGATTTGCCGCTGCCGGTGGGCCCGACAATACCCACCATTTGGCCAGGCCCAACCGTGAACGTGATGTCGCGGAGCACCGGCAGCTGCGGGTCATAGCCGAATGCGACGTGGTTGAAGGTGATCTTCCCGCGAAACAGCGGCGGATCTTTCGGCGTGGGATGCTCGGGAATCACCTTGTCGGTGTCACTGAGCGCGACAACGCGCTCGAACGCCACAGACACCTGGGCAATGGAGTTGGTCATTTGGGCCAGGTCGCGAACGGGTTGGAAGAACTTGACCAGGTACGCGAGGAATACGGTCAGTGCGCCCACCGTCATCGTGGCCGACAGGATGAGCAGGGACCCCCGCCAGAGAACTAGGCCCGTGCACACCGCGATGGCCAGGCCGACCACTGGGGAGAGCAGTGATGACACCCGCCGCGCGTTCAGCCAGGCCGTCACGGCGTTCATGCTGGCCTTGCGGACTTGTTGTTCCTGGTGGTCTTCGCGCCCGAACGCCTGCACCACCTGAATTGATTGCAGGCCTTCCTGCAGGGTTGCCAGCAGATCGGACTGGTGTGTGCGCACCTCCTTGACTGCTGTCCTGATGGCTTTGTTGACACGCAGGACGAAGACGGCCAGCAGCGGCGTTACCGCCAGGGCGATCAACGTGAAATCCCAGCGGCACAACAACATCACCACGATCATGCCGAGCACTGTCAGGGTGTTGGTGAAGATGTTGAGGGTGGCCGCAGAGGCGAAGCTTTGGATTGTCTGGACGTCGCTGGTGAGGGTGGACAGGATGGTGCCTACCCGGGCGGTGTCGTAGTAGGCCAGCGACAGCTTTTGCAGCTGGTTATACAACCGCACCCGCAGATCGTTTCCAATGCTCTGACTCAAACTCTCGGTGAAGCAGCTGACCACATACATCGCCGCCCCAGTCACCACCGCGATCAACACGGTCGCGATCCCGGCCGCCTGGGCGATGTGTGGCTTGCTATCGGCGCCGACCGTCGTCAACAGCCAGTTGATCCATTGCGGCTGACGGTGGCTTCCGACGACGGTGTCGATGACGATCTTGAGCGGCCACGGGACTGCCAGGCTCATCGCCGTCTGCACCAGCATCCCGGCCAGGATGACGGCCAGAGCTCGGCGCCGCGGGCGCAGGAGTTGAACAAGTAACGGCGGCGGCGTCAGCATTTTCACGTCAATCACCACCCCGCTTGGGCCGCAGCCCCGTCGGACACACGAGGTTCGAGGTCGAAACGCACGGTTGCCATCCTTTTGACTGTCACATCGGTTCCGCTGTTCGTCCCTAGCTAGGCCCGCGGGTTACACCAGCGGGGTGCGTTAGCCCTCGCCGACGGACGTCCTATGCCGCCTCGTACAACCAGCGGCGGATTGTTGGGCTTCCTCGGCGTGGGGGCCAACGGTAGTTCCGGCAGCACCGGAGCTACCGGTGCGACGGGCACAACGGGTGCGACCGGGACTACCGGTGCGACCGGTGCTAGCGGCGTTGCTGGACAGACCGGCGCGACGGGCACGACGGGTGCAACCGGCGCCGGCGGTACGGCCGGCCACACCGGTACCACCGGGACCACAGGCAGTACCGGTAAAAGCGGATCCGCGGGCTCCCCGGGTACCACCAGCGTCGGCCTGATCGGCTCGAGTCATACCGGCGGTGCCGGCGGCGCGGGCGGCGCCGGTGGCACAGGCGGCAAGGGTGGCACAGGCGGTGCCGGCGGGTAATCGCGCAGGTTTCAGCCGCCCTTGATGCAGAACACCTGATCAAGGGCGGCTGTCCGCGGTCCATCAGCAGGGACGGCGTCCAGACGAGTGAGATCGATCATCGCCGGACCGCGGGCCGCGTCAGCGGTAACGACGTAGCGGTCGCCCTCGGCGGTCCTACGCACCGTGTTCGTGTCGGCGCATGCGCCGGTGATGCCCTGTGCGTCACCGAAGTTGATGCCCACCTGTACCGCGGCCGGTTCGGCCTCCAGGACGGCCCGCAATCTGCCGACCAGAGCCTCTGGGGCGAAGAACCGCCAGCCCTGGTCCAGATGCAGCCAGTACCGGCCGTTGATCCGGCTGCGGATCGCGGTCAGCTCGGCCAGCGGCTGCTCCGACGGTGTGAGCGCGCTGAATTCGAGGAACGGGTACCTCGACAGCAGGGTTGCGCGGTCCTGACCCGCGATGCCCGTATCCAGCGCCAGGAAGCGGCGGACCAGCGACAGGTCGAGGCAACAGTGCAGGAGTGAGTTGAGCGTTTGCTCGGTGGCCCGGATATCCGGTCCGGCGATCAGACTGACGGTGATTTCGGCACCCCGCTGATGGGCAGTGATGTTGCGCGCCAAAATGTCCGGATAGGGCGAGGCGGCTTCTAGCATGGCCGAGACGGACAGATCGCGGTTCCTGGCGAGCCGCTGGCGATCCTCGTCGGCGATATCGGCCCGCGCCAGCAGCCGGCGACACAGCGCAAATGCCTCCTCATGTTTGCCGATCCACGATGCGCAGACCGCCTGTTCATCGAGTGCACGCCAGTTGTAGACGGACTCGTCAACGAACAGGATGTCCACGGCCGGCACGGGAATTGCGGCTGCGCGCTCGGCGAACAGGTAGCCGAGCGGATAACGGCCGTCGGCCCGGCACCTGGCCGCGATGGCGTGCAGCGGCTCCGCGCGGGTCGGCCGGAACTCCCAGGCCCGTAGATAGGCGTCCAGCACGGCCGGCCATGGTTCGTCCTGACGGGACATCGTCTCGGCGACCTGCCACAGGGCGTAGTACACCTCTTCGTCCCACCCGCCCATTTCGGCGCGCCGGGCCGCCCAGCGCCGGGCATTGGCGAAATCGCCTAGGTTGAAACAACTTTCGGCGAGGTAGAAGGTAGACCGCGCGTCGTTGGGATCGCGCTGAACCTCGGCCAGTAACAGATCCCGGTCGCGCTCGTACTTCTGCGGATCGTTGTTGCGCGCGCCGAGCCGGCGAGACTCGATGTAGTAGTCGCCTTCCAGGCGCGTCTCGACGAACGGTAGATCACAATCGGCATATTCATGGACCACACCGACATACCGCCATGGCACACCGTCGCGGAACAACTGCCGGCGCCAGTAGACCAGACCGTCGTTGATCCGCATGGCGTATACGTCGGCGCTCAGCGCGCTGAAGTCGGGCGTGCCCACGACCGTGTCATCGGCATCCATCACCCAGATGTAGTCGCCGTGGCCCTGGGCCAGGGTCAGCGCCTCGGACCGGTTCTGACCGAAGTTGCGCCACGGCCGTTCATGAAGCTCGCCCGGGATGCCGAGACTGGCCATCTGACTTTTGATCACGTCCTGGGTTCCGTCGTCCGAGCCGGTATCCACGATCACCCACGAGGTGATGTAGGGCGCGACTGCACCGAGCACCTCGTGCACGATGTGCGCCTCGTTGCGCACGATCATGTTGAGGCAGATCGCCGGGCGTGCGGTCACCGGTTGGAACATATCTGCCTCACGCAGCTTTCTGGTATACGAGCCAGCCCATCTCGATCGGGCAGTTCTCCTGCCCGACGTCGAACACGTCCAGTCCACTCTCCCAATCGGCGTACCAGCCTGTCGGTGGCCAAGCCCCGGCGGGCAGGTGCGCCATCTCCTACACGCATACCGGATCGTCGGCAACAAGCCGAAGCGGAAGTTCGCCTGCCGCAGTAGATATTTCGGGCCGTTCGAAGATGCTCGTGTACCTATGCTGCCCCAGCTCACGCGTGGCATTGTCGGTGCGTGGCAGTGGTGCGCCAATGAGGCGTTGGACACCACGCGTCGGCCAGGAGCTCGGTGCCGCCGCGAGTTTCAACATCCCGCGCACCTGCCGGATCGTGCAGAAATCGGCCACCACCTCCGAGAGCCAAATCAGTAGCTAATCCTGCCGTAGATCATCCATCGTCGCGAAGACATCACGCTGGATACCGTGAGAAGTCGCCCGGCATGGAACGTCCGAACATCGGTGGGGTCCGACTGGAGGTTAAGCCAGCATCGGGTCGATCGCCGAGCGCGGAACCAATACCTGGGTGGCGCCGGCTGCTTCGGGCAGCAGCACACCTTGGCTGAAGAAGAAAATCACCCCGTCATTGGTGACGGCAAAATCCTGGTAGTTCGTGGGGTCGTAGCCGGCGCTCGGTGCGATCGCCACCTGCTGTCCCGTCTGCTTCTGCAGTTCACTCTGCACGATGGGAAAGACGACCTTCAGCGGGTCGGCGGTGGGCTGCCACAATGGCTGGTTTAGTTTGTCGTCCGCCGCTGTGGCGTAGATGATCGGCTTGCGATAGGTCTGGTCCCAGTTGAACGCCTTGTACGTAGTTTGAGGGTGCGCGGCGCCGATGTTCTCGAATGTCTTGAACACCACGGCCTGCGTGCCGCGCGGCGGTATCGCCGACCCGTAATTCGCCGAGGTGATGTTCAGCTCGTAGGGCACGTCGCGGGGGGCGGGCGATTTGGCCACGTTGAGGAATCCGTCGCGCGTCTGGGTGATGTAGTCGGCCAGCGACTTCTGGTCGGGGTAGTCGGTCGGAAAGCTGATTTTGAGGTTGTAGGCGGGGTCGGACATCTGAATCTGGCACGCCTGGCCCGTATCGACGCCCTTGAGGTCGGCGCAGTAGTTCTTGGGCGGCGCGGCCGCGGCGACGCCGGAACAGCCGAAGAGAACGACAGCCGCGACGAGCACGGCTAACTTGAGGATGCGCATGTCTGGTTTCCTCCGTGGCAAATTGCGGCACCGGCGCCGCGGACGACAGATTACCTGCCCTGGTATCCGCACCGACGACAAACACCGGCCGTCGCGGTGCTGACCACGATGAATGGCAGCAAATGTCGTCGTTGGGGAAGTTGCATGCGACTTCGAGAGTTCACCGAGAACCGCCAGATGCAAATCCGGCGCGGAGTTACCCGGTCGACCCCAGGTAGCGGTCGCGGAGTCGCGTCAGTGTGGCCTCGATGCCTTTTGCGTT
>Ga0209526_10002361_pt1 | contig 12745 bp, 12 predicted proteins | sample JacPinW_OM2H0_M1_FD_188566 | JGI IMG/M metagenome (GOLD analysis project Ga0209526, IMG submission 188566) | Forest soil microbial communities from Algoma, Ontario, Canada - Jack Pine, Ontario site 1_JW_OM2H0_M1 (SPAdes) (version 2) | ecosystem: Environmental > Terrestrial > Soil > Boreal... | reverse complement strand
AAGCTCGATGCATTTCCGGTCAAGCTCTAAGGTGTTCTTGACGGAGACGACATGCAAGCCGAGATGCAAGCCGCATTGGACAAGGTTTTGGGCGCGCTCGGCGAATTCTATGCGCGCGAGACCTTCCTGTTTGCGCAGGATCTCGGCGAGCGCACGCTGACGCACCGGCTGGCGGTGCATCTCGAAAACCAGTTCCCGGGCTGGGACGTCGATTGCGATTACAACCGGCTGGGCGAGCGGACGCTGCGGCTGCCGCACGGAACGATTGTCTCCACCGATGATCACCTCGGAAAATCCGTTTATCCCGATATCGTGGTGCACCAGCGCGAGGTCCCCGACAATCTCCTCGTCATCGAGGTTCGCAAGGCAGCCAATCATCAGCCGCCGGAACACGACCGGCACAAGCTGCGCGCGATGACCGATCCGCATTTGTGGTTCGCCTACCGGATCGGACTGCTGCTGACGCTTGGGAAGAAGAACGTCACCTCGGCGGAGATTTATATCGGCGGTCTGCCCGACCAGCCCCTATCCGGCTGGCTGGCCGGGCGGCTGAAGGAAGCGGGGTTGGCCTGATGGTCTGGCCGGATGCAGCATGCGATAGCCCATCCCTGCATCAGCCTCGGTGCTGCCGATAGTCGCGCGCGGTCAATCCATGGATGGCGCGCTGGCATAATTTGTTGGCGTCTCGTTCGCCGCTCTCCGCGGCCTGCAGGATTCTTGCGGCGATGATCTCGCGATCCACTTCCGGCTGACCGATGTTCTGAAGCGTTTGACAAACGAGGTCGTATGCCTTGTTCACGGCGGTAACCGCCTCTGGATCAAAGGACAAGTCCTGGAAAAACTGATTGGGATTGGACATGATGTCTCCTGGTGAGAGGCGCTGAGCGCGAGCTCCCGGTTGCCGGAAAAAAAGCCCCGCAATGAGCGGGGCCTTTTTGCTATGACATCGTTGCGTAAGGCCTATCGATTTGTCGGGGTCATCCTGGCAACAAAGCCGCCGAACGGCTTGTAGGATTGCTTGGCAAGATCGCCGTAGAGTGCGCCGATTTTCTGTGACTCGGCAACAAATGCCTCGAAGGCTGACTTGGCGAATTCGGTTTGAATTTCGATCGCCTTGTCGAAGGACTTCACGCCTGAGAGCTTTTCGACAAACAACCTGGTGTCTTCGAACGATTTCTTGGTGTAGTCGCCGTAAGCCGTGGCAATCGCCTGAAAGCCGGCCGGGAAGGCATTGGTCGATGCATTGACTGCATCGAGCTGTGCATTGCCATTTTGCGGCGCGTCCTGATTTGAGTTTTTCTGATTTGTATTCGACATCTTAAAAGTTCCCTTGTTGGTTTAACATTGAATCAATGGGGCGCGCGGCGAATGGTTGCTCCGAAACAGCTGTTCCCGCTTGTTCGTTGGGCGGTGCTTGTGTGTTCGTATCATGATCGCGGAACTCGAGGCATTTGCTCGCGGTGTCACACCGCAGCGATCGCCGCCTGATACGCGCCGGGGTTGCAAAAAGGAACAATTGACGGCGGAACCGACTAACCTCCCGACAGATTGGTGTCTCGACCTCAAGGGAGAGCGAACAATGGCACGGAAGGATCCAGCGGCCGATCCGAGTATGGATGGCGGCAAACAGGTTCGAGCCCGACCGCACGACTCCGGCAGCGCGGCTAACGAGACCATTGACGGATTGGACGCCACGACCGAGGCGCTCCGGCACGCCGCCGAAGATACGCCCTCCGGCGCCGCGCCGGATGATATCGAGAAAACGCCGGTGTTTGACCGGGCCGATCTGGCGCCGAAGATCTGATGGCCAGGAAACAACGCGGCGAGATTGTCGAAACCCCCACGGAGGCGCTTCAGGCCAACCCCGGCTCGTCAGTGCTTTCGCTGTCGGTGGTCAGCCCCTGCCTTATCGTCTTCATTCTTGCCGGCGTCTGGTACGCGTTCTTTCGCACCTGATGGAACCGGCAGGCGGTACCGCGATTATCGTATTTGAACCTTACCACCACCGGCGGAGACGTACCTACCAGGAGCAATCTCCGAAGCCTTTTCGGTTTCGATAGAATCCAAACGGGGCTCCGGATTCTTGATTTGACGCGTTTTCTTGACGCGAACCGGTCTCCACTCGCGGGCGGGAAAACGCTTTAGGAGGCTGATATGGCCCATTGGCATGACCCGATGGTGGACACGCCCGAAACCGACGGTACGGTTTACGTGACGGGCTGGACGATTTCCGGCCTGGCCGTGCTTGGTGCCATCGTTGCGGTTTGGCTGCTTGGAATTTGAGCCGCAACGATTTGCGCCACATCGTGAGATCACGGCGCAAACCGAGTGCGCGGGGGAGGTGCACGCGGCTTCGAGCTTTGAAAAAGTATCTGTTTTTATTGATATTATGGCGCACCCGACACGATTCGAACGTGTGACCTTTGCCTTCGGAGGGCACGCTCATGGATGGATCCCTTGCGAGCGAGAAGCATGGCTGAAACGCTCGAAGCAACGAAAACAAATCGCTTCTACGAGGCGTTGGCCTTGCCCTCATCGTCGGGTACGCCGCTGCGAACGACGCGAAGGAAAGTGTGAGCGCGGGCGTCATAGTCGTATTCGGCGCCGCACGCGGTGCATATTGCCCAAACGCGGCGGATCAGACGAAGCCTCATAATCGACCGCGCGTGCTGCAGCGCAGCAGCCCGTTTCGCCCATTCCGTGTCAGCACGACGCAGCGACGCAACGCCCAACGGCGCGCCGCAACATTCACAGCGAGTTCTCTCGGCCACCGCCCGCATACGGCGCCGGTCCCGCATGTGCAGCACAATCGCGATCGGGATCGCCACCGGAAACGCAATCACGATAATAAGCAACAGCAGCGGGATGGGCATTCGGCGCATGGCCGGATGATAGCATCGGAGGGTCGCGAGCGGCTGTCAAAACGGTCACGCTCCCCTTGGGTTTTTCTACGATTGGTAAGGTTTATCCGGTTCAGGGCCGCAGGCCTGATCCGCGCGATCGTTGCGCCGGCCACACGTTCTGGAGGTCGCTTCGAGACTGAAGAGCGCTTTTGGCTTCGATCGAGTTCATGTTGCTCATGAGTGACCTTCCGAAACTCGGGCGCGATCCCGCACGGAAATTCCCCATTTCATCAATCGCGTGCCGACTCGTTCTTTTCGTTATCTCCGACCAGACTCGGATTGGTTACATTGTCGCGGACCTCGAGATTCCGGCTATTGTGAACCACGAGGGCCTGGTTGAAATCCTGCAGCAGTTCAGCGCGCGTCTGCGCATCGACCCCGTTGAGCGGCAGCTCCGGATGCTGGTCCCATCCCCTGACGACATTGTCGCGGATCGCGCCGCCTGCAACCCCGTTCACCCAGATTCCAGTCCGCCCCGAATTGAGCACTGTGTTGCGCTCGATCGAGATATTCGCATTTGGCGAAGAGGCCGGGAAATCATTCTTCGCGTTCGTCGTCGCTACCAAGATGGCACCGACTGCGATCTGGCTTCCTGAGCCCGATGCCATCGGGCCGAGGCTGCCGCGTACCAGATTGTCGCGAATGGCGACATCGTGCGCGGGCGGAGTAGCTGCCAGGACAAACGTGACCGAGTTGCGGTTTTGGAAAATCCCGATGCCGGCATCGCTGGTGTGGCCGATCTTGTTGCCGGCGACGATCAGTCCGATGTTGCCAGCCCCATAGACGCCACGTCCGAAAAGGACGTCGCTGACCACGTTCTTCTCGATGCTCGACCCACCCCCGCGGGACGCCGGGTCCGCCAGCGCCACGCCGAATCCGGGAGCAAGCGTCGGCAAATCCGCATCAAAAGTAACGGTGACTGCGCCGCCGAAAACCGGCGGCACTGAATCCAGCGGCTGTTGGGATTCGATGGTGGCGCCGCTGAGCTCGTCGCCCGTGGCAGGATCAATAAAGTTGACCTTGGTACCATTCGGGAAACGCCGAAAGGCGACGCGATCGACCGTGAGCTGGCGCGCTCCGAGTTGTTGCGCCACACTCGCAACGTCTGTCTCGTAGATGGCAAGAGCATCGTCGAGGCCGCGCGCCACGAAACTGTTGCGGATGTGACTGTCGGCGCCGGCATTGACGAGAACGATGCCGCCCGCATTGGTCGCGATCAGGCTCCTTGGCCGCGGCATCACGCGAACGCGTTCGGCGATCGCGTTGGAGGTCGTGTTGAATAGGATCCCCTGTGTGCTGGACCCATAGATCGCCGCGTCTGAAACCGTGATCGAATCGCCCCCAACCACCGAGATCGTGGCCTGTCCGCCACGCACGAACACCACGATGGTGTCGCCGGGCTGGAGTGTCGACAGGGTCGGGCCTTGCACCCAGGGCGCGTTGTTCTGGATCAGGCTCAAAGCGCCGTTGGCGATCGGTTGCGTCACCTCCATGCGCGAAGTGCCGGGCACGATATCGCCGTTCCGGAAGGCCATAGCCCAGAAGGTGAACGAGCCGGTGGGAGCCGCGGTTTGGACAACGCCATTGAATTCAACCGGATCAGCCCAATGCGGGAGCAGCGCGTAGGAGAGCCTGCGGGCGAGGGGATCGACGGCGGTCAACTGCACGTGTGTGTAGGGTGGCGAGATGAAGTCAGCGCGCAACCGCGTCAACGTCACATGCTGGCAATTGGTGACCGCAAACCCTTGCCGGAAGGCGCCCGCGAAATAGACCGTTGAGTCCGCGAGGTCGACGGTGAGGTCGGACAATGATGTCAGGTGCAGATAGGCGGTCGAATCCTGGGGCGTGAGGAAATAATACGCGCCGTGGTCAACCGTAATCCGCCTGATCGAATGACTTCCTGCATATTGCAGCGCCGCCTGGAATAGTGGCCGCGCATCTGTACTCGGACTGTCGGGAGGCAGATTGCTCGCCGCGATGCCGAGCCGCGCCAGGTCATGCGACAGATTGATGACGTTGGACTGTGTTGCAGCATCAGCGGCGTCGTCGGCGCGGACTGGCGACTGCATGGCAGCGACCCAGCACAACGCCCCGACGGTCGCCGCGGCAACGCAGGAAATTCTCTTCATCATTGGGTCTCCTTCATGCGGTGTTCGCTTCTTGTTTGTTCCATGCTGCCGCTGCCGTGTGAGCCCGGGCGTGAAGAAACGTTTTCTTTGGACTTATTTTCCCAAATGGAGTTACTGCACGCCATGCAGCCGCAAATACTGCTTCACCAGATAGTCCTCACCGAGGCCGTCCGTGACCGAAATCGCCCGACCGGGAAACCTGACCCAGGATGCGAACACCGCCCAGCTCGGCATGATTCCGAGCGTTTTCTCGATGTAGACAAGATTTCGCTGAGCATCGTTCAGCCACTCTTCGTTGGTCATGTTTTTGTTTGGCGGCGCGGCGTTAAAGATGATGCCGACCGGCATATGAACGTCGCGGGCGAAGCTCACAAATGCTTGCAAACCCTGCGGCCATTCCGTGTGCCCCCAGTTGATATCGACAGTCGTGAATGCCAGCGCTCTGCCGGTCTTTGTGCGGAAAGCGGCTAGCCAATGCCGGTAGTCGTCTCTCCAGGCCGGCTGATTGGTGATGGCGGGAAATGGCTCGCCGTCTCCAATGATGGCGTTCGGAAAAACCTTCAAATATTCATTCAGGTTTTCCGCGACGCGATCCGCGACATTCTCGATCGACGAGTGGCACGCATGCGGCCCGTCGAAGTAATGTCCAAACCATAAGGGTTCGTCCATCACGATATAGGCAACCTCAGCGCCCGCCCGCTTCAGCTTCGCCGCCAGCTGCGTTACCTGGTTGGTCGGGAAATAACCCTCCACACCGCCACCGCATCCCGGAGGGTCATAGGCCTGCGCCAGCATCTCGACGCCGAGCGCAATGTGCTTCTGCTTCAGCTTGGCGACCACCTTGGCAAGATTGCCATCGGAAATCTGGGCCAGCACCTGTGTAAGGATGCCGACCGCCGTCACGTGGTTCATGAATTCCGGCCACGGAGCGTCCGGCTGATAGAAAAGAGTGTCCCAGCTTTGATAGGTTTCGGGTTTGCCTTGTCCGCCGATGCTGAACCAGATTTGCGGAAGCGGGGCGCTTCCCGGCGTTGCGGCGTGAGGCAGGACTAGAAAGAGGCCGATGGCGACGATTGCGAGAAAATTCCGCATTGGTTGACGTTCTTTCCGTCGAGCTGGAACGGTTTTCAATTTCTATCGGCTGCGCCGCTGAATATATTGAAGCACTACATTCGTGAGCGTGCCGGGTGCGTTCTCGGGCAGTACGCGGCTCGGATAGCGCACCCAGGTCTCGATCACCGCGTGGTCGGGATGAACTCCCAGCTCTGATTCAAGCTTGGTGAAGTGGCTTATCGTGTTACGAGCCCAGTTTTCGTCGCTGTTGTTATTGAAGCGGTCGGCGTCGTAAATAACTCCAAAGGGAATGCCGCGCTGCTTCAGGGCCGTTGCGAGCGGGAGGAGGTTGCGCACCGCCGCTTCGCTCCATCCATCGTCGGCATGAATAAACGCGAGTGGCTGGCCAGTCACTGATTTGTAAGTGTCAGCCCATCCGACCAATTCCTGTACCCAAGGTCCGGACGCGTCGACGACCTCGTCGGCACCGAATTGCGCGTTTGGAAAGTACTTTCTGACGACCGCGATGCTCCCAACGAGAGCCTGAGCGAGTGCTTGCGGAGACTCATGGCAGGCCGTGGGGCTCGAATCTCTGTGCCCGTAGAAAAAGGGCTCATCCATCGTTAGGTACTTCACATCCGCACCGGCACGGCGCAACTTGCCGAACAGCTTATCGAGCGAAGCCTGGTCGACGTAGGCCTCGGTTTTGGCCCGGCAACGGTCCGAGCGGATCAACAAGCCGGTGCCGACCGCGAGTGCGATATTCCGCCGCTTGATGTCGGCGACCGCCTGCCGCAGATCGCCCTCGTTCGCCCGCTCGATGTTGGTGGGAGTGAACTGAATGACTTTCACCGCGCCAGAAACGGTTTTCCATGGGGCGTCGGGCGTCCACATGTCTCCCTTGTACGCTCGCACATTCTCCCAACCGGGAACGGGATGATCGACGCGCGGACCGCCCCACATCCAGATTTCCGTGGCGGAGACCGGAACGGCGCCGGCCTGCAAAGCCCCGACAAGGGTGCAGAGAAAGACACTGTAACCGAGACGACGTTGAGATGTCATAGCAACCTTCGCCCGTTCAGACGCTGGAAGATTTCGCAAGCCTATGCCCGCAAGTAGATCGGCCTTGGTTGGTTGGACGAACTGCTGGCCTAAACTCACAGGCTCGTATGTTCTGCGCATGCGCGAGCCCACATCAGCCGCCCTCAGCCGCGCGATCAAATCTGGCCTGCGCCTCCAGCTCTCGATTCCATCTCAAAAGATCGTCCAGCGGTTGTCCGCTGCATTCCAGGGCAGGAACGCTCGAGTTACATTTGATTGGATTCCATCCGTCCTGGACGGGTTTGCCGTTGGGCGAGAAGGAAGGCCATACCTCGATTGCGGTCGCCCCAGTATCCGCTCCCAGCTTTATGGTGCCGTTCCAATCCGAGAATTCTCCGGTCGATGCGCCGTTCGGGCGCGGCACGCCCGGCGATCCCGTTTGAAACTCGATCGGCTTGCCCAAGGCCTGCAAAGCGCTGTAGAGGACGACGTTGGCGGGATGAGGCGGATTGGTCAGATCGTGGTTGCCGATGATGGCTCGCTTCTCTCCGAGAGCCGTGCGGAACGCCTTTATGATCGAAATTGTTGGGTTGAGGTCGGTCGGAGCGACCTTTCCTTGCGGTTCGCCGTTCGTTGCATCGACGACTATGTTCTCGAATGTATTTTGTGTGAAGTCGACGCGCGTGATATGCCACGCATCATAGTCGTGAATTGATGCCCGCAGACAATTCAGAAATTTTTCGTTCGTATAACCTGCGTTGTAGAGAGCAATGATGGACGCCGAATCAACGGGATTGACATACGGTTCGTCAGATTCATGAGCGCAGGAGGTATTTGATATCTGCGCAATCAAAGGATTGACGTCATAGCGCGCCGCCAAGTGGTCTTGCAGTTCACGCCAGGCCTTCCGATATTCCGCCGTCCAAAATCGCGGCACGGTTATCGGGGCATTGTTGCTGCGACGAAATATGGAAACCGCACCGCCAGCCATGTTCTTGACCCAGTCGGGAGCCATTTGGCCGGTTTCGACTCGCAAGATTGCCCTTAGCGGATGCGCATTGAATGTCGCATTGTAGCGGGCGATGTTTTCAAGCGCCTCGTCGATAGGCTGAAAGCTAAAGCTTCCCGAATGAGGTTCAAGCTGCGTCCATGTGACGTTGATGACGAGGCCATGAAGAATGTAGGGCGTCGAGAAAGCATCGGATATGGAATTATCCGGAATACATTGGTTGTTATTTGCATTCAGGCAGCGGGCATCTTCCATCGAAATCAAACCTTCGAGCAACGGTTTGATCTCTCCAGCCTCGACAAACGGAGCGGCGCTGGTTTCATTGTTATTTGGTGAGACTTGCGCCTGGGCTGCCTGGGAAATCATGCAGGCGCCGACGCCGAATAACAAACCAGCCATTCCGGGCGCGGTTAGCAACCAACCTGGCCGGCTCTCTGTGCTCAAGCGGATGATGGCGCGTAGACAATCAGGCAGGGGCATTTTCATTGGTTCCTTGCGCATCGAGCTGCGTGAGCGGCTCGTGACAACCTGCGACCGTGAGATTCCCGTCGCACGTTCTCGTCCGAGCTTCGCGTTTCAGCTGCTTCATTCGCAGCCGGACCGTCTGTGCACATCGCCTCAGTCGCTGTAAATAGATTCGGGATGTACCGTTATGCTCTTGAAATGAAGAGCGATTTTGCCACTGGTGAACAGGTCAATGCCGATGTCGCGATGGCGGCGCCAATCGCGCAATTCTGGTGAATTGCGCGCGCTGGCTGTGAGCCGGGAGCGTATTGGCAAGTTCGCGGCTTTTAACTGTGGCCGTTTGCGTGAGTCTACGAGGCCGGCTTACGCGATCGTCACTGGTGTAACGAGCCACTCAAGGAATACGAGCGATATGGACGATTCCCGTCCCGGGGCGGTAGAGGGCCAGATGATCAAGTTTTCCGGTATGATCATAGTCGAACGCAAGCGCTCGATCGTTAGCAGATTTGAGATCGTAACCTCCAATTCCACTGCCAGCGTAAATCGGGGCAAAGCTGCCGCCCGTGTTCTTTAAGATCGACACGGTACCCACGCCGGCCCGATAAAAGAGGAGGTGGTCCAGCCTGCCGGTATGGTCGTAATCGAAGGCCAGCGCCCGGTCATTGGGGGACTTCAAATCAAAGCCGCCAATTCCCTCGCCCTGAAATACCGGAGTGAAAGTCCCTTCGGAGTTCTTGAAGATGGACACCATCCCCGAACCCGGCCGGTAGAGTACGATATGGTCCAGCTTGCCGGTGTGATCATAGTCGAAGGCAAACGCCTGCCCGGCGGTTGGTCCCGAATGGTGAGGGGCATCCCCGTCACCGGTAAGATAGATCGTCCGCACTCGGGAGAAGCTTCCTTCGGAGTTCGTCCAGATCTCCATGGTGCCGGTGTTCGGCTTGCAACGAACGAGGTGATCCAATTTGCCAGTGTGATTGTAGTCAAAGGCAAAAGTCTGGTCGGTGGGGGAGTTCGAATCCTCGGTGGGCGGCGCTCCATCTTTGTCGGAGGGCTGGTAAACGGGAGTAAAGATCCCCTCGCCATTATTCTTTACGACCCAGATGATGTCCGTACCCAGCCGGAAGAGCACCAGGTAGTCCAGCTTGCCGCTGTGTTCATAGTCAAAGGCAATGACGCGATCGGCGCCCGATTTCAGCTCGTAGCCTCCGAGTCCGCTGCCCTCATAGGCCGAACTAAAGACGCCACCGGAGTTCTTCATGATCCAGATGATGCCTGTGCCCGGCCGATAAAGCACGAGATGGTCCAATTTGCCATTGTGGTCGTAATCGAATGCGAACGCCTGATCGCCGCGCGATCTCAGATCATAACCGCCAATTCCGGTGGCTGATTGAGCCGGTCCGCGGATGCTTCGGTAGATCGATATGCCCTTGTTCGTCGCAACATGACCGGCGACGGTCTCTAGGCTCGTCACCCCAGTCAAAGCCGATGGGATTCCCGCAGCTGCAATAATCACAAGCAGCGCGAATAGAAAACTCCACGCAAGGTACCGGCGCCGAGGCGAATGGGCCACGCTTGCCGGTGGAATAAAGTCATCGATATTGCCGGAGCGGCCTTCACTCGATCTCTCGCTGCGCGTCGCGTCCGCCTGATCGAAATTCTGCTTGGCCGAAGCTTTATCGGCATTTGGCTCTTCAGCCGGCGGCCGTGGTCCGTTTGATGGGTCCGCGATGCGGACCTCAACGTGATCTTTGGCTGATGCTCGCTCCGCTACCTCGTCGACGTTACCTGGTCGCGGCTCCGCCGCTGCTAGCGCGTTGACGCTGGTGTCTGGGACCATCTCTTGTACCGGTGCGATGAAGCGGTAGCCACGTTTGGGAAGCGTTTCGATGAAGCGGGGGTTATCAGCGGAATCGCCAAAGGCGGCTCGGAGCTTCTTGATGGCCGTGTTGAGACCTAGCTCGGCATCGACCAGAGAGTCTTCACCCCAAAGCTGCCCTTGCAGTTCTTCCCGCGTCGCCACACGTCCAGGGTGGGCGAGCAGCCGAGCAAGTACCCTGAAAGGCTGTTCCTGCAATGGGACTTTGAAGCCGTTCTTGCGCAGCTCTCCGGCCGCAAAATCGATCTCATAAACACCGCATCTAATTGCCCGCGCCCGTCGCGCGCGAGCATCTTCCTGTCCCATTGTGCCGGTCCCCGCATCGTTTCTTACATCCGATCGCCGGCAAAGTCTCCGGCGTCAGTGGTCGCCAAAATTACTGCATTACAATCTCCGTTTGATAGCCACGAAAGTTTGAACGACGCGCCGCGGGCGAGATTGGGGGGCGCACCAAAACGCGTTGCCGACGCCGCGCGTCAGGTCTTAGATCGTGGGAAAGCCGTGTCCATTCCGGGTCAAAGTGCGACATTCATGCTTTGGCCAAAAATGAAAGAGGCCGCTAGCCGGTATGGGATTTGACGCTTCGAAAATGCCGCCACTTCCACGGTGAGAACATCGCTGCCAATGCATTCAATCTTGATCGAAGGGGAAGGCACGCAGTGCAGAGTCCGATACATTCATCGCATATATAGACGTGCGGCCCCGCCACCATGGCGCTGACTTGCTCGGAGGGCTTGCCGCAAAATGAGCAGAACGGAGTGGCCTTCTGCTTGGATCGATTGATCATGGCTGCGTGGTCCCGATAAAGGCCCTCTTGAAGCCGATCATGTAATCAGTACATGTGCCAAATCAACTTCAAGTCCGGGAAGTCCGGCCTTGGCCATTAACTAACAGATCGCTCGTCCGAGCGTCGATGCGAGCGCGGCCCTTGTAAAGAATTTTGGAAAAAACGCGGGCACATCTTTGGTGTTGGATCGATACGGGATTGCTGGACATATTCCGCGTTGACGTGCGGCTTGGCGGTTCGATTTGGAATCGTACCCCCTGTCGCCGAGCGCGGCAGCCGGAAGCGCACGCCAAGTGATGTTGTGAACCACGAAATAGTGCAGGGCTTCGAGAAATCTCCGATCATCTTATCCCTTGTCGTATCTTCGTGAGCGCGACGCCTAAAACACCTGTAACACGATCTTCGCAAGGTGATCGGAGCCTTTGGCCAAGCGATGGAAGAAAAGCGTACCTTCGCCGCCTCGGTTGGCAGCGAATGACCCCGCCGCGCAAGGAGGTCGTTCAAAAACGCTGACGGCAACTAAGTGCCACTTTCGGTCTCAAGCGCTACAGCGATGGGTGCCACATTCGAGTGCTGGCGCAAAAAGAAAGCCGCCGTTGTCCATGAGGCTGCGCTCGACCAACGGCGGCGTTTCCCGTAGGCAGACGTGCTACACCAGAAGCAGTGCAATAAAGATCGGCGAGTTACGGCCCCCGCGGCATCAGGTGGCCGGCATGATGTTCTGGTTGACCCGGAAAACGTTGGCTGAATCGTATTTGCTCTTCACTGCTGCCAGCCGGGCGTAGTTGTCACCATAGGTTGCTTTGAGCCTGGCATCGCCCTCATCGTCCATCATGAAATTCGGATAGGCGCCGCCGAGGTCGAATGGGTGCACCGCCTCCCAATAGGCCTTAGTCCATCGCGTGACCGGCCCGGCCTTTTGCGGGTTCGGATGGATGCCGGCGATGACCATCGACCAGGTCGCATCGCGGCAATTCCAGGCAGTTTCGCCGCTGCCGACGCGATGGACGGCACCGTCGATCGGGTAGAGATGCATGAGCGACAGTTCGCTTGGCGTCTTTGCCGCGTGTTCGAGATGGATGTCGATCGCTTCGTCTGGCAGTGTCTTGACGAAATCGCCGCGCCAATACCACTGCATTCCCTTGGGGTAGAGACCATCGAACATGCTCTGCACGGCCGGATAGGGCATCGTTCCCATCCAGTTGAACCACGGCGCCGGCAGCGCGTCGATCAGCGGTGCCAAGGTCTTCTTGCCCTCGTCCTCACTGCCGTCGTAGCAACACATCAGGAGACAGAAGCGCTTTCCCCACAGCTCTTCCGGAAAGGGCGGACTGGACAGAATCGTCTTGAGCCCGAGGAAGATGCCGAGCTCCTCCGGCGCTTTCGGCAGGAACTCGCGATAGCGCTGCATGATGGTGCGCGCGTGCTTCTGGTCCCAGGCGATCGGCCCGGCAAACACCGTGCTCACCGGATGTAGCT
>Ga0209526_10002360_pt1 | contig 12748 bp, 6 predicted proteins | sample JacPinW_OM2H0_M1_FD_188566 | JGI IMG/M metagenome (GOLD analysis project Ga0209526, IMG submission 188566) | Forest soil microbial communities from Algoma, Ontario, Canada - Jack Pine, Ontario site 1_JW_OM2H0_M1 (SPAdes) (version 2) | ecosystem: Environmental > Terrestrial > Soil > Boreal... | reverse complement strand
GATGCCGCGCTTCTTGCCGAGCGCATTCAGATAGTCGCCGACCGATTCCCAGGTCACGTCGACCCCGGCCTTCAGGACCGGTAGCGGGATCTGTTCCGCGTCGGAGAAGAATTCGAGGTACCACTCGCCGTCGCCCGGCCGCACCGGGGCGATGACCTGACCGCATTGGCCGACGACGACCGTGGTGTGGCCGTTTTGCACCCACGAGCCGCAATAGGGGTCCCAGACCGCCTGCGGGTCGAAATGGGTGTGGTGATCGATGAACCCGGGGGCGACGACGCGCCCCTCTGCGTCGATCGTGCGCTTGGCGGCGGCCCCATTCGACTTGCCGACCCCCACAATTTTCCCTTGATGCACCGCCACGTCAGCATGGAACGCCGGCTCGCCCGAGCCATCCACGATGCATCCGTTCTTGATGAGCAAATCATATGCCATGATTCTTTCTCCTCCTTGCCCCCGCTCCGTGCGAGCCTGGGGCCATCGCGGCCGGTCGTTCCTACCGGGGCTTCACGACCTACCGGCATCACTCGTATGGTGCAAAAAGAACCCTACGCCCTGCCGGAGCCCCCAGCAATAACTTCCCTCGACTTTCGGTGGAGGTGATCGCGAAGAATCATCCAAATGAACTCTGTTCATTTTTATAATGAAAACCGTTCATTGACTCGTCAATCGATTTGCCCGATTACTTTTGGCACTTATCACTGCGCGCGGGCGGTTTCCGTCCGCATCGTGTGTTTCCCTGTGGCTTCTGATACAGCTCGGGGGCCAAACAGATTGAAATCATCCAATTCATTTCGAGCCAGGCTCTAATCACCACTAAAGCGAGATCACTCAATTTATTTCGGGTCAGACACAAAATTCTTAGGCCTTATATGGCGCCGATCCTCAGCTGACGTGTTACGATCCCGCTCTTACCAAACATCAGGGGTCCGGGGGGCGGGATTCAAATATCGTGAACGTCGACAATTCCAGGCAGGGACTTAACAGCGGCGCGGGTTCTTGGGTCGACCTTGAAGCCGCCGGGGAGGGCGATTTCTACTTCCCGGCTCGGGAGGTCGAGGACGACAGTGACGCGGCCGCGGCCGCCGGCTTCGCGGGCGATCACGCTTTTGAGGTTGGCGAGGGCGCGGGCTTCGCCAAGGAAGACCCGCAGCCCCGCTGCGGCATGGGCGACGACCGTGTCGAGTGGCTCGATCTTTTGTGCGGTCAGGCGCAGGCTGTCTTCCTCGCTGCGCACGTCGACTGTCGCGACCAGCGGCTGTCCCGAATCGACCAAGGCGCGCGATTCGCTCAGTATTTCCGAGAACAAGGTCACCTCGAAGGTGCCGCTCGGGTCGGACATCTGGACAAAAGCAAAACGGTTGCCGCGGCCTGAGGTGCGTTCCTTGCGACCGATGACGATGCCGGCCAGCTTGAAACGGCTCGCCGCGTTCGCTGCGAGGCCGACCGGCAGATCGGCATACCGGATGATGCCTGCGCGCTCGAGGCTCTTGCCATAGGGGTCGAGCGGATGGCTCGACAGGTAAAAGCCGATGGCGACGAACTCGTGCTGTAGTCTCTCGACTAGCGGCCAATCGACCGCCAGCGGCAAGGTCGGACGCGGTGCAAAGCCCGGATCGATGGCTGCGAAGAGGCTCTCCTGACGGCTCTCACGCTCCTCCGCCGCGAGGCTCGCCTGGCGCAGCAATTGCTCCGCCGCGGCAAAGGTTTGTGCCCGATTCGGGTTCAGACTGTCGAAGGCGCCGGCCTTGGCGAGGCTTTCGAATTGCCGGCGGTTGAAACTCTTCGCGTCGAGGCGTCGCGAGAAGTCGGCGAGGTCCTTGAAGCGGCCGCGCGTGGCGCGCTCGGCGACCAGTTCGGCCATGGCCTGCGCGCCCACTCCCTTTACCGCGGCGAGTGCATAGCGGATCGCCGGCTTGTCCCCCGGCTCGACCGCAAACGTCACCTCGGAGCGGTTGATGTCGGGCGGCAACAGCCGGATGCCGAGCCGGCTCAATTCCTGGCGGAAGACGTTGAGCTTGTCGGTATTGCCGAGGTCCAGGGTCATCAACGCGGCGAGGAACTCGACCGGGTAGTTCGCCTTCAGATAGGCGGTTTGATATGTGACGAGCGCGTAGGCCGCGGCATGCGGCTTGTTGAAGCCGTAGCCGGCGAACTTTGCCATCTGATCGAAGATAAGCTCGGCGCGGGCGCGCTCGACCCCACGCGCCGCCGCACCTTCGAAAAACAGCTGGCGCTGCGCCTCCATTTCCGAGGCGATCTTCTTTCCCATCGCCCGGCGCAACAAATCGGCGCTGCCGAGGCTATAGCCGGCCAGCACCTGCGCGATCTGCATGACCTGCTCCTGGTAGGTCATGACCCCATAGGTTTCCTTGAGGATCGGCTCCAGCGCCGGATGCAGATAATCGGGCGCCTCCTCGCCATGCTTGACCGCGATGTATCGCGGGATGTTCTCCATTGGCCCCGGGCGGTACAGCGCGTTGGCGGCGATGATGTCTTCGAACCGGTCGGGTCGCAGCTTCTTCAGCATATCGCGCACGCCGGCACCTTCGACCTGGAACACGCCCACCGTGTCGCCGCGCGCGAGCAGCTCGTAAGCCCGAGGGTCGTCGAGCGGCAAAGCGGAAAGATCGAGCGTGATGCCTCGGGCTGCGAGCAGATCGCAGGTGCGAGCGAGAACTGTCAGGGTCTTGAGGCCAAGGAAGTCGAATTTTACCAGCCCCGCTAGCTCCACCCATTTCATGTTGAATTGCGTGACCGGAATGTCGGAGCGCGGGTCGCGGTAGAGCGGAACCAGCTCGGTCAACGGCCGATCGCCGATCACCACCCCTGCGGCATGGGTCGAGGCGTGCCGGTAAAGACCTTCGAGCTTCAGCGCGATCGTGATCAGCCGGGCGACGCTGTCGTCGGAGTCGCGCTGCTGCTGCAGCGCCGGCTCGCCGGCGATCGCCTGTTCGAGGGTGACCGGGTGCGCCGGATTGTTGGGGACGAGCTTGCACAGCCGGTCGACCTGGCCATACGGCATGGCGAGCACCCGGCCGACGTCGCGCAGTACGGCGCGGGCCTGCAATTTGCCGAAGGTGATGATCTGCGCGACGCGGTCGCGCCCATATTTCTCCTGGACGTAGCGGATCACCTCGTCGCGCCGGTCCTGGCAGAAATCGATGTCGAAATCCGGCATCGAGACCCGCTCGGGGTTGAGGAACCGCTCGAACAGAAGCCCGAACCGCAACGGGTCGAGATCGGTGATCGTCAACGCCCAGGCGACAACCGAGCCGGCTCCCGAGCCGCGCCCGGGACCGACCGGGATGCCCTGGCGCTTGGCCCATTGGATGATGTCGGACACGATCAGGAAATATCCGGCGAAGCCCATCCGGATGATCGTCCCGAGCTCGAATTCGAGCCGTTCGCGATACGGTTTGGCCTCTTCCTGTTGCAGACCCGGCGCCGCGAGCCGGGCCTCGAGCCCAGCGAGCGCGGCGCGGCGCAGCGCGGTCTCCTCGTTGATCCCTTCGGCTGTCGGAAAGGCCGGAAGGATCGGCTGGCGTGGCCGCGGGATAAAGGCGCACCGGCGGGCAATGACGAGCGTGTTGTCGCAGGCCTCCGGCAAATCGGCAAAAGCCGCCCGCATCTCGGCGGCCGGTCGAAAATAGTGTGATCCGGTAAGCCGCTTGCGGTCCGCATCGCCGACCACCTTGCCTTGGGCAATGCAGAGCAGCGCGTCGTGCGCCTCGTAGAAACCGTGATCCGGGAAGTGGACGTTGTTGGTCGCCACGAGCGGTAGTCCGTGGCGATAGGCCAACTCCACGAGCCCCGGCTCGGATCGGGCCTCTTCCGGCGTGCCGTGGCGCATCAGCTCGACGTAGAGGCGGTTCGGGAAAGCCACGGCGAGTTTTGTCAGCGCTGCTTCGGCGGCGTCGATCTGCCCTTCCGCAAGCAGCCGCCCGACCGGACCCTTTGGACCCCCCGCGAGGCATAGAAGCCCCTCGCTGGCGCCGGCCAGCTCATGCTGGCCGATCGCCGGCTCGCTGGGCGCTTCTCCCGCCAGATAAGATCGGCTCACCAGCCGGAGCAGGTTTCGGTACCCCGCCTCGTCCTGAACCAGAAGCACGATCCGGTCCGGTTCCGGTACGATGCGGCCGAGCCGATTACCCTCTTCGGCGTTGCCGTGAAGGAGCGCGATCTCGCAACCGATGATCGGCTGGACTCCAGCCCCGCTGCAGGTGGTCGCGAATTCGAGCGCCCCGAATAAATTGCCGGTATCGGTGATGGCCACCGCCGGCATGCGCTCGGCCTTGCACAGGTCGGCCAGCTCCTTGATCTTGATCGCACCGGCCGAAAGCGAATAAGCGGTATGAACGCGGAGGTGGACGAAATCAGCGAGCGGCATGGCGCCAGCATCGCATAAGCCGGCAGCCCAAGTCAGCCCGGCTCTGCGAACTTCAGGAAATCAGCCGCACTGAGTCGATACCGGGGTCGCTGACTCGGAGATCCGTCGGCCCGCGGATTCGCCGCCCGCGCCCGTCACGACGGGACTTCGACCCCGAGGGACGCCATGTTGTGGCGCCGGTCGGTCGCAGTCTGCACGATCGTCGACTGCTCCTGGTTGATCTCGCTGACCTGCTGGTTGAGCTTGCTGTAGCCTTGCGCGAGCTGGCGCGTGTTCTGGGAGACTTGTCTCGTCGGCCGCGGTGCGGGGGCGGGCTTACCGGAGGGCGGCGGCGGAGGGCCGGCATCCGCCAGCAGCTGATCGGGTGAGGTATTCATTCGTTCCGCCTCCTGGTTGAAGGCGGCTTGGTATTGCTGAACGCTGGCCTGGGTCTTCTTGCCGTACTCGGCCAGGATGGCGGCGACCTCGTGTTCACCCTGGTCGATCTCCGCGAAGCGTTGCGCGGCTTCGGGCTTTGGCACGGTGCCCTGGCGTATATTGGCGGCGAGCTGATTGTATGCGTAGCCGTAGCAATTATCAGCCTGGCGGGCGGCAACGACGGCGCGCTGTACCTCGCCGTAGTCATGGGACATATCATTGGCGATCAACAGCCGGCGGCGTTCGTCATCGGTCTCTTGCGCGCGGGCCGAAGCGTAAGTGGCACTCGCAGCGACTACCGCGCCAGCGGCTGCGCCGATCAGCGCGCCACGCCAATCGCCGCCGCTGGCGATCGCGCCGAGCGCGGCTCCACCGGCCGCGCCCGACAGGGTATTGACCGCCATCGCCTGCTGAAACTGCTGATCCTGCTGCCGCAGTATGGCGACCGATTGATAGCATTGCGGATAATAGTTGACCCTGGTCATTTGCGGGACGGTGGTGCCGCCCGGCGCTGCGCAGCCCGCCAATACCAGCGATGCCGCAACGATGGTCGTCCCTGTCTTTGTGATTTTCATATTCTGCCCTCCGCAAGGCTTTGCAAAGTTGCCGCGAATTCCTCTACCGAAGGTTTCGGCACCGAGGATATATCCCACCCGCTAGTCTTTCAACCGCGACATTGCCGGCATAGCAACACGGAGCGGGCGCCGCCTACTTTGATGTCTTGACGAAGACGCCGTCCCAAACTGGCGGTGGCGTCACCTTCAATTCGGCGCACCGCCTCGCCATGACCAGAGGTGAGCTGGCGGCGGGCCCCGCATCGGAATCTTTGGCGAGGCATCGCCAGATGATTTCGGCGGCGGCAAAATCGCCCGCCCGATAGCGCTCTAGGCCCGTCTGGTATTGCTCCTGATAGAGCATTTCGGCGGCGCTGGCGGTCGATCTCTCGGCGACCAGCTGAAAGATCGAAAAAGCCTCGTCCTTCCCCTTCACCTTGATCCAGTCCAGCTCGCACAGCACAAAGCGATCGGCGATCGCCGCCGCTGTTGCCGGTCCGATGATGATGCGGCACCCGTAATCCTCGGGCACGCTTTCGAGGCGCGCGGCGACATTCACGGTCTCGCCCAAAGCGGTATAGTTGTACCGCCTGGGTGCACCAACATTGCCGACCACGGCAGGTCCGGTGTTGAGACCGATCTTCACGGCATAGCCCGGCTCGCCGAGCGCATCGGCCTTGGCCTTCGCCCGCATTACGCTGTCGACGATCCGCAAGGCAGACCGCGCCGCGCTCGACGGATGGTCGGGATCGGGGAGCGGCGCACCCCAGATCGCCATTACCGCGTCCCCCAGGAACTGGTTGACATACCCGCCGGTCGCCTCGACGGCCTCGACCATCAAGGTGTGATAGGTATTGGTCAACGCCGTCAACTCTTCGGGTGGTAGCTTGGTTGAAAGCGCGGTGAAGCCGGAGAGGTCGGCAAACATCACGGTGATCTCGCGCCGCTCGCCGCCTAATCGCAATTCGGCCTCGCTCTCCGCCAGCCGGTCAACGATGGTCGGGGCGAGATAGTGGCTGAACGCTTTTTGAACTCGGTGGCGGCGGCGTTCCTCGGCAAGAAAGCGGACGAGATAGGCCAACACCATCGAGCCGATTGCGCCGGCAGCGGGAACGCCGACCGGCAACCAGAAGCCGAACGGCAGCAGCATGATCGCCAACCCGAAACCGGCAAAGGCCACGGCGACAACCCCGATAACCGCGATCCACGGGGTGACGGCGAAGCCGAGCAGCGAGCCGCAGAGGCTCGCCACCACTGCGGCCGCGGCTCGCCCGGGCAAGGGTACTGCACCGACAAGGTTGCCAGTGATTACCGACTGCACCGCCGCGGCATGGACGAACACGCCCGGGGTCGTGCCGCCTTCCGGATGCGAGGCGCCGAGCCGGCCGAGGCTGCAGCTGTCCCCGTCATCGAAAGTGGCGCGCGACGGCGGCATGAAACGGTCGGGAGTGCGCTTGCGGTCCTCCTCGGGAAGATTGCTGCCAACCAGGACAACCTTGCCGTAGAATTTCTCTGCGATCGCGGCCGGGCGCTGATCGAGACAGCGCAGGACGTCGATCAACCGATAGGTCGGGATTGCCTCGAGCGGCACGGACGGAGCGAGCAGAAGGGGACCCGGCATTGAGGGGGCCTGGGCCCGGGCGAGCAGTGCGGCGGAAAAAGTAGGCAGCAGTTGCCCGTCGCGTGTCAACAAATTAGGTGCGACCAGACGCTGGACACCGTCGCCGTCGGGGATCAGCTCGGCAAAGGCAATGGCAGCCGGCTGCTCCCTTCCGGCATCCTCATCGAGATCATAGACCGCCGCCTCGATAGCAGCGGCGACCGGCAGGCCGGCCGAACGTGCCAGCACCAATTGGCCATGATGAAGCGCTAGCACATCGTAAAAATCGCGATCGTATTGCGGGTCGAGGGCCGGAAAACGGTTGGCCGAATAGCTGAAGATGATGTCGAAGCCGATCGCCTTGACGCCACCTTTCGCCAGCCCAGCGATGAGCTTGGCCCAGAAAGGACCAAAGAGGACGCGCGGGGTCGCCGCGAGTTCCTGCGAGTCGAGGCTCTCGCTATCAACGGCTATAACTGCGACCGGCTCGCCTCCGACACCGGGCCTCGCTCCTTGAACCGCCAGCGACAGGTCGTAAAAAAACCCATCCACCCAGCCTATCGAACCGCCCGTCGCTGCAGTCGCCGCCAGGGTAAAGGTCACGGCTAGGGTCGCAGCAATCGCGCGATGGTGCCGCCTGAAACAATCGGGGCGAGCCACGGCGCCAAGGACGGTCAGTCGATGCGCAACACCACAAGTGAGCCGCGCGCTCCCGGAGCGACCGCGACAAAGCTATGCTCGAGTGGGCTCGGCTGATCGTTGAGCCTGACTTTCAGCACATAGGCCTTCTCAGCGGTTAACCCCGCAGCCGCGGGCTCGATCGCGCGACGGTCGGCCAACTCGAAGCGAAACAAGGGTTGGTCGCGCTGATCCTGCGCATAAACGGCTGCCTCAATCACTCTGTCGGCGCGCGTCCCGGCGAAGATGATTTCGGCATCGACCGGTAAACGAGGCGGGAGGTCACGCGAAACCCATCCGCCGGCGTTTCCCTGTAGCTGGTAGACTCGTGGGCAAGGACCGGGGGCCTCACTCTCGACCTTTCCGTCAGTAGTGAAATCGCGCTTGCTGAGTTCCAGCGTTCCGCCGGCCACCTTGATAAGTTTGCATTTGCCATAGTGAAGAAAGGTGAGTTCGACTTCTGAGCCGAGCCTGATCGCGGTGTGTGCCGGAATTTCCGTCCGGGCTGGCAAATCGGGTGCAGTTTCTCCGGTGACCTTGATCACCATGCCTGCCGGCTCGGGCTCGGCGGCATGTACGGGCCCGAGCGTCAAGGCACAAGTGACCAACGCGGCCGGCAGGCCATGTCGAATTTTAATCATCGGCGTTCCTTGCCGCCGCTAGGTGTGCGGCCCATCAAACCGTATTGGTACCTTATAGCAGTAAATCGATCGCATGATCGCGCGTCCGACGAAAAACCAAGGCGGCCGCGGTCATTACTTAAGCTCAGCGATCGCGATATCTCGGATCGCATAGGGCTTGACCGAGGTCGGGTGCTGGCGGTCTTTGGTCAACTGTTTGACACGGTCGCTCAGCCAGAACTCGAGACCCGCCACGGTAATCTCCCGGCGACCAGGAAAGATCTCCGCCTTCCCGCTGAGAGCCTCGAGCAGCGCCTTGCTGAACGCGCCGTGGCCCCAGCTCTTTTCCTCATAGGCGACTTCCTGCCCCTCCGAGGCAGCGAACACGACGACCCCGTTCTCCGCGCTCGCGAAGTCATTGACTACCCCGTTGATGTCAGGCCGCGTGAGACGCGGCCCTCCCATTACCGAGCCCGATTGACAGGTGTCGAAAAAGAACAGCGCTGTGCCACGGATCTCTACCAGCCATCGGCGAATCTCGTCTTGCGGTGCAGCGGTGTTCTGCAGCTGACTAATATCGACATCGGCAGGAAGGAAATAGTATTTCTGATCTTCATTGGTCCCATGTCCTGCCACGAAGACGAGAGCCGTGTCGCCCTGGGTCGTCTCGTGCGCGATCCACTCCAGGCCCTTCTCAACATTGCGCAGCGTCGCTTCCTCATCGCGCAGCACGGTCATCACGACCTCGCGGTAAATCCCGCCCTCCTGTGCCTTGAAAGCCGCGGCCACATCGGTTGCGTCCGCCGCCGCAAAGTCCAGCGTCAATCGAGGGTCTTTGTAGCGGCTGACGCCGATCGCCAACACGTAAAGCCTCGGCTTCCGCAAGTCGGGCTCGGCCATCCCCTTCCAAATCAGCTTGACATTCGCCGCCTCACTGACCCGATCTTCAATCCGCGCGATCACCGAGATCGTGGCGTCTTTGCTCAGTGGAATCGCAATACTTGCCTCCTGCTCGGAGTCTCTCGGCAAAGGCTCCGCACTGAGAACCCTTGCAGCCGGAAGATCGGACAACCGCCGGCCATCGACCAACACGTCCACTCCCGTCACCCGTTCTCCTGATGGCGAGCGAACCGAATAGCGCACCTCGACGGGCGAGCCGCTCACCGCCTCCCCCATGCGCGGCGACAGGATGCGGATAACGGGCGGCAGCACAGGCGCCGCCGGTGGCTTCGGAGGCGAGGCGGTCCCGCGCTCCCCTTGGTCGACGTCGAGAGTGCGCAGCACAACTGCAACTGCTTTGGGCTGGTAATAACGATCGCGGAACCGGCTGACGCCGAAGAAATCGGCCTCGTGATCGAGACCCCGATTGATGTGCCAGCCGATCAGGTCCTCTCCGCCGGGAGAGGCGTCGTAGGGTCCTTCGGGCGTCCACATAACCCAGCGTTTGCCCTCACGGTCCATGAACAGGGCCAAGAGCGGCCGCCCATCATGGAAGCGATACCAGCGTATCGTGCCGTCGGCGAGCGCCGCGATGGCCAAGCGTCCGTCGCCGCTGATATTGACCGCCCAGGCGGCGCCAGGTAGCCGATTCGACCAAATCGGCTCGCCGCGATTGCCGAAGCGCCGTAGATACCACTCGGTTCCGAGCACAAAGGAGCGCCGATCCGGTGCGATTGCGACGCTGCGGGATGTCTCATTCTTTTCGAGCGCGAGCAGCTTACCGGCGAGCCGGGGCGCAGCCGTGTTCCGCCAATCACGTATCGGCAGGCTCGTCGCATCGGCCGCTCTCTGTTCGCGCGGCGTATTCTCCAAACCGAGCCTGCGCGCGTCGACATCGAACCAAGCCGGATTGCCGCCGCCTTTTTGGAGGCCGAAGGCAACCCGCTCGCCATCGGTGGAAAGGCGCAGCCGATCGAGCTGCCCGCGAAAATCGGCGATAGCCGAGCGGCGGTCGAGCACCCGGTTCCCCTCGGCCTCATACCGGCCTAAGGCCGGATCGGCGGTTACATAGACGAAGCCGCCGTCGGGCAGCGGCGCGAGCCCCGTGACCGTGCCATCCGCGGCTGCGAGCTGCGCCCGTTTGCTGCGCCCCGCCTCCGTCCAAAGGAAAATCGGCGACCCGATGGATTCGGACCAGTAGGCCCCACCCGCGACCAGCGCGCCGTCCCGGGTCCAGGCGACTTGGCTGAGGCTGCCGCCCGTCAGACCGGAAACATCCGCCGTGGCGACGCGGCGCAATTCAGGAACCGAGAGGACATCGACATTGAGCGTATCACCGTATCCGAGGGCGATGACGCTGCCGTCCGGCGAGAACGCTACCGAGTAGGGATGATTGCCGCCCGGAGCCCTGGTTCTTGCGACAGGATGCAGGTCGCCACCGTACAAGCGGACGCCCCCATCGAACGATGCTGCCGCCAGAATCCCGGAGCCCCCAAAGCCGAGACCGTAGACTGGGCCGGTGTAATCGCTGTCGGCGAACACCTCGTGCCAATCGCCCGTCTCGAACACCCGGATTCCGTTCGCACCGGCGAGACCTGCCGCGACGTAACGCCCATCCGGCGACCAGGCGAGCCGGTTGATGACCTGCGGAAGCCCGCCGATCCGCCGCACCAGCTGACCCGTCCCGGTCTCAAACACGTAGAGGCTGTTGGCCTTCTCCCACTCGAACCCGGTCCAGCCTCCTGCCACCACGAAACGCCCGTCCGGCGAGACGGCGACGGCAAAGAGCTCGCCCTCGGCGCCGGAGCCGATCGCCGGCCGCAGCACCTTCAACTGCTCGCCGGTCGGCAGCGACCACAGCCGCACCGTCTTGTCGAAGGACGCCGTCGCCAGCAGATGCCCGCCGGCATCGACCGCCGCGGCTCGGATCGGCCCGGTGTGCATGCCGGTTTCCAGGCGCAGCACCGGCGGCGCGCTCGTTTGCTCCTCGCCCAGCGCGAGCCCCGGAGACAGCAGCCCCAGCGTGGAAAGAGCAAGAATGCGTAATCCCGGGGTCATCGATAAGGCATTCGGCGTGGCATCCCGCGCATTAATCTACCTTCAAGGGTTTCATTTTGGGATATTCGGCGCCAACCGTTATCCCGCGATCCGCCGGATCACTTCTGAGGGATGATACCCCGTATTGCCCAAGCGGTTGCGCTCGTAATTACGCTCACTCCCCTCTTACCGACGTGCCCGCAGGGTCCGAGATGAGGAGCGCTCGAGCTGTCCTGTCAGCCAGCGGAGATCGTTTATGAACTGGTTGCTCGGCGGCGCGATCGTGACATGGATGGCGGCGGCTATTGGCTCGGCTGGGGAACCGTTTCTGGCCGCCGCGTCCTCGCAGCACCTCAATCAGTTCAGCAGCGCCTATATCCGGCACCCTCTTGCCGGCTCTGTCGATGCAAGCATGAGCCTCGTCGCTGATACGGCCGATGGCGGCTGCGGGACGAGTCGGATCGGGGAAATTATGGTCGCGACCCTGCGTAATGCTCCGATTGTCACCCTATTGGCCAATGGGTCACCGGTAACCCTTCTCCTCGATACCGGTGCTGAAACAACAATCTTGACACCTGCCGTCGCCCAGCGCATCGGCGCGCAGCCCCCTCGCGTCGAATTTCCAAGGCAGATGCGCGGCATCACTGGGAGCCTGGGGACCAGCGAGGTGGAATTGCGCAGCTTAACAGCCGGCAAGGTACCGATCCCCTGGCGGCGGGTTCGGGTTGCTTCGGTCAATATGCCGAGCGTGTTCTCCGGGCCGCTCGACGGGTTGCTCGGCGTCGACAGCTTGAGCACCTTTGATATCGATCTCGATCTACCGCATCACCGCATGGGGCTTTATGCGAAGCAATCCTGCCCAGGAGCGGCACCGGCCTGGATCGAGCCGTATGCTCGCATCGCTGTGCGCCGGTCGTTCAGCGGCCACCTGGTCTTTCCGGTACGGCTGAATGGCCGCGAGGTCGACGCGTTTGTCGACACCGGCGCCCAATTGACGGTGCTCTCTACCCGAGCCGCGCTGGCTCTCGGTGTGACCGAAACCGCGTTGGCGCGCGATCGGCCGACCGTGACGAGTGGCGCTGCAGCAGGACAGCTGAGCTCGCACGCGCATCGGTTCTCGAGCCTCGAAATCGGGGGAGAGATCGTTCGCAATCCCGAGGTCGTCGTGGCCGATGTGAAGCTCAGCGATGCGGACCTCGTCCTCGGGATCGATTTCCTGATCTCACGACGGATCTGGCTGTCCTATGGATCGGAGCAAATCTTCTTGTCGCGCCGGGCCTAGCCTGCATCTTCGGCTGCTTCCGGCGGAACCCAGCAGCGCGCGTCGACCGCTACCTCTTTGGTAGCGACCAGTTCTACCCCTTGATCTCCATGTCCTCGTAGGAGGGGAAGGGGCTCATCCAAACGTCGGTGATCGTGTGCTTGGTGATGCGCGGGCCGATGCCCATCAGGGCGCGCAGGTCCATGACCGGCGCGTACATCACCCGGTCGATCGTCAGCTGCTGGATGTTGT
>Ga0209526_10002358_pt1 | contig 12753 bp, 7 predicted proteins | sample JacPinW_OM2H0_M1_FD_188566 | JGI IMG/M metagenome (GOLD analysis project Ga0209526, IMG submission 188566) | Forest soil microbial communities from Algoma, Ontario, Canada - Jack Pine, Ontario site 1_JW_OM2H0_M1 (SPAdes) (version 2) | ecosystem: Environmental > Terrestrial > Soil > Boreal... | reverse complement strand
TTGCGGATATTTGCGAGAAAAAGTGGCCAGCAATGGAGGCAAAAAGTATGGCGCGATGGTAGGGATTACGCCGGCACACACTGGCCCGGCGATCGATGTGCTGCCTTCCACAACGGCGCTGCGCGCCGCTTCCAGGTCAAATAAAAGTGCCCTGGCGCGCGGCAGAAATGCCCGCCCTAATTCCGTAAGGCGAATGGTACGGCCGATGCGGTCAAAGAGTCGCGCACCCAGCTCTTCTTCCAGTTTGTGAATCTGTTGAGAAAGCGACGGCTGAGACACGTGGGTCAGGCGTGCCGCGCGGCTGAAGCCACCGCTGTCGGCAATAGCGCAAAAGTAACGCAACTGGTGAAATTCCATTTGGATGTCCTATAGGCAATGCCTATCCATTCTATGCGAACAATATATTGGATGTATAGTTCGCGGCGTCGTACTCTCTCCCCGGAAGGAGTAACAATGTCAGAAAATAAAAGAATGACCACCGACGCAGGCCGACCGGTAGGCGATAACCAGAATTCCTTGACCGTGGGTCCGCGTGGCCCAGTCGTATTCGAAGATTTTTTATTGTTCGAGAAAATGGCACACTTCAATCGTGAACGCATTCCCGAACGCGTCGTGCACGCCAAAGGTTCGGGCGCTTATGGACATTTTGTGTGCACCAATCCCCTGGCCCAATACACCACTGCGAAACTGTTTTCGAGCGCTGGAAAGAAAACCCCAACCTTCCTGAGATTCTCAACCGTAGGCGGCGAGAAAGGCTCTGCGGATACCGAGCGGGACCCCCGCGGATTTGCCCTGAAGTTTTACACCGAAGAAGGGAATTGGGACCTGGTCGGGAATAACACACCGGTCTTTTTCATCCGCGACCCGTTGAAATTCGGGGACTTCATTCACACCCAGAAACGCGACCCCCAAACCAATCTGAAATCTCCCACGATGATGTGGGATTTCTGGTCGCTGTCCCCGGAATCGCTTCATCAGGTCACCATCCTGTTCTCCGATCGCGGTACTCCCGACGGTTATCGGCACATGGACGGCTTCAGCAGTCACACATTTAGTCTGATCAATGCGAAGAATGAATTGTTCTATGTGAAATGGCACTTCAAGACCAAGCAGGGCATTAAGAATTTTAATCGCGAAGGCGCCGACGACATGCGCGGCAAGGATCCTGATCACGCGCAGCGCGACCTTTTCGAAGCGATCAAGAATGGTGACTTTCCTAAGTGGCGTGTCTGCGTGCAGATCATGCCGGAAAAAGAGGCCGAGACTTACCACCTCAACCCGTTCGATCTCACAAAAGTCTGGCCTCACGGAGATTATCCGCTTATAGAGGTGGGCGAACTGGTTCTGGACCGCAACCCCGAAAATTACTTCGCGGAAGTCGAGCAAGCAGCTTTCGATCCCAAGAATATTGTGCCCGGCATGGGTTATTCGCCCGACAAAATGCTGCAGGCCCGCTTAATCTCGTATCCGGACGCCCACCGCTATCGCTTGGGTGTTAATTACGATTCGCTGCCGGTCAATAAGCCCCAATGCCCGTTTCATACTTACAACCGTGACGGCGCCATGCGTTTCGATGGAAATTCCGGTGCCTCGGTGAACTATGAGCCGAACAGCTTCGGCGGTCCCACCCAGGACCTGGCATTCCGTGAGCGTCCCCGGCCCGTCAGCGGCACAGTCGACCGCCACAATCACCGCCTGGACGGGGACTATTACACGCAACCAGGCAATCTCTTCCGGCTTATGCAGCCTGACGCCCGTGAACGCTTGACCGGTAACATCGCCGCTAGTCTGAAACATGCCCCGCAGCGTATTCAGGAGCTGCAGGTCCAACACTTCTTTCAGGCCGATCCTGCGTACGGCGCCGGCGTAGCAAACGCCTTGGGCCTGAGCATCGACAAGACACATAGCTCCGAATACAAGTTTGTAGCGGCCGATTAACAACTCGACAAATTAAACTGCACGTGCAAATCGGCGCTTCATATCCAGGTGACGCGGGTGAAGCGCCGCAGGAATTGCGCACCGGGGCCGAGACTCGTGCAAAATCCTGACATCTGTGGCCCGGCTGCCCAAATGCGCCTCGGCGACGCCATAACTGTTTGACGGGCGTTAGATAGGTGGCAACGGTTCTTTAACGACTCTAAGTCCGGTATGGTTCGAACCGGTTGTTTGCGATTGCGCAAGGACGTTCCTCCCGTTTGGTTGGAAACTCACAGGTTGAACTCAGGATCCCCGGGTATTCCGATATTTCGGCGGAAGCCAGGGCAGACACTATAGGAATGACGGCACTCTTCAAGCTCGGTTTAGCGGTTGGCCTGCTGACATTGGCGAGTAATGGGATATCCGCGAGTGAATTGGCCGTTTTGCGGAATGGCTTTACCATACGATACGAACGACGCGAACTACGCGCAGAAATGACCCGGTTATACTTTCCCGGAACATCGGGGGGTTACGCCGATGTCCCAACCGAAGAGATCGCGCAGTTCGAAACCGAAGAAACCATACCGCCACCTCCTGTGGCGGTAACTGCCCCAATCCCGTTGAGAGTGATGAGTCTCGGTGAATTGGTTCAGGACGCCAGTCAAAGAAATAAAGTTGACGCCGAATTGATCCTAAGCGTGATTCGCGCCGAGAGTGCATTTCGAACCAATGCAGTTTCCCCGAAGGGCGCGCAAGGCCTCATGCAGCTGATGCCACAGACAGCCGCTATGTTAGGAGTGCACGACGCGCTGGACCCCGCGGCAAATGTGGAAGGTGGAACGCGATATTTGCGACAACTTCTCGACCGCTATAACAATGACCTAAGCAAGGCGCTGGCTGCATACAATGCCGGACCTGGACCAGTGGATCAATATCGTGGGGTTCCACCTTACACCGAGACCCGTGCATACCTGGCGAAAGTAATTGGCGATTTCAGCAGGCACAAGCGGGCTCGATTGCAAGCTGGCCAGGATCAAGCGCGAAAAGTCGAAACCGTCAACAATACTCAGAAATTACGCTCCCCGGCCGAACCCGCTAAAAGCCACACAACTTCCGCGCCTTAGCACTGAGGAGAACGCATCTGAAAGTCCTGCCCCGTAAGTTTCCGCGGAGTAGTACTGGTAGTTTGTCGCCCGACAAATACAAAAACGACACATTTGGCTACGATTGCTGAAGTCATAGCTAAGAACCATTGCGGGACACTTGATGCACCATCCTATCTTTTGGCGAGTTATATCCAGGCCTCCAGTCCCATTAGCTAACCCGGCGGCCCCATTTCCAATTGAAGGATCGATAAGAAATGCTAGTGAGGCAGCGACATCATGATGTGTCTGCGAACTGTCCTGGTTTTCATGTTGGGCCTGATACTCGTTATACCGATCCATTCGGACGACGCAAAGAATGCCTATCGACGGGGCCAACGGGCCGAACTGAAGAATGAATACGATGCCGCATTTGAGGCCTACCGGCAGGCATACTCCCTCAAATCCAGAGAACCGAAATATATAACTGCGTATCTGCGATCCAGAGCTGCGGCCGCCTCCCAACACGTTACCAACGGTATAAAACTCCGCGAAAGTCTCAAGTACGACGAAGCGCTAGTGGAATTTCAGCGTGCTTCGAGCATCGACGGAACCAGCTTTGTCGCCGTGCAAGAAGTGCAACGCACAATATTTTTAATGCGGAAGCAGGCGGAAGCGGAAGCCGAGAAGTCCGCGGGAAATTACAAGGCGGTCAAACCCGTTGAACTTGAGGGCCCGGCAGAGTTAACTCCCTCTCCAAACACACCAATTACACTGCACATGACGACTACTGCCGACAATATTTACCGGACGATCGGTAAGTTGGGCGGCGTTAGTGTGCTATTCGATTTGGACTACAAACCACAGAAAATTACCGTCGACTTTAACGATGTCATGATGGTCGACGCGCTCCGTATGGTCGGCATGGAATCGAAGACCTTCTGGCGCCCGATTTCCTCAAACGCGATCTTTGTGGCGGCGGAAGGAAAACGCAAGGAATTTGAAAGCAACGTCATGAAGACGTTTTACCTACGCAATACCTCGAATGCCGCTGAGCTTCAGGAAGTGGTCGGGACGCTCAAAGGACTTTTGGACATCAGCCGAGTTCAGGTCAACCCCACTCATGGGACGATTACCGTGCGCGGGACGCAGGATCAAATGGTATTAGCGGAAAAGCTCGTTGCGGATATCGACAAGGCAAAATCAGAAGTGGTCATTGATATTGCCGTAATGCAGGTAAGCCGGGATCGTTTGAATACCTTGGGTACTACGGTTCCGACGTCGACCACTTTCGCTTTTGAAAATGCCGCGGCGTTCGCTAGCGGCGCTGGAGCGCTTGTTAAGGTTGGCTCGCTGTTCGGGAACAGTTTGGTTGCAAGTCTCCCCAGCGCTACATTTACCGCTCTGGCCTCGGATAGCAACACCAAGATACTGCAGCGGCCTCAGGTTAGAGCCCTGGACGATCAGAAAGCGACGCTGAAGATTGGTGACCGTGTGCCGATCGCAACTGGTTCGTTTTCACCGGGTATCGGCGCTGGAGGGATCAGCCCGCTTGTGAACACGCAGTTTCAATATCTAGATGTGGGAGTAAATATCGACATTACCCCTCACATCCATTCGAACCACGAAGTTACGCTGAAGATGGTATTGGAGATCTCCTCGGTGACGAGCACACAGAACATCGGGGGAATCAACCAGCCGGTCATCGGACAACGTCGCATCGAGCACGAAACACGTCTGCAGGATGGAGATATCAACCTCATTGGCGGCATCCTGGAGGACTCTGAAACTCAATCCTTGAGTGGATATCCTTGGCTGTCACAAATACCGATCTTGAAGTACCTGTTTGCGCAGGAGAATAAAGACCACCGCCAAACCGAAATCATCTTCGCGATTACGCCGCACATCATTCGGGCTGAAGAAATCACCGATGAAAATCGGCAGCTTATCGAGGTTGGCACCGGCAATACTATCGGCTTACGCTACAAAAAGGAGCTTAAGCCCACAAAGACAGATACACCGAATTCGCCAGATTCGCCATCCGCACAGAAGCGCGTGAAGCCGGTTCCGGCGGCACGGGTGACCGAACCGATCGAGACAAGCGCTCCCGAAGGGGCCGCAATCGCCCCGGGCTCAGGTCCGGCGGCACGGGTGATCGAACCGACCAAGACGAGCGCTCCCGAAGGGGCCGCTCCGGGCCCCCCAGTTATCCGGCCGCGCCCGTCTGGAATGACGACTTCGGTCCCGGCGATCTTGCGTCCGTCCACCCCGAAGCACGACGCAACGGGAGGCCAAGACCACTCCAGCCCGTAGATACGGGCAACTTATTGAAAACTCGGCTCGAACCAAGCCCTCGATCGTTGCAACTGTAACGGTAAGAAATTTCCCACCTTAGGCACCATCTGTCTCATTTGATACATGTGACGTTTTCTGTCATTCCTACCCTTCTCGCTGAAACAGCGCTCCTTATACAGCATTTACCCTAGATAGATCAGTGGCGAAAAAATTGCTCGTATGACCACAACATGTGGTTGCAGTTTCCATAGTAATTTCAGGATTACAGGTGAACTTATAGCAATTCCGAAAGCCTCAGACTGCAGAACACGCTTGTCCCCCGTTTTATAACACCCTGTACAAGTTGTTGCAGGGTGAGTATGTCCCCGATGTTTATCATAGAAGTGTGAGTCTTTGATGCACTGCAGGTGCGTCATTAAACTTAACGCTTGTTCGATTTGAAAAATTCAACTAAGTCCGAGACGAGGATGACACTAATGCACGAACAGATTCCGTCGCAGGGCACCCAGCCCGCACCGCGACCGTCACCGTCCACCTTGGAGGAGAGTGCGATGTGTAGGAGGGCAGCACTAGTACACTCTTTTCCTTTATTTGCCGACATCCCTATTGAGGGGTGTCGGGAAATCGTGGCTCAGGCCCAGGCTAAAGAATTTTTGCGTCGTGAAACGATTTACCAGGAAGGTGATTCGATACGGCGGACTATTCTGCTGATATCGGGCTGCGTCAAGATCACCCAGTTGGGCGAGAACGGGTCCGAGGTCATCCTCAGATTAAACGGCAGCGGCGACGTCATCGGAAAGGTCGATGTACAGAAGCACGCGCGCCATTGTTCTAAGGCCCAGACACTCAGTGCGTCCACCGCGCTAATCTGGGACGCCTCGGTGTTCGAGGCTCTTTCTGTCCGTTTCCCGGCACTGCGAAGGAATACGTTACGCAGCCTCGCGAGCCAGATGGAGGAACTGGAACAGCGTTTCAGGGAAATCTCTACCGAGAGAGTAGCATCGCGGCTCAGTCGCGAGATCGTGCGGCTTCTGGCACAAGTGGGCCGCGTCGTAAACGGGACGGTGGAGATAGCGCTTTCGCGCGAAGAGTTGGCGCAGTTGACGGGAACTACGCTGTTCACAGTCAGCAGGTTACTGTCTGATTGGGATGAACGCGGGATTGTCAGCACGCGCCGTGAAGCTGTCTCTGTCAACGATCTTCACGCTCTTCAGCAATTGGCTGAAGTTGAATAAAGCCGCTTTCGTTTCGCCGAGGAAAGTCGGATTTGTTATGACTAGAACGGACCGAAACTCTTTGCAAACTTCAGCACGCACTCTTCCTATCGGCGGGTCGTTGAAATCCCGTACGATTTTATCTGCCACATTGCGCCGAGTTTTCTTTGTCGCGCAGCTTGCTCTATTTTTCACTACCTCGCTGTTTGCCCCCGCGGGATTTTCGGCATCTGGTGATCGCGCGGCGCAACCAGCACGGGCCGGACAATCATCTTCACAAAATTCGCAATCCGTAGCCGATCAAAGTACTGATCGCAAGCCGGAAGGCTTCCAGTCAGGGAAAATGCAGGCCCGGCCCCTTCAGATTACCTACGAGGATGGGAAACTAACGATCGATGCTGACAATGTTCCGCTGTCGGAGATACTTTCGCAGGTTCGCAAAATTTTGGGCGCTGACATCGTGATTCCCGCTGGCGTAGCCGATCAACGTATGTGGGTCCAGTTTGGCCCTGGCCCCGCCCGCAGAATTCTCCGCGATCTGCTGGATGTAACGGACCTCGACTATGTAATGCAGGCTTCAGATAAGGATGAGGATGGAGTCCTGAGCGTCTCATTGACCGCGCGCTCTAAGGGCCTCGAGCCTGGTTTGCCGGCAAGTTCGACACTTGCGGGGGCGAAGCGCCACCCTCAACCGGTAGTCTCAAATCCTGTAGAATATTCTGAGCCAGAGACCCAGTCTGTGAGCGAATCTGTCGTGGCCTCTGAGCCTATCGCTCCCGTTTCATCTCCCACACCGGCTGAGACTCGCGCCGCTGCGGCAGCCAGTCTGCAGCCTTCGCGGGACACCGCCGGCCCGGTTTCCACCGCGCCGCTCGTTGGCAGCGCGGAACAGATGGCTCAGCAATTGCAAAATTTATATCAACGGAGAAGGCAGTTACAGGTACAGCAGAATCAGAGGCCCCCAGTCACAAATTAGTGCTATTTCTTCTGTACTCCAAAATCCCCGGCTTTCGTCAAAACACCCCATGCGACGAACCTTCGCCCCGAAGTGTGTGTAGCTTCTGAATCCCATTCTCAAAATTTTTTAGTGATCTCAGAGCTCTTCATTGCTGTGTAGCAAAGAATCCCTACAAGAATCCACGTACAGTCTCCTCACTTGGAGTGAATTTTGCCCACCACGATGCCGCGCGAAGTGACTAAACGAAGCTCGAAGCCGCTAGCCATTGCGGTTGTAACACTGAAGGAGGCCATACGGCCATGAAAAAGCTATTGCTGTTTGGGTTGCCGATCCTCGTAGCCTGTGTGACTCCGGTGTTTACGAGTGCCCAATCCTTCCAGGTGCAGTGCCCCTTAAAAACGGCGTTACACCCAGGGAACGGGAGTGACCAAGGCGCGATCAAATGCCAGCAGATCTCGGGTGGCGATGGCTACGCCACAATGGGGGACGGAACGCAGACGTACCTCTTTGCTTTCGGCCCGCTCTCTGGCTTGAGTGCTATTGCGAGCGGGCAGCCCGGAACTTTGCCAGCCAGTGCGTTCATGACCCCTTACGATCCGGCTGCCGCTCCGGATGGGGCTGTAGGGCTGACGCCAGATTTAGATCTTGTGAATGATCCGACGCTTGATCCAGCCTGCGCTTCGGCGAGCGCTCCTTCGTATTGCACAACCGGTCTCAATGGTCACGTCGACGCCCGCCAGATTATGGATGTTGGCGTTATGAATGGCAACATTCCGGCGCCGATGATGGCGATTGATGAAGACGACGAATTCTTCCTGACCCTTAGCAACGTGGGCATGATTATGCGCCCGGATCTTTTTGAACAACACACCGTGCACTTTCACGGCTACCCGAATGCGTCGTCTTTTTATGACGGTGTGCCGGACGCTTCTGTGGCTATCAACATTGGCGGCAGCTTTACCTACTACTACCTGGCCCCCGACGCGGGAACTTATTTTTGGCACTGCCACATCACGCCACCCGAGCACTTGCAGATGGGCATGGTTGGCCAGTTGTACGTGCGGCCGCGGCAGAACCGGGCATCCTCAGGCAGCGCGTTGTTGGATGTATGGACTGCTCAACAGTCTGATGCCCGCACACGTTCCGATTGCGCGAACGACATTCTCTGTCCTAGCCCGAAGCCCCTTATTGATACGAGCTTTCATCAGGGGGACGTCGTTAACGGACACACTTATACCAAGTACGCGTACAACGACGGGGATGGTTCTACACGATACGACGTTGAGTATCCGATTCAGATCCATGGATTCGACCCAAGCTTTCACTTTGTCGGCATGACCTTCAATCCGGAACAATTCACGGACATGAAGGATAAATATTTCCTACTGAATGGCCGCAGCTACCCCGACACAGTCCAGCACGATCCCACAACGAATGCGGCCAGTTCTGGTTTCGTAGGTCAGCCTACCTCTTCAAATGCGATGTATACCCAGGACGTGGATGGGGTTTCGCGTCCTTCACAGCCGCTTCCTACGATCATCAACATTCCGGTTGGGGGACGCGCGCTTCTGCGTATTTCTGACCTGGATGTGACTGAGTATCAAACGCTGGCCTCTCTCGGAATCCCCATGCAGGTGATCGCCCTGAATGCTCGCCTGTTGCGCGACCAAGCAGGCAATAACATGTACTACACCACAAACTCTATAACTTTGGCTGGCGGTGAGTCGCTGGATGTAATTTTGGATGCAAGCGATACCACGAAGTACCCGGGGGGCAGTGTCTTCTATCTATACACCCCGCAACTCGACCACTTATCAAATGACGCAGAGAACTTCGGCGGACTAATGACGGAAGTCCGGATTAACTAGGAGAGCAGCGATGAGCCTGAACACTTTCAAACTGTTTACCATGCGGCGACTGCTCCAGGTGCTAGCGATGACGGCGGCGGCATTAACAGCGACCGCCTCGCACGCGGCTACCCCGGGGATCGTTGGACCTACGTTCAACCTAACCGCGCAGGATGCGTTTATCAGCCAGCCCGATGGGGCCATGGTCTACTCCTGGGGCTATGGTTGTGCTGCGACACCCGCGTTCTTGCCAACCGCCATTGGCGGCGCCACCTGCTCGAGTATGCAAATTCCCGGTCCGACTTTGATCGTGACTGAGGGAGATACCGTTAGTGTCACACTGACAAATAAGTTGCCTGCGGCTGCGGGGACTACATCGATTTTGTTCCCAGGTTTCGCGGTCACCACGAGCGGCGGAACGGCGGGGTTACTCACTCAAGAGGCAGCTCCCACAGGGTCAGTTACGTATACATTTACGGCATCAACGCCCGGTACCCATTCCTACTACAGCGGAACTCAAGGCGATCTTCAGGTGGAGATGGGGTTATACGGAGCAATTATCGTATTACCGAAAAATGTACCTTCAAACTGCAATACAGGTCTCGCAGCGAAGAACTTGACTGCGGAAGCCGGGTCCAAGGAGAGCGATTTTCGGCTTTCCCACGCTGCCTACGACCATCCCGCGACTTGCTACGACCGAGAATATCTTTTCCAGTTCTCCGAAATCGACCCGAAAATCCACCGTCAGGTCGAGGAGCAGTCCGCGCTTCCGTGCATTAATTTAACCGGCTGCATGACGGTTGCTACGGAAAATTATCACCCGGCGTATTTCATGATTAACGGCCGGTCCATGCCAGACGACATGGATCCGAACTACGCACCCGAGTATCCGCATCAGCCCTATAACGGCAATCCGCATATGCATCCAGGCGAGTTGGTGCTGCTGCGAATCATCGGGCAAGGGCGCTGGCAACATCCTTTCCATGAGCATGGAAATCACGTTCGTGTCCTCGCTCGTGATGGGAATTTGATCCTGAGTTCAACCGATCCGATTACAAGCAAACTCGCGGGGCCACTGCTGTTTACTACCACCACGACTCCGGGATTGGCGATGGATGGAATCTTCTACTGGACTGGCAAAGGCTTGAACTGGGATGTGTACGGGCATGGTTATCCCGGAGATCCAAGCACATGCAACCCGGACAGTAACGGTTACAACACTTTGGGCGATCCTGCCGCTCCGAACTATTACGAGTGGTGCCCGGACCATAACAAGTCTCTGGAGAAAGCGCCGTTTGGCCAAGTTGCCAGCGGCGGACCGGTGACGTTACCGGATGCGAACATTCTGACGAACGGTACTTGGTACGGAGGCAGTCCGTACCTCGGTCCCGATGCGACTGTGCGCGCTACCTCGTACACCGGCAGTACTCCGCCTTCGGGCACCATTGCGAATTCGCCAACTAAAGAAGCTGGATTTGCCTTTATGTGGCACTCACACAATGAACGCGAGATTACGACGAGTAACATTTTTCCGGGCGGCATGCTGATGATGATGTTGGTTGATCCCCGGGGATTCACCATCGACGAGTCGAACTAGGTGCGCAGGAGAGAGATGATGCGATCCATCCAGTATAAAGCTGTGGTTAAGAATGCGATCTTTGCCGTTGGCCTCCTCTTTGTGGGAGCAACCGGCGCTTCCGCGCAAAGTGTAGACCTGACTGCGGGACCGACGAGCATCACATTACCCGATGGCAATGTCGTTCCCATGTGGGGTTACACGTGCGGCAGCACCACCACCGCCAAATGTTCAGTTGCTAACCCCAACGCAAATGGCCAGTGGTCCCCGGTCGTCATCACTGTTGCCCCGGGCGCGCTCTCGATTAAGCTCACAAATAATTTACCCGCGGTATCTGGCCCGCCGGCTGGAATAGCGACTTCCCTAATGATTGTCGGGCAACTTGGGGGTGGGTTAGGCAAAGATCGGACCGCCGCCACGAGCCCCGATCACAGCACGCCCCAAGGCGCCACCTGGCCGATTGCAAATCCAACCCCCGGGCCCAATGACCCGCAATTTACTCCCCCTAAGCAGGTGGATCGCGTGCGTTCGATGGCCACAGAAGTTCCCAATGGCCAAAACGCGATATTAATGTGGAAAGACCTTAAGCCAGGCACGTACTTGATCGAGTCCGCGACCTACCCATCTATCCAAGTTCCAATGGGCCTATACGGTGTTTTGATCGTTACCACTGCCCCGATTATCGACAACTCTGGGAAAATTACGACACCCGGCACCGCTTATTCAACTCCGACGGCAGTCACTTATGACGCCGATGTCCCAATGATTCTCAGTGAAATTGATGCTGTGCAAAATAACGCGGTCAGTCAAGCAGTGGGCACCCCAGGGTTTAACGAGACCAGGGTCTGGTCTGGCCTAATCGGTAAATGCGGCGACCCTAATGCCGTTGGTGTTTTCAGAACATGTTACCCGCCAGCGGTAAATTACGACCCGCGTTATTACCTCGTGAACGGAGTGGCTTTCAATAGCGCGGCTCCTGGCAATTCCACCTTTAATCTCCCAACGGCGTCGGCAGGCAATGGTGTGCTCGTTCGTTTCGTGAACGCTGGCTTGCGCATGCACATTCCCTCCATCGTCGGAGCGCAGGTTATCCCGTCAGGCAAGACCGCCGCAGTCCCAGGTTTCGCCCTGATCGCCGAAGACGGCAACGTCCTTCCTGGCATTCCTCGCCTGCAGAATGAAGTTTTTCTAGCAGCGGGAAAAACTTACGACGTAATGCTAAATCCGTCTCAGGCTAATACACCTGGAACTTACGACAATATTACGTATCCGGTTTTTGATCGCCAGTTAAGTCTATCGACGAACAACGTGCGCGACGGCGGCATGCACGCTTACATCGCTTTAGGCACTGGCAGTGCGAGTGGCACATTCCCGACGCCATTGTTGGCAAAAGCCAACGATGACTCCTATATTTTGCTTTCAGGCAAAACACTCACGGTGTCAGACCCGAGCAAGGGTGTGATGGCAAATGACGTGGGCGTCTATGGAGTGGCCCTTTTGGCGCCGCCGGCGAACGGTACAGTCACGCTTAATCAGGACGGTACATTTACCTACGTACCCAACGCCGGAGCGACATCTGATTCTTTTACGTATGTTGCCAATGGCACCTCAGGGCCTACCGCAAAAGTAACCTTGGGTGCATGCACCGGCACTTGCATGGGCGGTGCGCCGGTCGCTACAGATGACTCTTATACCAGTAATATCGCTTCTCGTTTACAGGTAGGCACGCCCGGAGTCCTTACAAACGATACAGACCCCCAAGGACATCCACTAACCGCATCCGCAGCCACGAATATCGTGGGTGGAACAGCAGTACTAAATCCAGACGGATCTTTTACAGTCACGCCGGCCACAATCCCGGTTG
>Ga0209526_10002357_pt1 | contig 12757 bp, 13 predicted proteins | sample JacPinW_OM2H0_M1_FD_188566 | JGI IMG/M metagenome (GOLD analysis project Ga0209526, IMG submission 188566) | Forest soil microbial communities from Algoma, Ontario, Canada - Jack Pine, Ontario site 1_JW_OM2H0_M1 (SPAdes) (version 2) | ecosystem: Environmental > Terrestrial > Soil > Boreal... | reverse complement strand
GGACTGGTCGTAACCGTGGTACGGACGTATTACGGATTCGTAAAGGCACAACAGAAATATGCCAACATACAGCGCGCAACTACCGAGGCGCAACGGTTCCTAGAAGTCAGTCAGAAGCTCGAGCATGGCGGCGAGGTGGCGCACTCGGATGTGATCAAGGCGGAGTTGCAGGCCCGGCAGCAGCTGCGCGAACTACAAGATGCGGAACTGGAGATGAACCGCAGTCGGCTCGAGCTTGCAGTACTGGTGTTCCCCGACTTCAATCAGAACTTCAGCGTGGTCGACAACCTGCAAACTCCGGAGCTGCTGCCAGCGCTTTCAGAAATTCAGACCTTGGCTGGACGCAAGAATCCCGATCTGGCCGCGGCCATGGCGACGTTGCGGCAGGCAAGCCAGGAGGTCAAGGTTGCGTGGTATGGATTTTTCCCAGCACTCGGCCTAGATTATTTTTACGGAATCGACGCCAATCAATTTGCCGTGCGGGCTCCGAACGGCACTCGCAATCTCGGCTATGCGGCGACGGCGTCTCTGCAATTGCCGGTGTGGAATTGGGGAGCGAGCCGCAGCAAAGTGAAGCAAGCCAACCTGCGGAGGGACTTAGCGCGGATGGAATTGAGCTTTACCCAACGTCGTCTGTTAGCCAATCTACAAGCTTTTTATGACGAGGCGCAAGTTGCGCGCTCGCAGATGGACTCTTTGAATCAATCCGCAGAACTGGCGGCGGAGAGTTTGCGCTTGACTACGCTGAGATATCAGGCAGGAGAAGCGACCGTGCTCGAGGTAGTGGACGCGCAGAATACACTGACCGCGGCGCGTAATGCGTTCAATGATGGGCGAGAGCGGTACTGGGTTGGGATTGCCAATTTGCAGACGCTGACGGGGGCGTTCTGATGAGAATAGTATTTCAGGGTTTCTCAACCTGCTGAGCAACATCCGCGAAGCTAACATCGGCAGGAGATGGATCATCCTCGATACCACAAGCGTGTGACAAATCGCCATTCGAGGGGACTCTTTCATCTGCCCGGCCAATTCGCAACCCTATAGAGTCCTCAGACGCGTTCCTTTGTGCCAACAAGAAAGCACGGATGCACATAAATTTTGAAACGTTTTATATTGGCCTGCCGTAAACCGCTTGCACAACAGGAGCGCACTCATGAGATGGGAATTCGTGCCTTTCGTCGCAGCGATGTGCTGATTGCAGCCAGCGTGGTTTCAGCCCAAGACTCACACTTTCGGCCCCATGGTCAGCAAATTCCCACGCCCGGCTGCCTCATCATGAAAGGAACGTGGGAGGGCGGATCAAAGCCTTGTACCCAGGATGAACATGACGCTTGGCTGGCCGACATTCGGCGCTGGCGTGATGAACGCCGTATTCGCATAGGATATGAGGGCTCGCGGTATGACGTGGCGGCGCTCAAGTGGACGCAGTCAAGCTTTTTCCAGCCGCAAATGATGGTGGAAGAGCTATTTCTATGACCCGGTGGCCCACACGGTGGATCGTTACCTCGATGATCTGGAGAAAAGATACGGCGGGATCGATTCCGTGCTCATCTGGTCCACCTATCCGAATATGGGCATCGATAACCGGAACCAGCACGACACGATCCGCTCCGTGCCGGGAGGCATACCCGGAGTGCGCCACATGATTGCCGACTTCCACCGTCGCGGTGTGCGCGTGCTGTTTCCCATGATGATTTGGGATTAAGGCACCTGGGACCGGGCATGCCTTGGCCGGAGACGATTGCCGGCCTGATGGCTGAGATTGACGCCGACGGTATCAACCGACGCCAGGGTGGAGTCCCGCTTGTGCACCAAGGGCGATCTCGGGGACCTTATCCGGATGCCAGAGACTTTCCCACTCGAAACAGTAGAACCCTTTATATCCAATGGACCGCAGCGACCGATTTGGCGCTGGGTGGGGACGTTCGCTGGCCCCGTCCGTACGTACTTCCGATCTTCACCACTTCCGATCGAGTTGTTCAGCTGCGTATGTCGGATGCAGGGCTCCAGTTGCCGGACCGTAAATTCCGGGTCTGCGTTCAAGGTCGCAAACGTGAGATGAGCGTCCCAGAGTAGTCCAACGTGTTCAGAACCGGCCTCCAGCGTCGGCGAGGCCGTGAAATGTTCGTGGGATATCACCACGGTCACGGCGGGCAAGCGTATTTGCGTTTGTTTCGCGCGCAAACCTCGGCGCCAGCACAGCCAACGAAAGTCAATTTTAGAAATTGCTGGCGGCTGCTCGTCCAGACGTTAGAGCTCTCCCCTCTTCATCTGCTGCACAGCACAATCACACGCTCGTGCCGTCAGTGCCATGTATGTCAGCGATGGATTCACGCATGACGACGAAACCATGGCTCCTCCATCGGTAATGAACAGGTTCTTCACGTCGTGCGCCTGGTTGTAGCAGTTGAGGACCGAAGTCTTCGGGTCTCGTCCCATCCGGGCTGTTCCCATCTCATGAATCGAAAAACCCGGCGGATCGTCGTCCGTGAAGGGCTCGATGCCGCGCGCTCCGGCCACGGCAAGCATCTCCGCTGCCGCGATCGACATGTCCTTCCTGATTGCTTGCTCGTTTCCGCCCCAGGCGCAGTGGATCTTCAGCACGGGAATTCCCCACGCGTCAACCTTCTCCTTGTCGAGTTCCGCGTAGTTATTGTGATTGGGCAGGCACTCGCCGTACCCCTGAAAGGTGAACCGCCACGGCCCCGGCTGGCTCATCGACTTCTTGAACTCCGGGCCGAATCCCGTCTGCGCCATCCCGCGCTCCCATCCTTCCCGATGTCCTCCCCCCTGGAAACCGTATCCCCGCAGGAACTCGCCATGCTTTTCCCGCACGTTTCGAAATCGCGGAACGTAAATCCCATTTGGCCGTCTTCCGATCACTATCCGGTCTTCATTGCCAGGGATGATCGCCGTCGCGCCTCCGCCCTTCACATGGTCCATGAGGTTGTGGCCCAGTTCCCCGCTCGAGTTCGCCAGCCCATTGGAAAACTCCGACGTGGCCGAGTTGAACAGGATGCGCACCGATTCCAGCGTCGAAGCGCACAAGAAAATCACCTTGGCGCGAAACTCCAGGGTTGCGCGCGTCTTCGCGTCGATGACGCGTACCCCGGTGGCTCTGCGCGTGCGCGCATCGAAACTCACGCTGTGCACAACACTGTGTGACCGCAGCGTCATCCGCCCCGTCTTTTCCGCCGCGGGGAGAGTGGCGTTGACGCTACTGAAGTACGATCGCGTGATGCACCCTCTTTCACACGGACCGCAGTAGTGGCAAGCTGCCCGGCCGCGATGTGTCTTGGTGAGGATGGCCACGCGCCCGATCGTCAGGACGCGCTCTCCGCCGAAATGTTTCGCCATCGCGTCTCGGACCTCCATCTCTGCGCAGTTTAGCTCCATCGGCGGCAGGAACTTGCTGTCCGGTAATTCTGGAAGCCCGAGCGCCTCTCCGCTAATTCCCATGAAATCTTCTACGTAGTCGTACCAAGGCGCAACATCCGCGTAACGGATGGGCCAATCGATTGCGATTCCCTGGCGAAGATTCGCTTCGTAATCCAGGTCGCTCCACCGATACACCTGGCGGCCCCACATGATGGAGCGCCCACCCACCTGTCGTCCTCGGATCCACCGGAACGGCTTGCCCGGTTCTGTCGTGTAGGGATGCTCTTTGTCGCTCACGAAGAACTTCGCCGACCACTCATCGCACGCGTAGCACATGCTCTGGATCGGCTGATCTTCCTGTAGCCGATGGCGATCCCGCATTCCCCGAAACTTCACTTCCCACGGCGGAATGTGCTCGACATAGTCTTCCTCGGGCTGAATCGAGCGCCCGGCCTCGAGCACCAGCGTCCTCAGCCCCTTCTCCGTCAACTCCTTCGCGGCCCAGCCGCCCGTCATTCCGGAACCGATTACAATCGCGTCGTAGGTCGTTTCATGCCTCACTGGTTGTCCGGTCCCTCCTTGCCGACTCGCGCATCGGCGCAACCGTCGTAGTGATCGGGGATAACCGTTCCTTGCGGCAGAAGCAAGATTTGGGTCAAGAATCCGCACCTTGGCCCGACACCCGCACGCGAAGCCTACACTGGGACGCCATTCAAAGTAAATCGTCAGTACGCCGAAGCCGTCGGTGATCGCTGGGTTATTCCGAGGGCCAAATATGGGTTCATCGAGCCAGTGACCCCAATCGTGCAGTACGAGGTCACATTCAAAACGAAGAGTACCTACCCGGTTTCCGTCGCAACGCTCAGAAAGCAGGCCGAAGGCTCGGGTCTATTTGATTGTAATCACGTGATTGCATTAGGCGGCAAGGAGTATCGCGCCGTCGTGCAGGAAGCATTTGCAGGCTATCCTGGGAAGCTCATGTTCCCGTTCTCGGGCTGACTGTTGGAAGGGCCATGCGTGCTGGGAAACAGGTCTCAGCCAGCGGTTGGGGTCACCACAATTCTAAACAAGTCTGACCTTCTAAATTCAACCGCGCGAGGAGTCCGACAGAGTCATCTTCTGCAACATCTTATTCAGGTTGTACAATTTGGCGCTCGTCGGTTGTTGGGCATTCGGGGGAGCGGAATGTCAAAAAAGGCTTGCTGTACACGTCTGTTGTGCGCTTTTTGGCTGTTGGCATCGGCCATGGCATCGGACACAGCGCTGTTCCGTGTGGGAGCGGCTGCGGTCACCATCACCCCCTTCGGTCAGAATGCCGATTGGGACGGAGCCATTACAGATTCTGGCGTATGGGGCGAGAAATTCGTGGACAGGAACCACAATGGTCGGTGGGACTCGGGCGAGTCCTTCGAAGACGATCTAGCGAATACTTCCCTTGACCGCAGCTCCGATCAGAAGTACGACGGCATCTATCTCGCCGGCTTCGGCAACGATCGATTGGCTACCGGCAAGCATGATGACTTATGGGCGCGGGCGCTGATCCTAGAGGAGGGAGCAAAGCGCATCGCGATTGTCTCCGTGGATCTCCTCGGGTACTACTCCAACGCGAGCTACTACGGTGCGAGAGAAGTCCGAGGGCTGCTGGATCCCAAGCTTGGTATCCAGGAATTGCTGATCACCAGCACCCATAACCACGAGGGTCCTGACACGGTGGGGATATGGGGTGTGGACTCGCTCCACGATGGCAAGTATCCGCGGTACTTGCATTTTGTGGACCGGGAGATCGCGAAGGCCATCACCCAGGCCGCTCAATCCGCACGACCTGCTCGCATGCGACTGGGGCGCACCGACCCGCAGCTTTCTCCTTCGCTGGCCGACCTCCAAACGAGAACTGATGGCCGTCCACCGAAATTCTTTGACGAAGAGCTGCGGGTTATGCAGTTCGTGGGAACCGCCGACGCGTCTAAGGACAAAACCATCGCCACGATCGTCAACTGGAACACGCACCCGGAGTCCATGGAAGACGAGAACACGATTCTGACTTCAGATTTTCCTCACACAGTGCGGGAGAGACTGGAAAAGAAATACGGCGGCACCGCGATTTATATCTCCGGAGACCTGGGCGCGGTGGAGATCGTGGGGGATCACGGGCAAGGGGCGCGAACCCGCTTCGACGGGCGGGATTTCCCAGTCGTCAAAGACAACAAGGCAAAGACGATCACTTTTGAGAGAACCGAGGCCATAGGGACGGAGGTCGCCAAGGCGGCGGTCGATGCGCTGGACCGCGCCGAGTGGAGTCTGGTCACTGGCATCGAGGTGCAGAAAGCTCCGCTCCAGGTTCCGATGGATAACGAAGGCTATTTGTTCCTGATGCAGAAGGGTGTTTTGAACGCGCTGCCGATGCCGAAGGAGGGCGAGCTCCCGACCGTCAGTACATGGGTCTATGCGATTACGGTTGGTGATGCCCAACTACTCACCACTCCCGGAGAGTTGTTTCCCGAGGTTCTGTACGGAGTGGCGAAATATCGCCGTTCAGATTGTCCCGCTGCCGACACGCAAAGGCCGCCTGAGCCCGCAGTCTTGGAGCGGATGACCAAGAAGTACAGGTTCATTATCGGTCTCAGTCCGGACGAGATGGGCTACATCGTTCCAGGATATGACTATCTCCGCCCCACGCTCGATGCCGAACATGGTGGGCCGAAAGAAGCGCCGGATCCGTGCAAGTCTAAAGGTGTGCCGGACCACTATCACGAAACTAATTCCGCCAGCTCCCAAATGGCGCGGGCGTGGGCGTGCATTTCGTCATCTTTGCTCGACGGTAAGATGCCCGATACCATCGCATGCAAAGGGGTCAAGTATCAGCCAGCTGCGGATAATCAGGGCAACCCCTGAGGAGTCTGATCTATGATGCCCTCTTTGTGCGCTTCATCCAGTGCGTCGGCTATCTCGATAGCAAGGCTGAGAAGTACATCTACATCTAGCGGCCGACCCGCGATCCTGTGATTCGGCGTCACGCCATCCATAAACTCCACGGCGATGAAGCACGGCCGTCCTGCTCGCCAATGTCGCAAATAGTGCAGATATCGGAATGGTTCAGCGCAGAAGCAGCCTGCGCTTCGCGTTGGAAACGTGCGAGGGACTCCTCATTTGGCGCCCAAAAAGGACGTTTTAGACACGGGCGGCTAGCGTAGCGAACAAAAGGAGAATAGGCACGGAGTCGAAGCGGTCTCCCACAGAACCATAAAGTTTTCATGGCACCCGGATGTCACATTTCCCGTCCGGCGGACGTTTTATGAATGTGATTCACGGAAGTCGGGGGTAATCGTGGGTGCTGCGCAGACATTGAATCGCTCCATGTCCCAACCACGCGAGAATTCGAATAGTTGGGCGGAAGCTGACTTCAGGGCGGTGTTTCTCCAGCATTATCCTCAGGTTATCGGCGTTCTGTTGCGCCTACTGGGCGACCGTACGCGCGCGGAAGAGCTGGCAAACGATGTCTTCTGGCGACTATCGTGAGCCTGCGCTCCAGGTAGACGCCAACTTGAGTGGTTGGCCTTACCGGACAGCCACCAACTTGGGGATCGACACCCTTCGTGCATCCTTCCGTCGCCGACAATACGAGGAAATCGCCGGGCGACAGTTCGTTCCTTGCCCAAGCCTCAGAATAATTGTTGAGCAGCTTGGACTTGAATCACTGCCACGTGGTGATGAGTGCATGGGGAACCCCGCCAATGTTTCCACGACGTCTATCAGCAAGGGGGCGAATTCAACCGCGGCAACCCACTAGCTGCAACCCCAGGGGTGTATCCCTACATCGAACGAATGCTCGACCACGGATGGAGGAGAAGCATGTCATTGCGTTTTCGCGACAGATGCGCCCTTATTGGCTTGCTTGCTCCTCTGCTCGCCGTTGCGGCCTTTTCTCAGTCCGCCTCTGTTGACCGAGCGACATCGGCCAACGACTTGGCACGCGCAGTCGTTGCAAACGAGCTCAAGTCGCAGGATGCAAATCACGGTCGCTGGATGTACCACCTGGATAGAGAAGAACAAGGCAAGAAGAAGGCAAAAGAAGTCGTTCAGACCGGGCAGGGCTCGCTCGACCGACTAGTGGGAATTGACGGGCACCCGCTAAATGCCCGCGAGCAGCAGCAAGAGAAGAAGAGAATTGAAGAGCTAGTGCGGAATCCCGAGGAACAACAGAGACTCGAACAATCGAAGAGAAAAGACGCGGAGCAATGCAAGTCATTTTTCAAGATCATTCCCGATGCTTTTATCTTTAGTTACGGCGGACGAGAGGGGGACCTAATCAAACTGAGCTATAAGCCTAATCCCACTTTTCAACCATCTTCACGGGAAGCTCGTGTTTTCCACGCCATGGAAGGGGAGATGTGGGTACATGGAACGGAGCGAAGACTCGTGCGCATTCGCGGCCGGCTCATCGCGGATGTGAAGTTCGCAGGTGGGTTACTAGGGCATCTGGAGAAGGGGGGCCAGTTCAACGTTGAAAAGACTGAACTCTCGGCGAACCAATGGGAGCTCACGGTCATGGAAGTGAATGTGAATGGCAAGGCGCTCTTCTTCAAAACAATTGCTGTACAAGAGAAAGAGTATCGTAGCCTTTTCCGCAGGGTGCGCGACGGTTTGACGCTTGCCGAAGCCGCGGACATGTTGACAAAGCAGGTTATTGTAGCCGCGAATCGATAGTTTTTTGCCGGCCCGTTTTCCGCCTTGTGCTAATCTCGCCCGGAAAAGGTTTGGACTTACTCTGCCCGCTGTTTTTATGGGGCAGAGGTATGGTTTCTGCATTTGGAGCTGAGGGAGGTCGCTAATGACGAAGCATACGCGGCGCCACAATCGGCTATATCAAGCCAAACGCAAACTCTCGAGCGACGCACGAGCCTCACCGCCACTCTTGTCAGGCACAATGATTAATTCGAGTGCTCGACTGTGAAAGTTCAACAGCGTCCTCGCGTACGGTTTCGGGCGGACTAACATTCCACTGCGGGCGCACGATTTCTCGGAAAGAATGGCATCCGCAGACCATCGCAGAAGGAACTCTTGCGTGCGCCCTGGTTTCGGTTCTCGTCGAAAACCAGCCAGATACGTCTGAGATCTTGCAGCTCGTCAAAGGAGTCGGATCTTCTGAGTTCCCGCCTCGCCGCACGCCAACCCCCCTCTCTCCTAACAAGCAGCGCAGATTCGATCGAATAGGCCGTATCTTCCGATATGATCTCGACCACTGCCGCACTCTCCACATCGAGCACTCCTGCGCAAGGCACTTGGTTTGGAGTAGGGTGAAAGAGGAGTTAGGTCACAGTTTTGGAGTGGCAGTCAGTGCTGAGCTCAAACACCTCAATCCAGGTTCCTAGGCTCGGCTCGAAGGCTTCCGTCCTTGAAGTAGTCCACATAGGCATGAGCCCCGCGAAGTGAAATATTAGCTTCAGTGTGTATGGGTGCACCCTGATCACAATGCTGGTGCGGAGGCGTTGTTGGCGAGATTGCAGCACCGGCCATACGCAGCCGACTGCCTGTTTTGGCTACCTATCTCTTAATTCCGCCAGTCCGGTTTCGATCCCTTGAACCCAGAGAGCGCTAAATGCCCGCGCGAACACCACTCGCTGTCCTTCCCGTTTTGTATGTGCGAGTTGATCCTTGAGGTCTCATCCCTTCGGAAACCACTGAGCTCAGCGTACTTCGTTCTTCGTCGTTCTTGGCATAGGCCAGAGCATTGAACTTCGACGAAATCTCGCCACTGAGTGCTGCCTGTGCAGCGATCTGCTCTTGCTCCTTCTTAAGCGCCTGTTTCAGACTTGGAGTTGGGTAAGCAGCGCCTATCCTCTGAGGAAAGGGCCGTATCTGCTTTGATTCAATCAATCAGGCCACGGCGAGTCGTTCTTCGAGTTGCTCTACTGATCTCGGAGGATTTCGTAGAGCACCCTTCCCACCGACCCGCTCGGAGTTTCGACTCCGAGAATTGTGGCAAGGGTAGGCGCCGCATCATTGAGCGCGACGTTTTGAAAGTAGTGCCCGGGCCTGATCCGTGGTCCCATGAAGATGAGGGGTATATGCGAATCGTATGAGTAAGGTGTTCCGTGCGTTGTGCCACGCGCAGACCGGATCCAGTACGGCTCTAGCAGGATTTCAAGGTCTCCGGAGCGCTTGGCATTAAAGCTCCGGATCACCCTGTCGCTGATCGGATCATGTGGGACCTGCCCCAGGAGCAGTTGATCTCTCGTATACACCCGCCATACGTGAGGCTCTGTGGCAACGGCCTTTGCGGCAATGCGCCTGACTTCGGCCTCTTCAAACCCCTTGGCACGGATGAGATCCAGGTTGAGATAGGGTGATGTGCCCGCAGTGTCCAGAATCCATTCACCCTTGCCGAACTTTGCTTCGAGCGCTGCGCGCATCGGATTAAACAGATCACCCCCGGTCATCCGCCCGCCGGGCATCTTCCATTCCGCCAACTTCTCAGGCAGCGGCGACACTCCGTGATCTGCTGTAAGCATTACGAGCACGTTCTGCAAACCGAGGAGCCGGTCGAGATAGTCGAACAGCCTCGCCAGCAGGCGGTCGGTCCGGATGGAAATGTCGCGCACTTCCGGCGCGTCGGGCCCAAACGAATGACCCACAACATCATTGGACGAAAAGCTGACGGTCAGGACATCGGTGGCGTCGTGCCGTCCCAGGCTTTCCGCCGCGATCGCCTGTTCGACAAACGCCTCCAGCAGTTCGTTTCCGGCCGGCGAGCCAAACACCGCCGAGTATAGGTCCCGCCCTGGCGTAGCAGGCAAATGTTTGCTCTGGGACGGAGCCATGCCGGTGAGCCACTCGTATCCCGCGAAGTCGTCGGAGGGCCGGCGCGCATCGAACTGCTTGACCCACTCTGGCAGATCGGCGAAGTAGTACGTGCTGCTGACAAAGTTGCCGGTCGCGGCGTCGTACCAGTACGCCGCGTCTGCCATGCGCCCCGCAGGAAGAATGGCGGAGCGATCTTTTAGTGAGACTCCGACAACATGAGCGTTTCCCAGATGCGCCATTTTGATCTCATCGCCGAGTGTGCTGACGAGGAGCCGATGGGGTGACGCTCCATCCCCATTGCCCCCAAGTACCTTGACTGTCTCGTCAGAAATGCTGAGGATCCGCTTGTGCGACTCACGGTCGTACCAGTCATTCCCCACGATTCCACTTAGCGCAGGAGTGGCGCCGGTCAGGGCGGTGGCGTGCCCAATCGCGGTAACGGTTGGATAGTGCTCAAGGTGAGCGTTGTCAAACACAGCGCCCTCGTTGAGCAGCCGGCTCAATCCGCCGGTGTACTGATCGCGGAAGCGAAGGAGATAGTCATAACGAAACTGATCGATGACGACCAAAAGTATCAGTTTGGGCTGCTTCGCAGGTACCGACTGCGCAAACAGTGCGGATGAACAAATCGCGATGATGAGCGTGGCAGTCAAGAGCGAGTATTTCCTCACTGGCCCAGCCTCCAGATCAGACAACTTCTGTTCTGCCGTTACGACGCCTCCCAAACTTGCTTTGGCGCTTCTTGGCTTTCCTTGGCGGGGCTTCCACGTGGGGAAGTCGCCGGAGTTAGTTAGATCGGTAACGAAGGCGTCGTCCGAGCTATCTACAGCAATAACAGAGAGAGCGTCAAAACCGCTGCTGCCGGCTAGATAGGTTGAATGGCTCAACACCGGGTCAATGATCAGCGCTCGCGGATCAAAGCTCGGCATGTGGAGTCTCACGCGGTGCTTCCAGCCACCTGTTTAGCAAAATCCCTCGAACTAGATTACTTCTCTTAATAGCGAATGACCTCGGGCGCTTAGCTGAACCGAGTGGTCCGCCACAGGGCGATCCCACAGCCCACCAGGAGCAAAAGCATGGCAGCTGTAACTGCGACTGCCCATCCCAGATTGATGTCGACGCGCGGGAGCCGCGCGATGGCAGCAAGCGCGATGAAGATACCTGTAACACCGCCAACGAGCAGCCAGTCTACGAGGGTTCTGCGGCTAAGCCCTCCCTCAAACTCCTTCCCCTCCATGCTGGCGCGAATATAGGCGCCTTCAATGCCGTACCGTTTGCCTTCTCGTTCTGCTGCATCTTGCCAATGCAAATGCTCTCGACCAGTAGCTGAGGACAACGCAATCGCAACGGCTCCCAGCGCCATCAAAATCGATCCCCCGATCACTTGGGCATAAACCTTCTGGCGCCCTCCTTGTAGCTCATGAAAAACAAGGATGCCCCACAGCAGTCCCCAGAGCTGATTGGTGTTGGAAAGCGGAACCCCACGACTAATACCAAGGTATTTCGCCGCGTATTGCTGAAATAAGTCTCCTATCACCCAGACGAAGCCTCCCAACATCAACCAAAAGAGCACGGTACGTGCGCTCACGAGTTCATGCCAGAGAGGGATAGCTCCCTTGTAACTCACTGCCAGAGCTGTCATTGTGGCTAACTCCCCCACCGTGAAAAACGTTATGAAAGAAAGGGGATTCATGCCCGTCAAATAGGCTTTCCGGTAGGGGATGTACATCGTCCCCCACAAGATGCCCGCGCCGAGTGCCGCCAGCACACCGAGGGTGGCCTTGCCCGCCGGAGCTTGAGTGGAGGATGCAAAGGCGAGCAATATTGCTCCTCCGAACATACCTAGAGCTCCGCCAAGTACGCCCAGCCAGCGATTCCATCCGGCCTGGCGCAGCTCGTTGAACAAAAGGAAGCCCCAGAAGATCCCTAGTAAGCTGTTTGTGTTCCACAAAGGAAACGCGATACTGAGGCCAACATCGCGGATAGCATAGATGGTCATGGTATTGGCCACGGCCCACATGCATCCTGCGAGTACCGCCCAAACAATGAGATGAGGCGCTTGACGCACGTCGTTGCGAACATAGGACGTCCCACGGATAAACGCCGGTATGCTCCAGCGAGCCAGGAAGACACCCGCCACCATGATGAGTGAAACCGTGATTGGGGAGACACCGGCGTTCACTATTTTTGTCGGTGCTTCGGCCCCGCCAAGCCACGCACCAGCAGCGAACCCGCAGAATACCCCGAGCGCCTGCAAACTTCGCAGACGACTCGCCTGCATCGGATTTCGAACGGTAGCAGTCGCGGCAGAGTCCAAGTGTTCGCTCTTTATCTCAGCGGAGCTCACGCAAAAGGAGCAAGCCCGCTAAAAGCACAATCAGCGGGATCCAGAAATGGATGTCGCCCATGATTGTCCTAAACAGAGTGTTAGGCCGCATCCTCAAGTTTTTGTCCTTCATGATTTCGGTTAATCTCACCAATTCCTGACAGACGCCGCGTGCCCCGTACCAGAGGCAGCCGCGGGTCGACTTGATTCCATGTAGAGCGCACCCAAACGTGGTCGGGATCCTCGGTGGTC
>Ga0209526_10002356_pt1 | contig 12759 bp, 14 predicted proteins | sample JacPinW_OM2H0_M1_FD_188566 | JGI IMG/M metagenome (GOLD analysis project Ga0209526, IMG submission 188566) | Forest soil microbial communities from Algoma, Ontario, Canada - Jack Pine, Ontario site 1_JW_OM2H0_M1 (SPAdes) (version 2) | ecosystem: Environmental > Terrestrial > Soil > Boreal... | reverse complement strand
CATCCGGCTCGATGAATTTGTAAAAATACCAGCCCCGCGCGCGCAGATCGCGCACACGCTGCTCACTCATTCGCAAAAAAACAGCGTTCGCTTCTACCGGAAAGGCGATGTCGATCTTTGCTTCGGTCCGCAATCGTTGCGCGAGTTTTTTCGCCGCGCCATTTGAGTGTTGGGCGTTGCGCAGCCAAACACGATCAGTCAAGAGAGCGATCCAGGGCGCGGCCAAAAAGCGCATCTTCGAGGCCAGCTGTCCCGCTTGCTTGAGCCGATAAACAAACTCGCGAGCCAGCTCCTTTTTAAAGAAGATAACCAGCTCACCCGCGGCGAGGCCGTTTTTTGTTCCGCCGAAACAGAGCACATCGACGCCGACCTCCCAGGTGATTGCTCTCGGCGCGCAGTTGAGAGCCGCAACTGCATTTGCGAAGCGCGCGCCGTCCATGTGCACAAACATTTCGCGGCGACGCGCGAATTCACCGATCGCCGCTATTTCATCTGGTGTATAAACCGTCCCGAATTCGGTCGCTTGTGTGACGCTAACGGCACGCGGTTTATGCGCGTGCACTTCCGGCTGACGCGCAATGACGGCCGCTGCTTCGTCGATGTCGATCTTGCCGGCGGCGCCGCCAACCAAAAGCAGCTTCGCGCCTTTGGTGAAAAATTCCGGTGCGCCACACTCGTCAGTTTGGATGTGAGCGTTTTGGTGACAGATCACGCTGTGAAACGATTGACAGAGTTGCGCGAGTGCGAGCCCATTCGCAGCTGTTCCGCCGAAAACGACATGAACGGCGCATTGAGTTTCAAACAGCTCAGACACCGCATCGCAAAGGCGCGAAGTATACCAATCTTCTCCGTATGAGGGGTAATGGTCTACGTTCGCTTGTTGCAAAGCCACCAACGCTTCCGGGCAGATCGGCGCGGTATTGTCACTCGCAAACTCATGGCGATCTGCGCGCTTCTTCATGTCGATCTTGCTAATCGACTTCGGTGTCATCGGCAAACGGGAATGCCGGCCCGGAAACAGAGCGTTTGCCTGACGAGCCCCGAGCCCAGGGCCTCTTAGGACTCGCCAGACAAATCACTCTAATTGCTCCCCGAATCTAATTGTTCCTGCCGGAACGAGGGAGCAGCTTGTCATTCCCCGATTCGAACGGGAGAGCCAAAGTGACCGTATCCGGAGTGAAATATTTTGCGGCCCTGCAAAATGGCCTCTTCTGCTTTGCCTAACCCAAGACGGCGGACTAATTTTGAGCATGAGTTTGCTCCAAGCTGAGGTCGAGCGGCGCGGCGAGCGCATGTTCGAGCTGGTCGACCAACATCCGGAATCGCTTTTCAGCAAGGCCGGTTTTTACCAGCGGATGATGGCGCTCTCCATGCGTGACGAGCATTTCAAAGTGCAATTGTTTCGCTTTGTCGACGTCCTGGCCTCGCTTCGCCGCAGCGGCGACATCGTCCAGCACCTCGACGAATATTTCACCGACATGCGCAACGGCTTCGCGCCGCTGGTAAGAACCGGCGTCCGCGTCGCCAAGATCGTCCCCTGGATCAGCGGCCAGCTATTGCGCTGGAATGTTTCCGGCATGGCGCGGCAATTCATCGCCGGAAAAAATCCCGACGACGTGATGAAAACGCTGCGCAAGCGGCGCGATCAAAAAATCGGTTTTACTGTCGATCTCTTGGGGGAAGCGGTGGTGAGCGAGAAAGAAGCCGACGAATACGCGGCGCGCTGTCTCGAATTGCTCGAACATCTCGCCGACGAAACGCAGGGTTGGACCGATCCGCTTGGCGATGGCGCGGAATTATTTCCTGTCGTCAATCTCTCCGTAAAAATTTCGGCGCTCTACTCGCAGATGAACCCGGCCGATCCGGCCGACGCGATCGCTCATCTCGCGCCAAAGCTTCGGCCAATCTTGCGGCGCGCGCGCGAACTTGGCGCTTTCATCAACTTCGACATGGAAAGTTACGCGCATAAGAATACGACGCTCGAGCTTTTCAAAGCCCTTTTTACCGACCCCGAGTTTCGCGATTGGCCGCACGCGGGCATCGTCATTCAAGCTTACTTGCGCGACGCGGAAAAAGATCTTCTCGATCTGATCGACTGGGGCCGCGCCCGTGGAACCCGTTTCACTGTCCGTCTGGTCAAAGGCGCCTACTGGGACTACGAAAAAATTAAATCGCGCCAGAATGGCTGGAGCGTTCCGGTTTATCTGCAAAAGCCGGAGAGCGACGTGAATTTTGAAACGCTCACGCGCATTTTGCTTGAAAATGAATCGATCGTGACCGCTGCGTTCGGATCTCACAACGTTCGCAGCATCGCGCACGCGCAGGCGCTGGCTGACGAACTGGGGATCGATCGCAGCCGTTTTGAGTTTCAATTGCTCTACGGCATGGCTGGTCCGGTCAAACGCGCCCTCGTCGAGATGGATTATCGCGTTCGCGAATATTGTCCCGTTGGCGAATTGTTGCCCGGAATGTCTTATCTGGTTCGGCGATTACTCGAGAATACTTCCAACGAAGGCTTTTTGCGCGCGAAATTTTCCGAGAACGTTTCCGCGCAAGAATTGTTACGCGATCCGACCGATCTATTGCCAGAAAGCGCGAATGGCGCGAAGGATTTCGAAATCTCCGGCGAAGATCGACATCTGCGCGACGGCGCTCCCCTCGACATGCCGCCGGGCGATACGTATGAAAACGCACCGCTTGTGAATTTCGTTTATCCGGAAAATCAGGAACGGATGCACGCAGCGCTTTTGCATGTGCGTTCTCAGTTGGGCCAAAAATATCCGCTCGTCATCGACGGCGAAAAAGTTTGGACCGACAAAACCATCGCCTCAATAAATCCGAGCGCGCCCGACGAAGTCGTCGGGCACGTTGCTGAAGCAGGAATTCCCGAAGCGGAGCGTGCAGTCAGAGCGGCGCGCCAAGCGTTCGAAAAATGGAGCCGAACTCCATTTGAAACGCGCGCGCGCTTGCTCGAACGCGCCGCCGACATTATGCAACGTCGTCGTTACGATCTTTCCGCGCTGGAAGTTTATGAAGTTGGCAAAGCGTGGGCCGAAGCCGACGGCGATATCCGCGAGGCCATGGATTTTTGCCTCTTTTACGCACAGCAAATGCGGTTGATCGGCCGCCCTCGCCTCACCCAACACGTTCTCGGCGAAGAAAGCTATCAGCACTACTGGCCGCGGGGCGTCGCGCTTGTCATCGCGCCCTGGAATTTCCCGATGGCGATTCTGACCGGAATGGTCTCTGCCGCGCTGGTTACTGGCAACACCGTGATCATGAAACCGGCCGAACCAGCCGCCGTCATCGGTGCGATGCTGATGGAGATTTTCGAGGAAGCCGGTATTCCACCGGGCGTCCTAAATTTTCTGCCCGGCAAGGGCTCGGTCATGGGCGCCCACCTTGTCGATCATAAAGATGTCGATGTTATTGCGTTTACCGGTTCGCGCGAAGTGGGGCTGCGAATTTGGGAGAGCGCAGGGAAGACGAGAGAAGGCCAGCGCGAGCTCAAGCGCGTCATATGCGAAATGGGCGGCAAAAACGCGATCATCATCGACTCCGATGCCGATCTCGACGAAGCGATTGTCGATACGATTTATTCCGCGTTCGGTTATCAGGGACAAAAATGTTCGGCTTGTTCGCGGCTCATTGTTCTGGAAGAAAATTATCCGCGCGTGATGGAGCGATTGCTCTCCGCGGCAGCAAGCCTGCGTGTCGGCAATCCGGAAGAGCCCGGCATCACGGTTGGACCGGTCATCGATAAAACCGCTTACGAGCGCATCAAGGAGTACATCGAGATCGGGAAAGGCGAAGCCCGGCTCGCCTTCCAACGGCAAGACGTTCCGGAAAAGGGTTTCTTCATTCCGCCGACGATTTTCACAAACGTGCATCCGGACACCCGCATCGCGTGCGAAGAAATTTTCGGTCCCGTGCTAAGCGTCATTAGAGTACGCGATCTCGACGACGCAATCTACGTCGCCAACAACACCGATTACGCGCTCACCTCCGGATTTTTCTCGCGCAGTCCGGCCAACATCGAGCGCGCAAAAGCTGAGATCGTCGCGGGCAACGTTTACATCAATCGCTCGTGCACCGGCGCTGTCGTCGGCCGACATCCGTTTGGCGGATTTAAAATGAGCGGCGGCGGCACCAAAGCCGGCGGCGGCGATTACCTTCTGAATTTTCTGGTGCCGCGCGTCGTCACCGAAAACATCATGCGCCACGGCTTCGCGCCCGAGGAAACACCGCCGTATCGCGACGAATTCCTCGTGCGACGTTAGTCAAAAGCTTTAGGGCTTCGGCTCATTGAACGGAGATGCTTTACGTCGTCGCCACACCGATTGGAAATTTGGGCGACATCACATTGCGCGCGCTCGAAGTCTTGAAAGATGTCGATCTTGTCGCCGCGGAGGACACACGGCATTCGGGGATGCTGTTGAAGCATTACAAGATCGACAAGCCGCTCATTAGTTATCATGAGCACAACGAAGCGATGCGAACCGCGCAGCTCGCCGAACGGCTCGCCGCCGGCGAAAGTGTCGCTCTGATTACTGACGCGGGAACGCCCGGACTTTCCGATCCCGGTGCGCGATTGATTCGCGAATGCATCAAGCGCGAATTGCCGTTCACAATCATCCCCGGCCCGTCATCGATCCTGACGGCGTTGGTCGGTTCCGGGTTCTCGGCTGAGAAATTTTTCTTCGCCGGATTCCTGCCGAACAAGAGCGGTGGCCGCGAACGAGACCTGCGCGCCGCGGCTGCGCGCCCAGAAACGACGATTCACTTCGAGTCGCCTTATCGGCTGACAAAAACGCTCAAGGCTTGCATCGACATCTTGCCAGATCGACAACTGTGCGTCGCGCGCGAGCTGACCAAGAAATTCGAAGAATTCCGACGCGGCACCGCTGCTGAACTTCTCGCCCATTACGAAGTGAAGCCGCCAAAAGGCGAGATCGTGCTGCTCATTTCCAATTTGTAGCCGTTTCGCTGCGCGAAACGCTCCGAGCCGGAGTGGCACTGCGCGTCGCACAGCGACGCGGCTACAGTTTTCCCCTTGTCAAAGGCGCGCTTCTGTGTGAATTTGCGCGGCTTTTTCTCCCTGAAAGCGCTTATGGCTTACGCAATTATCAAGACTGGCGGCCGGCAATATCGAGTCGCGGAAGGCGACACGATCGATGTCGATCTTTTGGATGTCGATGCGGGCAAAACGGCGACGTTCGGCGATGTGTTGATGTATGCCGACGGCAAAAATCTGACGCACGGTGACCCGCTGATCTCGGGCGCAAAGGTCACCGCAGAGGTGGTTGAGCAGCGCAAAGACAAAAAAGTCATCGCTTTCAAATTTAGGCGGCGCAAGGGTTATCACCGCACCGTTGGTCACCGCCGAAAATTGACGCGAGTAAAAATCAAAAGCATTAACGTCGGCTCCAAAGCGAAAAAATCCTAGGTCATGGCACACAAAAAAGGACAAGGCAGCGTCAAGAATGGTCGCGACAGCGTCAGTAAGCGGCTCGGGGTAAAGAAATTTGGCAGCGAGCTAGTCGTGGCGGGCAACATCATCGTGCGCCAGCGCGGCACGAAATTTTTGCCAGGCAAAAACGTTGGGCTCGGCCGCGACTACACGATTTTTGCGCTGGTTGACGGCAATGTTCGCTTCGATCGCGCTGGTCGACGGGTGAATGTTGATCCGATGGTTGCTCGAAAGTAAGTCGCGCGCCGCTCTAAAGAATTTCAACGATTGTGCCGTGAGCGGCCTTTGGGTATAAAGCAATTTCCCTCATGAAATACAGGACGTTCATCCTCTTTGGCGCGCCCGGCAGCGGCAAAGGCACACAAGGCAAAACGCTCGGCACGATCCCGCGCTTTTTTCATTGCCCCTGCGGCGACGTGTTCCGCTCCATCGACACGCGTAGCAAGGTTGGCAAAGCGTTCCTCGAATATTCGAGCAAAGGCCAGCTCGTGCCGGATGACATTACGGTCGAACTTTGGAAAGAAGCGATCAATGCGGCGGAGGACGCGCACAAGTTCAAGCCGGACATCGACATTCTCGTCCTCGACGGAATCCCGCGAAATGTCGGCCAGGCCAAGATCATGGAGGAAATGATCGACGTGGAAAAAGTTTTCCATCTCGCCTGTCCCAATCGCGAGACTCTGTTCACCCGCTTGAAAAAGCGCGCGTTGAAAGACAACCGCCTCGATGACGCGAACGATCAGGTCATCCAACGGCGTCTCGATATTTACGAAACTGAATCCAAGCCTGTGCTCGGTTATTATCCAAAGGATTGCATCACGGTGGTTGACGCCATGCAAACGCCATCGAAAGTTTTGCTCGACATCCTCGCCAGCGTGAACGGCGCGGATGGGCAGCATGAGCCAACAGCAGTTTGAAAATTTCACCGCCTCCACTCTCTATTGCGAAAAGTGCCGGGCCACCATGCCGGTGCGCGAGCGGTTGCTCTTAGTCCTGCCCGACCGCGAAATCTTCGATTATCTTTGCACCGGCTGCGGCTCGTCTGTCGGGCAGCGCGAAGTCACCGCGGGTGACAAATTGATGGCGCAAGCAGGCCCTGCGCGAAACCGTGGCCGCACCGCGCGCGTTTAGTTCTTGCTGTAGCTCGACATGCGCATTGTTTTTATCGGCACAGGCGAAATCGGCGTGCCGACGCTGCGGGCGCTGCAAAAATCCGAGCACGAAGTCGTTGGAATCGTCACCCAGCCCGATAAACCAGTCGGGCGCGAACAAAAAGTCGAGTCGCCTCCGATTAAGAAATCGCTGATAGGCGGCGGACCAAATGCCAGTCCTGTGCCAGTGCGGCTCGCTCCTCGGACTTTGCAACCGGCCCGGATCAAAGATCGACAATCCATTGAAGAAATTCGTGCGCTTACGCCGGATGTAATCGTCGTGATGGCTTACGGACAAATCCTGCCGCGAGCGGTGCTCGAAATACCTAGAATCGCTTGCTTGAATTTGCATGCGTCGCTTTTGCCGCGATGGCGAGGCGCCGCGCCCATCCAAGCGGCCATCGCGGCAGGCGACCGCGAGACTGGAATCACGGTCATGTACATGGATGAAGGCCTCGATACTGGCGACATTCTTTTGCAACGCAAGATCGACATCCTGCCTGACGATACGGGCGGTTCGCTGCATGATCGCCTTGCGCAAGTCGCTCCGGATGCGTTGCTCGAATCGCTGCGTTTACTTTCAATCGGGAGCGCGCCGCGCGTTCCGCAAGACAAGGCGATCGCGACTTATGCGCCGAAATTAAATCGTGAAGCCGGACGAATCGATTGGGAAGAGCCTGCCGAAGTGATCGAAAGAAAAATTCGCGCCTACAATCCCTGGCCCGGCGCATTCACAAATACCGCGGCGAAATCAGGTCAGCTGCGCAATTTGAAAATATTTTCGGCCGAGATTGTCGATCTTAGCGGAAAACCCGGGGAGATTCTGCGGAGCGACAAGGAGCTCGTGATCGCAACCGGCACGCGCGCGCTTTCGTTGCACCAAGTACAGCTGGAAGGCAAACGCCGAATGAGCGCGGCGGAATTCTTGCGCGGCGAAAGGTGGATCGGCCGCTCCGCGGGCGATGTTAAATAATCGCGGCTTCGCCGCTTAGCTTTAGCATCGAGCAAGGGACTGCTCGATCCACCTTGGTCGCTCTCGATTCGCTAATTTGCTTTCAAAATCTCGCGGCGTTCTGTTTGATCATTGTCGATCATGAAAACGGAGGCGCCCGCTTACAAACGCATCGTGCTGAAGCTGAGCGGCGAATCGCTGCAGGAGCGCGGAGCGCGGGAAAACATTTCCCCGGCGGTGGTGCGCCAGATTGCTGAGCGGATCAAAGAAGTTCACGGGCTCGGCGTGCAAGTGTCCATCGTCATCGGCGGCGGCAATATCTGGCGGGGCTCGTCAGCCGCGCATCGCGGAATGGACCGCACCACAGCGGATTACATGGGCATGCTCGCAACGGTCATCAACGGGCTGGCCTTGCGCAGCACGCTCGTGCAGATGGGCGTCGAGACGCGCGTGCAAACGGCGATTGAAATGAAAAACGTGGCCGAGCCGTTCATTCTCGGGCGCGCCATTCGCCATCTTGAACTCGGCCGCGTTGTCATCTTCGCCGCCGGCACGGGCAATCCTTACTTTTCGACTGACACGACCGCAGCCCTGCGCGCGAGCGAGATTCGCGCGGACGTCATTTTGAAAGCGACCAAAGTGGACGGCATCTACGATCGGGACCCGATAGCCGACGCGAACGCCAAGCGTTTCGATCGCATTACTTTCACCGAAGCCCTGACCAAGCGTTTGCAGATCATGGATTCAACCGCGTTCAGTCTTTGCATGGACAACAAAATCCCGATCGTGGTGTTCGACATGAATAAGCCAAGCAACATTCGCGACGCCGTGCTTGGGCGCAAAGTCGGGACACTGGTTTGCGACGAGACCGAGCCAAAGTAGAAATTTTACCGCATGAGCCGAGACGACATTCTATTGGAAGCGGAGGTGTCGATGGAAAAAAGCGTCGACTATCTCGTGCACGAATTCGCCAGCGTGCGTACCGGAAAAGCTTCACCCGCTCTGGTCGAGAACATCGATGTTCAGGCCTACGGATCGACCATGAAACTGAAGCAGCTCGCGCTCATCACCACGCCGGAAGCGCGCTTGCTCGTCGTTCAGCCGTTCGACGCCAGCACGGTGCAAGACATCGAACGCGCGCTCAAGGAATCGAAGATCGGGATCACTCCGGCCGTTGACGGGAAAATTATTCGGTTACCGATTCCGGAACTTTCCGAAGAACGGCGCAAAGAACTGGCCAAGTCGTTAGGCAAAATGGCCGAGGACGCGCGGGTGCGGGTGCGAACGAATCGGCGCGCCGCCCTCGATGAAACAAAAAAACTAAAAACTTCCGGCGGGTTGAGCGAAGACGAGCTGCACGATCTGGAAACCGAGATTCAGAAATTGACCGATCGTTTCGTCAAATCGATCGACGACCATCTCAAGCACAAAGAAACGGAGATCATGAAGGTCTGAATGTGGGCGCGACCTCAGTGCTGCGACTGCCGGGGCGCTGAGGCCCCTCCCACATTACAGCCGGACAAGATCGAGCAGGAACTGGCACCACAGATAGATCATCCCGCGCCAGGAATATTTCACATCGCCGGCCGGTGTTTGTTTAAGCACGCCCTTGTCGATGTTGTGGGCGATTTGATCGCGCAGATCGTTTTCCATTTCCAGCTGGATGCGCTCTTCATCAAGCGGAGCGATCGCGTCTATCTGCACGCTGTTCCTTCGCAAGAACTCGCGGTGACTCTGATAAAGCTGCCAGAAAGTTTGGTCCGGCCGCTGCCGATTGATACGGAAGTGTGGCGTCAACTTTAAGCCATAGGAGAGCGGGTAATTCCAAGTCGTCCAAATGGTGCCGCCTTTTGCGCGCGATGAGATCCGCAGATAATAAAAGGAAAGATCGTGCTGCTCGTTCAGGCAGATCGTGGCCTGCGCACGGTCGTCGTCCTTGTAGAACAGCCGAAAAAATTGCCGGTAATCTTCCCAGTCCCAGCCGGCATCGTTCACATGCGCGAAACCTTCATTCTCGATCTCGCGCGTGATGTCGTTGAGCGACGGGAAAATATCGGCGGAGGGCGGGCTTTTGCGTCGGAGTTGTTTTTCTTTTGGCAAACGCAGAGTGCGGATGCGGGTGAGAATTTCAACCCACGGAAGAAAGAACCACGCCGCCGCCGCAATCGCGCCGAGGATGTGGCTTCCCGTCGTGAAATAAATCAGCAAATACGAAACGGTGAGAATGGCGAGCGCGCCAGCTTTCTGGGCGAAAGAACTTTGAAAGCTTCGAAGCGCGACGGCAAGCACCGCCACCCCGAGCAGAATAAAAAGGTTAAACAGCATTACGGCTTGATCTGATGCTCGCTCAGAAAACTCTCCAGTTGATCGGTATCGAAATTCGCCAGCACATTCTCCCCGGCCACGAACGTCGGCACATAGGTTTGATCGGACACCTCCTTCATCTCTTCATACGCTTGTCGATCCTGGCCGACATCGATGTAAGTGAACTTGTAGCCGTGCGCGCTTAAATACTCTTTTGCATCGATACACCACGAGCACCATTCGCGGCTGTAAAGCTTCAATTCCATCGCTTTCAAAGAATAAAATAGTGGTGTTTGCCCCGTCAACCGGCCGGAATCGGTATTGAAGGATTTCAATACGCCTTTGCCCAGATAACGCGGCGAGCACTTGGCTCGCCGGTGAAAATGCAGCGGCCCGAATCCGAAGAATCGTCGAGCGGAATGCAACGGATTGTGACTTTGAGGTCGTTTTTGATCTGGTCTTCGACTTCGCGCGAGCCGTTCCAATGCGCGAGCGCGAAGCCGCCGTGGATTTCCGGTTTCGCTGAATTCTTTGGCGTGAAGAAATCGTAGAAATCTTTCTTCGAATCGATCGTGCGCGTATTGTCGTCGCGGAACTTCTTCGCCCGCTCGTAAAGATTTTTTTGAATGGAATCGAGAATTTCGGGGGCGCGCTCAACAAATTCTTCCATCGACATCGACTCTTTCGATTTCGCCGGTTGATCGCGGCGACTCACTTCCACGGAATTCTTTTCCAGATCGCGCGGACCGATTTCAACGCGGATCGGCACGCCTTTTTTGATCCATTCCCAATTTTTCACGCCGCCGCCGAGGTCGCGCCGGTCGATTTCAACTTCGAGTGCAAGATCGACATATTGCTTCGCGCGCAACTTCTGCACGAGCTGGTCGCAAGCTTCCAGCACTTTCGCCCGCGTTTCTTCTTTCGGTGAAATGGGCAGAATCACAATTTGGGTCGGCGCGATTCGTGGCGGCAAAACCAGTCCATCATCATCGGCGTGCATCATGACGACTGTCCCGACCAGGCGCGCGCTCACGCCCCAGCTCGTCGTCCAACCAAATTCTTGTTTGCCCTCGCGGTTTTGAAATTGAATCCCGCTGGCGAGTGAAAAGTTTTGTCCGAGAAAGTGCGACGTCCCGGCCTGGATCGCTTTCCGGTCCTGCACCATCGCTTCGATCGCCAGCGTCTGCACCGCGCCCGGGAAACGTTCGCTCTCCGATTTTTCGCCGCTGAAAACGGGAACCGCGAGATGATCGCGCACGAAGCGCTCGTAAAGATCGAGAATCAATTTCGTCTCCGCGCGCGCTTCCGTTTCGGTTTCGTGGACGGTGTGCCCTTCCTGCCACAGAAATTCGGTCGTGCGCAAAAATAAACGCGGCCGCATTTCCCAACGCACCACGTTCGCCCATTGATTGATTAGAATTGGAAGATCGCGATACGATTGCACCCACTTGGCGTAGCTCGCGCCGATGATCGTTTCGGAGGTCGGCCTCACCACCAGCGGCTCGTTCAATGGGCTCGCCGGTTTCATTTTCCCATCGGCATCGACTTCCAGCCGGGTGTGCGTGACGACCGCGCACTCTTTGGCAAAGCCTTCCACATGCTCAGCTTCCTTGGCGAAATAACTCAGTGGAATGAAAAGCGGAAAATAGGCGTTACGGTGTCCGGTTGCGCGAAACATTGCGTCGAGTTGCCGCTGCATGTTTTCCCAAACACCGAATCCCCACGGGCGAATGACCATGCAGCCGCGCACGTCTGATGGCTCGGCCAGCTCAGCCGTGCGGACGACCTGCTGGTACCACTCCGGAAAATCCTCGTCTCGCCGCGGTGAGATGGCGGTCTTTTGCGTGGCAGGATTGGGCATGGCGACAACGAATTAAGCGCGCGCCGACGAAATGACCAGCGGGCATTTGCAGCAAACATATGTCGATCCGAAAGTTGACAGTCGGGAGTGTGGCCAGTAGTTTCCGTGCCCTTTTCCAGACGCGATGAAAACCTTTTCCGCCAAAGCAAATGAAGTCGAGCGCCGCTGGTGGCTGATTGATGCCAAAGACCAGGTGCTGGGCCGTGTCGCGATCAAGGCCGCCAAGCTGCTGCGCGGAAAAGAGAAGCCGATTTTCACGCCGCACGTCGATACCGGCGATTTCGTTATCGTGATCAACGCCGATAAAGTGCGTGTATCCGGCAAAAAGGAAGAACAGAAAACTTTCATGAGCTTTTCCGGCTACGTCGGCGGACACAAATCGGAGAACGTGCGGGCGCGACGGGCGCGCCATCCGGAATTGCTGATCGAGCGCGCGGTCCGAGGGATGATTCCGCACAATCGTCTTGGTCGCAGCGTTTATCGGAAGCTGAAAGTTTATCGCGGCGAATCCCATCCCCACACCGCCCAAAAACCGGAGCCGGTCCAGTTTGCCTAACGAATCGGTCTAACCACGCAATTTCATGGCACAAACTCAGGAATTCATCGCCACTGGTCGCCGCAAAACCTCGGTCGCGCGCATTCGCATGACTCCGGGCAGCGGCAAGATCGACATCAACGGCCGCAACTTCGAAGATTATTTCCCGAGCGCCCCGCTGCAAAACATTGTCCTGCAGCCGCTGCAAGCCGTAAAGATGGTGAACACCTATGACTTGTCGATCAACGCCACCGGCGGCGGCGTGGCCGGTCAAGCCGGCGCGGCGCGCATGGCCATCGCGCGTGCGCTACTTCAGGTGGACGGCAATTTGCGCAGTACGCTCAAAGCGGACGGTCTGCTTCGCCGCGATCCGCGCATGAAAGAGCGGAAAAAATCGGGGCAACCCGGCGCGCGCAAACGTTTCCAATTCTCGAAACGATAATTGGCTGTAGCGGTCCCGAAAGCTTTCGGGGCAAATCGCAATGC
>Ga0209526_10002355_pt1 | contig 12759 bp, 6 predicted proteins | sample JacPinW_OM2H0_M1_FD_188566 | JGI IMG/M metagenome (GOLD analysis project Ga0209526, IMG submission 188566) | Forest soil microbial communities from Algoma, Ontario, Canada - Jack Pine, Ontario site 1_JW_OM2H0_M1 (SPAdes) (version 2) | ecosystem: Environmental > Terrestrial > Soil > Boreal... | reverse complement strand
GAGGGTCGGGGTGGGGGCCCGTACTCTAGGCGCGTGGGGTTCATCGAGCTGGTCGAAGTCGGCTACGCCTTTCCTGGTGGCCGGACGCTGTTCGACAAGATCTCGTTCAAAGTCCCGGATGGCGAGCGCGTCGCCCTGGTCGGCGCGAACGGCGTGGGCAAGACCACACTGCTGCGACTGATCGCCGACGCGGACGAACAGCACAGCGGTACCATCCGCGTCATCGGGCGGCTCGCCCGGATGCCGCAGCTCGTCCACGACCCCAGTTCGTCCGCCACGCTTCGTGGGCTGCTCCTCGCCCAGGCTCCGGTGGCGCTGGCCCGCGTGGGCGCCGCGCTGGTTGCGGCCGAGCGCGAGATGCAGACCAGCCCAACGGAGGCCGCCGGCATCGCCTATTCCGATGCCGTGTCTCGCTGGGGCGAACTCGGCGGCTATGAGCTCGAAGTCAGCTGGAACGCGGCCTGCATGGAGGCCGTGGGCGAGCCATTCGAGACGATCGGCGCACGGGTGGCGCATACGTTCTCCGGCGGCGAGTTGAAACGCATCCTGCTCGAAGCCCTGTTTCGCTCGGCTGCGGAGGTTCTGCTCCTCGATGAGCCGGACAACTTCCTCGATGTCGTCGGCAAGGAATGGCTCGAGGCGACGATGACGGCCAGCCGCAAGACCATCCTCTATGTCAGCCACGACCGCGAATTTCTGGGCAATACGTCGACGGAGATCGTGACCCTCGAGGCAAAGGGGAGCTGGACGCATCCGGCTTCTTTTGGCAGCTACGAGGAGGCTCGGCAAGCGCGAATTGCCGGCCTAGAAGAGGATCACCGGCGTTACCAGGAGCAGCGCTCGGCATTGATCGCCACGCTCAAGGAGTATCGTCGCCGGGCGCAATCATCGGATGCGTGGGGTCCCAAAGTCCGCGCCGCCCAGAGCAGGCTCCGCCTCTTCGACGAGAAGACCGAGCTGGTCGAGCGCCCACGCGACCAGAAGGTCACGATCCGCTTGGGCGGGGGTCGCACAGGCACTATCGCGATGCGCGTCAAGGCTCTCGCCTTCCCGGGCCTTACTCAGCCCTTCAGTACCGAGATCCTCTTCGGTCAGCGCGTGGGCGTGATCGGCAAGAACGGTACGGGCAAGAGCCAGTTCGTTCGGCTGCTCGCGGGCCAGCCTGTCGATCACACGGGGGACTGGGTGCTGGGCGCCCGGGTGAAAGTCGGGTACTTCTCGCAGCTGCACGATTCGCCCCACTTGGCGCGCGCCGCGCCGCTGGCCGTGCTCACCCGTGAAGGGCTCGACCGTACGGCCGCGATGGGAACCCTTCGCCGCTACGAGCTCGACGGCTCCGCGGACGTCCCCTTCGAGAAACTTTCGGGCGGTCAGCAGGCCCGGTTGCAGATCCTCGTGCTGGAAGTCCGGGGATCGACCATGCTCGTGCTGGACGAGCCGACCGATAACCTCGACGTCGCCTCCGCTGATGCGCTGGAATACGCGCTCTGGAAATACGAGGGCACCATCATCGCCGTCACTCACGACCGCTGGCTCTTGAAGTCCTTGCAGCGGTTTTTGGTTTTCGGCTCCGACGGACGGGTGACGGAAGCCGACGAACCGAATTGGGTGTGAGGCTCGCAGGTTACTTCAGGGTGCTGGCGAGCAGCACCCCGTTCGCCCAGTAAGCCCCGGTCGGACCGGAAGGAAGGATGTCGTAGGTAGTGCCGACGTACGGTGTGCGGTCGGCCGCCACGACCCGGCTACCGTCCAGCACGTCTCCGGGGACGAGGTCGCCGACGTGGCGACCGTCCGCCGTCGGGTGGCCAGGAGAGACCCAGGCCTCGCGGGCATCCGCCAGCACGATATGCACGACCTGATGCCCTGCGGGCGCGGCCATGCTGCCGACCTTGAGCACCTGCGCTGCTAACCGATTGCCGGACATATCCACAGTCCAGACCAACATCCCAGGTCGCAAGCTGGTGACAACGACTGGGCCGTTCGGCGTTTCGATCGCGGTCGACGCGGTGAGACAGATCGGGCACATATGGACGGAAGGCGTTCGCGACTGAACCGCGATCGAGCCCGCCTTGTCGATGGTGCCCTTCACCAGCGTTGATTGCCTGCCCGGGCCCGCCCGCACCAGAAAAGCAAAGTCGTACTTGTCGCCCTGGGGGCTGAGCTGCATGGCGGCCAGCTCTTTGTAGTCGCCGTAAACCTGTAGCTCCTGTTGTGGATTCAGAGGCGGAGTCAGATGGTGATGGGCGACGATCGCCTGATACGTCTGCGGGTCGTGTGCGGCGATATCCGTAACACGCGCGGTGACGTACGTGGGCGTTACCACCCGGGCGAGCGGGTAGGAGTCGGGGTCGCAATAGTCGAGGGGGCCGAGTTGGGCGAGCAAGCGGTACTTCAGCTCGATCGAGGAAAGTGGTAGAGCGGAAGGCTGCGCGCCCGGTGATGCGCCGCAGGCGGCGACAAAGAGGACACCGATGGTCGGGAGCAGCGCGCCCAACCTCATGGGGCTACCACCGTCACTTAGACGGGCATTGGTCAGGATAGTTCCATCGACCGCCTGGCGGTCTCAGCTATCGGAGCGGGGCGCCATGGGCTCCGGATCCTTGCCTGCGCTGAGGCTGTCCGAGAGCGACATCGTCCGGCGGTAGGCGGCCCAGACGGCGTCGGCGAGCACCGTGCGAAGCCGCCCGCGTTCCAGCTCGTGTAGCGCGGCGGCCGACGTCCCCCCAGGTGAGGTCACCATGTCCCGCAGTTGCGCCGGATGCTTCTGGGTCCGCTCGGCAAAGGCGACCGACCCTTTGAGCGTTTCGAGGACCAGGTCGTGCGCGAGGTGCCGTGGAAACCCGAGGTGGACGGCGCTGTCGATCAGCGCCTCCATCACCAGGAAGACATAGGTCGGGCCGGTGCCGCTAACCGCGGTCGCCATCGCCACGAAGCGTTCGTCGCCAACCTGCAGCTCGTGCCCGAGCGCGCCGAGCAGCGCGTGAGCTTGCTCGCGGTGCGCGTCGGTGGCCTCCGGCGTCGCGTACCAGATGTTCACTCCTTCACCGATCTGGGCCGGGGTGTTGGGCATCACGCGCACCAGCGCGCCGTGGTCGAGACCCCTGCGGAGCGTCTCCGTCGTGGCCCCGGCGATGATCGAGATGACCAGCTTTTCCGGGACGAGACTCCCCCGAAGTTCCTTGAGCACCGCGGGCATCACCTGTGGTTTGATGCCGAGCACGACGACATCGCCCTTCTTTGCGGCCTCCGCATTGTCGGCCGTCACCTGGACCTGATACTTCTCCGCGAGCGCATGTCGCCGGTCGGCACGCGGATGGCTGGCGATGATCGACCCGGCGGGCACCAGTTGCCGCGCGAGTACACCGGCAATGATCGCTTCGGCCATGACGCCGGCACCAACGACACTCAGCGTCGACCCACGGAGCGGGCTCATCCTGCGGATTGTACGAACTCGATCTCGATTCGATTCAGTCGGACAATCTCCCTCCCCCTTTGGGGGAGGGTAGGGTGGGGGCTGAGCTCTTGACAGGCGAACACATGTTCGCTAGACTAATACAGAATTGTGTTAGTTGAGGAAACGGCCCTCGAGACGCGTCGCGACGTCGCGGAGTTGCTCGGCGCGATCGAGCGCTTCCGCCAGCGCCCGAAAGCCAACCGCGAGCCGACCGAGCTCGCCGCCGAGCTAAAAGGCATCCGGCACGGCCAGGACCTCCTTGAGCTCGAGTTTTCAGTGACGGCCGCGGAGTTCGCCCGCACCGAGGAGTACGAGGAGCAGGGTTCTGTGAGTCCCATCGACTGGATCCGCCACCACTGCCGGATGTCCAGCTCGGCGGTTTGGGGCAGCATGGCGGTCGGCCAGCACCTCGGCGAACTATCGCGGAGCGTCGAGGCGGTCGAGAACGCCGAGATCGGCTATTCCCACCTGGCCCTGATGGCTCGAACCGCCCAGGCGCTTGAAGGCTCGGCCACCGCGGCGCCTTTCGAGGAGACCGAGCTTCTCGAAAAGGCGCGTGAGTACAGCGTCGGCCGGCTCTGGCATTTCTGTCATCACCTGCGGCACGCACTAGACCCTGAGGGGTTTGCCGCCGAGCAGAACCGGGCGACCGAGGCGCGAAGCCTGAAGCTGAGCTCGTGCGAGGATGGCACGCTGCTGCTCGAAGGCTGGCTGGATACGGGCGGTGGCGCGGTGCTCCGGAGTGCGCTCGAACCGCTGGCACTGGCCAAGGGCGACGGCGATGATCGATGCCGCGAACGCCGCTACGCCGACGCCCTCGTCGAGGTCCTCAGCCATGTCCAGGACACCGGCACGCTGCCCCAGCGTCCGCACCTTCAAGTCACGGCCTCGCTCGACACGCTGCGCGGAGTCGCCGGCTCACCCGCCGGCGACATGGAATACGGGCTGCCGGTTTCGGCGGAGACCGTGCAGCGGCTGGCGTGCGACGGCACCATTACCAGAGTGATCTTTGGGCCCGAGTCGGTCGTGATCGACGTCGGCCGTGCCCGGCGGGTCGTCGCGGGTGCGACGCGCCGTGCCCTCAACGCCCGCGACGGTCACTGCAAATGGCCGCGCTGCGATCGGCCCGCCTCCTGGAGCGACGCGCATCACGTGATTCACTGGACCAAGGGCGGCGAGACCGACCTCGCGAACATGGTGCTGCTGTGTCACCGCCACCACTGGATGGCGCACGAGGGTGGCTGGCAGTTGGTGCGAACCGCGGAGGGCGAGATTCTGACGGTGCCCCCTCGCCCACCGGGACTCGCGCGTGCGGCCGACGTCCCGGATCAGGTGGAGGCTGCCCGCAAGTTCGTAGATCAGTTTCGGGGCGAACGGGTGATCGGCGCGGGCTAGCCGCGAGCGGCCATCGTCCCTTCGTGCTGATTCTCGATCCGGGCCACGTCCGCCTTGGGGGCGACGCGCCAGAACCGGTGCAGGGCCCCGTGCCAATCCTCGAGGATCGCCCGGGCCAGCGCCGACCCTGTGTACGCCTCGTGACGCTCGATGAGCCCGTGCAGACGCACGCCCTGCTCCATTAGCAGCGGATGGTCGCTCCTCAGGCGGTGGACATCAACCAGTTCCGGGTTGACCATCGCGGGCACGCCTATCCCGCGGTCGTAGACGAACACCTCGCCCCCCGTCATGCCGGCGCCGAGGTTGTGCCCGATGTCGCCCAGGACGATCACGGTTCCGCCGGTCATGTACTCCGCGGCATGCTCCCCTACTCCCTCGACCACCGCCGAGGCGCCGCTGTTGCGAACCGCGAATCGCTCGCCCGCCTTCCCGGCGCAGAATAGCTCGCCGCCAGTCGCGCCGTAAAGAACAGTATTGCCCAGCAGGTGTGGATCACCCGCATCGTTGGCGGGTGGGCGCGCGATGATCCGCCCGCCGCCCATTCCCTTTCCCACGTAGTCGTTCGCCTCCCCGACCAGGACAAACTCGATCCCGTGCGCGAGGAAGGCCCCGAAGCTCTGTCCGGCTGCGCCCGTAAACGTCACCGACGCCGATCCGGCGGGCGTCGTCGGCCCGAGTTCCCTGGCGACAGCGCCCCCCAGGCGTGCTCCCACGGATCGGTCGGCATTTTCGATCGGGTAGTCCAGGTGCACGTCCCCTCCGGTGAGAACCGGTCCGAGCGCCTCCAGGCAGACGCGGTCGCCCAACTCCGATGACGGCCGTTGCAGCGGAACGGTCCGGACAAAGTGGCGCGGCTCCGGGCCCTCGTCGACCAGCAGCGGCGACAGGTCCAGGCGGTCCGCCCGCGGGTCGTCGGTGATCCGCTGCGACAACAGGTCCGTCCGTCCGATGGCATCGTCCAGGCGATGTAGGCCAAGGCCGGCCAGGATGTGACGGATCTCTTCGGCGACGTGCGTCAGATACGCCTCGAGCATCTCGGGCGTCCCGGCGAACTTGGCCCGCAGCTCCGGACGCTGCGTCGCGATCCCGACCGGACAGGTGTCGAGGTGGCAGGTGCGAACCATGATGCAGCCCTCGGCCAGCAGCGCCGCGGTGCCAAAGCTGTACTCGTCGGCCCCCAGCAGCGCGGCGATGATCACATCACGGCCGGACTTGATGCCGCCATCGACGCGCAGGCGAACCCGCCCGCGCAGCTCGTTGAGGCGCAGCGTCTGCTGGGTTTCGGCAAGACCGATCTCCCATGGCATCCCGGCGTTTTTGATGGACGACAGGGGGCTGGCTCCCGTCCCCCCGTCCGCGCCCGCGATGTGCACCACGTCGGCCAGCCCCTTGACCACACCCGCGGCGATCGTGCCAACCCCGGCTTCGGCGACCAGCTTGACGGAGACCGCAGCCAGGGGATTGACCTGCTTGAGGTCGTAGATCAGCTGCGCCAGATCTTCGATGGAATAGATGTCGTGATGCGGCGGCGGGGAGATGAGCGCGATCCCGGGCTGGGTGTGCCGGAGACGGGCGATCTCGTCGGTCGCCTTGTGCCCGGGCAACTGCCCGCCCTCGCCCGGCTTCGATCCCTGCGCCATCTTGATCTGCAGCTCGTCGGCGAAGACGCAGTACTCCGGCGTCACCCCGAAGCGGCCCGACGCCACCTGCTTGATTCGCGAGTTGCGGTCGATCGGCAGGCCCTTGGTCCGATATCGGGCCGGGTCCTCGCCGCCCTCGCCGGTATTGCTCTTTCCACCGAGCCGGTTCATCGCGATCGCGATCGTCTCGTGCGCCTCCGCCGCGATCGAGCCGTGCGACATGGCACCGGTCGAGAAGCGCCGCAGGATAGCAGCGGCCGGCTCGACCTGATGCAACGGCAGGGGCGGACCCGCCGGGCGGATCGCCAGCAAATCCCTGGGATACGTCAGTGGCCGTTCGTTCACCAGCCGAGCGAAGCGCTCGTACAGCGCATAGCCATTCCCATCCGGTCCGGTCGCGACCGCGCGCTGCAGCGCGTGCGCCGCGGCCATTTCCTTCACCGACGCCACCGCTGCCGCTGCCACCGGCGCCATGGCCTCTTGCGCCGGCATCACGGCATGGAGCGCGTCGACGACATCGGGGTTCGTTGCGTGGTACTCGGTGCCCTGCTTGTGATGCTTGAAGAATCCCGGGCTCACCAGCGACGGCGAGGCCGCCCCAAAGCCCGCGCCGTGAAGCGCCAGCACCTGCTCGCCAAGATCGGCGAAGGTCGCGCCCCCAACCGGAGACGGCGTCCCGGCAAAGCTGACGTCGACGACGCTGGCGTCGAGCCCGATGATCTCGAAGATCTGCGCTCCCTGGTACCCATCGAGCGTCGAGATTCCCATCTTGGCCAGCACCTTGAGCGTGCCGTCCTCGAGCGCCTGCACATAGTGCTCCTGCGCGGCGCACCCATCGGCGCCTTCGCCTTTGAGGTGGCCGGCCGATGCCAACGCTCTGATCGATGCCAGGCCAAGGCGCGGACAGATGGCCTGGGCGCCATAGCCCAGCAGGCAGACCACATGGTGGACCTCCCGGGCTTCGTCCGTCTCGACCACCACGCTGGCCCGGCTGCGCAGGCCACGGCGCATCAGGTGGTGGTGCACGGTACCGACAGCGAGCAGCGCGGGAATCGGCGCACGCTCCGGGCCGGCGGCGCGGTCGGACACGATCAGGATCGACGAGCCGGCACCCAGGGCGCGCTCGGCATCCTGCGCCAGCCTTTCGCAGGCGGCCTGGAGCCCGGACGCGCCGTCGGCAACCGGGAACGTCGCATCCAGGTCACTCGCTGCGAATGGAGCGTCGAGCCCACGCAACGTCTCGAGCCCCGATGGGAAGAGGAGGTATGAATCGAGCTGAACCAGGCGGGCCGCGGCCGGTCCGGTCGAGAGCAGCGGCGCGGGCGGCCCAAGATAGGTGCGCAGCGACATGACCAGCCGCTCGCGCAGGTGGTCGATCGGCGGGTTGGTCACCTGGGCAAACCGCTGCTTGAAGTAGCTGTACAGCAGGCGGGGCGAGTGGGCCAGGACCGTCGGTGCCGTGTCGTCGCCCATCGAGAAGATCGGCTCCTTACCCTGGGTCGCCATGGGTCGGAGCACGTAGGTGAACTCCTCCTTCGTGTACCCGAACGCGACCTGGCGGGCGACGAGGTCCGGCGGGATGTCCTCGGCCGGTTGCCCGGCATCGGCCGGCAGCAGTTGCCTGTCCAGCCAGCGACCGTAGGGCTCTTGTGCCGCCAGCCGGTTCTTGATGACGTCGTTTTCTTCGAGCCCACCGTTTTGCGGATCGACACACAGCATCTCCCCGGGCCCGAGCTTCCTGCGGCGCACCAGCCCGTGACCGCGCAGGTCCACTGCTCCTGCCTCCGACGCGCAGGCGATGAGGCCGTCTTCGCAGACCGCGTAGCGCAGCGGCCGCAGGCCATTCCGATCGAGGGCGGCGCCTACCCGGATGCCGTCGGTGAAGATCAGGCCGGCCGGCCCATCCCAGGGCTCCATCAGGCAGGCGTGATAGCGATAGAAATCTCGGACGGCCGGATCGACGTCGAAGCCCTCCCACGCTGCCGGAACCAGCATGGCCAACCCTTGCCGGATGTCGCGCCCGCCCCGGACCAGCAGCTCGAGCGCGTTATCGAGCATCGCCGAGTCGGACCCGGACTCGTCGATGATCGGGATCAGCAAGTTTTCAGGGGCGAGCCCCTCGGAACCGAGCCGTCCCTCGCGGGCGCGCATCCGGTTGATGTTCCCCTGGATGGTGTTGATCTCGCCGTTGTGGCACAGCATCCGAAACGGCTGAGCTCGCTCCCACGATGGCGCCGTGTTCGTGCTGTAGCGCTGGTGGAAGATGGCGAAGGGTGCCACAAAGCCGGGATCGCGGAGGTCGGGATAAAAGGCCGCGAGCTGGTCGGCGGCGCACATCGCTTTGTAGGTCACGCTCAGAAACGACATCGACGCCAAATAGCCTCGCACCCCCGCGGCGGCGATCGCGGCCTCGGTGCGCTTGCGGGCTCGATAACATCGAGCCTCGGCGTCATCGACCCTCTGGCCGGAAACGGCGCTGATGATGGCCTGCTCGATCCTTGGCGCGCTGCTTCGCGCGGCGTCGCCGAGGGCGTCCGGCTCCACTGGCACGATCCGCCAGCCAATCACATCGAGCTGTTCGGCACGGCACGCCGCTTCGAGGAGCTCTCGGCACTGCTGCCGCTCCCGGTCACCATCCTCGCCCGGCGCATTCGACAGGAAGGCGACGGCAACAGCAAGCGGGGCTGAAGGGAAGGACCCCGCTCGCTGTACCCACGCGCGAAAGAAGGAATGAGGGATGGGGAGCAGGACGCCCGCACCATCGCCTGACCGGTGATCGGCGGCCACGGCTCCTCGATGGCGTACTCGATTCAGCGCGGCAAGGGCTGCATCGACGATCTCCCGGCTAGCTCGCCCTCCGGCATCGGCGACGAAGCCGATTCCGCACGCATCGTGCTCGAATCGGGGGTCGTACAGGCCCGCGCGTCGCAAAGTCATCTGTCACCGTACCGGCTGTCGCGGACCGGTACCACAGACGAATGCACAGAAAGGACGCGCGGCGGTCGTACCTTCCATACAAGGCGCCGCGCTGCCTGCGCCGGTCGCCGTCGTTAGGCGAGTCGCTCGCCCCCGCGAAACAGCCGCTGCGGCACGGCGTGAAGACTCACGACGCCGTGCTCCGCCACGCGAACCAGCTCGCCAACCTGCACCCCGGCCCGCTGGTCTGCCGTCACCACATTCGGCTGGATCACCAGTGTCATGTTCTTCTCGAAGATGAAAGCGGGAACCGGGCCGTGGCTCGTGCTCGGCGTCCGCAGGATCGGCGGCAAGTACCCGCCACCGTAACCGTGGACGAGGTCATCACAGATCGTCAGGCCCTGGCTATCGATCAAGGACGCCGCGGTCACGACGGTGGCCGCCGCGACGCCGGGAGCGATCGTTCGCGCGACCTCGTGAAACGCTTGCCAGGCCACGTCATGGAGGCGCCGGTAGAGATCGGTTGGCTCGGCGTCGATGGTCAGCGTCCGCAGAACCTGACCCGAATAGGCCGTGCGCGCCGCGCTCAGCTCGAAGAGGACCGCGTCATCGGGTGCAAGCCGGCGGATGGTCAGATCCTGCTGCGGCACGATCCGATCGGGATCGGCCATCGGCGTCGCGCTCAAGTAGAGAAAGTGGGGCTGCCCCCCGGCGCGGGTCGCGGCAGCGCCGGCCTCGGCCTGCAGCTCGAGCTCGCTGATACCGGGTACGGCGGCGCGAACCAGCGCTCGCAGAGCCTGATCGGTGATTGCCGCGGCGGAGGCCATCCACTCGAGCTCCTCGTCACTTTTGACCAGCCGCAGCCGCATGAACGCCTCGGTCGCGTTGGCGAAAGTGCGATCGCTGAGCCGGCCGGTCAACCGTTGCCATTCGCTGTACGGGATCGGTCCGACCAACCCGATGTGGCTGGCCCCCTTGATGCCAGCAACCTCATCGGCGACGGCGTCGATCGATCGGAGTCCACCCCAGCGTGTTTCGGCACGTGCCACCCGCTGGGCATATGGGACGTGATTGAAATACTGGACGAACAGCACCGGCTCCCGGCCCGGCACCCACACGACGTAGGCGTCCTGGTGGCCGAGAAATCCGGTTAGAAAATGGACCTGGGCCTGTCCCTGCCGAGCGTTGGCTGAAGTCCCGTAGACGACGAGCGCATCGAGATGCTTCTCGGCGCAGAGCGCGTCAACGGCCCCAGTGCGCCGCTGCCATTCCCCGGCAGAGAAGTCCAGCAGGTTATCCGAGGCGCTCCCTCAGCCAGTCGGCCATCAGTGGCCGGTACTTGTAGGCAATGTTGTTGCAGACATGGTTGCCATCCGGATACATCACGAGCGTCGCGTTGCGCGCCTCGCGCGCGATCCGCTCCGCCTGCGCAGGCGGAAACAGGCCGTCGCGGGCGCCATGAATCACGAGCAGCGGCTGGGTGACCTTGTCCAGGATGCCCTCGAGGTTGAGGCCGTAGGCTTTGCGCTTCGCTTCGGCCTCGTCCGCAGATTTGGTGTAGAAGATGTACCCGCCTTTGGTCAATGGATTGATCGCGTCCCAGCATTCTCCGAGGTTGTAGGGCCCACTCAAGCCGACCACGGCCAGCAGCCGATTTTCGAACGCGGCCGCTCTCGGCCCGTAGATCGCACCCATGCTGATCCCCATGAGGCCGATCCGATTCAAGTCCACACCCAGATCGTGGCGCCGCTCGAGGTCGTCGATCAGCGGCGTGATGACGGTCTCCCAGTTGACCCGGATCGGAAAATGCACCGAATTCTCGGACTGGCCGGGGCCGTCGATGGTCAGGGTCGCCAGGCCGCGCCGGAGGAACTCCTCCTCGATCGCGAACAGCTCCTCTTTCGACGAGTCGAGCCCCGGCACGATGAGGATCAGCGGCGGGCGGCGCGCGTCGCCAGGACGGCGCAGGTGCCCCGGGATGACGTGACCCTCGAATGGGATCTCGAGGCGCTCCGCCGGCGGATCCAGGTGTTGAAGCGTCTTGCCGTAGACCGAGACGGCGCGGTCGCGGAGCTCACCGTGCAGCCCAAGGTCCTCGAACCAGAGAAACTTCCCGAGGTGATAGCACCAGGCGGCCCGCTGGTAGCCGGCGGTGGCTGAGACCATGCGGTTGTGCTGCTCGGCGTCGATGCCGAGCGCCTCGTGCACCTCACCCACCGCCCGCCAGTTCGGGCCCCAGTCCTTCCACTCCGTCGTCTTCCCCACCGTCGTGTCGAAGTCGTTGACATCGATGCCGTTGGCGACGAAGCGCGCCCGCCAGTGGTGGGCCGCGACCTGGACCCGATTGCTCGGGAAATTTCCCTCCCCCCTTGCGGGGGAGGGTCGGGGTGGGGGGTTGCTTTCCACCGTCATCTGACTTTCTCCTTTAGTTGTATCGCCGCTTCCAAGCTGGACCCGAGGTCGCCGAGGAGGATGGCGGCGCAGTTCCGCCCGGGAAGGCCGGACACCGAGCCGCCCGGATGGGTGCAGGCGCCCGTCTGGTACAGCCCCTCCACCGGGGTTCGATACGTCGACCAGCCCTCGACCGGTCGGAAATACCCGCTCTGTTCCGGCGAGCTCGCGCCGCCATGACACGACCCACGCCAGTTCGACGGGTTCCGGCGTTCGAGATCCAGCGGGCTATCGACATGCCGGCCGAGCACGATCCGCTCGGAGAGATTCGTCGTTAGCGGCGCCAGTTGTTCGAACAGGCGCGCCGCCACGTCCTGCTTGATCGCGTCCCAGTGCTGAGGGCCTTCGGCCAGCTCGTAGGGCAGGAAGCTGATCAGCTTGAACGTGTGCTTGCCGGCGGGCGCCCGGGAGGCATCGATCACGGTGGGCGTGATCGCCAGGATGACGGGGTCCTCGAGGTCGATCCGCCCGGTGCGGTAGGCCTGCAGCATTCGATGCAGCGAGCCCAGCGATTCGAGCCCTCCCATGGTCACGCTTTCCATCGGTCCGGCCTCCGTCCGAAAGCGCGGCGCCTCGCTCAACGCGTAGTGGGCGGCGAACATCGTCAAGCTCGGCTTCCAGCGGGCGATGCCGGCGCGGTAGTCGGGCGTGAGGTTCTCCTCCCCGACGATGGCGGGCAGGTTCGCGATATGGATCGTCGAGACCACGGCCTTCGACGCGGTGTAGGTCGACCCGTCCCCCGTGATGACGCCGGTCGCGCGGCCACCGTCGACTGTGATCCGGGTCACGGGCTTGGAGGTCAGCACCTGACCGCCGTTCTCCTCGATCACCCGGGCCAGTGCCAGCGGCATGCGGATCGAACCCCCTTCCGGCAGGATCCAGCTGAAACGCTGCCGGCCCGCC
>Ga0209526_10002354_pt1 | contig 12761 bp, 11 predicted proteins | sample JacPinW_OM2H0_M1_FD_188566 | JGI IMG/M metagenome (GOLD analysis project Ga0209526, IMG submission 188566) | Forest soil microbial communities from Algoma, Ontario, Canada - Jack Pine, Ontario site 1_JW_OM2H0_M1 (SPAdes) (version 2) | ecosystem: Environmental > Terrestrial > Soil > Boreal... | reverse complement strand
GCTGGTCTCGAAAGCGCTGGCCGGTGATCTGTACGACCGCACTGAAGTCCTTTATGTCTCGCCGCTGAAGGCACTGGGCAATGACATCCAGAAGAATCTGGAAGCGCCCTTGAGCGAGATTCTTCAAATGGCGGGCGAGCGCGGGCTGCTGATGCCAGAGATTCGCACCGCGGTTCGCACCGGCGACACCCTCATGCACGAGCGCCGAGCCATGCTGAAGCGGCCACCACACATTCTGGTCACCACCCCGGAGTCGCTTTACATCCTGCTTACCGCGGAACGGAGTCGGGCGATCCTGCGCGACGTCGAGACCGTCATCGTTGATGAAATCCACGCCGTTGCTGACGACAAGCGGGGCGCGCATCTGGCGCTTTCGCTGGAGCGACTGGAGGCACTGACGCATCGTCCGCCGGTGCGCGTCGGGCTTTCGGCGACCCAGAAGCCCATCGAAGAAGTTGCCCATTTCCTGACCGGCAATGGCCGACCTGCTCCGGTCATCGTGGATATCGGGCACAAACGGAACCTCGATCTCGCAGTGGAAGTACCCGCCAGCCAGCTTGGTCCGATCACCACGAATGAAATGTGGGACGAGATCTACAACCGGCTGGTGCAACTGGTTGAGCAGCATCGTTCGACGCTGGTCTTCGTCAACACCCGGCGGCTGGCAGAGCGCGTTTCCCACCATTTGGGCGAACGGCTTGGCGAAGATAACGTTGTCGCGCATCACGGCAGCCTGTCTCGCAAGCTGCGTCTCAACGCCGAACAAAAGTTGAAAGATGGCAAGGTCAAAGTGCTGGTGGCGACGGCGTCGCTGGAGCTGGGAATCGACATTGGCACGGTCGATCTCGTAGTGCAGATCAGTTCGCCCCGCGCGATCGCGGTCGCGTTGCAACGCGTTGGGCGTTCCGGCCACTGGCGCGGAGCCGTGCCCAAAGGACGCTTCTTCGCAGGCACGCGCGATGATCTGCTGGAGTGTGCTGCCCTGGTGCGGGCAATCAGGCAAGGAGATCTGGATCGGCTGATGATCCCTGAAGCGCCGTTGGATATTCTGGCCCAGCAGATCGTGGCGGCCTGTGCGGCTGCGAGTAGCGCCGCCGCCCCGGCGGCTGTCGGGGGCGCGTCCCGCCCGCACCGTCGAGGGCGAGAAGCCCTCGTGACAGCCGGCGAGGGCGCCGGCGCTGCAACTACCACGACTGCCGGCAGCGACAGTGACAGCGGTTGGGACGAGGAGGAACTATTTGCACTGGTGAAGCGGGCTTATCCGTATCGCAATCTCTCGCTCGAAACCTACAACGCCATCCTCGAAATGCTTTCCGAAGGAATTGCAGCGCGACGAGGCCGCTACGGTGCTTACGTTCATCGCGACCGCGTGAACCACAAGCTGCGGCCGCGGCGGGGTAGCCGACTGGCGGCCATCACCAGTGGCGGCGCCATTCCGGAGACCGCCTTGTTCACAGTTGTGGCCGAGCCGGACGGAATTGTCGTCGGCACCCTGGATGAAGACTTCGCCGTCGAGAGCAATGCCGGTGACATCATGCTACTGGGCAACAGCTCGTGGCGCATCCGCCGGGTGGAAGGCAAATCTGGGCGCGTGCTGGTGGAAGATGCGCATGGCGCTCCACCCAGCGTTCCCTTCTGGCGTGGTGAGGCTCCAGCGAGAACCGAAGAACTTTCCGCCCAGGTCGCAGATCTACGCAAGAGAATCAGCGACCGTTTGCTCAACACTTTCCCGGTCGGAGTTTCGCAGAGCCAGCCCGCGGTGGCAGAGACGGTGGCGTGGTTGAAGGAAGAATGCGGGCTGGATGATTCCGGCGCCGAGCAGGCGATTGAATATATCCTACAAGGCCGCGCAGTGCTGGGGGATGTCCCTACCCAGGACACAATCATCGCCGAGCGCTTCTTCGATGAGGGTGGCGGGATGCAACTGATCATCCACGCGCCCTATGGCGGTCGGATCAACAAGGCCTGGGGCCTGGCACTGCGCAAGCGTTTCTGCCGCAGCTTCAATTTTGAGTTGCAGGCCGCAGCCACCGACAACGGCCTGAACATCGCTCTGGCCGAGCAGCACAGCTTTCCTCTGGCCGACGTCTTTCATTTCCTCAACGCTGAGAACGTGCAGCCTATCCTGGAACAGGCGGCGCTGGCTTCGCCCATCTTCGGAACCCGCTGGCGCTGGGATGCCAATCGTGCGCTGGCATTGCTGCGCTTTCAGAGCGGCAAGAAGGTTCCCCCACAGATTCAGCGGATGCGTTCAGACGACCTGTTGGCATCGGTGTTCCCTGATGTCGCTGCATGTCAGGAAAACATTGAAGGCGATATTCGGATTCCCGATCATCCCTTGGTGAAGGAAGTGATGAAGGACGTGCTCACTGAGGCAATGGATGTGAACGGGCTCGGGTCACTCCTGCGTGGGATCGAGCAAGGACGCATCCGCTGTTTGGCGGTAGACACGCCGGTGCCATCGCAATTCTCGCATGAGATCTTAAACGCAAATCCGTACGCTTACCTCGACGACGCCCCGCTGGAAGAACGGCGGGCTCGTGCTGTGGAGATGCGACGCATCCTGCCGGAGTCGGTGCTGGAGGAAGTGGGAAAGCTCGATCCAGCGGCGATCGCCCAGGTTCAGGAAGAAGCCTGGCCTGATGTGCGGGACGCGGACGAGCTGCACGATGTACTGCATACGCTGATCGCGCTGCCGGAAGACAACTCGGTTCGTGTGGAGGCCTACGACTCGCCCGCCCAAGCAAATAATGCCTCGCTCAGTTTAATCGGCTCACCTGAGGCTGATGAAGACCGTCGAGCTTCGCTCGACTGGACCGCCGCGGGCGGATGTCCCCACGTGAGTCGAAGCGTCGCCGAATGGCAGGGATATTTCGAGAGACTGCTCGAACAGGGACGTGCGGTTCGTGCTGAGCATGCTGGACTCAGTTACTGGGTGGCTGCGGAACGGGCCAAGACGTTTTCACTGATCTTCCCCGACGCCCAGTTTGATCGTCCCGTGGCGGAGGTGCAGACGACTCTGCCATCAGCTGACGATGCGCTCCTCGCGCTCGTTACCGGTTGGATGTCGCATCTGGGTCCGATCACGGCATCGCAACTTAGAAACCGGCTGAGGCTTCCGGCTTCTGAGATTGAAAAGGCGCTGCTGCGAATGGAAGCCAGTGGCAGCGTGCTGAGAGGACAATTCACCGACACAGCATCGCGGGCGGGTCGCCCAGAACCGTACGAGCCTTCACTAGGCGAGCACGAATGGTGCGAACGGCGGCTGCTGGCACGCGTTCACCGCTTGACCGTTGCCACTCTGCGCAAACAGATCGAGCCGGTTACAGCCGCTCAGTTCATGCGCTGGCTGTTGCGCTGGCAGCATGTGACGCCGGGAACGCAAGTACAGGGGGAACGCGCTACGCTGGATGTGTTGCGCCAGTTGCAAGGGTTTGAGATTCCAGCCAATGCCTGGGAAAAGCAGATTCTGGGCAGACGCATTGCGAACTACGATCCCAAGTGGCTGGACCAGCTTTGCCTTACCGGGGCGGTGGGTTGGGGACGTTTGTCCCCGCATCCCGCCACGCTCGATGATACGGCGGCTGGAAGACGGCGCGTGATTCCGACCAGCGTGGCTCCGATTACATTCTTTGTACGCGAAGAAGCCGATTGGATGACACCGCATAACCCAGGCACCGACCAGCCCGAGGCGCGAGGCCTGAGTGAAGTTGCACGGCAGGTGCTGGACTTTCTGCGCCAACGGGGAGCATCGTTTTTCGCCGACATTGTGCGCGGCACAGGACGGCTTAAAGCCGAGGTGGAGACGGCGCTATGGGAACTGGTCGCGGGTGGCCTGATCACTGCCGATGGCTTCGACAATTTGCGTTCGCTGATTGATCCCAAGCGACGTGCCGGGCAGGGCAGCGGGCGGGCGGCACGTCCACGGCACAGCACGGGAAGGTGGGCACTGTTGTACACGGACCGGGCGGCCGATCGCAATCGCGCCGTCGAAGCCGTCTGCTGGATGCTGTTAAAACGCTACGGTATCGTGTTTCGCGATTTGCTGGCCCGCGAGACCAATCTCCCCAAGTGGCGAGAGTTGCAACTGGCATTCCGGCGGCTGGAAGATCGAGGCGAAATTCGCGGCGGGCGCTTCGTGGACGGCTTTCTCGGCGAACAGTTCGCCCTGCCAGTAGCGGTGGAGTCGCTTCGGGCGACGCGCAAAATGCCGCACGCGGGAGAGACGATAATGTTGTCGGCTGCCGATCCCCTCAATCTCGTGGGAATTCTGGTTCCGGGCGAGCGTGTTCCCGCTATCTCGGGAAAGACTGTCAGCTTTCGGGATGGAGCAGCAGCTAGTGATGGAGCAGTAGCGCCAGACGCAGTCTCGAATTTACAACGCTTAGCTGCGATGGGTTAGATCGCCGTGGTCAGATAAAGAATGTCTAGGTCAGGACCAAGAATGGCGATTCTCAAATCATGTCTCGGTTTTTGCGCTTCCCTCAGCGTTCCAAGCAGCTTCGAAGAAGCCAAGCCATAATTCTATCCGACCGGATAGAGCTCTGTCCGTTCGGATAGTGGAACAAAATTACATTTGATCGCGGCCACCAACCAGGATCTTGGCGCGCATGCAGTAAAGGCCAAAACATTTCGCGAGGATCTCTATATGTGGTATGCCTGATCGTTTCTCCCCTGCGCGAGCGTCGCGCCAATTCTGGCTGGGTATTTTGTCGCTACGATTCAACGCGGCGGGGCCGGAAGAGCCTTGGGCGGTAGGTTATGAAGGGTCGCTCCGGCGTGGAGATCTCGAGTGAGAAATTCAAGGTAGTCTGAGGGCCACTAAAGTCGCGGGGTTTAGATAGACGCCCTGCCAGCGCACGGCCAGGTGCAGGTGCGGTCCCGTCGCGCGGCCAGTGCCACCGCTCAGGCCGATTTCCTGCCCACGCTCGACCCGTTCACCTTGCTTTACCTTGATCTCCGATAAGTGGAGGTAGAGGGTCAGCAGTCCCTGTCCATGATCGAGGACTACGCAATTGCCTTCGAAATACAAAGGGCTCGCAAGCAGAACAGTGCCTGCATTAAGTGCGGAAACAGGCGTGCCTTGCGGAACGGCATAATCGAGCCCTTGATGCATGCTCTGAACTTTCCCGTTGAACGTTCGCCGGGTACCGAAGACATCGGAGACGGGCGCATCCACCGGTGGACGAAACTTGCCAGACCACTCCCGTTCTGGATCGGTGTGGCGAAAGATATCCTGTTTGACGGATTTGTCGTGGTTAATGCGTTCTAGTTGCTCCGAGCTAGGCTCGGTGTATCGCTTCGCTACGGTCACGGCGATGCTGGGGTACTTCGCTGCCCGAACTGTGAGCTTTCGGGAAAAAGAGACTTCGTTTCCCCCGGATGTGGTTCCCTTGAGTTCGAGCGGGTAGATGCCCGGATGAGTTTCCAGACTAATCCCGGCTATGCCGTACCAGGCCTTGCTGGCCGCATCGTAGGCGAAGAGAACTTCGTGTTCGAGCCATTTTGCTGACAGCCCGGTCAGCCGGGCGGGTGGTACGATTTGAAATACCACTGGAGCTCCATTCATCAGGTTTATGGGTTGCCAGCGAACCGACCAGGAGCTTGTAGCCTTGCCCTTCGGAGATAGGGGCACCGTGTTGCCTGCCGAAAGATGGACCGCCGCAAGTAAGCTTGTAGCCAGCAGGAAGACCGTCCGGCAGAAAATGGCCGCAAGTGATCTTTCAGAAGGCCGCATGCCCATTGCTACTTCCGGTATTTTCTTGCGATCAGTCTGAAAAGGCACGATAGAACTAGCCTAGCATTCTGTCGCCGTTCGTTGTCGGAACTCTTTTTTTTCAGTGAGGAACAAAGTCCAATTGGACTTCGGTTGTAGTCGGATGATCTGCGGGGACGTATTTCCATTGCTTAACCGCCACGCTAGCCGCATCTACCAGAACCGGGTTGCCTCCGATGGGCGAGATTCTTCCTACGGAACCATTGGGACTAATTGAAATAGATAGGCGGACCACGCCGCCTATTTCGTTCTGTCTCAATTCGCGAGGGTATTTTGGGGCCACCTTGTAGATCAGTTTGCGTGGGGTTGGCGCGTTTTGAGCCGGAATGAAAGGACTCGATGCTGAAACAAAAAGCAGCCCTGTCAGGCAAAGGGCAGCGTAGGTTTGGCGCGTCTGGCGCATGAACCGTGATGTGCTCGGTTGGAACACGAAGACTCAAGTCTGCGGCTGGTCTTTTCCACACTAAAAAATTAGTCATGCCCTGGCAAATTACTGATGTAACCATTTCGACATGAGAGATTCCCCTTCCGTTATGGCGCCGAGGCCAGAAATGCTCGACCTAGCGCTAGCGATTCGGGACGATTTGGTGGACCTGGTCGGGATCGAACCGACGACCACTTGTATGCCATGGAAGTTACAAAGCGGTATCTTGCTGACGACAAAGGGGTTAAAAACCAGAGCCGTCGGCAAAAACGGCCTTGCTACCAATTTGCTACCAAACAATCATCCGAACGGGGCTAATCCTCCGCGGTCTGCCCTCTATGGTGAGAATTGTGGCATGCCGAACTTAAAGACCAGGCGGCGTGGCCGCTCGGTGCCGAAATACTCGCCAATCCCCGTATGTCGTGCCGCCATGCCGGTCGGCGATGCTCCACTTGCTGCCGACGCGAGCGTCCAGCTTTGTGCTCTTCTTGCGAATGAAGTTAACCACGAAGATCTGTATGAGTGAAATCAGCCGAGCAGCGATTCTCAAATTGGCGAATTCTCTGACACCGAAAGATCCACTGCGCAACACATTCCTGGCGGCCCCGTCGGTTTCCAAAGTCCTCGCAGAGCCGACATGATGCATGCGGGATAATCTTGACGAATCCGGAGCCGATTCGCGCTCAAGTCGCCTCCGCGCGGTTCAGCACCGCATTGAAGACAGTCGCGGGCACAAGCACGCGGTTGTCGTCTTGGTAAAGCCTGCGCAGTTGCTCGAATGATGCATCGGGCGCACACGTGCGTGCGGCAAGCTGGTCGAAAAACGTAAGCTGGTCATCCTGCAGCGGTTCGGCGAGACGGGGCATCGCGCGCGCCCCAGACGTCCCACGGCAGCATTTCCATCTTGTTGAGCGCCCCGATATGCGCACTAGGTTGCCCGCGATGAACCAGTGTCCCCGCAAATTACCTTTGAATATGCCGAACTTTGACGCATCGGCCTGACCAGCGCGACATTGTACCCAGGCATCACCCGCGGTAACGAAGCGGTCGGGCGGCACATCGAGCGGATCGAAATCGATCTTCAGCATCCTCCGCCACACCTCGTCCGACTGCACTTCCAGGCGAACCCAACGCTCTTCGCCAGTGTTCCAGTATTCGCAGATCCAGTGGTCCTCGAAGTAACCGGGATTGAAATAGGAGGCGAAGCCGCAACGCGCCCGGGCAGGAACGCCTTTGGCGCACAACATGGCGACGAGAAAAAGCATGAAGTGATGACAGACTCGATTTTCGGGCGGCCGAGCGGCGGTAAGCGGCCGTGGGTCCCCGGCAAGGACGCAATCCAGCATCTGCGCCACCCGGCGAATATGACTCTCGCTCTTTCGCTGCTCCGGAATGATAACGCCGTAGGCGGAGGCCACATACTCATGCAGAATTAGACCTTGCACGATGCGGACGCGGGCGTACGTTCGGCAACCTGCCTAACATGTCAGCATGTTTGCCGCCAGAGGTCATTGCCCCAGGGCGCTTATAAGAGTCGAGTATCGGTTTTGTGACGGCATGATTCCCTTCCATTGGTTAGCCGCTCCCACTGCGCCGTTCACTTCTCGATCGGTAACCATATTTCGAAACCTCCCATTCCCCTCATCGAATTGAAATCTTCGCGGTAGCGCTCAAAGTCGGGCGCATCGGCCACCTTATAGTTCGATTCCGGCAGCCACTTGTTCCAGATCGTGTTTCAGGTTCTCTGAATGCTAGAGATGTGGTCGTGATTGGAAAATACCGCATATCTTTGTGCAGCAATCCTCACACGGCTCCAATCGCGAGGAAGTTTGGAAAAGTCGGATGCCTCGACGCCGCATACGTATTCCAAATTGCCGGTGTCGTCGCTGTTGCAGCGCAGGCCGTAGGCCATCCGACCAACCTGACTCGGAATAGTGCCCACGTGCGGCAGAAAGCGCTGCCACTGTGCTGGTATTCCCGCAGTGGTCTCGCATGTATATCGCTCCCCTAGTCCTGCGATCAGCAACGGCTTGGCGTTCTCCAAGCGCGGAGGTTGCAGGTCGGCTAAAAAGCTCTGATCCGTTTTGATTGGCTCCACAAGTTGAATGTTCTCCAGATGGCCTTGTTCACGGACCATTTCGGGTGTGAGCCCAAACTGATCGCGAAAGGCACGGGTGAATGCCTCGTGAGAGCTGTCTGCCGCGTCGAGGGCGACAGCCATAATATCCCGGGCACCATTCGCCAGAGACCGGGCCGCTTCGGTCAGGCGGCGGCCACGCAAATAACGCATAATCGAATGCCCGGTCGCTTCGCCGAAGGCTCGCGTCATGTGGTAACCGGACACGCCTCCAATGCTCGCGATGTCGTCAAGCGTGATATCGCTGGCAAAGTGGCTTTCGATAAACCAGAGCGCTTTTCCGACCGGGTTCATGCCAACTCGCGCGTCTGCGCAGACCTAGTATGCCCACTTCTCCTGCAACTCATTTGATCGATCTTGCGCACGTTCCGAGTGGCCGTCACCCGACCAAATCCGCGGCAAACGCCGGTGCAAGTTCGAACTTCACACAAGCGAACTTCTAAGGACTTGGGGCACGTTTACGAGCAAACTAGAATCTCCTTGACCTTGACGTAACGTCAGACTGTAAAACCTCGATTAGGGGAGCTGTATGCATCGTACATACCAGCCTCACGAATTTGCCAAGCGCGCCGGAGTCACCATACGCGCCCTGCATCACTACGACCGGCTGGGCTTACTGAAGCCGAGCGGCCGCACTGCTGCAGGATATCGCCTGTACTCCGATCGTGACCTCTTCCGTCTGGAGCAGATCGTGGCGTTGAAGTTCATCGGCTTTCCCCTGTCCCAAATCCGGGATCTCCTCGATCGGAAGGACCTGGACTTGTCCACCACGCTTCGGCGGCAACGCCAGATCATTGCTGAGAAGAGAGACCATCTCGACCGAGCAGTACGGGCCATCGAACGGGCCGAACGGGTCGTGGCCTCAGGGCAGGAATCCGATTGGGAGCCATTTCGGAAAATCATAGAGGTGATTCAAATGCAGACGAGAAAAGACTGGATGAAGAAGTACTACACCGAAGAACAGCTCACAGACCTCCGCAAACGCTGGTCGCCCGAGGTGCAGGCGGAGTCGGAGCACGGTTGGGCCGCTCTGGCTCGAGACACGGAAGCGGCCATCGCACGCGGCGAAGATCCAAACGGGGAAACCGGACAGCAATTGGCGAGGCGCCGGCAAAAGCTGCTTGAACAATTCACCGGCGGTGATCCGGGCATAGAAGAGAGTCTGCAAAGGCTCTACGCCGATAAAGCCAATTGGCCAGAGAGCTTCAAAAAGCCCTACAGCGACGCCGTCGACGCGTTCCTCTGCCAGGCCGCCAAAGGGCTGGCAGAGACATCGTCTCGCTAGAACAAGCCGGCCGGCATGAGGCAGCTACGTGCACGTAGCTGCCCACGCCCGGCGATTGTCCCGAGTCACCGAACTCAATCCCAACTGGATATTTCGTTCGGATGGTCGCAATTGTTCCGAGTGGCGCGTAACTGCGCACCCTTGGACAACGGTGTGGTCGTGCGGTTTCAGCAGCTGGTTCGTCGTCAATGTCTTGTTCCACGCGCCTGCGCCGAGTCAATGCCCATAACCGCTTCAGAAATCTCACGATCTTCCCCATCGCCGATGCCCACTTACGCAAAACGCAGGATCGCCTGAATACCCTTCATCAACTGTTCCCAGCTCTTCTCGACCTCGGTCAGTTGCCGACGGCCCGCCGCGGTTAGCTTGTAATACCTAGCCCTCCGTTGTTCTCGAGTCATGATCGGCCGTCACACATCCAATTGCGACTCAGGTCGGCGAGTTATGCGTTGGTGCTCCGCCCTGAAGAGCAACACGGAATCCCGCAACGTCCTCTAGTGGAACACCCGAAGAGCACAATGGGCATGCTGATGATTTCCATAAGTTATTGGGCAGTGTTGCGACACTCTCGAGAACCACGTTCTTGCCGGAGGCGAATTCAGAAGCCGCTGTTCCCAGGACTAGCAGGGTGCCAATAGCCACCACGGTTGCACCACAGTCCTGCAGATCGAAGAATGTACCCCGCACTGCTGAACCTGCATTGATCACGTCGTTGACAATCGCCACGCGCTTTTCCCGAACTCTACTCTGGAGGGATCTAGGGATCCGGTATCCAGCGGGGAAAAGCCCTTCCTCAGCTCGTCGAGTAAACCGCTCGGAATACGAGAAGTTGACATTGAGTTCCGCCGCAACCATGAGACCCACAAAGGCGCCTTCAACGAGAGGTCCGCAGACGACCTCAACACCAAGTCTCGACAGACGCTTCGCCAACTCGGCAGCTACGGGTTGTACAAGTCGAGGCCGAAGGCACAACAATTCAAGATCAAGCCACAAGTCGCCATGGTGGCCAGATTCGAAAAGGAAATGGCCATTTCGAGCGGCCAATAGACTTAGGACATCCTCCTGCACGATCTCCCTCCTTATTTCGCCGCCCAGACGCCTTTCTCGGCTGCAGAGATTCTCGCAGCAGTTGAGTTCGGTGGCTACGGGGCGAGTCGTCGCCAAACCGGAAAACTGTGAATTTCACCGATAAGTGTAGGCCGTAATCCGGGCACAACGCTCCGTCCAACATGTTGAGTTGTGCGCCAGTCTTCACAGTCGTTCGGAGCGCCAATCGGAATTCGACGCTTCCGGACGATTGTTGGAGGTCATTCTCGAGAAAACCAACCTTTACTGGTTTGCCGTCATCGGTGGCACTTTTTCCGGAGCCTCATCGAAGTGGCTCTGTGGTCGCGATTGCAGAAATGGTATGTGTGCTCTTTCTAAATGGAGGTCAATGCGGGCTTCGCGTCGACGGGCACACCGCAAATCTGGTGCATGCCAGACGTAAGCCCTCCGGCCGCGGCGATTTTGCCTTCTTCAACGAAACGATAGCCGCGCTTCTAATATCCGGGTACTTCATGGCTAAGTCTGTGTACGCGATGGGTCGTAGCGCTTTCCCAGACAGAAGGCCGATCTTAGCCCGGACAACGTTCCTATGCAAACCGATATCGTCACGTCCGTGTTTTTCGCCGACTCGCGAATTCACCCGAACCATCGGGTCGGTGGCTTTATTCTGCGCAGGAATCACGATCACTTTAGGGGCGGAGCATTTTGAAAGTTATAGTTCGGCACGATCTTCATGCTGAATCGGGTCGCCCTTTTTCGCGACCGTATAGAGCTCGAATCCGCCCTTGCCGTCCATGGCGGTCGCATCCTGAAGAATCTCCCGGGGTGGTCCACAGAAGTCAATCACTACCGCACCGTCGGAAATCGGAAAGGCTACCGGAATGCTGCCGCTCGAAGGTGGGGTGAGCGGGCTCGGAGCTGCGATGTCTTGGCCGCAGGCTGACTGGTCCGCGGAGAGTACGGAAAGTCTCGGCTGCGATTAGCACTAATCCGCAGCTTGTCGGTACGGATCTGCGCTGGGTAGAGCTTGCCAGCAGCACGTTATAGGGGTGCCTTCTGTGCCGGGTACTCCTGGAGGTAGCGCTCCGCTGCCCGAGCAAAGACTTGAAATGGGCCCGCCACGTCGAGGATCTGAGTGCTTGGAGCCGCAAGAAAAGGCGATGGTTCTTGGACGGTTCAAGAGGGAAGCAGCTTTTGTGAGCTTGTCATGGCACAAGGCTAATGCCCGAAAGATAATGGCGGCAATGACAAAACAAGGTCATTTTCTGCGATATCGAAAATGTGCCCTAGAACGCCTGGTTAAGAGTTAACGAGATTCCGGACGTATTGTCGCCAAACCGCTCTTTCGCTGCTCCTGGCTGAGTTCCGTTCCCAGCCTGAACCGGCTCAAGTCCCAAAGATGCTGGTCTGTGTCGACCATTTCCATAGCGCTTTCGCGGGAAGCTAATCGCCCGAGGATACCCAGTGGGTTCCTTGCCGCCCCAGTTTCTTCTTGCCGGTACGACTGCTGTCCCGTTTGTTCCGCCGATTGTTCTTGAGCTACTTACAGCAGGCCTTTGACGCCGGCAAGTTGCAGTTCTTACGCAGCGGATCCAGATAGCCGGTAAAGGCTTGCGGATCTTGAAGTCCCTCGAGCGAATGGGTTGTCTACGCCAAGCCGCCCTTCGCCGGCCCGCAGCAAGTGGTGGACTACGTCGGCCGCTACACCCACCGCGTCGCTTATTTCCAACCATCGGCTCGTGGATATCGAAGACGGGCAGGTGAAATTCCGCTGGCGGGACTATCGCGCCAACAATCAGCAGAAAACCATGACCCTCTCGGCGGAGGAGTTCATCCGACGATTCCTCCTCCACGTTCTCCCCAGTGGATTTCACCGCATTCGCTACTACGGGTTCCTGGGCAATCGGATACCGCAAGGAGAAGCTGGAGCATTGCCGCCAACTGCTGGGCATGGCTCCTCCCAACGAAAGCTCTTCCCAGCCCCAGCCACAGCAGGACTATCGTGATCGATACGAGAGGCTCACGGGTCACTCTCTGCGGGAATGCCCGGTTTGCCATCGTGGCCGGATGATCACGGTCAAATTGGCCGGGG
>Ga0209526_10002353_pt1 | contig 12763 bp, 15 predicted proteins | sample JacPinW_OM2H0_M1_FD_188566 | JGI IMG/M metagenome (GOLD analysis project Ga0209526, IMG submission 188566) | Forest soil microbial communities from Algoma, Ontario, Canada - Jack Pine, Ontario site 1_JW_OM2H0_M1 (SPAdes) (version 2) | ecosystem: Environmental > Terrestrial > Soil > Boreal... | reverse complement strand
CCTCCTGTTTTACCTGTGCCGTTGCCGGCTATGCGCTCAGCACGCCGGCGGCAAGCGCATTGATCCGGTCGGGCCGGAAGCCCGACCAGTGCTCGTTTCCGGCCACCACAACGGGAGCCTGCAGATACCCCAGCGCCATCACGTAGTCGCGCGCCTCGGAATCCAGGCTGATGTCGACCGTCTCGTAGGCGATGCCCTGTTTGTCCAGCGCCTTGTACGTGGCGTTGCACTGCACACATGCCGGCTTGGTGTAGACGGTGACGCTCATCGGTACGACTCCTCTGTCGACGGTGGAAACGAGACACGGACTGGCAACTGCTCAGGTATTGCATCTGTACTGCTATTCAGCAGACCGCCGCGCCACAGAATTCCCATCTTGCCGATCCGCGTCAGCCTGCCTGCGATGCCGATTAACGCGGCCCGGTCGACCTGGTGAACCTGGGGTCTGTCGGTGTCGGAAACACTACACCTAGTGGGTGACAATAAGAAGAGATACAAGATGTTCTGAAAAACATTCATGAAATTCCCTGGTCGTAAGCCCTCGCGTCGGTGCGGCTCCGGCGTGTCGTAGATCACAAAATGGTCTCGCGGCGGTATACCCCTAGATTTACCACCGGGCACCGACAGAACACGCCGGCCGCATCCGCTCAGCAAACGACCCGGACGGGCGTCAGCCCACTTCGGCGATCAGCTTGCCCACCGCATCGCGCACATTGGCCACCACCTCGGCGTGATCCCGCGGTGCCTGACCATTCAGCGATCCGAACGGCACCGACAGCTTGATCGAGTCGACGACGCGCGGACCGGCGACCCCGAAGGACTTGCGGGTCTCGTCGTGCGCCCAGACGCCGCCGTAGCGGCCGAACGACCCACCGATGACGGCCAGCGGCTTGTCCTTCAGCGCCCCGTCGCCGAACGGCCGGGAGAGCCAGTCGATCGCGTTCTTGATGACGGCCGGGATGCTGCCGTTGTACTCCGGGGTCACCACCAGGGCCGCATCAGCCTCGGCGGCGGCGGCCCGTAGCGCGGTGACTGCGTCGGACACATCGGCCTCGTTGTCGATGTCCTCGTTGTAGAACGGCAGCTCAGCGAGCCTGTCGAAGATGGTCAAGGTAACGCCGTCCGGGGCGACGTCTGCCGCCAACTCGGCGATCTGACGGTTGATTGACGCGGCACGCAGGCTTCCTACCAACGTCAAGACCTTGATTTCCGGCATGTCCTTTTTCCCTTCGATATCTGGTGTACATCCTCGCATGACTTAAACGGACCGTAGTCCGGATTATTCCAGCCGGGCTAAAGTGCAGGTGTGAGCGCCGCTGACCGGTTGGCCTGGCTGGATGAGCTATCCCCTTCTGCTCCGCCGGAGCGCGGCGACGCGGCCCGCAACCGTCTGCTGTTGCTGGACGCCGCGCGCCGGCTCATCGCCGAGCGCGGCGCCGACGCGGTCACCATGGACGACATCGCCGCCGCCGCGGGCGTCGGCAAGGGCACGGTGTTTCGTCGGTTCGGCAGCCGGGCCGGCTTGATGATGGTGCTGCTCGACGAGGACGAGCGGGCCAGCCAGCAAGCGTTCCTGTTCGGTCCGCCGCCGCTGGGTCCGGATGCGCCGCCGCTGGATCGGCTGCTGGCGTTCGGGCGCGACCGGCTGCGTTTTGCCCATGCCCACCACGAGCTGCTCTCCGCCGCCAACCGCGACTCCCAGACCCGTCACGGTTCGCCGATCAACGCCCCCTACATGGTGCTACGCATTCATGTCCGGATGCTGCTGGCCTCGGCCGGGACGACCGGCAACCTCGATGCCCAAACCGATGCCCTGCTGGCGTTGCTCGACGCCGACTACGTCGAGCATCAACTCGACGATGCCGGCCAGACCCTGCAGACATTGGGCGACGCGTGGGAAAGCTTGGCGCGCAAGCTGTGTGGAATGTGAGCGACTCGAGCCCGGCGCCGAAAAGCTGGATCCTGCACGTCGACCTCGACCAATTCCTGGCCTCGGTCGAACTGCGCCGGCACCCCGAGTTGGCCGGGCTGCCGGTCATTGTCGGGGGCAACGGTGATCCGACCGAAGCGCGCAAGGTGGTGACGTGTGCGTCATACGAAGCCCGCGAATTCGGTGTGCATGCGGGTATGCCGCTGCGCACCGCCGCCCGGCGCTGTCCAGACGCCACCTTCCTGCCGTCGGATCCCGCGGCCTATGACGCGGCCTCAGACCAGGTGATGGGATTGCTGCGCGACTTGGGGCACCCGGTCGAGGTATGGGGCTGGGACGAGGCCTTTATTTCGGCGCCAGCCGGGGGCCGGTCCATGGACCCAAGCGAGCTTGCCGAACAGATCCGCACCGTCATCTCGTCGGCAACCGGGCTGTCCTGCTCGGTGGGCATCAGCGACAACAAACAGCGCGCCAAGATCGCCACCGGCTTCGCGAAACCGGCTGGCGTGTCTACCCTCACCGACGCGAACTGGATGGCCGTCATGGGCGACCGGCCAGTCGACGCGCTCTGGGGCGTCGGTCCTAAGACCACGAAAAAGCTTGCCACTCTTGGTATCACAACAGTGTGGCAATTGGCGCACGCCAGTGCCGAGCTACTCACGTCGACGTTCGGCCCGCGGACCGGGCTGTGGCTGTTGCTGCTGGCCAACGGCGGCGGCGACGACACGGTCAGCGCCGAGCCGTGGGTCCCCCGTTCCCGCAGTCACGTCGTGACCTTCCCGCAAGACCTCACCGATCGTGACGAAATGGATTTAGCGGTAACCGAATTGGCGCGTCGGGCGCTGAGCGAGGTGGTAGCTGCGTCGCGGATCGTCACCCGGGTCGCGGTGACCGTCCGCACCGCCACGTTCTATACCCGCACGAAGATTCGCAAGCTCGACGAGCCCACGACCGACGCGGACGCGGTTATCGCGGCCGCGCTGCGGGTGCTGGACCTATTCGAGTTGGACCGCCCGGTCCGGCTGCTCGGGGTGCGGCTGGAACTGCAGATGCCGCAATAACTCGGCGCGGCGCGAAGTGGGGGTACCGCCCGCTTGCGGGGGACCGGGCAAATCCACGTCAGCGCGGCACCGGGATGGCCGTAGGACCCGACGAGCTACCCGAGCTGTCATGAGCTGGCGGGATGGGCTAGCGGAGCTGGCTCACCGACGGTTCGCGGCGCCTTAGACGAACGGTGGAACCGGGCAGTGCAGCACACCGCACACAGCTCGGAGCAGCTCATCTTCTTCCAGAGTGACAACCCTGTCGGCCATTACCGTCGTCACGGCGGCGGCTACAACGGTGGCCTTGTCGTTGCCTTCGAGTCCGTCGATCACCGGCCACACTTGTTCGAGCGCGAATACGCCCTGGACTGGCTGGAACGGAATTCGTGCCTGCGGGTATGCGACGGAGATCCCCGCCTGGAATGCCGCCGCCGCCGCCCGTGGGTCGCTGTTAGCGGTCTGCGCCAGCACAGCGATGAGGCAGGAGGTGGCGTTTTGGGCGCTGGCCAGACTCTGACGTTTGCTCTTCCACGGCGATCCTGACGTCAGAGCCTCATGCAAGCCAACGAAAACCAGTGTGCCAAGACAGTATTCATAGATGTCGATCTGACCGTCAGCGTTGATCAGTTCGCCGAGAACCGATGTCATCACTCGCGTCTCAGCCTCAGGGCGACCACGCAGAGCAGGGAACGCGATGGATGCGACGGGCAGGCGCAAGCTGGGCTCGAGGTTCACCAGCTCCCAGGCACACCGCCACGCCTCATCGGCCAGCTGCTTGCCGTGGTACTTCGCGACGACCCGGTACTGCGCGTCTCGGACATTCTGCTTGCGGTCGAAGACAAGCCCGTAGATCAACGGGACCGCATCGGCGGAATTGTGCGCAAGGTCGGCTATGTTCTGCGGGATCGCCTTGTGGTAGCGCGCCCCCGCCGCGTACGACGCCGCGGTCGGGTTGCCAACGGCGGCCGCGTATTCGCGGGCATCGAGGCGGCGCGGCGGAGCTTGCTGCACTTGCGGCGCAGCTTGCTGCACTTGCGGGGCAGCTTGCTGCACCGGCGCGTCTGCCAGGCCCATCCGGGAGTCCTCTTCCAAGCCGTCCGGCGGCCGAGCGGACCAGCCCCGTCGCAGCTCGTCGAGGTTGGTGGGGGTAAAGGAAGGTTCGAGCACCTGGATGCGCTCGAGGAGCGGCGGATGAGTCGCGTACAGCCCGGAGAACTTCATGCCCGGACCGAACAGCATGTGGCTGACATTTTCGGTCTTGGCGTTGCCCAGCCGGGAACCGGCCTCCAGCCCACCGATCTTCTTCAACGCACCCGTCAGCCCGCTTGTCTCTCGCGTGTATTGGACCGCTGACGCATCGGCGAGATACTCCCGATCACGGGAGACGGCTGCTTTGATGAGCCGCCCGAAGAAAACCCCGATCCAGCCCGCCGCCAGAACGACCAACCCGAGCGCCCCCAACGCGAGGGCGGCGTTGTTGTTGCTGCCGCGGCCGCGCCCGCCACCGACGTACCACAACGTCCGGCCGATAACCGACAGCGCCGTGATCCCGGCCAGCACACCGATGAGCCTGAGGCTCAACCGCATATCGCCGTTGACGATATGGCTGAACTCGTGTGCGATCACACCCTGCAGTTCGTCACGGTTGAGTCGGTCGAGCGAGCCTTGGGTGACGCACACAGCCGCATCCGCCGGCGTGTATCCGGCGGCGAATGCGTTGATGGCCTGTTCGCTTGGCAGGTAATACAGCACGGGGACCGATGTGCTCGACGCGATGGCGATTTCTTCGACGACGTTGCGATACCGCTTGAGGTGCGGTTCCGTTGGCATATCCGGTAGCCGCACCGCGCCGAGGCTCTCGGCAACCTTCACCCCGCCGCCGCTGCGCAGTGCCATCGTCCTGACAGTCGACACCCCGCCGATCATCAGCAGCGTTGCTCCGCTCACGAGCACCGACATCCCGATCAACTGCTCCGGCGTCGACTGTCCCCCGGATACCGTCGCCGCGAGGACGGCGACATTCACAATCGCGGTAATTGCGAGCACCGCCAAGATGAAAAGGAACACCAACCTTTTCGACGCCGCGCGGACGTGGCGCTGGCGCTCAAAGAAGTCCATGACCTAGATCAGAACTGAACTTGCGGGACTTCCCGCGTCTCCGGACCAGCTACCTCCAGCGGTGCTGCCGCGGTGAACCCGAACATGCCCGCGAACACGGCAGCCGGGAACACTTCGCGCTTGTTGTTGTAGTTCATGACCGCGTCGTTGTAGGCCTGGCGGGCGAAAGCAACGCGGTTCTCCGTCGAGGTCAGCTCCTCCGAGAGCTGCATCATATTCTGGTTGGCCTTGAGGTCTGGGTACGCCTCACTCAGCGCAAACAGCTTGCTGAGAGCTCCGGTCAGCGCGCCTTCCGAGGCCGAAAGCTGGCTCATGGCTTGAGGGTCGCCCGGGTTGGCGGTGGCTGCTTGGCGTGCGGTAATTGCGGAGTTACGTGCCTGAACGACCGCTTCGAAGGTGCCGCGCTCATGGGCCATATAGGCCTTCGCGGTTTCGACGAGGTTCGGGATCAGGTCGTGGCGCCGCGTCAGCTGAACGTCGATCTGCGCGAAGGCATTCTTGTAGCCGTTCCGAAGACGGACGAGCCCGTTGTAGATGCCGAACGCGATGAACGCGAAGGTGGCCAGGATTACGAAGAAGACGATGAGGGCAATGACCGCAAGTTCCACTTATTTGACCTTTGCTCGTGCGGGGACCGTCGTCCCCATCGTCGCACGTCGTCCGAATCGGAGTGGTGAATATGACATCCCAGGGCCTGGTTGGGCTGGCGAATGCCCGCCGGCCGAACGCGCGGAAGCTGGCCCGGATGGCGTGACCTCACCGACTGAGGCGAAATAGCCTCAGCGGTAACCGAATTGGCACAGCGTCCAGTCCGGCTGCTCGGGTGCGGCTGGAACTGCAAATGCCGCAATAAGTCAGCGCGGCGCCGGGGATGGCCGTAGCGCCCTGGCGAACAGCACGTTGACTTGGCGCATCACCACGCTGTAAGGCCACCACGCGACTCGTTTGAACGCATACAGTGCGCGGATGTCCGCCGAGGTGTAGATCAAAAACCGATTCTTCGCGACCCCGGCCAGGATCTTTTCCGCGGCTCTTTCCGGTGACACCGCGTGGCCGCTGAAACGATTCACCCACCGACTAACTCCGGGATCATCGCGATCCACGCCGGCGATCTCGACAGTGTTGACAAGCGGGGTGTTGACGGCGCCTGGCACGACAACCGACACCCCGATGCGGTGCCGGGCCAAGTCGAAGCGCAGCACCTCGGACAGTCCGCGCAGCCCGAATTTGCTTGCGCTGTAAGCGGCATGCCAGGGCAGCCCGATCAGCCCGGCGGCCGAGGACACGTTGACCAGATGACCGCCCCGGTGGGCCGCCACCATCGGCGGCAGGAAGCTCTCGATGACGTGAATCGGGCCCATCAGGTTGATCGCGACCATCTTGGTCCACTGCTCGTGGGTCAGCCGATCGACGGTTCCCCACGCCGAAACTCCGGCGATGTTCATGACGATGTCCATGCTCGGGTGCTTGGCGTGGATCTCGGCGGCGAACGAGGCGACCTCGTCATAGTTGGAAATGTCCAGCGCCCGGAACTCAGGCACCTGTGCGCCCAGCGCACGAGCATCGGCCACGGTCTGCGCCAGCCCGTCGGCGTTGCGGTCCGTCAGAAAGAGCTCGGCACCGTGGCCAGCGAGCCGCAATGCCGTCGCACGGCCAATACCGCTGGCCGCACCGGTGATAAAGCACCGCTTTCCCGCGAACGTCGTCTGCGCCATGGGAGATGACGATACCGGCGGTAACGTCACGATGGTCGCGGGGACTAGGTGACCGCCGAGCCGCCCCAAAGCGCGTTGCGCCACAACGCCTCGAGCACCCGCACACCGCGTTGCACGTCGCCGTCGGCGCCCAGGAAGGCGGTGTCGCCGGTGAGCATCTGCGCGGTGGTGACCGCCAGTGTGCGCACCAAGGCCGGGATGTCGTCGCTAATGGGGTGGGCGGTGCCGGCCCGCAGCTCGTCCTCGACGATGCCGATGATCTGGTCGATCACGCTGTCGACCTGCTGATCGAGAATTTCGCGTATCTCGGCGTCGGTGCTACGTGCGGCGTTGCATGCCGACATCACCGGGTCGTTGTGTGCATAGACCGCTGCGGCGCTACCGACCATCCGCTTGGCGAACCCTGCCGGCGATTCGTCCGGCCCGCGGGGGGCGAAGTAATGCGTTAGCTCTTCGAGCTCGTGTGTGGCCTCGGCGAGGATCTGGGCCAGCACCGCGTATTTCGAGTCGAAATAGAAGTAGAAGCCGGATCGGGCTACCCCCGCGCGGTCACTGATGGTGCTCACCGACAACTGGGCGAACGGCTTTTCCTCAAGTAGTTCACGCACAGCCTGCACGATGGCCTGCCGCTGGCGATCGCCCCGTCGTTGCGGAACCGGCACGACCGCGCCCTGATCAGCCACCCTGCTGGCCTCCTGCTCGATGCGCACCCTTCGACCTTGCATCACGCCACGCGCAAAAGGAAACTTGACAGCCGTCAAGTTTCACCGAAGGATGGCGGTTGGTGACGCCTGCCACAGTGCTGGTCAAGGCCGGTCTACCCTCACCGCAGGCGTCGAGGAGGAGTGTCAGAAGTGTCGAAGGCGACCATCAGCACCCCGAATTACCTGCTCGATCAGGCGAAGCGCCGGCTGACCCCGTCATTCAACAACTTTCCCGGCATGGCTGCCGTCGAACACCGGCTGCTGAACACCGACTGGTCGCCGAGGAAGCTCGCGGATCCGCCGCCGGGCAGCGGGCTCAAGCCGGTCATGGGCGATCGGGGCCTGCCAATCCTCGGCCACATCATCGAGATGCTGCGGGGCGGGCCGGACTACCTCCTATTTCTGTACCAAACCAAAGGTCCGGTCATATTCGGTGACTCACCGGTCCTGCCGGGCGTCGCGGCGCTGGGTCCCGACGCGGCCCAGATCGTCTACTCCAACCGCAACAAGGACTACTCCCAGCAGGGCTGGGTGCCGGTGATCGGGCCGTTCTTCCACCGCGGCCTGATGTTGCTCGATTTCGAGGAGCACATGTTCCACCGGCGGATCATGCAGGAAGCGTTCGTTCGCTCCCGACTGGTCGGCTATGTCGAGCAGATGGACAAGGTCGTCTCGCAGGTCGTGGCTAACGACTGGGTGGTCAACGACCCACGTTTTCTGCTTTACCCGGCAATGAAGGAGCTCACCCTCGACATCGCGTCGATGGTGTTCATGGGTCACGAACCCGGCACCGACCGTGAGCTGGTGACCAAGGTGAACAAGGCCTTCACCATCACCACCCGCGCCGGAAACGCGATCATCCGCAGCAGCGTGCCGCCGTTTACCTGGTGGCGCGGTCTCCAGGCTCGTGAGTTGCTAGAGAACTACTTCCGTGAGCGCGTGAAGGAGCGCCGCGGCAAGGAGGGCAACGACCTACTAACTGTCCTGTGCCACACCGAGGACGAGGACGGCAACAGCTTCTCCGACGAGGACATCGTCAACCACATGATCTTCCTGATGATGGCCGCGCATGACACCTCGACATCGACCACGACGACGATGGCCTACCACCTGGCCGCCAACCCCGAGTGGCAGGAACGCTGCCGCGACGAATCCGATCGGCTCGGCGACGGTCCGCTGGACATCGAGTCACTGGAGAAGCTGGAGTCGCTTGATTTGGTGATGAACGAGGCGATCCGGCTGGTGACACCGGTGCAGTGGGCGATGCGCCGGACTGTGCGCGACACCGAGTTGCTGGGCTACTACCTGCCTGCGGGCACGAACGTCATCGCTTACCCGGGGATGAACCATCGCCTGCCGGAGATCTGGACGGATCCGCTGAAATTCGACCCCGACCGGTTCACCGAGCCGCGCAGCGAGCACAAACGGCACCGCTACGCGTTCACGCCGTTCGGCGGCGGCGCGCACAAGTGCATCGGGATGACGTTCGGGCAGCTGGAGATCAAGACGATCCTGCACCGGCTGCTGCGCCGCTACCGCCTTGAGTTGCCCCGCGCGGAGTACCAGGCGAAATGGGACTACGGCGGCATGCCGATCCCGATGGACGGCATGCCGATCGTGTTGCGCCCGCTGTAGCAGGGTTTTCTAGGCGGTTTCCCCGTACAACCTGTTCGCGCAGGCGACGACCGCGCACAGCGCCGACTGCGTCGGGTCCTCCGACCAGCCCATCGCCCACTCGGCCCGGCAGCCGTCACTGCCCTGGATGAAGGTCGCGGTCGTTTCCTTTGACCGCAGCTGATGAAACCGCAGCATCTCGACCGCCATGCCGTGGTCGTAGAGCATCGCGGTCAACGCGGCAACCGGGCCTGTCGCGGTGGCGGTCGCGGTCTCGATGCGATCGCCAAACCCCAGCGCGGCCCGGAATGTTCGGGCCTGCCGACCCAACCGGGTCGCGGGGCGCTCGCTGTCAGTGCATTCCCATTGGCCCAAACGCAGTGGTCCGGCGCTGGGAGCGTAGGTGGCGGTGAAAGTGCTCCACGACATGGTGTCGGCGTCCTCCCGGATTCCCCGCGGTAACGCAATGCCGTCAAAGCGGATCGATGGCGATTCGGGTGGAGCGGGCGCCGTCTCGACGCCACTCGAAAATCTCAGGTCGGTGATTGTCATGTGCCGGTCTTCTCTGGTCTGCAGTAGTGACCGACAGGTAGTAGCTTCCGACCCACAGCGGGGGGTCGGTCTGGATCAGACACCGCTGCGGGTGCTGGCTACTACAAGAAGACTCTGCACGTCGCCGAGAGTAGACGCTGATGGGCGGCCGGTGCAACTTCATTACCGCGGCGTCGGGCTGCGCCGCCGAGCTAGCCTCGTTGGCGACTCTCATCCCCTGCTACGCCAGCGCGAGGAACAGTTTTTCCAACTCGGACTCGGTCAGCGGGGTAACGCCGTCGCGCCCCGCACCGCTGACACACTCACGTAGCCCGGTTGCGACGATCTTGAACCCGGCCCGATCAAGTGCGCGCGAGACAGCGGCCAGTTGCGTAACCACGTCCTTGCAATCTCGGCCCTGTTCGATCATGGAGATCACTCCGGCGAGCTGCCCTTGCGCACGCCGCAGTCGGTTCAGTACTGCTGAGATGCTGTCTTCATCACCGATCATGGGATCTCCCTAGCTGTTCATTGCACGATTAAGCGGTCGCGGCGACGTCGGCGAACTCGCAGAACGCGTCGTAGGCGCGGGCACCGTAGATGGTGGCCGGCCCACCCATCATCAAGAAGCTGACCCCGATCGCCTCGGCCGCCTCCTCCTTGGTTGCTCCGGCGCGTGCAGCGCCTTGGGCGTGCGATGCGATGCAGCCGTCGCACCCATGTACGACGCCGATCGTGAGTGCGATGAGCTCTTTGAATTTCGTATCGAGTGCGCCCGGTGCCAGCGCCGCGTGGCTCAGTTCTCCGAATCCGCGATAGACGTCCGGAATCATCCTGCGCAACGCCCGGTGCTGCGAACCGAGTGCGTTGAGTACCTCGTGGTGGTTGTGATCAGTCATGACCCGATGATACCCCGGGGGGTATTTATCCGCCACCGTGGCCAAGCCTGAGGTGTAGAACAGTGCTCATGGGTGCCACTCCTGCACCACGGCGGTGAACCGCCATGCATGAGCTGTCGCTGTGCCAAGCGATCGCCGGGGTGGTCAAGCCGTATGCCGACGGCCGGCATGTCGATATCGTCCGCGTCCAGATCGGTGCGCTGCGCCAGGTGGTGCCCGCGTCGCTGACGTTCTGCTGGACGCTGGTCCGCGACCATGAGGACATGCCCGACGCCGAGCTGGAGCTCGAGTTCGTCACCGCCGAGGTGCAGTGCCGCTCGTGTGGCCAACGTTCGACGATCACCTCGCAGTGGTCGCTGCTGTGCCCGTGGTGCGAAAGCGCCGATGTCGAGGTGTTGCGCGGTAACGAGTTTCAGGTGACTTCGCTGGACGTTTCGGAAAGGGTCGGTGAAAGGTAGCGGACATGGGCAGGTTTCATCGACACGACGACGGCACGGTGCACGCCCACGACCACGCCGAACACCCGCACGAACACCACACTCACGAGCACCACGATCACGGGGACCACAGCGGCTACGAGACCGGCTCGCAGCGCATCGACGTGCTGGAGTCGATCTTCGCCGAAAATGACATACGCGCCGACTACAATCGAAACGCTTTTGAGAGCAACGGCATTCGCGCGCTGAACTTGATGAGTTCACCCGGCTCGGGCAAGACGACGGTGCTGGGTGCAACGCTCGACGAACTCGCCGGCGAGTTCGCCGTCGGGGTGATCGAAGGCGATATCGCCACCGATCTCGACGCAGCCAAGCTCGGTGGCCGAGGCGCCCAGATATCCCTGCTCAACACCGGCAACGGATTCGGCGGCGAATGTCATCTTGACGCGCCCATGGTCAACCGCGCACTGCAGGGCCTGGATCTTGCCCAGCTCGACCTGGTGATCATCGAAAACGTCGGAAACCTGGTGTGCCCGGCCGAGTTTGACGTCGGCGAACACGCCAAGGCCATGGTCTATTCGGTCACCGAGGGTGACGACAAGCCGTTGAAATACCCGGTGATGTTCCGCGCCGTGGATGTGGTGCTGCTCAACAAGATCGACCTGGTGCCGTATTTGGACGTCGACGTCGACTCATATCTGGCCCGTGTCCGCGAGGTCAATCCGACGGCGACCATTTTGCCGGTCAGTGCCCGCACCGGCGCCGGCATGTCCGCGGCGGGGCGCGGGGCGCCGGGGAGGTCGAACAGCTCGCGCTTGCGTTCATCGCGGAAGGTGACCAGACCGGGGCGGAGCGCGGCGAACACCTCGCGCAATCCGGCGAGCCCGGACCATACCTGCGCATCGCCCGGCGTCGCCGGGCCGAAGGCGGCGAGGTAGCGAAGGACGAGGCCGCTGGCAGACGCCCCTTCGGTACGGACCTCCCTCTCCAGCCACGAATCGGCCAGCACGACATCCGCCGACGCCGGGAAACCCCAGGGCGCGTCGTCCGGCACCTGGATCAGCGGCACCAGCAGCCTTATCGCATAGGCCATGGCGCGCACGTCGCCATCCGGGTATTTGCGCTCGAGATGCGCGCGCAGCTCGTCGAAGCCGGCCGCCCGCGCGCCGAAGAAGGCGCGCCCCTCGGCTTCGAGGGCCGCGAGGTCGAGCCCTTTCGCGCGCTCGCCGAGCACCGCGAGCCCTCTCGTCAAGCCCGGCTGCAAGGCGCCGCGCAGACCCACATAGTCCTACCAGCGCTGCCACCGCAAGCACGACCCGCCACCGCCGCCAGGACATGGGCTCTCTCCTCCAGGAACCGGTAAGAACGGCCGTCCGATCATAGGCCGCCCGGCGTGGGAAAGTCGATCCGAAAGTCGATCCGGGGCGCCATCGGCGCCGCCGGCCCCATCCCCCGGGCAGCATTAGATCAATTTAACTTATCGCCTACCAATGTTAAGTGAAATTCAAAGACGTCGAAGTCTTCCTGTTTCCTCGACGCTGTGATACGGTGGCGTCAGGTTCAATACATTTTATCTGAGAGCGAGCGGTGCAGAACACCATCTCCATCGTCGTCAGCCGGCGTCGCGGCCTGCTCACTCAGGTCGTGTCGGCGCTGGTGCGCGAAGGCTGCAAGCTGCGGAGCCAGGAAGTGTCGGACGTCGGCGATCCCGCGCTGCAGCGTTTCACGATCATCGTGGAAGGCCCCGCGGCGGCGCTTCACAATCTGCCGCG
>Ga0209526_10002352_pt1 | contig 12764 bp, 11 predicted proteins | sample JacPinW_OM2H0_M1_FD_188566 | JGI IMG/M metagenome (GOLD analysis project Ga0209526, IMG submission 188566) | Forest soil microbial communities from Algoma, Ontario, Canada - Jack Pine, Ontario site 1_JW_OM2H0_M1 (SPAdes) (version 2) | ecosystem: Environmental > Terrestrial > Soil > Boreal... | reverse complement strand
CGGGCCAGCGAGCCGGGAAGCTGTCCGGCGGACAGCGCGCCCAGCTGGCCCTGACCCTGGCCGTCGCCAAGCGTCCCGAGCTGCTGATCCTGGACGAGCCGGTCGCCAGCCTCGACCCGCTGGCCCGCCGCGAGTTCCTGCAGGACCTGATGGAGGCCGTCGCCGAGCAGCACGTCAGCGTCGTGCTGTCCTCCCACCTGGTCGCTGACCTGGAGCGGGTCTGCGACTACCTGATCGTGCTGGTGGGCTCGCGGGTGCGGGTCGCCGGGCCGGTCGAGGACCTGCTGGCCACCCACCACCTGCTGTCCGGCCCGCGCCGGGACCCGGCCACGCTGCCGGCCGGCCAGGAGGTCATCTCGGCCAGCCACACCGACGTGCAGACCACGCTGCTGGTGCGCACCAGCGATAAGGTCCTCGACCCGGCGTGGACGGTCTCCGAGGTCGGCCTGGAAGACCTGGTGCTGGCTTACATGAGCCAGGCCGCCGGACGCGGCCGCCGCCCCCACCACCACCTGGAGGTGCAGAAATGACCTGGCTGACCTGGCGCCAGTTCCGGCCCCAGGCCGTCACCGCGGCCGCGGCGCTGGCGGCGTTCGCGGTCCTGCTGGCGGTCACCGGACCGCACCTGGCCAGCTTGTATGCCGCCAGCAGGATCACCGGCTGCCATAGCCAAAGTTGCGGGGAGCTGGCCAGCACCTTCCTCCGCCTGGTGGGAGCCGGCATCTACCCGGTCGTGTACATGCTCGGCATCGCCGGCGTCGTCCTCGCGCCCGCCGTCATCGGCATCTTCTGGGGAGCCCCGCTGATCGCCCGCGAGTTCGAGGCCGGGACGTTCCGGCTGGCCTGGACGCAGAGCGTCACCCGTACCCGGTGGCTGGCGGTCAAGCTCGCGCTGACCGGCCTGGCCGCCATGGCCGTCACCGAAGCGCTCAGCCTCATGCAGGGCTGGTGGGCGGCACCCATCGGCCAGGCCGCCCGCCTCGCGACCACCAGCAGTTTCCCGCTCGGCATGGGCCCGTTCAGCCTGCTGGCCTTCGACGCCCACGGCATCACCCCGCTCGGCTACGCGGCGTTCGCCTTCACCCTCGGCGTCACCACCGGGGTGCTCCTCCGCCGCGCCATCCCGGCCATGGCCATCACCCTGGTCATCTTCGCTGCCATCCAGGTCGCCACGCCGCTGGGGATCCGCCCGCACCTGTTCCCGCCCAACCACACGACCGCCGCGCTCAGCTCGTTCACCCAACTACAGACTCAGATAGGGCCCAACGGCGCCTTCGCGTTTGGCGCCCAATTTCTCCCCGGCCAGCCCGGCGCCTGGATCCTCTCTACCGGAGCCGTCAACGCCGCCGGGCAGCCAGTCAGCACCAACCCGGCTGCCTGCAAGTCGCTGGCACTTTCCGGCAGTCCCGCCTGGACGCAGTGCCTGACCAGCCACGGCATCCGGATCGCCGTCACCTACCAGCCCACCAGCCGCTACTGGGCCCTCGAGTGGACCGAGACGGCGATCTTCGTCGCCCTCGCCGTCGCCCTGGCCGGGTTCTGCTTCTGGTGGATCGGCCGCCGCCGTCTCTCCTGACCGGGTCGGCCCGGCCGGCACCGGCGAGTCCGCGGTTTCCCTGGACGCCAGGTAGGCGCGCCTGGTCGTGTAGGCGAGAAAGGCCAGCCCGGTTATCAGGTAGCAGTTGGCGACGAACGTCAGCAGCCCGTGAAATCCGTATTCGCGTGGTCCACCGCCATGGGGTGTCCACCACAGCGGTGCCAGGACGAAGAGCAGGTACCCACCCGCGGCGGCGATCCGGCTGCCGGTCCCATCCCGCACGAGCAGGACAAGGGCTGGCATGATCCACACCCAGTGATGCGTCCAGGAGATCGGCGAGACCAACAGGCCGGTCGTGCCGGTCACTACCGCCGCGCCCAGCCAGTCGGCGTGCCGGGCCAGCACGGTGGCCACCACCAGCCCGAGGACCCCGATCGTCAGCGGCAGCAGGGGATACCAGGCACCGACGTGGGCGATCCCTCCGGAGATCCGGGCGGCCGCACCCAAGGGGGACTGGTTGCTGATGTAGGGGGCGCCGACGCGCTCGGTGTCGTAGAAGAGGTGCCGCCAATAGAGCCGGGAGGCGCCCGGAGCGACGAGATACCCGACAAGTCCGCACAGGACAAAGGTTCCGGCTGCGGTCAAAGCGGCCCTGGTTCGCCTGGTGAGCAGAAACAAGACCACGAAGATGGCCGGAGTCAACTTGACTGCAGCCGCGATGCCCACGCCGATCCCCGCGGGACGACCGCGAGAGACGCGCCAGACGTCGGTGAGCACCAGAGCGAGAAGAAACAGGTTGATCTGGCCCAGGTACAGCGTGTGGTACACGGGTTCCAGCGCCAGGCCCAGGGCCACAACGGCGGCGACGGCGGTTCTCGATGCCCGGTAACCGGCCAGCTTCAGGGTGATCATGCACGCCCACGCGAACGCCGCGACCGATGCCAGCTCCCACGTGACCCGGGCGATGGCGACCGGTATCGCGGTGAGGGGGGCAAACAAGACGGCGGCGAACGGCGGGTAGGTGAACCAATGACCCGTGACCTGGACGAGGTACAGACGCGTGTCCCGTGGTACGGCGTGCCCACCCCCCATGTAGACCCTGAGGTCAAGCGGGCTGCGCGTGGCCGCGTACCAGGCAATAACGCCGACTTCGACGGCCAGCGCACCACATATGGCGGGCGCAGCCCATCGCCTCACGACGCGGCTCCGCCTAGCGAGCCTCCGGCATGAGCGAGCACCGGTTCAGGCTACGTGCGCTTGAGCGCCGGTCCGCGCCATGACCGATCGTGTGGGCGTGGCCGGCCTGACCCGGCTACCAGATGGCTGGCCCTGCGTCGGGGCTAGCGGGGCGGGGCGGGCAGGTCCCCGGGGCGGAGGCGGAAGACCTGCAGGCGCAGCTGGTGATATTTCTCCGTCTCGCCGACCCACTCCATGCCGATGCGGCGCACCGTCGCCACGGCCCGCGTGTTGGCGGGCCGGACGACCGCGATGACCTGTTCTATTCCCTGGTCGAATGCCCACCGAGCCAGCGCCAGCCCGGTCTCGGTGGCGTAGCCATGCCCCCACTCCTTCGGGTGAAGCTGCCAGCCGACCTCGAATTCCTCGTCGGGTTGCAGCGGCAGCAGGGTGGCCCCGCCGATCAGGCGCCCGTCCGGGCGAAGCTCGACTGCCCAGCGGCCAGCCGGCGTTATCATTCGCGCGTCCTCGGCGACCCATTGCTGCAGAACCAGGCGCATGGCCGCGGCGTCGTGAACGCTGTCCATCACCGGAGCCAGCCACCGCGCGACCTCGGTATCGCCGTAGACCCCCAGGCCCGCCTCCGCGTCATCGACGTTCCACGGCCGGAGGACAAGGCGCTCGGTTATCAGTTGTTGAGCCACCCGTTCACGATATCCGGGTCCCGGGCGGCTAACCCGGCAACCTGTATGCCGCCCTCCCGGAGCCGTCGCCGCGTATCTGATCGGCCCTGTCCGGCGTCCGGCGGCGGTAGCCGCTGGGGCTAGAGTGCCGGGCAGGGCCAGGCGAGGAGGCGGTCGGCGTTCATGGACGTCCGTGACTACATCGAGGACAACGCCCGGGGGTTTTTCGATGGGCTGAAACAGTGGCTTAGCATCCCCTCGATCTCCGCGGATCCGGCGCATCGTGACGACGTCCGCGCCTCGGCCGACTGGCTCGCGGAGCACCTGCGCGGCACGGGCTTTCCGATCGTGGAGATCTGGGAGACCGGCGGCCCCGGCGAGCCCAGTCAGCACAGCGAGCCCAGTCAGCACAGCGAGCCAGGTCAACCCACCGAGCCTGGCCGGCCGGCCGTGTTCGCGCACTGGCCGTCCGATGACCCCGGAGCGCCGACGGTCCTGGTGTACGGGCACCACGATGTGCAGCCGGTCGAGCCGCTCAGCGAGTGGCACTCGCCGCCCTTCGAGCCGGTCGAGCGCGACGGCCAGCTGCTGGCCCGCGGCGCCTCCGACGACAAGGGGCAGGTGCTCTTCCATACCCTGGGCGTGCGCGCCTGCCTGGCCGCCGTCGGTCGCGCCGCGCCTCCCGTTTCGCTGAAGTTCCTTATCGAGGGCGAGGAAGAGGTCGGGTCTCCGCACTTCGCCGGCCTGCTGCGGGCCCGCCGGGAGGCGCTCGGCTGCGACTTGATCGTCATATCCGACACGACGATGTGGGCCGCGGATGTGCCGTCCATGTGTGTCGGCATGCGCGGCCTCATCGACGCCCAGATCGACATGACCGGCCCGGATACCGACGTGCACTCAGGTTCGTTCGGCGGCGGCGTGCCGAACCCGCTGCACGCGCTGGCCGCGTTGCTGGCCGGCCTGCATGACGACGACGGCCGGGTCACCCTGCCGGGCTTCTACGACACCGTGCTGCCGCTGACCGCGGCGGAGCGCGAGATCTTCGCCCGGCTGCCGTTCAACGAGAAGACGTGGCTCGCCGACGCCGGGCACAGCCAGGCGGCCAGCGGCGAGGCCGGCTACACCACCCTGGAGCGGATCTGGGCGCGGCCGACGGCAGAGATCAACGGGATGTGGGGCGGGCACACCGGGCCCGGGCCGAAGACCATCGTGCCGAGCCAGGCGCACGCCAAGGTCTCGTTCCGGCTTGTCGCCCGTCAGGAGCCGGCCGACGTCGCTGCCGCGCTCCGCGAGTACGTGGCGTCCCGCACGCCGCCGGGCATCGCCGCCACGGTCACCTTCGGCGGGCCGGGTGTGCGCCCGGCTTTCTCAGCCCTTGACTCGGCCCCGGTGCGAGTGGCTCGGCGGGCCATGGAGCGTGCGTTCGGCCTGGAGGTTCTTTTTACCCGTGAAGGGGGCAGCGGGCCGGAGGCGGACCTCGCCGACATCCTGGAGGCGCCGCTGGTGTTTGTCGCGGTCGGTCTCGATGAGGACCGTATTCACGCGCCGAACGAGAAGGCCGAGATGGCGCTGCTGCTCAAGGGGGCGGAGGCGGCCGCCTACCTGTGGGAGGAACTGGCGGCGGCCAGAGGCGAGATCGCGGCGGCGCAATGAGCTCGAGCGCAGTGGGCTCGAGCACGGGGAGCTCGAGCACCGGGAACGTAAGCACGGGGAACGCGGACGAGGCGCAGCGGATCACGGCGGAACTGGGCGGGTTCGTGCTGGCCCGCAGCAATGTGGACCGCGCGGGCGAGCGCCGCGATGACGCCGAGTGGCTCGCCGCCGCGTGGGCCGACCCGCGCACCCGGGTGCTGGTCCTGGACGGCAGCCAGGCACTGGTCCGGTTCGGAGCGCAGCGGGCCGAACTTGTCCTGGTGCCCCCGGCCGAGGCGCCAGAGGGACTGAGACTCCTGCTCGGGGTGGACGCCTCGGCTGTCGCGTACTTCGGCGTCATCGGGCCGCCGGGCGGCCTCGGTGCCGATCCCGATGCGCTGCCCGCGCGCGGGTCAATGTCCGGGCCTCCGGCTGAGCCGGGCGTCCGGCCCGCCGGCCTGCGGCAGGCGGCGGTACTCCTGGACGACCGCGATGCCGGCCTGTTCACGCACGCCATCGCCCTGGCCAACTGGCATGCGACCCATACTCACTGCCCGCGCTGCGGCTCGCCAACGGAGCCGGTCGCGGCCGGCCACGCGCGGCACTGCCCGGTCGACGGCAGCGAGCATTTCCCCAGGATCGACCCCGCGGTGATCATGCTGGTCACTGATCCCGATGACCGGTGCCTGCTGGCCCGCAACCGGCAGTGGCCGCAGCGCCGGGTGTCGATCCTGGCCGGTTTCGTCGAGCCGGGCGAAGCCGCGGAACAGGCCGTGGTCCGTGAAGTCGGCGAGGAGACCGGGATCACGGTCGGCCAGGTCCGCTATCTGGGCAGCCAGCCCTGGCCCATGCCGCAGAGCCTGATGCTCGGGTTCCGCGCGCTGGCCTCTGGCCGCCTCGACATCCACGTGGACCAGGACGAGATCGCCGAGGCGCGCTGGTTCAGCCGGGAGGACCTGCGCCGCGCGCTGGACGTCGGCGACGTGCTACTGCCGCCGCCGGTGTCGATCGCGCACCGGATCATCGAATCCTGGTACGGCGAGGAGCTTCCCGGCGCGTGGTGAGCCTGCCGGGTCTCAGGCCGGTCACACGGGAGCGAGCGCGCGGACCGCGTCGGCCTCGTCCACGCCGGGACCGGGCATGATCGCGATGACCGGTGTGTCGAGCCCCTTGGCCTGGTACTCGGCGACGCGCTCCCGGCAGTGTTCCAGCGTTCCGTGTATGAACAGGTCATCGACCACCTGGTCGGGGATGGCCGGGAGGGCGCCCCGGCGGTCACCGGCGGCCCACGCGTCCTGCATCGGCCGCAGCGCCTCGCCGCGCCCCAGCCAGTCCTGGAAGGCGGCATAGGCGGGGACTGTGAGGTAGGCCGCGATCAGGCGCCGGCCGATGGCCCTGGCGGCATCCGCGTCCGTGGTCGGGCAGACGAACACGCGGGCGATCAGTTCGCAGTCCGGCCCGGCCACCGCCCGCACGGCGGGCACGTCGCCGGGGGCGAGCCAGTTCGTGATCGCGCCGTCGGCGTGCGACGCCGCGAGGGCGATCATGCCGGGGCGCAGCGCGGCGAGGGCGAGGGCCGGCGGCGGCTGCGGGGCCGCCTCAAGCCGGAAACCCTGCACACTGAACGTTTCGTACTCCTCGGTCACCTTCTCCCCGGCCAGGGCCGCGCGCAGGAACCGGAGCGTGTCGCGGGAGCGCTGGTAGGGCTGGTCCAGCGGGATGCCGTTCCACTGCTCCACGATCACCGCCGATGACACGCCGATGCCGAGCACGAACCGGCCGGGCGCGAGAGCGGCCAGGGTGGCCGCGTTCATCGCGAGCAGGGCCGGTCCCCGGGTGTAGATCCCGGCGATGGCGGTGCCGAGGCGCAGCCGGCTGCTCCACAGGGCGACGAGGGCGAGCGGCGTGAACGCGTCCGACCCGTTCATCTCGGCCGACCAGACGTCGGTGTACCCGAGGTCGGGAAGGGCCGCCACGATGTCCCGCTGGGCGGGCAGCGGCATGCCGCGCAGCGGGAGCGTGATGCCCCATCTGGCCGTTGATTCCATGACGTCTCCTCCCGCGGTTCCCGCTCATCATGGCGCATCCTCGGCTAAGTGGTCGGTAAGGGGAGTCTTCGTTTGGCTGCACGGCGTCCAGGCGGGCACCTCGCGGCGTTGTCGTCGTCGCCAATAGCTCCGCTGTTGGCTCCTCCTCCGCCTTGCGATGCACCCACCTGGACGCCGTTCGCTCAAAGGACCCCCCTTACAGACCACTGGCGCCGCCCGCAGAACGCACAATGAGATTCGCGGAGACTGCCGCAGCAGGACCGGCGGCCGTGGCAGGATGCCCGGCATGGGTCCAGAATCCGCTGACGAGCCGGCTTGCGTTCATGTCCGGTGATCTTGATCTGGATGCCGTCTTTGGCGGCTCCTCGCCCGGTGAGGCATTCGCTGCCGTGCTCACCGAGGCACGGATGGTACTCGGTGAAATCGGCGGCCCGCTCGACGCCGAGTTGTGGGGCTCGGACATTCTCGCCGCACTCGGCGGGGCCACGAGCGACGCCGCGACGGCGATCGTGCCTGCCGCGGAGGCGACGGGCACCGCGGAGGCACTCGCCATCCTGCGCGTGCTGGCCGCGGTCGGCGGGCCGGATTTGCGCTCGGCGGCGACGCAGGCCGCCGAGCGGCTTGCCGCCCAGGGCCTGGACGAGCCGTCGTGGGGGGCCGGGATCGGCGCGCCTGCGGTCGGGGACTGCTGGCGTTATGGCGACGATCGGGGCCTTCAAGAGGCCGTGACCATGAGCTTCAGTTACGGAGCGGAGCATCACGTGGTGTCGCTGCTCGTCGATCACGGCTTCGGCGGCGGCATCAAGGATGTCTGGGTCGGCGGCGCGGGCGACGTACTGGCGCGGACCAGGGCGATGGCTGACCACGATCCCACGATGGTCTTCGAGATGATCAGCCCTGCTGACGCGCGGACCAGAGTGCTGCGGGCGATCGCCGCCGGCGAGTGCCCCAGCCAGCCGGACGAGATCGGCAATGTCTCGTCCGCCCGGGCCATCCTGCGTGCCCGGGTCGCCCTGCTACCCCGCGAGTAACTGCTGCCCGCCAAGTGGCTGCCTTCCGCCAGTGGCTGCTTGCTCGTCAGTCGCTTCCTCGCCAGTAGCGTGCGCTAGTCGAAAACGAGAGCACTGCTCTTGACTCCGCCTACCCTTGCGTGCAACACTGCTCTTAGACAAGAGCAATGCTCTCGCTAAGGAGTGAAGATAATGAGCGCCGACCCAGCGCCCCGCTACGTGAAGCCAGGTAGCTTCACCGTGAACGTCTTTAACAGAATTGTCCAGGCCATGACCCGCGCCGGGATCAGCGTCATGGGATCCCGCGTCCTGTACGTGCGAGGGCGCACCAGCGGCGAGTGGCGGAGCACGCCGGTGAATCTGCTGACCCTGGACGGTGACAGGTTCCTGGTCGCCCCGCGCGGCCAGACGCAGTGGGTGCGTAACCTGCGCGTCGCCGGGGGTGGTGAGCTCCGGGTGGGCCGCCGGGCCGAGCGGTTCACCGCCACCGAACTCGCCGACGAGGACAAGCCCCCGGTGCTGCGCGCGTACCTCAAGCGCTGGAAGTGGGAGGTCGGCATGTTCTTCGAGAACATCACGGCCGACGCCACCGACGAGCAGTTGCTGGCCATCGCACCCGGATTCCCGGTCTTCCGGGTCCGCTGAGGCTCCCCGCTCGGGTCCCGCAACAACAGCAGAACGCATCAGCCGTCGTCGGAACAACGGTAAAACGCATCAGATGTCGTTGCCGGGACTCCCGCGCTAGTGGACTAGGGCGAGAGTCGCGCCGGAGGCGTCGAGAAGGCGGTGATAGCCGTCGGCCTCAGGGAAGGTGGCGAGCGGGCCGGTCACCCGCGCGCGTGGTCCGCCGGGCCCGGCCAGCGTGGCACCCTCCGCGCCGACGGCGACGAACTCGCCGTCCATCCGGAGCAGGACAGGCCCGTCCCGCTGGGCGGAGATCGAGACCCGCCCCGCGCGCAGGCCATCGAGCACCTCCTCGGGCTCGTCCCCGGCGCACTCGACCCAGGTGGTGGGGGATCCCGGCGGCGCATCGGAGCCAGGCCGGTGCCAGTCACTCCCGCCGACCGGCACCGCCGTGGGGTCCCACGCCAGCCACCAGGCCAGCGGTGCCGTCCAGCGCAGGTCGAGCCAGCTCCAGTGCCACACCTCGACCAGCGGTGGCCGCCGGCGCATCGGGATGGTCCAGCTGAGCTGGCCGCCCATCGGGTGGTTGACCGATAGCAGCCCGCCGCCCTGCTCCGTCGCCTCCAGCCAGGAATCAGCCGGCTCGCGGAAATCGATCCAGCCGACATCGCCGAGCGCCCCGGCGTGGCCTTCCTCCGTCGTGATCTCCTGGCCCGGAATAAGGGTGATTCCATACCTGGCCGCCGCGCCGGGGAGTTCTGCGTGATGGCTGACCGTGTTGTGATCGGTGATCGCGATGAAGTCGAGCCCCCGCAGGCTCGCGAAGCGGGCCAGTTCGGGAACGGTCTGCGCGCCGTCGGAGTGCACCGTGTGCGTGTGCAGGTCCCCGGCGAGCCAGCGGTGCCCGGCCCGGGCGGGCAACCTGCGGCGGGCGGGCCGGTCGCTCGGCGGAGGCGGCGGATCGAGCCGGGGCTCGGGCATCAGGCGGCCGCGTCCGTCGGTCACCTCGGCGGTCAGCCGGTACTCGATCCCCTCCGGTGGCAGCCGGTAGATGCCGATCACCACCTCCCACCGACCGGGCTCCAGTTCGCCCGGCAGGTAGCCGGGAGTGGCGTCTTCCGCGGTAATGACGAAGGATTGCCGTGCGCCGCCGGACCAGCCACGAAACCCCGCGGGGCCGGCGCAGCCCAGGTCCAGCACGGCGGCCGACCGGTCATACTCCAGCTCGACCCGCAGCGCGTAGGAGCCGGGCGGCACCTCCACCGGGAGGCAGTGCCAGGGCGATGCGAACCGATCCTCCAGAGTCCACGTGCCGGCATGCCGCGCGGTAGTGCCCATGCTCCCACCGAACCAGATTCACCGCCGCCGGGCCATCCCGGCCCGCCCGCTGAGCGTGCCGGGCGGTTGACATGGAATTCATCATGCGTAGAATTCATCATGCGTTGAAATACCAGGCCAGCTGAGCAGCGCCGGACGGGAGAGACCCGATGTGGGCGATGATCGTTAAGGAATTCCGGCAACTGCGGCGCGACCGGCGCACGCTGGCCATGATGATCGTGATGCCGGTCATCCTGCTCATCGTGTTCGGCTACGCGGCGAGTTTCGACGTGTCCACGATTTCGACCGTGGTCGCCGGTCCCCAGGCCCGGGCGACGGTCTTGCGGGCGCCCTTCGATGTGGTGCAGCGGGAGCCTGCGGAGGGCGCATCGTGGGCGCGGACGCAGTTGCGTGACGGCAGGGCGGCGGTCGCCGTCGTGACCGGGACGCCGGCCGCGGTGTTCATCGACGGCAGCCAGTTGTTCACCGCGCGGGCCGCCCTGACCGCCCTGGCCAACATGCAGCGGCAGGCGGGCCCGCTGGCACCCGCGGGCACCGCGGGCACGCCCGGGTCGGCGGGCACGGCTGGCGCGTCGGCGGGCACGGCTGGCGCGCGGGCGCCGGAGGTCACGGTGCTCTACAACCCGGGGCTCAAGACGGCGGCCGTCATGATCCCCGGCCTCGCCGGAGTCGTCCTGGTCTTCGTCGGCACCATCATCACGAGCCTCGGCGTAGTGCGTGAACGCCAGTCCGGGACGCTTGAGCAACTCGCGGTCATGCCGCTCCGGCCCCGGGACGTGTTCCTGGGCAAGATCGCCCCGTACTTCGCGGTGGCCGCCCTCGACCTGGCGATCGTCATCGCCGTCGGCGTCGCGATCTTCGGCGTGCCGTTCCGGGGCTCGCTCGGCGTATTCGCTCTCGGGGCACTGCTGTTCCTGTTCGTCACGCTCGGCCTCGGGGTCCTGATTTCCAGCGTGTCGGAGAACCAGGGCCAGGCGATCCAGCTATCCGTGATGATCATGTTGCCGCAGGTGCTGCTCTCCGGGCTGATCTTCCCGCTCTCCTCGATCGCGGTCGGCGTGCGCTGGATCTCCTACCTGCTGCCGCTCACTTACTTCAACGAGATCTCACGAGGGGTCATGCTGCGGGCGGAACCCATCGGGCCGCTCTGGCCACCATTCGTGTTCCTGGCCCTGCTCGGCCTGGTGGTGGTCACCCTCGCGACGCTGCGCTTCCGCGCCTACCTGGCCCCGGCCGCGGCGGGCCGGGGAAGGCGCATCCCGGCCGCCCCGGGAGGCCTGGCCACCGCCGCCGCCGGCACCGCGCCGCAGCGTGCCGCAGGTTCGGGGGAGACACGGTGAGCGGCCCACGCCGCGGCGTCCCGCACGGCCGGGGCGGCCACGGGCCGGATGAGACCGGGCCGGATGGGTGGGATGGGGTTGGGCCCGATGGGGCCGGGCCGGATGGCGGCGATCTGACCAGCAGCGATGAGGGAGTGACCGGAGACTGGTGGGGAACTGATGCGGTTTCCGTTTGGTATGGAAAGGTTCTTGCTCTTGATCGGGTAACGTTCCGCGCGGCAGCTGGGCAGGTCAGCGCGGTGGTGGGCGGCGACGGCGCGGGCCGGACCACCTTGCTGCGCTGCCTGGCCGGTGCGCTGGCGGCCAGCGATGGCGAGATCCGCCGGCCGGCCGCGCGGCGGATCGGGTATCAGCCGGCCGGCTCGGGCACCTACCCGGACCTCACCGTGGCGCAGAACCTCGCTTTCCGCGCCGCTGTCTATGGCGTCAGCGCGGCCGGGATCGGGGCCGATTACCTCGAGCGGGCGGGGCTCGGCGCCGCCCGGGACCGGCTCGCCGGGCGGCTGTCCGGCGGAATGCGCCAGAAACTGGGCGTCATCGCCGCGATGCTGCACCAGCCCGCCCTGCTCGTGCTGGACGAGCCGACGACCGGCGTGGACCCGGTGAGCCGCGTCGAGTTGTGGTCGCTGATCGCGCGCGCCGCCGCCGACGGCGCGGCTGTCGTGCTGGCCACGAGCTATCTCGATGAAGCAGAACGTGCCTCGCACGTGCTCGCCCTGGACGCTGGCCGGGAGTTGGCCGCCGGAACCCCGCAGCAGATCGTGGCGTCGATGCCAGGCACCGTGCGGGTCATGGAGGCGCGGCCCGCGGGCGACGAAGCGCGGCGGGCGTGGCGGCGCAACGCCCGCTGGCAGGTCTGGACTCCGGACGGTCGGGCCCCGGCGGATGGCGAGCCGGTCCAGCCCGATCTGCAGGACGCGGTGACGGTGGCGGCCCTGGCCCGGGAACTGGCCATGAGCGGCGAGCGGGAGACACTGTGAGCGGCGCGCTGGCCGAGTGCGTCGGCGTGACCAGGAGGTTCGGGCGGTCTATCGCGGTCGATGGCGTGGACCTGCGGGTGGACAGCGGCGAGGTCGTCGGCCTGCTGGGCGCGAACGGGGCCGGGAAGACCACCCTGATCCGGATGCTGCTGGGGCTGCTCCAGGTCTCCGAGGGCGAGGTGCGGCTGTTCGGTGAGCCGCCATCCCGCCGGACACGCCAGCGCATCGGTTACCTTCCGCAGACCCTCGGGCTCTACGACGACCTCACCGCGGCCGAGAACCTGGCCTTCTCGGCCGCGGTGTTCGGTGGCGACACGAGCCGGGCCCTGCCGGCGGCGCTGCGTCCCTATGGCCGCAGGCTCGTCGGTGACCTGCCGCTCGGCGTGCAGCGGCGGG
>Ga0209526_10002351_pt1 | contig 12764 bp, 16 predicted proteins | sample JacPinW_OM2H0_M1_FD_188566 | JGI IMG/M metagenome (GOLD analysis project Ga0209526, IMG submission 188566) | Forest soil microbial communities from Algoma, Ontario, Canada - Jack Pine, Ontario site 1_JW_OM2H0_M1 (SPAdes) (version 2) | ecosystem: Environmental > Terrestrial > Soil > Boreal... | reverse complement strand
GCCACCTCCCACGAGTTCGCTCTGCGAGCCCGCGCCGTGAGCCCGGCCGTCTGCCGCTTCGAGGTGGCCCACAGCGGACACGGGATGGTCCGGCGCGCGCACCTGTGGACGGTGCTCACGACCTCCTTCGTGCTCGGAGCCCTGGGAATCACAGCCATGCCGGATCGGATCACCGCCGCCATGGCGCTTCCAGCGGATCAGGCCTGCTCTGTCAGGATCTGAGCGCCGCGGATTGTGACAGACAATTGTCAGACATTTGGCGTAAGCTTCCGGTATGGCGACCGTGACACTGCGTGAACTTGCGCGCAACACTGCCAGTGTCCTGCAGGAACTCGAGTCCTCTCGGCGCCCCGCGCTGGTCACTCGCAACGGAAAGCCGGTGGCCGCCCTCGTCCCGATCGACGAGACGGCACTCGAAAACTGGCTCCTTGAGCATGCGTCGGTCTACACCCGCGAGGTGGCGGCAGCGGATCCCGGGCTCGGCGCAGACCGGCTCAGCAGCGTCGAATGGCAGGACGCGCACATTATTCCCGATGGAGACACTTCTGAGGACGCAGCGCTGCAGCGCGACCACCTCCGCGGCAGCCACCGCGGGAAATGAGCGCGCGATACCCGGTGAATCTGTGAGCAATCAACTGAGCCGCTTCTTCGGCCTGAGGCCCGGCGGCTCCGACGCACGTGCGGCAGCCGACGACGCCTGGCAGTCTCTCCCCCACCCCGTGCCGGGTCACAGCAGCATCGACGGCATACCCGTCCCCGTCGTCGCGGTGCGGCGAAACGGAGGCACCGGGCAGCTCGAAGTGGTACGCGGCTACCATCCGACAGCGGAGTGGCCTGGGGTGCCCGCGCCGCGCAACAGCCGGCGCCACATCGTGCCGGCGTCCAGCTTCATCCCGCACCCGCGGCGCGAGTTGATCATCGACAGTCAGCGCTTCTTCTTCAGCACGGTCTCGAACTCGATTCGCTGTGCCGGTTGCGGCAGGGACGACATCGGATTCGGCTTCGTCAGCTCCGAGGTCCCACTCGTGGGTGACGTTCGCGGCACCGCCGACCACAGCGCGCTGTGCGAGCAGTGCGCAGGGAAACGCGCCACCGCCGTCGCCTGATTCTGCTAGGCTGTCGCGCCGAAGGGACCGGTCTAGGCTGACCGGAGATTCACACGTCAGGGAAGGGCTTATGAACAGAAAGCTCGTGCGCAAGGCCGTTCTCGCGCTGGCCGGCACCGGAGTGCTCTGCGGCGGCGCGCTCGGCACGCAGGTTGTATCGGCGGCCGGGACCAGCAGCGCTGAAGTGATCCTCATGTATCACGACTTCTTTGGTCCGAGCAGCATTTGGATCAACAAGTCCACCGACGGCGGCGCCACGTTCGGCGCCCCCGAAAACGTCGCGGCCAACTTCACCACGACCAACCCCAGCATGAATGCGATCGTCGCGGCTGACATGGCCTGCAACACGGTCCCATCCGGGGTGAAGATCGTGAAGTCAGGTCCTCTTGCCGGACGCATCTACCTCGGGTGGATCGCGGCCGACGCAGCTCAGAACACCAGTGGCTGCAACCTCTCCATGGCCCAGTCCTTCCACAACCTCATCGTGGCTTGGTCTGACGACAACGGCGCCACGTGGACGCCCCAGGTGGCGATGGACATCGGAGTCGGCCAGGATGCATCCACGCCCTTCGCCGCGTTCACGATCGACAACCAGGGCAATCCATATTTTGCGTTCGATTCCCAGACCCCGCAGCCCCTGACGCTCAATGCGAGCACCCCGTCCGCGAGGGCGGCCACGTGCGCCGCAGAATCCACGGCGGGCACCGGCCCCATCACCGATGCGAGTTGCTCGTACCACATGTACGTGATCTGGTCGCCCAACGGCGGGACCACGTGGGACGACGGGGGAGGCACGCCTGCCGGGAGTGCCTCGATTCCGTACCGGGCGAGCTCAGCAAACGAGACCGGCACCGACCAGTTCGCCACAATAGCGGCGGGCGATCCTGGCAAGGTCGACATCTCGTACCTCCACACGAGCGCGATCGAACCTCAGAACCAGTTCGGCAAATTCGATCCATTGGGATGCGACGGCATGGATAACGCCACGAATGTCGCACCGCTGCTCACCTATCCTCCGAGATGCCTTTGGAACCTCTTTGTCGGGCAGTCGCTCAACCTGGCATCCACGACCAGCAACCCGACTGCTGCGATTTGGACGAATTCGCAGCAGACGAGCGTGGCCATGCACTTCGGTGACATCTGCAACCTCGGCATCGCTTGTGCCCAGCCGGCACCTCCGGCTGTCCCGCGGGACCCGCGACACCTGCTCGACTTCAACATGGAGACGGTCGATCCCACCACCGGATGTGCGCACATCGCGTACGCCGATGACAATGCCGGCTCCCAGTACGGTGCCACCACCACCAGCCCTAACGGCAACCACATCGTCTCCGCCGACCAGACGTCTGGACCGAACATCCTCGGGCTGGGCATCGGTGCGTGCACCGGCACCGGCTCACCGGGTTACGGGCTCAATCAGCTGCCCCAGTACGGCGGCGAGCCCTCGATCACCTCCGACGGCACCGGCGAGCTCTACGCCTCGTCCCCCAACCTCGGCCTGCAGGTGGATCTGTCCACCAACAAGGGTGTGACCTGGACGCTCGCACCCGTGAATCCTGATACCGCGAGCGGCGACACCTGCCTCGCCACCGACCAGTCCAACGCTCTCTATGCGTGCAACCTGGCAGGCAGTGTCTCCACCTGCGCTCTGCAAGCGGACGTGTGGAAGACGGTGGATCAGGGGGCCACCTGGCAGTACGGCACCAACACCACGGTCCCGATGCCTGCGGGCACATCGTGCGGCACGAGCACCTCTCCGTTCGGCGTGGACCGGCAATGGGTCGATGCGTTTATCCCGCCATCGCCCGGCACCGGTGTACCGGAGTCGGCCTGGCCTGCACTCTTCCTCCCGCTGGCTGGGGTGGCTCTTGGAGCCGGCTGGGTAGCTCGGCGGCGGCGGCGGGCAGAGGCCGTAGCCGGCTGATCAAAGCGCTATCGAGAACTACGCAGCCCGACGGAGACTAGCCGTCGGGCTGCGAAACTTTGCCGCATGGATGTCAGCCGGCAAATAGCTCGAATCCGCGCCGAGGGGGAGGCGCTCGCCCGGGCGGCTGAGGCCGGGCCCATGGATGCCGCAGTGCCCGGCTGCCCGGGATGGGACGTTGACGCTTTGCTGCGGCACATCGGCGATGTGCACCGCTGGGCGGCAACGATCGTTCGCGAGCGGCTTCAGTCCAGGCTGCGACGCGACCACGAAGGACCGGCTGAGAGCGAGGCACTGCTCGCCTGGTATCGGGAAGGATGCAGCGGGCTGGTGGCGGCGCTGGAAGGCGCCACGCCCGAAGAGAGCTTCTGGTTCTGGGCGCCCGCCCCCAACGCGCTCGCTTTCTGGGCCCAGCGTCAGGCCAACGAGACCGCCGTGCACCGCTGCGACGCCGAGTCAGCGCGGGGCCCGATGACCCCGCTGGACACGTCCGAAGCTGTCGACGCGCTCGACGAATGGCTCGGCCTTGCCACGCTGCGCGGCAGCGCCCCGAGCGGCGCGGGGCGCATCCTGCGGCTCGTCCTCTCCGACGCTGACACGTCGTGGCGGGTCAGCCTTGGTGAGCGCCTCGAGGTCCACAGCAATGGGGCCGGCAGCGACTGCGAGCTCCAGGGAACGGCGTCGGACCTATTCCTCTGGTCGATGAACCGCCGCGGACTCGAGGGAATCACCGTGTCCGGGGACGGCAGCCTCGCGCAGGTTTGGGCCGATAACGTCCGATTCTGATCAGTCGTTCGGCGCGCCTCTAAGCGTGCGCCGGCATCGCCGCCATCATCGCCTCGATGTCGCTCTGTGTCGGCAGAGCGAGCGGCTCCATGCTGGCGATCGCTGACAGTGCGTCGCACAACTGATCGCTGCGATGGTGCGCCGCGGGCCCGTGGTAGCTGACGATGCACTTCGCGTCAAGCTTCCGAATGCGGTCCACCTGAGCGTCCATCTTGGCCTGGTCGGTGAACTCGTGCCACGGATGGTTCACCCGGTTGAACCAGTTGAAACCGAACTCGTACGCATCCTCGGGCACGTCGGCCATCTGCTCGCACGGGGCGGGGATGACGGCGCCAAAAGCGTCGACGCTGTAATAGACGCCGGTCTTCGGATCCCACAGACCACGGGTGGCCGGCGCGTCGAAGAATGGCGGACGCACCACCGCAAGCGTGCGGTCGCCGGCGCTGAAACTCTCGCCGTCATTGACGAGCAGCACCCGCGACATCGGGAGCGTCCATTCCTCGCTCATCCGTCCCACGGCCACGAATGTTGTGACGACTCGTGCATTTGGGCAGAGATCGAGGAGCTGCATGATGTTGCCGGAGTGATCGCGGTCATCGTGGCTGAGGAAGATCCAGCGCACGTCCTTCGGGTCCACCAGTGAGAACGCGGCCTCGAGGTACTCGTCACGGAACACGGGCGCTCCCGTGTCGACGAGAACCGGCTCCGCGGCGCGTATGACCAACGGACTGACATTGAGCAGCCCGACACCGGGTATCGGAAAGGTCGAGGGGAGCACAAAGGTCTCGTCGGCGATGCGGACTGGCTGCATTCGGGAGTCTCCTGGTGGATGGGCGCTGCACTGGCGCAACTCGATCCTCCATCAGTGGAAGCCCGTGCGAATCGGGGGATCCCCCTACTCGAACCCCAATCTCACGTCCCGACCCGCTCAGCGATCCTTGGCTGACTCCGCGAACACGGCCGCCTCAGCACGGGTACGCATGTTCAGCTTGCCGAGGATCGCGCTGACGTGATGCTCGGCCGTCTTCGGCGTGATGAACAGACGCCCGCCAATCTCCGCGTTGGACAGCCCTTCGCGCAACAGCTCGAGCACCTCGCGCTCCCGCCGGCTCAGCCCCGCATCGTTCGTGACGCCTGGACGGCTCCGGGTGGTGACCCCGAGGCTTCGAAGCAGCGCCGCGGTTCGACCCGCCGCCTGCGCGGCGCCGGCCCGTTCGAAGATGGCAAGAGCAGACCGGCACTCGGCCACGGCTGCTGCGGGATCTGTCTGGCGCAGCTCGCCGGCAAGCTCGAGCTGGATATCGGCCCGGAGTACCGGTCGCTGATCGCCCGACAGGCGTGCCAGGGCGGCGCGATAGCACGTCGCTGCATCCCCACCGGTGGCGGCCGCCACCCGCCCGTCGCTGAGCTCGGACAGGACCCAGACCGCTGTCACCTGGGTCGTCTCAGCGATTGCGCGCAGCTCGCCGGCCGTAGCGGCTGCCGCGTCAGGTCTGCCGCGCGCCAGCTCGACGTCAACGAGCAGAGCGAGGAGTGGAGCGCTCGAAAGAGCGTCGGTGCTCACCTCTCGCAGCGCTCGCCGCAGGATGGCCTCGGCGTGATCCGGTTCTGCATATGCCAGGTTGAGCCGGGCCAGCACCTCCGCGACCTCCAAGCAGTCCTCGTAGCCGGCGAGGCGATCCGCCGCTTCGGTGAGCCGCCCCCGGCGGATGCTGAGATCGGCAAGCCGCGCGCTCGCGTCTGCACGGTAGTGCAGCGCGAGCGTTCCGTTCAGTGCCCGCGCGAACTCGGTCTCGGCCTCCTCCCACCTCCCCTGCTGGGCCAGCAGGCTCCCGTAGATGATCCTGCAGTGGCTCTGGAGCACCACCGGTGGTGGGTCGCCGAAGCGAGCCCGCGCGGACGTGAACACCGCCTCGGTCCACTCCGCAGCGCGCTCGTGATCGCCCAGCCGGTCGCAGGCGTGAAGCATCGCGCAGCAGGAGGTGCCGGCGATGAAATAGTTGCGAATGTCGCCTGAGACCACCGCCGCCATGGCCTCGTCCAGGCGCGCCAGGCCCTCGGTGACCAAACCCTGGCAGACGAGCGCCAGGCCACTGTCGGCGAGCGCGCGCACCTCGAGGTCGGTGTCGCCGAATCGCCGGGCGACATCGAGAGCGGCATCAGCGCTCGCCTGAAGCGCGGTGACGTCGTGAATCTCGCACCCGATTCGGGCCACCTCCAGGTAGCCACGCTCGACGCAGTCACCCGCTTGATCGAGAATTCGGCGAGCCCTCCCGAGCCAGCCCCGAATCGCCGCCTGGTTTCCCGACCAGCTGTGCACGCCGACGACGATCATCGCCGCAGCGCCGGCTCGCGCCCAGTTGCCTTCCTCTTTGTAGCGCCGGTAGGCGACTTCGGCATGATTGCGCGCCGCCTCGAGATCCTCGAGCGTGAGGCACAGCGCCGCCAAAACCTCATGCGTCTCGGCAGTATCGGCGCCGGCCAGGATCGCCTCAAACTCTGCACGCGCGGCGGCGAAGCTTCCAGTGCTCAGCGCGGATGGCGCTGCGGTGCCGCCAGCCGCTCCTGTGGTCATTGCCGATCGATTGTCGCAGCTATCCTTGGCACCTACACAGGAGGCGAGCGATGACCGCACAGACCGCGACCACTGAGATGAAGTACATCCGGCTTGGCCGCAGCGGACTGAACGTCTCACGCATCGCGTTCGGCACCTGGCAGCTCGGCGGCGACTGGGGTGCGACCGATGAAGAGGCGGCGATCCGCGCCATACGCCACGCACACGACCAGGGCATCAACTTCTTCGACACCGCGCAGGGATACGGCTTCGGCGCGTCCGAGCGGCTGCTGGCCAAGGCGCTCTCAGGTTACCGCCGCGAAGACGTCGTGATTGCGACAAAAGGAGGGCTGCGCTCGCTGGGCGGTCCGCAGGTCGAACGTGACGCAAGTCCCGAGGCGATTCGTGCCGGGGTGGACGACAGCTTGCGAGCACTCGCCACCGATTACGTCGATGTGCTGCAGGTGCACTGGCCGGATCCCAAGACTCCGTTCGCGGAGACGGCCGGCGCGCTGGCAGAGCTGATCGCGGCAGGCAAGATCCGGCACGCCGGCGTCTCCAATTTCAGCGCCGAGCAGATGGATGAGTTCAGCAGGACGCTGCCGGTGGAGACGCTGCAGCCGCCGTATCACCTCTTCCATCGCGACATCGAGGCGAGCATTCTTCCGTACGCGCAGCAGCACGACATTGGCGTGCTCGTCTACGGGCCTCTCGCGCACGGCCTGCTCGGTGGACATCTCGATGCAGGCGCACAGTTCTCGAGCGATGACTGGCGTTCACACAGCCCGGACTTCCAGGGCGATTCCTTGGCGCGCAACGTGCGTGTTGTGGCTGCGCTCGAGCGGCTCGCCAACGACGAACTGGGCGTTCCGGTCAGCCGCCTTGCCGTGGCGTGGACGCTGGCGAATCCCGCGGTGCATGTCGCGATCATCGGGACGCGCAGCGCGGGCCACGTCGACGATGCAATCGCTGCCGCGAGTCTCGTGCTCAGTGACGACGTGATGCGCCGCATCGACGAGATCACCAGCGACGCGGTGCGTATCGCCGGCCCGCGCCCGGAAGCGATGTGACGACCACGGTAGCCGTGCTCGGCACCGGCAAGATGGGCGGCGCCATCGCGCGCCGTCTTGCGGCGTCAGGGTTCGACCTTGTGCTGTGGAATCGCACGCCCGAGAAGGCGGAAGACTTGCATGTCGGCCGCGTCGCCGCCACTCCGGCGGACGCGGCACGCGATGCGGACGTCGTCATCAGCAGCCTCACGAACGACGTCGCTGTGCGCTCGGTGTACCTCGGCGAGGACGGCGTGCTCCGGAGCGCCGCTGGGAAGCTGCTCATCGAGATGAGCACGGCAGGCCCCCAGGTTGCGGAGGAGCTGGAGCGTGACGCGCAAGCCAACGGTGCGCGGCTCGTCGAAGCGCCGGTGGTCGGAAGCGTGCCCGCGGTGGAGAGCGGAAAGCTGCTAATCCTCGCGGGCGGCGATCAAAACGACGTCGAGCAGGCGCGTTCCGTGCTCGACCACCTCGGCGACGTGCAGTACGTCGGCGAGCGGGGCAGCGCGCAGCGGCTGAAGCTCATCGCCAACAGCATGCTCGGCATCACCAGTGCCGCTGCGGCGGAGCTGCTCAACGCCGGAACTGCAGTGGGTCTCGATCGCGCGGCGGTCTTCTCGATCCTGGTGCGCTTTGCTCCCGGTCTCGCCGCCCGCGAACGCGGTTTCCTGCATGATCAGCACACGCCGACGATGTTCGCTGTGCGCGACCTCGTGAAGGATCTCGACCTCGCGCTGGGCGTGTATGCAGCAAGTGGCGTTCCAACACCGCTCATACAACAGACGCGTGAACTGTTCGCCGAGACGATGCGCGAGTCAGCGGAGCTCGATATCTCCGCAATCGCCAGGAGCGGAGCGCCGTCTCAGTAGTTCTGCGTTAGGACGATCTCCCCGTCGTGCCACTCAGGATCTGTTTCCATGAACTCTCGTAGCCTCCGGAAACGCGCATCCTGCTCCGGTGTGTTGGCGTTCGACGTGTACGCCTCCTTGCTGTCCCAGCTGCTGGCCACCCAGTACTCGCGAGGATCGGTGTCCGCCCGATAGACCCACACCGCACGCGAGCCGGGTGGGCGATCGCTCATCACCTCCGACATGAGCTGCTCGAGATCCTTTTCTTTTCCTTCCTTGACGCGCCAACGCGCAACCGTTCCGTACATGTGACCTCCTTATTGGTGGATCGCTAACCCTATCGCGTTGGACGAGCGTTCTAGGAGGTGGAAGTCGGGGCGCCCGGGCTCGAACCAGGGACGCCCTGCTCCGCCCGGCGTGCTGAGAGGACGGCTACGGCGATCAGCCCGAGAAGGATGGTGGCTGCGCCCGAGGCGAAGAGCGTGGTTGAGGCGCCGAGATAGGTAACGAGCGGCCCGCCCAAGGCGGCGCCGAGGGGTGCGGCGAGCACGGTCAACGCGCCGCGAGCGGCGAGTACCTGGGACAGCAGGGCTGCTGGGCTCTCCCGCTGGAAGAGGGTGAACGAGAGCGCCGTGTACGGCGCGTAGAGCAACCCGCCGATGGCGAAGCTGGCCACCGCGGGGATGGCGAGGTGCAGAAGCCCGAGCGGCAGGATCGCGGCGCCCCAGCCGATCACCGATGCGATGAGCGTTGGCCACAGCGGGAGGCGGTGCAGCACCCCGGCGGCGAGGGCCCCCACTACCGCGCCCACACCAAAGAACGCCCAGAACAGACCCAGCAACCCGGCGCCGCCGCCGAGTGTGCCGACCACGTAGAGCGGCAGGGCCACCTCGACGGGCCCATAGAGCAGGAAAAACACCCAGGTGAGCGCGAGCAGACCGGCCAGTGCGGGCCGCTTGGTGATAACCCGGAATCCCTGTCTCCACTCCCCCTTGGCAGACGGCGGCGCGGGCTCGGCGACGGTCGTCGGCGGGCGCGCAGTCGACCATGCGGTGGCCGCCAAGATCACGAACGAAGCAGCGTCGGCTGCGATCGCCAAGGACGGGTTGGCGACCGCGACGATGATCCCGGCCAGAAGTGGGCCGACGATGTACGCGGCCATGTCGAAGGTGGACAGCAGCGCGTTGCCGGTGCGACGCGTCGCCTCGGGCAGGTATTCGGTCACGAGCGTGTAGCGCCCGGCGATGCCCCAGGCGTGCAGCAGCGATGAGGCCGCGAGCAATGCGACATAGGAAGCGACTGTCAGCGCGTCGAACGCGAACAGGATCGGAATCGCCGCCAGGCTGATCGCGCGCAGGGTTGCATCAGCCGCGACGAGGCGCCCGCCCGTGAACCGGCGTAGCGGTCGGGACAGCAGGACGGCGCCTGCGGCGCCGGGCAGCGTGTAAGCAGCCACTGCCGCGCCGACCACGAATCCACGCTGACCCGGCGCCGCGAGCAGTAGTGCGAGCCAAGCGACCGCCACCGCGCTCATCCCGTCGCCTAATGCCGAGATCGCGAACGCCGGTAACAGCCGGCGCAGCACCGGCTGCGTGAGCACCGGCCGGTAAGCAAACGACTCCCAGCGCCGAACCGCGGTCTCGCGCAGGCTCGCGATCACGGCGGGCATCCGTGGATGCTAGGCCCTCTCGTGTTGATGGTCGGGGCGCCCGGGCTCGAACTTGTTAAGCAAATCTGCGACATCAGTCGCGACGATGAGAAGATTCGACGACGCAGGATATGCGTGGTCTCGAAGGAATTCGAGCACCTCTACAGCTATCCCGGATCCTCGCAGCGCCGCGATAGGGATAGCAGCAAACCGTGACGATGAGAGGGCCCATGGCTGCTTACGCGGTTGCGCATCTGGACGAGATCGAGGAATTTGCGGACGTAGGCTGTCATTACCGGCCGATCCGGCACCGCCTGGGCATCACGGCGTTCGGAGTGACTGCCTGGACGGCCCATGCGGCGGGCGACCTGGTCATTAACGAGCACGACGAGGGTGATCCCACTGCTGACGAGGAGCTTTTTCTCGTGCTGCGCGGCCACGCGGTGTTCGAGCTGGACGGTGACCGGGTCGACGCGCCAACCGGAACTCTCGTGTTCGCCCCTCCCCGCACGAGGCGATCTGCCTCCGCCGTGGAGGAAGGGACGATGATCATCTTGCTGGAAGGCACGCCGGGAAAGGCGTACGAGGCGCGCGGATGGGAACTGTGGGCCCCGCTGGCTCCCCTTTATCAGGCGGGCGCGTACGCCGAGGTCGCGGACCGCCTGGGCGCACTGGTCGCAGTCGCTCCGCAGTACCCCATGCTGTTCTTCAACCTCGCCTGCTGCGAGAGTCGGTGCGGCCGGACGAGTGACGCGCTCGATCACCTCCGGCACGCCGTCGAGCTGTCGGAGGAGTTCCGGGGTTCCGCAAAGAACGACTCCGACCTGGATGCGATCCGCGACGAGCCCGCGTTCAGGCAGCTGATTGCCGGCTAGCCTCACCAGCGGTCCGTCGAACCTCTCGCTGGTAGGTATGGTAATCTGGGGATCTGGCAATATGGCTCAAATGAAGGTCAAGACCACCCTGAACCTGGACGCGGAGCTGATTCGCCGGGTCCGAGTGCGAGCTGCACGGCTCGGGAAGCGAGACACCGAGGTGTATGAAGATGCGCTCCGCCTTGGACTCTCTGCAATTGACGGCCTGCGCGATGCCGCCGGGGCGTCCGAAGACGAGGAAATGAGCCGCGTGGTGGATCAGGCTGTGCACGACGTCCGGCGCCAGATGCGCCGAAGTCCTGCGAAACGAGGGCGTTCGACCACTACATCTCGGTGATCGTCGTCCTCGACACGAACTGCATCGTTGCAGGTCTACTGTCACGGGACGGACCGTGCGCAGAGATTCTCGATCGGTGGCGCGATGGACAATTTGAGGTGGCGGTTTCGCCGACGCTGCTTGCCGAGCTCGAACGGGTGCTCCGGTATCCCCGGATCGTCGCCAAATACCGCATCGCGTTGGACCTTGCGCAAGCGGCTGTTGCTGAATTCTCGAACCAAGGTGTGGCTGGCAACGCCGACTCGAAGGTCGTGGTGACACGTGACAGGCATTTCGCGGAGATTGACCCGCGCGAATGCGACGTGGAGGTGCTCCTGCCCGAGGACTTCCTGCGGAGACTCCGCGCCGACGAAAGCGGCCAGCCGCACGCAACGTAGCCCGGGGTGATCATGCGTGCAGCCCGCGTTCCAGGAACGAGTGGGGGCGCCCGGGATCCGTGAATGTTCCTCGCGTCAGTTCGCGCGCTCAGTGCGAGCGGATGGGGTACGCGCGGCTTGCCTTCGGAGCGTAACCGCCGGTACGGGGCGCGCACCCATCGCCTCGGCGTTCGCGCGGAGCTTCGCCAGCGTCTGGATGAGGTGCTCACGATCGGCTTCGCTGATCCCCGCCATCACGTCTATCGAGGTGGCGTGCACTTGCGCGAGCATGAGGTCGACGAGCCTCCGCGCCTCGTCCGTGATATTGACGAGAAGCTTTCTCCGGTCGTCCGGATGCGGTTCGCGGCGCACGAATCCGCGGCGTTCCAACGTGTCGAGGAGTGACGTGATGCTCCCGCTCGTCAGCAGCAGACGCTCACCGATCACCTTCGGCGGCAGCGGCTCGCCGGCGCCCTCGATGACTGCGAGTGCCTGCCAGCCGCTCAAGGAGAGATTGCCGATCGCCGACTTGTGGCGTCGATCCAACTCGGCGAGACTGACGGAGGACGTGCGAGCGAGGTTCAACAAAACCTCGCTCGCAGACCTGCTCGCACCCGGAAACTCCACCTCGAAATGCGCCGCCTGGCGCAGCGGTTCCGGGCTGGGCTGCGCGTTCTTAGGCCGGCTGCGCGGCGAGGATCTCACCGATCACTACTGTGGGCTCGCTGATCACTCCGATATTGTCCATGGTGGTCTTCAGCGAGGGATCAGAGATGAAGCCCAGAACAGCCTCGCGTGACGGGGCATCGAGCACGACCAGGATGTTGTTAGGGTCGTCGGCGCCGCGATACACCTCGGCGTTCGTGAGGCCGTGCTGCTCCCTGACGGCCGCATGGCCGTCGAAGCCGGGACGCCAGACGTCGTAGTCGCGAACCTTGTGCGCCACGGAGACTTTGGTTGCCATGGTGGTCCTCCAGGGGTCATGCTCGAGTGAGCATGTAACTTGAATCCAAGTTACTTGATATCAAGTGGCTTTGTCAAGCCCGGATGTAGGGTCCGCAGTCGCACCGTGCCAGGAGCTAGCCACACTCACCGGTTGAGGTGGTCCCGCCAACACTCGTCTGCTCAACGCCGCTCGCAACGGCCATGGCAGCCCGACCGGCGATATGGGTCACCGCACCGTGGCGGCCGACTATGAACACCGATTCGCTGAGGGCTTCAACGCCGGGCGAGACAGGCGGGACACCGAGCAGGAACGCTGAAGCCGCCGGCTCCACGTTC
>Ga0209526_10002350_pt1 | contig 12766 bp, 6 predicted proteins | sample JacPinW_OM2H0_M1_FD_188566 | JGI IMG/M metagenome (GOLD analysis project Ga0209526, IMG submission 188566) | Forest soil microbial communities from Algoma, Ontario, Canada - Jack Pine, Ontario site 1_JW_OM2H0_M1 (SPAdes) (version 2) | ecosystem: Environmental > Terrestrial > Soil > Boreal... | reverse complement strand
TGACGCCTTCTGAATTGCGCGGTACCGACCGCTCGAACTGATCGAGCTTGATATCGAGGGTCGAACGCAGCAATCGCAATTGGGTGACCAGTTCTCGGCCCGAGCAATCGCGGTCTGTCTGCGCCAGCAGCGGCGACCGGTCGACCAAGTCCAGGTTAAGATCAAACGCACTAGGTTTTGAACATTTGCCGAGCGAACATCGAACAGCTCTACGCGGCTGTTTACATCCTCGCGCAGCCGCGACCAGTCGAGTTCGAGGAACGGGTGATTCCGAGAGACTTTGCGGGCCACCTCGTCGGTTATGCGCGGCCGCTCGCCGAGCAGTTGCAACTGATTCATCATGGATGTCCTCTGCACATTGGTCATCACAGCGTTTCTGTCCGCGCCGGTCAGGGAAGATCTGCGTGAACTGCTATTCCGTGTCATTCACCCCTTTCGGCCTTGTACGCGATGCGGACCAGCTCCGACGTGGAACACTCCTTCGTCGTTTTTCCGTTCCTCCTGTTGTTTGGTCTCCTGCATAGTCTTCCGGTGGAATTCGACTGTCGACGCAGCCCGTGCTCAGGCACGATCGGGCACACCACCACACGACCGTGAGCGATTCCAGAAAATTGTTTTTTTGGGCTGTGCGTAACAAAAAAATTCGTCGGGAATTGATTGCCTAGAACCGACGAACTCGTGGGAACTCAATAAACCTGCCCCCAGCCCTAAGAAGCAGTTTCAATACCAAAAAATAAATAATGGTGTATTCTCCTTACGTCGTATAACTTAGCTCGTCCTGACAAGCAAAGCGGCGTCCTCCAACTGATCCATCGTATCAGTAGTAATGTGTAAGAGATTTCACTTGCGGGGCAGTAGATTGGTTCGAATGGCCGAAGGCGCGATCCTCGCCGACATCACTGGGCGAAAAACCGAAGCCGCGCTGCGTTCAAATCCGCGCTTCGAGAACCCTCTCCGCATCGGGAACGTTCAGTTGTAGGCTCGTCTGCGTAGAAAAGGTGTAATTCTGGCAAGCCGCCCTCGTCCGGATGCCCGACAACCTCTTTCAACACAGATTCTATGAAGGCGGCAATTGACTCTAAACGTCGACTGCGGCCGGAGAAGGCACGTGGGAACTGGTCCAGCGCAGCGGACGCCGATTCGTTGCGTTCCGGCCTTAACGGGAGGATCGAACGCGATTGCTCGGGACTATTTCGCGGCAGGCGACCAACGAGAGCGAGAAGGCCTTGAACGGCAGCCGCCCGAACCGGGAACTTGGTATTAAGGAGGAGCCAGCCTACGATCTGCTGGGCTCGGACCCACGCTTCCAAGACCTGGTGCGCCGCATAAACCTCCAGCCCTAAGCTCGTGGATCCGAATCGGACGGTCTCAATTGGCGCATTCGGCCTTTCGTTCTCACTTAACGAAAGACAGGAACAGCAAGCGGCGAGAAAAGTGCGGAGAAAATTCTTGGCGCTCCATCCCGGCATGTTTTGCTAGCGGTCGATTCGGCGACTACCAAGCCTGAATCTTGACTACCTTTCCGGGCGGGGTGAAATCCGGCGCCCATACGGACGGCGGATTTGTTGTCTCGTCGACCATGAGATCGCGGATGCGGATGTCGTGACCAGGGAGCAGATATTGCGTGAACTGCTCGGTTCTCATGTCGAAGACATAGATAAAGTCGCCCGCGAAATCTGATACCCACACTTTATGGCCCTTATTGTCCACAGCAACGACGTAAGGTGCTGCATATAGATCGCCCGGAACTTTCCACTCCTTGATTTTTTCGGTTTCTGGATCGAACATCGCCAGATTGCCCGCAAAAAATTCCGGGAACCAGAGCCGATCCTGCGAATCAATGCTGGGGCGGCGAGGACCAGAATCAGGTGTGAGGGGATTCCAGTGCTTGAACTCCTTGGTCTTAGGATCAAACCGATCGATGCCGCCCCCGCGAAACTCGCAGGCATAGATGCGGTTCTGAGAGTCGATGGCGATTCCGTAGAATCCCGGGCTTGGACTGAGCGCCTTTGGGACGGAATACGTTGTAAATTGTCCCGTGGCCAGATCCAGCCGTGAGATCGATCCATTCCCTCCCGAGGAACGGCACCACGGACTTCCCTCCGAGTCAACGACGTTGAAACCGCACGAAGCATTTTTGAAACCGACCGGCCACACCCCGGTGAACTTTTCGGCCTTGGGATCGAAGCGCGCAATCGATCCTTGCCAGGTGAGGCTAAGCCAGACATTCCCATCTTTATCGAGGGAAATCTCTTGTGATCCAGGTTCTTTTTCCGGGTTTACGACCGGTGCTTGAAACTCTCGTATTTCTCCGGTGTTCAGGTCGACTTGCCCGAGAATTGAGGTGTTCTGATCCGAGTAAAAGACGTAGCCGGCCGCAGGATCGGGCAAAACGTCGTGCAGCCACGAGAATGTATTGTCGCCTCGGTTCGCTCCGGCTCCTTCTCTGAAAAACCACCGCGCATTTTCTTTCGTCCACGCCGTAAATGCCGAATGAGGGCCATCGCCGACAGGGATATCTCCGCCCGGATCGACGCCTCGCGGTGTTTTATACATGATCACCGACAGGTGCGTGGAAGCATCGCTCACGGGTCGCTGAGCAAATTGAAATGTGGGCTTTGATGCGTTAGGTCCCAAGGCCGAAGCCAAATAATCTGCCATGCGATTGTTTATGTCCTCTGTTCTGGCCAACAGCTCTTCGACGGTTTTTCCCGATGGCACTGGCGGGCCGATCGTGGCAGTCCGCCGCATGAGGTGAATGATTGCGAGCCACCCGGCTTTGTCCCGACCCTCATTCTTGATGAGGCGGTCGAGGAAGTGACATTGATCGCATTCCTGACTGCCGCTGAGAAAGAACTGTCTTTTCTGTTCGACAGTTCCCGGCAGCGCCGAAAGGATTTCGGAATCCGTCATTTCTTTCGGGACGGGCGCGGCGGCTTGCAGCGTGAAATCTACTTGCGTAGCCTTTTTCCCGGTGACGTTCACAGACGATTTCTCTACCGGCTTGAATCCAGCCACTTTGATGCTGACGGTCTCCGAACCTGCCACCAGGCTCGGGAAGCCGTACCGCCCCTCCTGATCTGTGTATGCCGCAACGGTGATGTTCGTCCCCGGTCGGTTTGCGAGAACCGGAATGCCCGCCAATGGCTCTCCCGTAGCGGAGCGTACGACTCCGTGCAGCGACGCAGCACCGGGCTTGGCCGCTTTCGATGCGCCCCAGGCGCCGACCGCAATTGCGACCACAATCAAAATCATCCAGCTACTTGTTTTCCCCCAGCGCTGAACTGTCATCTCTGCCTCCCGCCATGCATTGCCAAGCGCGTCTTTTATGGACCGCGGAGAACGGCTGAGCTACCAAAACAGGGAACTGCGAACAAGGCCACCAGGACCAAAGCGTTTCTGGAGCCCCCCCATTCTTATCCCAAGGAGCCGGGTGACGCAAGAATTACAGGCCAATTCGGCCAATTCGTTATGTCCGAGACAGGCGACACCTATTACGTCGATTTCATCACAGGTATTCGGAGCAAACCGAAGCCCGGTTTGAGTTTCAATGTCGCCGGGGTCTTTCCTATGAAGAGACTGTCCGCGAATACTGCAAGGTGCTCAGACGTTTATCCTACGGACCGATTTGGCCCGGAATTCGTAGACGACGCAGCTATCATTGGTTCCTGGTCCTCACGCGCCCTAGCCGCATGTGCGGCAAGGTAAATTCGACGTGCTCGGCGGTACCAGATCATTCTCCCGAGCACTCAAGCCTTCCAATTCACTGCAGATCCTGAAGAAACGCTTCCAGCACCTCGTTGCGGGATGAACGTCGCCGAGTGGCCCTTTGAAAAGGTACGTCATAGCGAAGAACTGCCGGGTTCAGGGGTGCCATGAGCTTTTGCCTGATGTACGGTTCTGCAAAATGCTCGGGCAGATAGGCCAAATGACGACCAGACATAATCAGGACTGCGACCGCGCTCATATCGTCAGCAATCGCTGTAACACGCTGGGGCAAGGTGGAGAGTTGAGCCTCGGGCAGCGGGTAACTGCGCCACGCCCACTCATACTTCGCCGCTTCAGCAGGACTGACTCGAACGGCACGTCGAAATAGTCGATGTTCTCTCCCGCAGCATGCAATCTGTCGCTCAACGAACATTTGTGCGTATTCCAGACTAGGAACCCGATGCCAGAAATATCCGAATGCAATGTGAATCTGTCCATTTAACAGATGTTCTTCCAGATCGCGCGCCGGACGCACGATGATGGAGAACTTCACTGCTTGATCGCGACGCCTAAATCGGGAAATGGCTTTACTGATGCGTGCCGATTGAGCGATTGGTAAATGGTCAATCAAACCGATGTTAAACACGCCGACCAGTTTTCGGTCCATGTTGCGCACCGCAACGCTAAATTCCTCGAGCGTACTGAGCAATTGCCGACCCTGATGAACAAACTTGACTCCCCTAGGCGTCAAGCGGAAGCCACCTCGGCCGCGTTCACAAAGTCGAAAGCCGAGGCGAGCCTCGAGGGTCGCGAGGTGCGTACTAAGGGTGGACTGGCCGAGATTGAGGGTGGCCTGAGCGGCTGTGATTCCGCCTGCATCCACCACGGCAAGAAACAGGCGGATGAGACGCAAATCGAGATCAAGAACGTTACGCAGCAAAGCAGCTCCCCGGGAGACAATACATCAAAAAAACTAATAGTAAAGATTGAAAGATTGTGATTGTAAGCAGCGAAATCTTCGAATAGGCTTCCTCGCAACATTTTTGTTACATCGATTTGTATTGAAGTAAAGGAGGTTCCACAACGGTCAAGCACCCAATGGTGCAGAAGGTGGGACAGTGGAGAAGATAGTCCGCTTTGATGGCAGTGGGTGATCGTTCGCGGGAAGCCGTGGTGTTGAACAGGTTGGTCCATAAGGAGTGGGGCGATGAAAACCGGGTGCGTTGGGTCTGTGATTCTCATGGTGGCCGCATTGTTAGTTTCGGCAATCGGTACGTGGGGGCAGGCAAAATCCTCATTGCGTGGTTCAGTTACCGATCGCTCCGGGGGTGCGGTACTAGGAGCATCGGTAGTCCTTTCCGGCACAGAAACGGGATTCACTCGAGAAGGTTCGTCGGCGGCGGACGGTGTGTACCAGTTTCTTGACGTTCCACCAGGAATGTACGCGGTTACGGTCAACGCGCAGGGTTTTAAATCTATCACACTCAATCACGTTCAGCTCCTTGTGAATACGCCTGCCACGGCGGATGTAGTTCTGGAGGTTGGTTCCACGAGCGAAGTCGTCACCGTAACGTCGGAGGTCGCAACCCTGAATACGGAAGATGCGACGGTCGGGAATGCCTTTCAGCAAAACCAGGTGGAGCAGCTACCCATCGAGTCAAGAAATGTCGTTGACCTGCTGAGTCTGCAGCCCGGCGTGGTTTACCTCGGCAACCGGAGCGATATCAATCTTTCCCAGGACACGCGGAGTGGATCGGTGAATGGGGCTCGAAGCGACCAAACGACCGTGTCGTTGGATGGCGTGGACGTTACTGACCAGGCCAAAGGGCTTGCCTTCACTTCTATCCTGCGAACTACGCCGGACTCGCTTCAGGAGTTTCGCGTGACGACTTCGAACCCGACCGCCGCGGAAGGGAATTCCTCGGCTGCCCAGGTTGCGCTTGTCACGAAGAGCGGCACAAATACGTTCCACGGCGCACTCTATGAATATCTCCGAAACACCGCAACGAGCGCTAACGACTACTTCATCAAGAAATCGCAGCTTTCTAGCGCGGAACCGAACAAAGCTCCCAAACTAAATCGCAACTTGTTTGGTGTGGCAGTCGGAGGACCTATTCAGAAGGATCGCCTGTTCTTCTTTGCCAATTACGAGGGCCGGCGGGACAATGAGGAGAATAGTGTTGTGACCGTGGTGCCAACCGCGACCCTCCGGCAGGGAAAGGTTCTCTATCCAAACACCAGCGGCACCACCACGACGGTAACGCCGCAGGATTTTCAGCAATGGGATCCGCTCCACATTGGCGTCAATTCACCCGTGTTGCGGTATTTGCAAACGTTCCCAATGCCAAATGACAAATCTGCGGGAGATGGTCTCAACTTTTCGGGATTCCGCTTCGCGGCACCTACTTCCGGCCGGTTTGACGTGTATATCGCGCGGGTCGATTGGAAGATCGACGCGAAAGGGTCCCACACCCTGTTCTGGCGGGGCAGCGTCCAGAATGACTATGTAACTGGTGCTGCGTATCTGCCGGGATTCTCGCCAGAGACCAAGACAGAGGATCGCGGTAAAGGCTTCGCACTGGGCTACACCGCGATTATCAAGCCCTCGTTGGTGAATGACTTCCGGTGGGGTTTTACGCGAGCAAGTTTGGGGAATGTGGGGGACAGCAATCAGCCATTCCTCGGGTTGAACGTTATTACCGGTGGTATCACGCGTTCCAGTTCCATAGTTCTACCGGTCCACAATCTTTCCGATACGGTTTCTTGGACGAAGGGACGCCATTCAATCCAGCTCGGCACCAGCATTCAGATAATTGGCGATTCGGTCGCCAGCTTTAACAACTCCTTCAATCAAGCCAACCTGTCGACTACCTTCATTAATACCGGTGGATTTGCCACGACCGGCAACGCATTTGACCCGAATGCTGAGGGGTTTCCCAATGTAAGCCCGAATTTCACGCTGGGGTACGATCAAGCTGCGTTCGATGTTCTTGGAATCATCACAAACGTCGCTGCGAATTATAATTACGATCGCCGAGGAGATCTCCTGGCTGAGGGCACACCGGTTAAGCGTCATTATGCGTTGAGTCAGTATGACTTTTTCATCCAGGATTCGTTTCGACTCCGGCCCAGTCTGACCATCAACTTGGGCTTGCGCTACCAACTGGAGTCTCCTCCGCACGAAACAAACGGACTGCAAGTTTCGTCGACCTTTCCACTGGGGCAGTGGCTGCAGCTTCGGGAAGCGAACATGCTGAAAGGAATTCCCTCGAGCCACGATCCGACGATCCAATATGTGTTGGGAGGTTCGGCAAACAGCGGCCCTCCGTTCTACCACTGGGATTACAAGGACTTCGCACCGCGGGTGTCGCTTGCCTACTCACCGAGGCCGACAAACCAAGGTCTGCTGAAGAGTATGCTTGGAGAAGGGAAGACATCGATACGTGCTGGATTCGCACTTACCTACGATCACTTTGGCACCGAACTGATCAACACCTTTGCGCAAAACGGTTCTTTCGGGTTGGCGACCCAGCTCGTCACGCCGCTCGGTTCGCAGAGTGATGATTGCGCACCTCGGGTCACAAGTCTCACCGCTATTCCCGTGGATGGTTGTCCAAGTCAGAATAATGGTCGCATCACCATTCCAGCACCGCCGGGCGGTTTCCCGCAGACACCCCCGGTCGGTGTGGCAAATGGCGGTTTTGGAAATGGCTTCAGCCTGGATGAGGGCATCAAGACCCCGTACGTTTACATGTTGGACCTCTCGGTAGCGAGAGAAATCACGGCGAGTTCATCGCTCGAAGTGTCCTACATTGGGCGACTTTCCCACCGATTGCTTTCCCAAGAAGACTTTGCTCCGCCGTTGAACATAGTGGATCCCAGATCAGGTATTGGCTATTTCAGCGCAATTGATCGGCTCTCGACTTTGGCGCGCCAGGGAGTGCCCGTGTCGCAAATCACGCCAGGCCTGGTAGGGTCCACGGCTGCGTACTGGAGTAATCTCTTTTCGCCAATCACTCAATCGAATGTCCCGAACACGCCCTGTCTCGCAGGTTCGTGTACAGCGCTCCAGGCGATCTACGCCATGGAGCGACTCTACATTTATAACGAAACCTTTATTCCGTACTTCCTGGACATACCCGGGTTCATCTGCCCGAACGGATGCAGCACGCTCGGTCCCTACACGTACTACAATCCCCAGTTTTTCTCCCTGTATGGGTGGCGTTCCTTCGGAACGGGGAACTATCATGCGTTGCAGGTTTCCTTTCGCAAGCGTCTCTCGCATGGAATTCTGTTCGATCTGAACTATACGTTCTCGAAGTCGATGGATTTGACTTCTGCCGCATCCCGCGTTGCTCCCATCAATGTGGCGGCTGATCTTGCGAACCGGGTTGGTCCAGGAATTATCAACTCGTTTAATCCACGACAAATGTATGCGGTTTCCGATTACGACATGACCCATCAGTTCAATGCGAACTGGATTGCGGAGTTGCCCTTTGGTCGAGGCAAAACCATCGCGGCGAATGTGCCCGGTTGGGTGAATGCGCTGATCGGCGGTTGGCAGTTTTCAGGGTTATACCGAATCACCTCCGGACTGCCATTTTCCATCAGCAACGGCGTCAATTTGCCGACCAACGGTTCAAACGCAGGACTCGCGACCCAGATCGGTCCGATCAAGACGGGTAGCGCGACAAAGTCTCCCAGCGGCCAGGTGCTCATGTTTCCGGATCCTGCTGCCGCGTTTGGTGCTTACGAATTTACCTTCCCAGGACAGTCCGGAAGCCGCAACACGGTTCGCGGAGATGGATTTCTGGGGCTGGACGCTTCTCTGAGCAAGCGCTGGATCATGCCGTACAAGGAAGGCCATTCCGTGCAGTTCCGTTGGGAAGTATTCAACGTCGGCAACTTCACCCGTTTTGACGTGAATTCGAATCCACCCTCGCTGACCAACTCGACCAATTTCGGCACCTACACTGGCCTGCTGACGAATCCGCGAGTGATGCAGTTTGCGCTTCGGTACGAGTTTTAGAAGGTGAACCAAGGACTGAGCACCAAACCGTAAGTGGCCGCGGCCGCTCAACAATCTGGAGCGTGCAGGAGGACTATGAGGAAGTTTGTCTTATCAGTCGCACTGTTTCTGGCTTTCACGCACGTATCGAGAGCTCAAACGGTGGTTCTCACGGGGGCGACGATCATTGACGGCAACGGCCGTACGCCGATTCGCGATGGCGTGATCGTCATTACCGATAAGAAGGTCTCCGCAGTGGGTCCTCGCAACTCGGTGTCCATTCCAGGAGGCGCGCGCCAGATCGATGCGGCCGGCAAGTTCATCGTCCCCGGGATCATGGATGCCAATGTGCACCTTGTGCCGTGGCCAAGCTGGACCTATATCGAGTTCCTGGCGCGCTACGAAAACAATTTCGAGGGCATCATCGAGGAAGCCGCGCAGATCTCGCTGAAACACGGCATCACCACCGTATTCGATTCGATGGGACCCCTGCGCCCACTGGTGAGCGTGCGGGAGCGAATCAACCGCGGCGAGATCGAAGGATCGCGAATGTTCGTCGCGGGAGACATCGTCGGCTTCCGCGCGGTGTTTACGTCGATCGAATCGATGCAGTCCGCCACCCCGGCGTTTCAGGCGCGCATCAATGCGCAATTCGAGCTCAATGGCGGGCCGGACCTTGCGGCGAAAACGCCCGCGCAGATCTACACGGAAATGACCAAATACGTCGCGCAGGGGGCCGACTTCGTCAAGTACGGCGCCACGGGCGATGGGCCTCCGGTCAACAGCGAGATCGGCCAAAGCAATGTATTGCGCTTCACACCCGAACAGCAGCGCGCCATGGTCAATGCCGTGCACGACGCGGGAAAGATCATTCAGACGCATCAGACTTCGGCGGAATCTCTGCGCATCGTGGTGGAGTCCGGTGTGGACATGGCCCAGCACTGCGCGGCCACCGGTTCGTCGCGCATGTACGAGGCCACCGTCAAGTTGATGCTGGAGCGCCAGTTCTATTGTGGCACGCAGTGGTCGTTGCTTTTAGAACAGGAGCAGCAACAGGTGCGCGATAACAATTTCCCCGGTTCAGATCAGGACAACGGAAACCAAGGCATGAACTACGGCCTTGAGAACGCAGTTCGCATGATCAAGGCGGGAGTGCCGCAGCTCGTGTCCACGGATGCGGGCACGATTGATCCTGACGTTGCCAAGGATCCTCACGGTGCCTGGGGAGGCCTCGGTGGGCACGCCTCGCTAATTGGGGAAGCCGAGTTTCTCGACATGCGGGCGATGCACCAACGCGGCATGACGCCGATGGCGATCATTCAGTCGGCGACCAGGAACATCGCAGCGGCGTATCACAAACTGGATCAGTTCGGCACACTTGAGACGGGCAAGTCCGCGGACCTTGTGGTTCTCGACGCCGATCCTTTACAGGATATCGAGAACATGCGCAAGATCTCACTGGTCATGAAGGAGGGCAGGGTGATTGATACGGACAAGCTGCCGCACAATCCCATCTTGACTTCTCCCGAGGCCATCAATCCCGGGCCGGTGCGCATGCACTAGGTGGAGCGCGCGCTTCGAAGCGATTTATGCTGACTCGCACGAGGTTGCGGTTGCCATCAAGTGTAAGGATCTGGGGAGGTAGGGGGACAATGAGGAAGTTTGTCTTGACAGTCGCAGCGTTACTCAGCTTCACGCACGTCTCCAGAGCTCAAACGGTGGTTCTGACCGGGGCGACGATAATTGACGGTAACGGTGGAGCACCGATTCACGATGGCGTCATCATTATCAACGATAAGCGGATCATGACTGTGGGCCCGAAGTCGTCCGCCTCCGTTCCAGCCGACGCGCGAGAGATCAGACTCAACGGCAAATACATCGTCCCCGGGTTGTTGGACGCCAATGTGCACCTGATCCCATGGCCAAGCTGGACGTACATCGAATTCCTGGCACGGTATGAGAACAACTTTGACGGGTTGATCGAAGAAGCGGCGCAAATCGCTTTGAAGCACGGCTTCACCACCGTGTTCGATTCGATGGGACCTTTGGACCCGCTGATGCGCGTACGCGACAGGATCAACAAAGGAGAAATTGAGGGTAGCCGGATGTACGTAGCAGGGGACATCGTGGGGTTCCGCGCCGTGTTTACAACGCCGGAAGCCATTAAGTCCGTGACCCCCGCGTTCTATCAGCGCATCAATAGCATGTTCGAGAAAAACGTGGGACAGGATCTGCCCTGGAAGACTCCGGCGCAAGTTGGCGAGGAGATGCGGAAGTATGTCGCGCTCGGTGTTGACTTCGTGAAGTACGGCGCCACTGGTGATGGCCCGCCCACCAACAGCGAGGTCGGGCAGGAGGCGGTGTTGCGCTTTAGTCCTGCACAGCAGCGAGCGATGGTGGAGGCCGTTCATGCCGCTGGGAAGATCATTCAAACGCATCAGACTTCGGCGGAATCGCTGCGTATCGTCTTGGAGGTGGGCGTGGATATGGCCCAGCACTGTTCCATTACCGGGCCTTCTCGAATTCCCGACTCAACCATTAAGCTCATTCTCGACAAGAAACCGACATTCTATTGCGGAACTCAGTGGAGACTCCTATCGGATGCGGAGGAGAAGCAGGTTCGTGATCAGAAGTTCCCCGGATCGGATGCGGATAACGGCAATGAGAATGTGGACTACGGCCTGGAAAACGAAATTCGGATGATTAAGGCGGGCGTGCCCATGCTCGTGTCGACAGATGCTGGCACGATTGATCCTGACGTTGCTAAGGACGTGCACGGCGCCTGGGGAGGCCTCGGTGGGCACGCCTCGCTAATTGGGGAAGCCGAGTTTCTCGACATGCGGGCGATGCGCCAACGCGGGATGACGCCGATGGCGATCATTCAGTCGGCGACCAGGAACATCGCAGCGGCATATCACAAGCAGGATCAGTTCGGCACGCTTGAGCCGGGGAAGTCCGCGGACCTTGTGGTTCTCGACGCCGATCCTTTGCAGGATATCGAGAACTTGCGCAAGATCTCACTGGTCATGAAGGAGGGCAAGGTGATCGATACGGACAAGCTGCCGCACAATCCCATCTTGACTTCTCCCGAGGCCACTAACCCTGGGCCAGTCCGCACGAAATAGGGTCGTTTGCAAGCTTGCGATCGGAACGGGTTGATATGATTTTCGATGGTTCGCGCAGCAAGAAGGGGAGTAGCGGCGCAATTGCATACGCGGAGCGAAGTACTTGGGTCTGACGCGTTAGGGGAACTGAGATATGGGCAAAGTATACGGTAACAACCACAAGCTAAAAGAACTGGTCGAATCACACCCTATGCCTGTCAACGCCCTCGATTATCCGCGCTTTGCCGGTATTCCTACGTTTATGCGGCTCCCTCACATCACGGACGCGAGCCGTTTGGACGTCGCGTTGATCGGTGTGCCGTATGACGGTGGTACCACGTATCGCCCCGGTCCGCGATTCGGCCCGCGTCACATCCGAGAGCAGTCAGCACTCATTAGGCCATACAATCCCATCCTTAACGTAAGTCCGTTTGACCGCCTGCGAGTCGCCGATTACGGCGACCTCTCGGTGAACCCACTTTCCATCGAGGACACATTTGAGCGGATCAGTCGTGAGCTGAAACCCGTTCTGGACGTGGGCACAATTCCCATGTGTGTGGGTGGCGATCATTCGATCCTGTTGCCGATTCTTCGATGCATTCACGCCGCCCATGGTCCGGTTGCTTTGATCCAGCTGGATGCGCACTCTGATACTTGGGATGAGTATTGGGGCGTGAAGTATTCGCACGGAACTCCAGTCCGGCGTGCGATGGATGAGGGCCTGCTGGCAGAACCGTATATTCTGCAGGTCGGACTGCGAGGTCAGCTCTATGACGCCGGCGACATGAATTACGCGCGGCAGCACAAGATCGGAATGGTAACGGCGGAAGAATTTCATGAACACGGGCTTCCGCTGGTTCGTGAGAAATTGAAGGCGTTCGAAGGCCTCAAGACATACCTCAGTCTTGACATTGACGTCGTCGATCCGGCGTTCGCGCCGGGAACC